>Ga0318566_10000117_pt1 | contig 15462 bp, 10 predicted proteins | sample GRESIP066b5f22_FD_203492 | JGI IMG/M metagenome (GOLD analysis project Ga0318566, IMG submission 203492) | Tropical soil microbial communities from Luquillo Experimental Forest, Puerto Rico - GRE.SIPMG.066b5f22 | ecosystem: Environmental > Terrestrial > Soil > Tropical forest > Bulk soil... | reverse complement strand
AACGCGACCACCTCGCGCAGATTCGGCGTATCCGCGAGCAGCATGACGATTCGGTCGATGCCAGGCGCCATCCCGCCGTGCGGCGGCGCGCCGTATTTGAACGCGTTCAGCATCCCCGAAAACCGCGATTCGACGTCCGTGGCGGAATAGCCGGCGATCGCAAAGGCCTTGTACATGATGTCGGGACGGTGGTTGCGGATCGCTCCAGAGGCGAGCTCGAAACCGTTGCAGACGACATCGTATTGATGCGCGAGGACGGCGAGCGGGTCCTGCTGTTCGAGCGCTGCGAGGCCGCCTTGCGGCATCGAGAACGGGTTATGGCCGAATATGATCTGGCCGGTTTCCTCGTCGATCTCGTACATCGGGAAATCGGTGATCCAACAAAACTCGAAACGCCCCTCTTTTATGAGGCCGAGTTCGGTGCCGATCTTGAGCCGAGCCGCGCCGGCAAAGGCGGTGAACTCCTTGGGCAGGCCGCAAACAAAGAAGACTGCGTCGGCGTCCTTGAGACCAAGCTGGGCGCGAATCCGTTCTGTCCGCTCCGAACCAATGCTTCTCGCGATCGGCCCGGCGCCCTCCCGATCGCGAAAAAAGATGTACCCGAGCCCGGGCTGCGCCTCGGATTGGGCCCACGCATTCAAGCGGTCGCAGAACGCTCTGTTACCGCCGGTTGGCGCCGGAATCGCCCACACCCTGGCGTTGCTGTCTGCATCAAGCTGGCTTGCAAACACCTTGAAGCCTGAACCGTGGAAATGCTCGGTGACATCGTGCATTTCGAGCTGATTGCGCAGGTCGGGTTTGTCGGTGCCGTATTTGCGCATCGCGTCGGCATAGGCGATGCGCGGAAACGGAGCCGCCGTTACCAGACGGCCGCCGCCGAATTCCGCGAAGATTCCGTGCAGAACCGGTTCCAGCGCGGCAAACACGTCTTCCTGGGTGACGAAGGACATCTCCAAATCGAGCTGATAATGCTCGGTCGGCGAGCGGTCGGCGCGGCCCGCCTCGTCGCGAAAGCACGGCGCGATCTGAAAATAGCGGTCGAACCCGGCGACCATCAGCAGCTGCTTGAATTGTTGCGGCGATTGCGGCAGCGCGTAAAACTCGCCCGGATGCAGCCGGCTCGGCACCAGGTAATCGCGCGCCCCTTCTGGAGAGCTGGCGGTGAGGATCGGGGTCTGGAACTCCGCGAAACCCTGCTCGATCATGCGCCGCCGGATCGACGCTATGACCTTGGAGCGGAGCATGATGTTGGCATGCACCCGCTCGCGTCGCAGGTCGAGAAAACGGTGCGGGAGGCGCATCTCCTCCGGGTATTCGGCGTCGGAGTTGACCGGAAACGGCAGCGGCTCGGCCTCCGATAGCACCTCGATCTCGGCGATAGATAGTTCGACCTCGCCCGTGTCGAGCTTGGGATTGACCGTTTCGGCAGAGCGGGGGACGACCCGTCCGGTCATCGTCACGACAGTCTCCAGACGCACCGCATCCGCCGCCGGGAACAGCGGCGAGCTGATGTCGATCACGCACTGCGTGATCCCGTAATGGTCGCGCAAATCGATAAACAGAAGCTGCCCATGATCGCGTTTGCGATGCACCCACCCCGACAATCGCGCCGGCCGGCCCGCATCGGCCAAGCGCAAAGCTCCGCAAGTATGGGTCCGATAGACGTGCATTAACGGCCAATCTCGTTGGGGGCGGGAGAACGGCACGGAACAGCGGCGGTTGTCAAGCCGGGCGCGACCCCACCTCCTCGCGGCAAGGCCACCTGTTATTACAGGAGAAAAACAGGCCGGAGGGCGGCTGTGTCATCAAAAATCCTGGGCTCTTCGGAACCGCGCCGGCGACAGAACAGGAAAGCCGGACATCCATTTCCTCCCGTCGACCGCTCGCGCGCCGAGGCCTTGCCTCAGCCGTTCCCGAGCATCAGCGACATCAATCTGTCGCACCAACCAACCCTCATCTGCGATGGCAGCGGCTGTGCTTGTCATCTTAGCATGGCAGCATGTGATTGTGGCTATTTTGCGGGGTGCCGAGGATCGCACGGCTCGCGGTCGGCGAAGCCTCGTGGCGGCGAGTCTTGTGGGCCGTCTGCCGGCTGCTATGCTTTGCGTCGCTTCCAGAACCGAGCGCTGAGGGAGGAAACAATGCTCGATCGTCGTCGCCTCATGCTTGCGACGGGCGCTTCCGTCGCGGGCGCCGTAGCCGCCGGAACCACGCTGGCCGCCAACTCGATCCCGACCGGACCGTCGCTGCCGGCGCGCGAATGGAACAACGAGAATCCGACCGTCCCCTATCCCGATGCGAATATTCAGGTGCTCGATCCCCGCTTCAAAAGATACCTCGCCGGCACAACGTTGCTGCGCCGCGTCTGGACCGGGGCCGAATGGACCGAGGGACCGGTGTGGTTCGGAGACATGCACTGCAACCCGCGACCGGCAAGGGCGGCTGGTCAGCTGCGAGCACGCGGCACGGCGCGTCACCCGCACCGAGTACGGCGGGAAGATCACCGCGCTGGCGGATAATTACCAAGGGAAGAAGCTCAATTCGCCCAACGGTGTGGTCGTGAAGTCGGACGATTCGATCTGGTTTACGGATCCGAGCTACGGAACCGGCGGCGATCACGAGGGCCACCGCGCGCCGTCCGAGCTGCCGCACAACGTCTACCGGATCGATGGCAAAACCGGGAGTATGACCGTCGTGGCCGATGATTTCGATCAGCCGAACGGATTGTGTTTCAGCCAGGACGAGAAGAAGCTGTACATCACAGACACCGGCCGCGGCAAAGATGGGATCTCGCCGTCTTTGATCCGCGTCTATGACGTGACCGATGGCGGCAAGTTGGTCAACGGTAAGCTATTTCACGACTTCAGTGATACGAAGGGTGGTTTGTCGGATGACATCCGCTGCGACGAGGATGGCAACATCTGGAGTGCCGGCGGCTGGGCTGCCGACCCGCTGTTCAACGGCGTGGCGGTGCTCGCGCCCGATGGCGATGTCATCGGGCGCATTGTCTTGCCGGAGACCGCAGCCAATCTGTGCTTTGGCGGCCACGACCACAACCGGCTCTTCATCTGCGCCTCCACTTCGCTCTACGCGGTTGACGTGAATACGCGCGGCGTCGAACTTTAACCCGCGTTACTCGGAAAGCTCGCCCCGACCCGCTCGTAGCCAGGCTCCTGGGTTTTCGCTGCCCGGGCTTTCGGGGTATAGCGTCAGCCATGATGGTCATTACCGACACCGATGCGCTGGCGCAGTTTTGCGAGCGGCAGAGAGGCGCGGAATTTGTCGCGGTCGACACCGAGTTCATGCGCGAGCGGACCTATTGGCCCATTTTGTGCCTCGTGCAGGTCGCCGGGCCTGCAGAGGCGGCGGCGGTCGATACGCTCGCGCCGGGGATCGATCTGACCCCGCTCCTCGCGCTGATGGCAGACCAGCGCATGCTCAAAGTGTTCCATGCCGGGCGCCAGGACATCGAGATCTTCTTCAACCTCTCCGGCGCGGTTCCGGCGCCGATCTTCGATACGCAGATTGCCGCGATGGTGTGCGGCTTTGGCGATGCGGTGAGCTATGAGACGCTCGTTTCCAAGCTTGCGCGTGCTGCGCTCGACAAATCCTCGCGCTTTACCGACTGGTCGCACCGGCCGTTGACCGAGCGGCAAATCCGTTATGCCCTCGCCGATGTCGTCCATCTCCGTACCGTCTATGAAAAGCTGCGGGAGCGACTAACCTCGAACGGGCGGGCGAGCTGGATTGCGGAGGAAGCGGCCGAGTTGTCAGATCCAGATACTTATCGGAACGATCCGTATCAGGCGTGGCGGCGCTTCCGTCTACGTGGCCGGATCGACGGCCGATTTTTTGGCGTGCTGCGGGAAGTTGCGGCCTGGCGTGAGAGCGCGGCCCGGCAACGCAATCTGCCGCGCAATCGGATCATGCGGGACGAAGCGGTGCTCGAGATTGCCGCCCACTCGCCGAGGACGATCGAGGCGCTGGCGCGAACCCGCAGCCTCGGCAAAGGTGTGGCGGAGGGCAAGCTCGGTGGCGAGATCCTGGAGGCGGTCGGGCGCGGGCTCACCGAACCGCCGCCATTCGATCTGCCGCAACCCGCGAAAATCGAGTCGCCTTCGGGGCTCGGTCCGCTGGTCGAGTTGCTGCGCGTCTTGTTGAAGCAGCGCTGTGAGGACCACGAGGTCGCGCAGAAATTGTTGGCCTCGTCCGAAGACCTTGAAGCGGTCGCCGCCGACGACCACGCGCCGGTAAAGGTGTTGTCGGGGTGGCGCCGCGAGATCTTCGGCAATGATGCGCTGGCGTTGAAGCACGGAGAGCGGGCGCTGGCGGTCCGGCAAAACCGCATACGTCTCGTCGAGCTGCTGGACCCGGAACGCGCTCCTCAGTAGGAGGGCTGCAGTGCGGTCGTACGGGCTCTCCTTCCTGAATTGTCGCGACCGCCTCCTCCGGTGTTGCTCCTCTCTCCATCATCCGAGCGATTGCGTGAGGATGGAGGCTCACTAAGTGCGGGCGTAGGTGTCGAACAAACGGTGGTGCTCGTCGAGCGCGAAACGGTCGGTCATGCCGGCGAGATAGTCGGCCGCGACACGGGCGGTTTGCGGCTCGTCCGGTCCGCCGGCGTTGTCACGCCACTCGCGCGGCAGGCATTGCGGCTCGGCGAGGTAAAGCGAGAAGAGATCGTGGATGACCCGGCGGGCCTTCGAACTCATCCGGTTGACCCGATGATGGCGGTACATCCGCTCGAACAAAAACTCCTTGAGCGCCCGATCGTTGCGGCTCATTTCGCTGGAAAAACCGACGACCGGCGCTTTGAGCCGCCGCACCTCGTCGGCCGAGCGGACAGCGCTGTCGGCGAGCCGCTTGCTCGTCTCGTCGATCAGATCGCTGACCATCCGATCGATCAGCCGCCGGATCGCCTCGTGGATCAGCCGCGCTTCCTCAAGCCCTGGATAGTGCGACTCCACGTCGCGGAACACCGGGCCGACCAGCGGGACGTCGGCGAGATCGGCGACGGCGAACAGCCCGGCGCGCAGTCCATCATCGACGTCGTGATTGTTGTACGCGATATCGTCGGCGAGCGCCGCCACCTGCGCCTCGGCGCTCGGAAAGCTGTCCAGCCAGAGCGGATGGCGGCGGTCATATTCGGCGATCGACGGGGGCACCGCTCGATCCATGCCGGAGCTTAGCAAGGGTCCGTTGTGCTTGACCGTGCCTTCGAGCGATTCCCAGGTCAGGTTGAGCCCATCGAACTCGGCATAGCGACGCTCGAGACAGGTGAGGATGCGCAATGTCTGATCGTTGTGCGAGAAACCGCCAAACCGCGCCATCTCGGCATTCAGCGCCTCCTCGCCGGCGTGGCCGAAAGGGGTATGGCCGAGATCGTGAGCAAGCGCCAAGGTCTCGGCGAGGTCTTCGTCGAGAGCGAGCGCGCGGCTGATCGTGCGCGCGATCTGCGCCACTTCGAGCGTGTGGGTCAGGCGCGTTCGATAGTGGTCCCCCTCATGATAGACAAAGACCTGGGTCTTGTGCGTCAGCCGGCGGAACGCCGTCGAATGGATGATGCGGTCGCGGTCGCGCTGGAACGGCGAGCGCACCGCATGCTCCGCCTCCGGATAAAGACGACCCCGCGATTCCTCCGGCTTCGACGCGCAGGGTGCCAAGCCGATGGGCCGGATCATTGCTGCACCGGCGGTCGGTAGGATGGGTTGAGCTCAGCGAAGCCCATCACCTTCGGCCGGATCATCATCGCTGGGTTTCGCGAGAGGCTCAACCCACCCTACAGCCAGCCCTCAACCGGACCGTTGCCCCCGAATCGATGCTGCCATCCGCCGCGACGGCGAGGCGGTAGTCTCGTTCGGCCGTCTCGCGCGAGATCAGGCCGTCGGCGACGTCGAGAGCGACCTGCTGGGGGTCGCGCGCGGCGGGATCGCCAAAACCGCCGCCGCCGGGCGTTTCGAGGCGGATGAAATCACCGCCAGGCACGCTCTGCCGCCCCTTCGGCCCTATCGGCTTGCCTGAGACCAGGCTGACTCGGCCGGGTGCGCCATTGCCGCCGCTATCGCGACCCCGCGCCGGGTTTGAAATCCGCTCGAAATTGCACAGCATCGCGATCGGCGTACCGTCGGCGCCGCCCAGCTCGATCACCTGGCCGAGCCCGCCGCGGAACTGTCCGGCGCCACCCGAGCCCTCGCGGTATTCGCGGCGGCGGAACAGCACGGGCGCCACCGCCTCGCTCGCCTCGATCGGGATCGTCCGCACGCCGCTGGGGAACGCGGTCACATCGAGCCCGTCCTTCCCCGGCCGGGCGCCGGCGCCGCCGCAATGGAAGATCGCGGTGCTGAACGGCCTGATCTCGGGCCGCGGGCGGCCGTCTGCAGTGCCGAGCTCGTCGAGCACGTCGGCCCCGCCATAAATCTGCGGGATCCATAGCGAGGAGGCGCCTTCGGCCGGCACCCCGTCTTTCATCACCTGATGGAGGCAGCCGAAAACGACATCGGGCAGCATGTGGCCAACGGTATGCCGGGCCGCTACGGCGCGAGGCCGCTTCACATTGAGCAGGCAGCCCTCGGGCGCGCTGACCGTAATCGGCGCGAGCGAGCCGGCGTTGTTCGGCACCTCCGGCGCGACAATGCACTTTACCCCAAAAGCGGTGTAAGCCGTCGCGTAGTTGAGCACGACATTGATGCCGAACGCGCTCGCCGGCGAGGTGCCGGTGTAATCGACGTGGATGCCGTGCTCCCCGATCGTCATCTCGGCGGCGAGTGTCAGCGGGCGCTCGAAGCCGTCCATCCTCAGACTGTTGCGGTAGGAGCCCTTCTTTAGCTTGCGGATCTCCTCGATCGTCGCTTGGCGCGAAGTCTCGATGATGTGCTCGCCGAGGCGGTCGAGATTGGTGATCTCGAACTCCTCCATCATCTCGATGAGGCGGCGGCTGCCTTCGTCGTTGCACGCGGCTAGCGCGTAGACATCGCCCTCGACCTGCAATGGCTCGCGGACATTGGCGCGGATCAGACGCAACAGGTCGTCGTTCATTCGGCCTTCCCGCGCCAGGGCCATCAGCGGGATCGATAGGCCCTCTTCATAGACCTGGCGGCCATCCGGACCCATGCCGAGCCCGCCGATGTCGACGACATGCACGGTGCTGGCGAAAAGCCCGACCGCCTCGCCGCGCAGAAAAGTCGGACTGACCACCGTCAGATCGTGCAGGTGCCCGCAGGTCAGCCACGGGTCATTGGTGATGTAGTGATCGCCCGGGCGCATCGTTTTCAGCGGGAAGGCGTCGAGGAAATGCTTGACCGCCGCCGCCATCGAATTGACGTGCCCCGGCGTGCCGGTGACCGCTTGCGCCAGCATATTGCCGTCGCGGTCGAACACGCCCGCCGAGAGGTCGCCGGCCTCGCGCACCGTCGTCGAAAACGCCGTGCGCACCAGTGTCTGTGCCTGCTCCTCGACGACGGCGATGAGCCGGCTCCACATGATCTGCATGTGCATCTGCGACAATGCAGTGTTAGGTCTGCCGAGCATCGGCCTAGTCCCTACAATTCCAGACTAAGGAAGGCTGAGGCATTCTAGCGAGCGATCGCTTCGAGCGCGAGGCCCAGCGGCGAGGTCGGCCGCATTTGTCGTAGCAATTGCGTCTTCACCCATTCCGCTGGGCGACCGCGTTGGCCGCCATTAGCTACAACCAACTATTGCATCAATTTTCGTCCATTGTGCAATCTGCAGCGAATCAGCAGCGAAATTCTCTCATTGATTGCATCCGCATACCCGCCTGGGGCTCTCGTGCGCCGCCTCCGAGCCGCCATCGTTCCGGAACTTACAATACGAATGAGGCAAAATTTTGGATGCCGTGTTGGCAACAAGGGCCCGCTCTGCTCGGTGCTGCGTCGTACCGATATCGAGCGAAACCGGTCAGCCTCCGCGGCGGGTCAGCTCGATATAGCCGAATGGGTCTATCCTCGCCTCAAACAGGGCGCTGACGACGGTCGAGGTTTCGTCCTCGACGATGATTGCGGGGCCGCGGATGAGCGCGCCGGGCCTAAGATCGCGGCGCTCGTATAGCGCGACGTCGATAAACTCGCCGGTGTCGGGATCGAAGACCGGGCGCCGCCGTGCGGGCTTTGGCATGTAGGGCTGTGGGGCGGGTCCGGCGGTGTCGGCTTGAGCCGGGCTCGGCGCGGACAGCAGCAATACCCAGCTCAGCACCTCGACCTCGACCCCCGGGATGACACGGCTGTAGAGCCGGCGATATTCCTGTTCGAAGGCGGCGTGAAAAACCGCCGCGTCGTCCTCGCGGTAGGGCCTGATCGGCACCGGCACGGCGATTTCGTGGCCCTGTCCGCGATAGCGCATGAACGCCGAGCGGGTCTCCGTCAGCGGCGCGTCGCCGGCGCCGCGGCGGACGATTGCTTCGGCTTCGGCGCGCATCGCCGTGTAGAGTTGGTTGGCTGCGGCAGCATCGAACTGATCGAGCCGCTGCAGCGATGAACGGACGATCTCGTAGGCGATCGGTGCGCGCAGAAAACCAACCGCCGAGCCGACCCCCGCGTAGGACGGCACCAGCACCCGGTCCAGCCCTAATTTTTCGGCCATGCGCGCGGCGTGCAACGGCGCCGCGCCACCGAACGCGACGAGGCTGCGGCCGCGCGCGTCCTTGCCGCTCTCGATCGCGTGCACCCGCGCGGCATTTGCCATGTTCTCGTCGACGATCTCGCTGAGCCCGAGCGCGGCGAGCTCGACCGCCAGCTCCAACGGCTCGCCCACCTCCCGGCGCATCGCTTCCTCGGCCGCGTTGCGGTGGAGCGCCATGCGCCCGCCGGAAAATGCGGCAGGATCGATGCGGCCGAGCAACAGGTCGGCGTCGGTGACGGTCGGCTCCGCACCGCCCCGTCCGTAACAGGCCGGCCCGGGATCAGCGCCGGCGCTGTCCGGGCCGACGGTGATCCGCTTGAGCCGGTCAACTCGCGCGATGGAGCCGCCGCCGGCGCCGATCTCGACCATCTCAATGACCGGGATGCGCAGCGGCAGCCCGCTGCCTTTCTTGAAGCGGTAGATGCGCGCGACCTCGAAGGCGCGATTAGTCTGCGGCTTCAAATCGTCGATTAGGCAGATCTTCGCGGTCGTCCCGCCCATATCGTAGGACAGGACCTTGTCGAGCCGGCATTGCCGCGCGATTTCGGCGGCAAAGATCGCGCCGCCGGCGGGGCCGGATTCGACGAGCCGCACCGGGAAGCGGATCGCGGTCTCGGCCAAAGTCAGCCCGCCGCCCGACAGCATCAAGAACAGCGGGCAGACGAACCCCTCGGCTTGCAGCAACGCCTCGAGATTGGCGAGATAGCGGCCGATCAGCGGCTGCACATAGGCATTCGCGCAGGCGGTCGAGAAGCGCTCGTATTCGCGCATCTCCGGCGACACGTCGCTCGACAGTGTGATCGCGACGCGCGGCAGGCGTTCGGCGAGGATCTCGCCGGCGCGGCGCTCGTGCGCCGGGTTCGTGAAACTGTGCAGAAAGCCGATCGCGACAGCCTCGATGCCGAGGGCCGCGAGGCGCTCCGCAACCGAGGATACGCCGGCCTCGTCGAGCGGCACGAGCACCCGGCCGTGCGCCTCAACGCGCTCCTTCACTGGAAAGCGCAGCCGCCGCGGCACCAGCGGCGGCGGCAGGTCGATGTTGACGTCGTATTGCTCGAACCGGTTTTCGTGCCGGATCTCGATCGTGTCGCGGAAACCCTCGGTCGTAAGCAGCGCGGTCTTGGCGCCTTTGCGCTCGATGATCGCGTTGGTGGCGAGCGTCGTGCCATGAATGATGATCGAGAGATCAACGGGGCGGAGTCCCGCCTCCGAGAGAACCCTCCGGATCACGTCGATGACGGCGCGCTCGGGCGCCTCGGGCGTGGTCAAGATCTTGGCGCTCCACCGCCTCTCGCCCAATTCGAGCGCGACGTCGGTGAACGTGCCGCCGATATCGACACCCAGTCTTCCGCCCTCCACCACCGCGATCCCCTCGCCCGTCTGATGACGAGCGCGAGTGTTCGGCGAGGCGGACGGCGGTGTCAATCCGCCCGCCCGCCATTACTCAGAGTCTTCAGGCGCGATGGTGCCAGCCGTGATGTTCCCCGACCAGCGCATTGGCGGTTTGCTGCTGCTCCGGCGACAGGCTGGCGTAGAGCGGCTTGAACGCGGTGAGCAGCCGCGCCTCGTTGTCGGCGCGCACCTTTGCGAATTGGCCACGCAGGGTGAGACGCTGGACAGCGTCCATTGTGCCGCGCTGCTGCCGGGCGCTGGTGATCACCTGGTCGAGCGCGTTTGCGTTGTCGTGCATTGCCGTCGCCACCTGCTGCCACTGCGGCTCCTGGGCCGGTGTGATCTTGAGCTCGGCCTTGAGGAAGGCGACGCGCCCGTCGACCAATTGGCTCGGCAGCATCCGCTCGTGATGGCGCATCGGCGCCTGCGCCGCGTCGGGGGCTGCCGGCGACGACGCGGTCTGCGCGAGCGCAGGGGTCAATCCGACCGCAGCAACGCCCGTGAGAAGGGCCGCAGCAAGAAATGGGGTACGAAACATCATGATTTTTCACCTCTATTACAGTCAGGGCGCTTGCCCCTCACCGATGACTTACGAGGCTACGTTTCATACCGTGCCCGCTAACGTCACCATTACAGCAATTTAACTTTCGGTCATTTCTATGGGCCGGCCATCCCGACCGTTGACGGGGTGGCCGGATGGGCGCCGCAGCGTGAATTGACACCGCTGGCCGCGGTCCTCATACTCCGCCGCTTTCCTGCTGAATCGTTGGGGGTCGGCGCGCCGGCCTCCCGAGGCGAGGAGAGTGCCGATGATGCGTAGTCCCGGCAGCGGCAGCCGGCGTTTGGGATGGGTGCGGAAGGGCGCGCCGGCGGGCGACCGGCGACGACGATAGTGGCGCACCTTCTTTGATTTTCCCCGACCCAATCACGCAGGAGAGATTTCGTGATACCAGCCGTTATGCCGACTTATGCCCGGTGGGACGTCGAAGTCGAACGGGGCGAGGGCCCTTATCTCTACGCTACCGACGGTCGCAAGTTTCTCGATTTTACCAGCGGCATTGCGGTGACCGGCCTCGGTCATTGCCACCCGCATATCGTCGCCGCTCTTTCCGAGCAAGCAAAGCAGCTGTGGCATACCTCCAACCTGTTTCGCATTCCGGGGCAGGAGCGGCTGGCGCAGCGTCTTGTCGAAAATACCTTTGCCGATACCGTCTTCTTCGGCAATTCCGGCGCCGAAGCCTGCGAATTGGCGATAAAGGTCGCGCGCAAATACCAATCCGAGACCGGCCACCCCGAGCGCTATCGCGTCATCGGCTGCCATGGTTCGTTCCACGGCCGCACCTTTGCGACATTGGCCGCAGCCGGCAACGAGGCCTACCTCAAGGGTTTCGGACCGCCGATGGACGGGTTTGACCAGGTCGCGTTCGGCAATCTCAACGAGATGCGCGCGGCGATCGGCAAAGAGACCGCGGCGATGATGGTCGAGCCGATCCAAGGCGAGGGCGGCGTACGTGCCCCACCCGAGGGGTATCTGAGGGGGTTACGCGAGATCGCCGACGAATTCGGCCTGTTGCTCGTCTACGACGAAGTCCAATGCGGGATGGGGCGCACCGGCAAGCTGTTCGCCTACGAATGGGAGAATGCCCCACCCGATATCATGGCGATCGCCAAAGCGCTTGGAAACGGCTTGCCGGTCGGCGCCTGTCTTGCCACCGAACGCGCCGCGGTCGGCATGGTAGCCGGCACCCATGGATCGACTTTCGGCGGCAACCCGCTCGCGATGGCAGCGGGCAATGCCGTCCTCGACATCATGCTCGGGCCGGGCTTCTTCGCCCATATCCAGGCGATGGCGGCGCGGCTGCGGACGCGGCTCGAGACGTTGGTTCATTCCTATCCCAAGCTGTTCGCCGAACTGCGCGGCGCGGGCCTGCTGCTCGGCATCCGCTGCATCGTACCGGCGGCGGACTTCGTCGCAAAGCTGCGGCAGAATGGCCTGCTGACCTTGACGGCGGGAGAGAACGTGCTGCGCATCCTGCCGCCGCTTATTGCCGGCGAAGCTGAAATCGACGAGGCGCTCGACATCATGAACAGAGTGGCCCGGGAGTGGCCGTCATGAGGAGCGCCGTGCGCGAGCTGGCGTCGATCGACGGGCGGCGCGCGCCGCCCGATCCGCCGCGGCACTTTCTCGACCTCGACCAGATCGACAGCGCCGAGCTGCGGCGAATGCTCGATGTCGGCTTTGCGTATAAAAACGGCCGGCGCGACCGGCCTCTGGCGGGCAAGACGCTGGCGATGATTTTCGAAAAGCCGTCGACGCGCACGCGCGTATCCTTTGAGGTAGCGATGCGCCAGCTCGGTGGCGACACGATCTATTTCAACACCGCGGACAGCCAGCTCGGGCGCGGCGAGACCATCGGCGACACAGCACGCGTCCTCTCACGCTATGTCGACGCAATCGTGATCCGTACGAGTCAACCGCGAAAGCTCGATGATCTCGCGCGCTATGCGACCGTTCCGGTGATCAATGGGCTGACGGACACGTCGCATCCCTGCCAGCTGATGGCCGATGTGATGACGTTGCAGGAGAAGAAAGGATCACTTCCCGGTAAGGTCGTAGCCTGGAGCGGCGACGGCAACAATGTCGCGGTCAGCTGGGTGCACGCGGCGGTACGCTTCGGGTTCACGCTGCGGCTCGCCTGTCCCGAAGAGCTCAGCCCGCCACAGCGCCTCTTCGATTGGGCACGCCGCGAGGGCGGTCGCGTCGAGGTGACGACCGACCCGCTGGAGGCGGTGGCGAGCGCCGATTGCGTCGCGACTGACACGTGGATCTCGATGGGTGTCGAGGCGAGCGTCAACCGTCACAACCTGCTGGCTCGGTATCGCGTCGACGAGCATCTGATGGGGCACGCTAAGCCCGACGCCATCTTTATGCATTGCCTGCCGGCGAAGCGCGGCGAAGAGGTGACCGCGGGGGTGATCGATGGCCCCCAATCGGTGGTGTGGGACGAAGCAGAGAACCGGCTGCACTCCCAAAAAGGGATTCTCGCCTGGTGCCTCGGGTAGGTGACGGCAGGAGCTTGTCATCCCAACGCGTAAGGTATTTGGTCTCCGCTCGCTCTTCATCGGTCATGGCCGGACCTGTTCCGGCCATCCACGCGATCGGTTACGCCAAGGCAGTGCCGCGGAGCGTATGGATCACCGGGACAAACTCGGTGATGACCGAATAAGAATGGCCGATTTCGTATAAACAGCTTTGTTGCTGGAGCGCTCGATTTTGAATTCGCCTAGTCAGACGGCCCCCGACGATCTCATCCAACCCTTCCGCATCGATCCGTTTGCATTGCGCGGACGGCTGGTTCGGCTGGGCCCGGCGATCGACCGCATCTTGTCCCAGCACGAATACCCCGAGCCGGTCGCCGCGATGCTGGGCGAGGCGATCACGTTAGCTGTGGTGCTCGCCGGCGCTCTCAAATACGACGGGATCTTCACGCTGCAGACCAAGGGCGACGGGCCGATCCGCATGATGGTCGCGGATGTCTCTACCGAAGGTGCGGTGCGCGGTTATGCGCAATACGACGCGACCAAGCTCGAGGCCGCGCTGGCCTGTGCCAGGGTGTCCTCGCCCTCGGTGCCGCTTCTCGTCGGCTCCGGCTACATCGCCTTCACCGTCGACCAGGGCGAGGACACTGATCGTTATCAGGGCATCGTCGAGCTCGCCGGATCAACCCTCGCCGAATGCGCCAGCCACTATTTCCGTCAGTCGGAGCAGCTCCAAGCCGGGATCAAGCTGTCGGTGGGCCGGGCCGGGCCCGGCGGGAGCTGGCGTGCGGGCGGCCTGATGCTGCAGCGCGTACCGCCGGAGGGCGGCCGTGCGGTCATAGCGGATGATGTCGAGGACGGCTGGCGGCAGGCGATGGTGTTGATGAGTTCAGCGACGCCGGAGGAACTCGTCGACCCGGATTTGCCTCCGCATGGCCTGCTGTTTCGGCTGTTCCACGAGCAGGGTGTGCGGGTCTACAACCCGCACGCCCTCGAAGCGCGTTGCCGATGCTCGCGCGCGCGCATCGGAGCGATCCTGCGCGCCTTCCCGGCGAACGAGCTCGACGATATGCACAAAGAGGGGATTACCACGGTGACCTGCGAGTTCTGCAACGCCCGCTACGTCTTCGATCGGGCCGATCTGGAGCGTCTCAGACCCGGCTAATCGGCGGGACGCGCTCTGGACGCAGCGGCGCGAAAGATTACATTCTGCGCGGCCGTACCGAACCCGCGCCAACGCCTCGCCGCAAAGGGCCCGATGATCCAAATCTCATACCAGTCCCGATCGGCAGCCCGCGCTGCCGCTGCCGTCGTGCTCACCCTGACGCTCTATGCTTGCGACAACGCGGGAGCCGGAACCGGCGCCTATCCCGCCGATGCCACCGATCTCGGCCTTCTCCAGGAGGCGATGAAGCAGGTCGAAAGGAATTATGTCGCGCCGGTGAGCGGCAGCGAGCTCACCAGAGGGGCGTTGAAGGGCATGCTCAGCCGGCTCGATCCCCATTCCGATTACATGGACCAGGACCAGTATCAGCAGATGACGGCCGTCACTCGCGGCCACTTCGGTGGGATCGGCGTCGAGCTGACCCTCGAAGGGAAAGTCCCTGAGGTGATCTCCCCGATTGACGGCACGCCGGCTGCGGAAGCCGGCATCGAGCCCGGCGACCGTATCGTCAAGATCGACGCGCAACCGACCACCGGCATGGAGGTCGAGGAGATCGTCAAACGATTGCGCGGGCTTGCAGGCACCAGGGTGACCTTGACGATTGCGCGTAATGACCGCAACCCGTTCGAGGTTACGCTGACGCGTGACGTAATCCGTGTCGTCTCGGTCAAATCGGACCTCAAAGCGAACAATATTGGCTATGCCCGCGTCACCACCTTCACCGAGAACACCTCGTCCGAACTCGCCGGTGCGATCGCCCGGATGAAGGCGCGAACCCAGGGCCGATTGAACGGCTTTGTTCTCGACTTGCGCAATGACCCCGGCGGATTGCTCGATGCGGCGATCGACGTCACCGGCGACTTTCTCGATGGCGGCGTCGTCGTCACCACCCGGGGGCGCAACAGTGCAGACGATCAAGTTTATCGCGCGCCGGCGGCAGGCGACCTGCTACAGGGAGTTCCGATGGTCGTACTGATCAACAGCGCCTCGGCCTCGGCCGCCGAAATCGTTGCCGGTGCATTGCAGGACCATCATCGCGCCACGGTGATGGGAACCCGCAGCTTCGGCAAGGGTTCGGTGCAAACCGTCATTCCACTAGAGGGACACGGTGCGCTGCGCCTGACCACCGCCCTTTATTACACGCCCTCGGGCCGATCGATCCAGGGTCAGGGGATCTCGCCGGATGTTGTTGTCGCGGTGCCAAAGGATGAGCAGGTCGCGAACGCGGTGAT
>Ga0318566_10000115_pt1 | contig 15489 bp, 15 predicted proteins | sample GRESIP066b5f22_FD_203492 | JGI IMG/M metagenome (GOLD analysis project Ga0318566, IMG submission 203492) | Tropical soil microbial communities from Luquillo Experimental Forest, Puerto Rico - GRE.SIPMG.066b5f22 | ecosystem: Environmental > Terrestrial > Soil > Tropical forest > Bulk soil... | reverse complement strand
GGTCTCGCGCACCGCCTCGCGCACCGTGTCGAACACGGGAAGGCCGGCGGCCTCGCTGCCGCCGCGGCCCGGAGTCACTCCGCCGACGACCTTGGTGCCGAACTCGAGCGAGAGCGTCGCGTGCAGCTGGCCGGTCCTGCCCATGCCCTGCACGAGGACCTTCGTGTCGCCGTTCACCAGGATGCTCATGCGCGCACCGCCGCGGCGATCTTCTCCGCCGCGTCCTTCATGCCGTCGGCCGGCTGGATGTTGAGGCCGGAGCTCGCGAGCATCTGCCGGCCCTTCTCGGCATTGGTTCCGTCGAGCCGCACCACCAGCGGTACCTTCACGCCCACGCTCTTCGCGGCGGCGATGATGCCCTCGGCGACGCGGTCGCAGAGCACGATCCCGCCGAAGATGTTCACCAGGATCCCCTTCACGTTCTTGTCGGCGAGGATCAGCCGGAACGCGTGCGCCACACGCTCCGCGTCGGCGCCGCCGCCCAGGTCGAGGAAGTTCGCGGGCTTGCCGCCCGCGTACTGGATGATGTCCATGGTGGCCATCGCCAGCCCGGCGCCGTTCACCAGGCAGCCGATGTTGCCGTCGAGCGAGACCCAGTTCAGGTCGTACTTCGAGGCCTCGGCCTCGCGCGGATCCTCCTCGTCGGCGTCGCGCAGCGCGGCCACGTCCTTGTGCCGGTAGAGCGCGCTGCCGTCGAAGTTCAGCTTGCAGTCGAGCGGGATCACCGACTCGCCCGAGAGCACCAGCGGGTTCACCTCGGCGAGCGAGACGTCCTTCTCGACGAACAGCCGGTAGAGGTTCGAGACCAGCGACACGAACGACTCACAGCGCTTGCCGGTGAGTCCCAGCTCGAGTCCGAGGTCGCGCGCCTGGAAGTCGCACACGCCCACGGGCGGGTCGATCTGCACGGTGAGGATCTTCTCGGGCGTCGCCGCGGCGACCTCTTCGATCTCCATCCCGCCGGCGGTCGAGCCGAGGATCGCGATCTTCTGGGTGGCGCGGTCGACCAGCAGCGCCAGGTAGAGCTCGCCGTCGATCTTGGAGCCGGCCTCGACATAGAGCCGGCGCACGATCTTGCCCTCGGCGCCCGTCTGCTTCGTGACCAGGCGCATGCCGAGCATCTCCTCGGCGGTCTGGCGCGCCTGCTCGGGCGTCTTCACCACCTTGATGCCGCCGGCCTTGCCGCGGCCGCCCGCGTGGACCTGCGCCTTCACCACCACCGTGCCGCCGATGTCGCGCGCGGCCTGCTCGGCCTCCGCGGGAGTCAGCGCCAGCCGGCCGGGCGGCACCTCGATCCCGTACTCGCGCAGCAGCGCTTTGGCCTGGTATTCGTGGACGTTCATCGCCGGCTCAGAGCTTCGCGGCGGCGACGAGGGCCTTCACCGCCTCCGCGCTCTTGTCGAGCAGCGCCTTCTCGCCCGCGTCGAGCTCGAGCTCGAGCACCTTCTCGACGCCCTTGGAGCCGATCACCACCGGCACGCCGAAGTAGATGCCCTTGTGCCCGTACTGGCCCTCGAGGTACGCGGCGCTGGGCAGCACGCGCTTCTGGTCGTGCAGCACCGACTCGGCCATCTCGATCGTGGCCTCGGCCGGCGAGACGAACGCAGAGCCGGTCTTGAGCAGCGCCACCACCTCGCCCCCGGCGTCCTGGGTGCGCTTGCTGATCTTGGCGATCGTGCCCTCGTCCATGAGTTTGCGCAGCGGCACGCCGCCGACGCTGCAGTAGCGCGGCAGCGGCACCATGGTGTCGCCGTGGCCGCCCAACACCACCGCGTGTACGTCGCGCACCGACACACCCAGCTCCTGCGCCACAAAGAAGCGGAAGCGCGAGGAGTCGAGCACGCCGGCCTGACCGAAGACGCGCGCAGCCGGGAAGCCGGTCAGCTGCTTCATCGCCAGCACCATCACGTCGAGCGGGTTCGACACCACGATCACCACCGCGTCGGGCGAGTGCTGCTTGATGCCCGCGGCGACGGTCTTGATGATGCCCAGGTTCACCGCCAGCAGGTCGTCGCGGCTCATGCCGGGCTTGCGCGGCACGCCCGCGGTGACGATGTAGAGGTCGGAGCCGGCGGTGTCCTTGTAGTCGTTGGTGCCGGTCACGTTCACGTCGCTGCCCCAGCCCGAGAGCGCGTGGCAGATGTCGAGCGCCTTGCCCTGCGGCACGCCCTCCACCACGTCGAACAGCACCACGTCGCCCAGCTTGCGCTGCGCGATCAGCTGCGCCTGCACGCCGCCGATCTGGCCCGCGCCGATCAGCGAGATCTTGGGTCGCTTCACGGAGTCACTCCATGTTCTCGATGATGGCGTCGCCGAACTCGGAGCACTTCAGCAGAGTGGCGCCCTCCATCAGACGGTGGAAGTCGTAGGTCACGCGCTTCTGCGCGATCGCGCGCGAGACGCCGCGGTCGATCATCCGCGCCGCCTCGCCCCAGCCCAGGTGGTCGAGCATCATCACGCCCGACAGGATCACCGAGCTCGGGTTCACCTTGTCCTGGTCGGCGTACTTCGGCGCCGTGCCGTGCGTGGCCTCGAAGATGCCGTGACCGGTCTTGTAGTTGATGTTCGCGCCCGGGGCGATGCCGATGCCGCCCACCTGCGCGGCGAGCGCGTCGGACAGGTAGTCGCCGTTCAGGTTCATGGTGGCGATCACGTCGAACTCGTCGGGGCGCGTCAGCACCTGCTGCAGGGTGATGTCGGCGATCGAGTCCTTGACCAGGATCTGGCCGTCGGGCGGCTTGCCGTTGCAGTCGTCCCAGCCGATCGCCCTGCCCTTGTACTCCTTCTTGACCAGCTTGTAGCCCCAGTCGCGGAAGGCGCCCTCGGTGTACTTCATGATGTTGCCCTTGTGCACCAGCGTCACCGACTTGCGCTTGTGCTCGAGCGCGTAGTCCAGGGCGGCGCGCACCAGGCGCTCGGTGCCCTGGCGCGAGACGGGCTTCACGCCGATGCCGCTCGTCGCGGGGAAGCGGATGGTCTTCACCTTCATCTGCTTCTGCAGGAAGGCGATCACCTTCTTCGCTTCGGGCGAGTTCGCCTTCCACTCGATGCCCGCGTAGATGTCCTCGGTGTTCTCGCGGAAGATCACCATGTCGACGAGCTGCGGCTGGCGCACCGGGCTCGGCACGCCGGGGTACCACTTCACCGGGCGCAGGCACACGTACAGGTCGAGGATCTGGCGCAGCGCCACGTTCAGGCTGCGGATCCCCCCGCCGATCGGCGTGGTCAGCGGTCCCTTGATCCCGACCAGGCACTTGCGGAACGTCTCGACCGTCTCGTCGGGCAGCCAGCTCTTGGTGGCCTCGAACGCCTTCTCGCCCGCGAGCACCTCGTGCCAGCCGATCTTGCGCCGGCCGTGGTAGGCCTTGGCGACCGCGGCGTCGAAGACCCGCACCGACGCCTTCCAGATGTCGCGGCCGGTGCCGTCGCCCTCGACGTAAGCGATGGTCGGGTTGTCGGGGACGACGAGCGTGCCGTCGCGCTGCTTGCGAATCGGGGATCCGGGCTGGCGCACGAGCGCAGCGTCGGCCATCGGGGGTTCCTCTCTTCGGAGCGCGCGAATCGATCGCGCGCTACGGCGCGGCGCAGTATAGGCGCTAGGTCTTCGCGGTCGCAATGCGCTCGGCGGCCCGCTCGAACTCGCGCTCGAGCTCCGCATACTCGCGCGTCACCGGGAACTGCGGGAACTCGGCCACCACGTTCGCGGGCGGGCGGAACAGGATGCCCGCGTCGGCGGCGCCGAGCATGGCCGTGTCGTTGTAGCTGTCGCCCGCGGCGATCACGCGGAAGCGCAGCTGGCGCAGGTGCTCGACCGAGAGCCGTTTCTGGTCGGCGAGCCTGAGCCGGTAGCCCGCGATCCGGCCCGAGCGCTCGAGCTCGAGGTCGTGCGCGAAGAGCGTCGGGTGGCCGAGCTTCTTCATCAGCGGCCCCGCGAAGTCGTAGAAGGTGTCGGACAGGATCAGCACCTGGAAGCGCTCGCGCAGCCAGTCGAGGAAGGCGAGCGCGCCCGGCAGCGGCTCGAGCCCGCCGATCACTGCGCGGATCTCGCGGATGCCGAGCTTGTGCTCGTCGAGGATCGCGAGCCGCCCGCGCATCAGCTTGTCGTAGTCCGGCTCGTCGCGCGTCGTGCGGCGCAGCGCGGCGATGCCGGTGCGCTCCGCCACGTTGATCCAGATCTCGGGCACCAGCACGCCCTCGAGGTCGAGACAGGCGACGATCACGGCTTCACCACCGCGCCGCCGTGCATCACCCAGACCACGCGCTGGAGCTCGGTCACGTCGACCAGCGGGTTGCGTTTGGTGGCGATCAGGTCGGCGCGCTTGCCGACCTCGAGCGAGCCGATCTCGTGTTCGAGCCCGAGCACCTCCGCGGCGCTGGTGGTGGCGGCCTCGATCGCCGCCATCGGGCTCATGCCCGCCTCGACCATGTAGGCGAACTCGCGCGCGTTCTCGCCGTGCGGGTAGACGCCGGCGTCGGTGCCGAAGGCGATCTTCACGCCGCCCGCCAGCGCGCGGCGCAGGGCGTCCTGGATCTTCGGCCCGACCGCGCGCGCCTTCTCGGCTACCGCGGGCGGAAAGTAGCCGGGAATGCGCGCGCGCTCCTCGACCGTCTTGCCGGCGATCACCGTCGGGATCAGCCAGGCGCCCGTCTTCTTGAACAGGTCGATCGACTCGGCGTCGAGGAAGGTGCCGTGCTCGATCGTGTCGACGCCGGCGCGCAGCGCGGCGTTGATGCCGCGCGCGCCGTGCGCGTGTGCGGCGACCTTCCGGCCGAGCATGTGCGCGGTGCTGACGATCTCGGCGAGCTCGTCGTCCTTGAACTGCTGGTCGGTGCCCGAGGCCACCACGTCGAGCACGCCGCCGGTGGCGTGGATCTTGATCCAGTCCGCGCCGAGCTTCACCTGCGCGCGCACCGCGGCGCGCGCGGCGTAGGGACCCTGGTACGGACCCGGCGCGTCGAATAGATCGGCGCGGTAGCCGCTGGTGCGGTCGCCGTGTCCGCCGGTGATGGTGAGCGGGAAGCCGGCCACGAACATCCGCGGCCCTGGGACCGTGCCGTTCGCGATCGCGTCGCGCAGCGCGAACACCGCACCGCTGCCGCCGAGGTCGCGCACGGTGGTGAAGCCCGCCTCGAGCGTCCGCCGCGCGAACATTGCGCCGCGCAGCGCCGCGTCGGCGTCGGTCTCGGTGACGCGGCGCAGCCGCGCGTCGGCCGAGTACTCCGAGGTCAGGTGCACGTGCAGGTCGACCAGACCCGGCAGCACGAACTTGTCGCGCAGGTCCACGACCTCGGGGCTGCCGCTCTTCCCCGCCATCACCTGCTCGGGCGTGGCGATCCCGTTCAGCACCTCGGCGATCACGCCGTCGTGCACCACCAGCGTGGTCTCGCCGCGCGCGGCCTGGCCGGGGACCACCAGCACCGAGCCGCACTGCACCAGCGTCCAGCGTTCGGGCGGCGGTTCGGCCGCGCGCGCAGCCGCGGCCACGGCGACCAGCGCCAGCAGGAGCTTGGCGATGCGGCTCACCGCGCCCTCAGATCTGACGGCCCAGCGCTCGCCAGTAGCGGTCGCGGATCGCGCGCCGCTGCACCTTGCCGGCGTCGCTCCGCGGCAGCGCCGGATCGAAGTCGATCGTGCGCGGGCACTTGAAGTGCGCGAGGTGCGCGCGGCAGTGCTGGAGCAGCTGGCGCGCGAGCGCGTCGGAGGGCTCGTACCCGTCTGCGAGCTGGACCACCGCCTTCACCTCTTCGCCGAACTCCTCGTTCGGCACGCCGATCGCGGCGGCATCGCCGACCGCGTCGTGCATCAGCAGCACGGCGTCGATCTCCGCCGGGTAGATGTTCACGCCGCCCGAGATGATCAGCTCCGCGGTGCGCCCGGTGAGGAAGACGTAGCCGTCCTGGTCCTGGTAGCCCATGTCGCGCATCGTGAACCAGTCGCCGTCGTACGAGGACTGGGTCTTCTGTGTGTCCTTCCAGTACTCGAAGCGGCCGCGGGCGGGCGCACGGAACCACACCGTGCCGACGGTGCCACCCGGCACGGCCTTGCCCGCGTCGTCGCGGATCTCGAGCGTCCCGGGCTCGGCGGGCCGCCCGACGCTGCCGGGCTTGCGCAGCCACTCGTCGGCGAAGATGAAGGTGCCGCCGCCCTCGGTCGCAGCGTAGTACTCATGCAGGATCGGCCCGAGCCAGTCCATCATCGCCTTCTTCACGTGCACGGGCGTGGGCGCGGCGCCGTGCAGGATCGCGCGCAGCGACGAGATGTCGTACTTGCGCTTCACGTCGTCGGGCAACGCGAGCAGGCGGTGGAACATGGTCGCGACCATGTGCGTGTGGGTCGCGCGCGTGCGCTCGATCGTGCGCAGCGTGTCCTCGGCGTCGAACTTCTCCATCAGCACCACGCCCAGCCCCGCCGCGAGCGGACCAGCGAGATTGAACGCCAGCGGCGCCGCGTGGTAGAGCGGGCCCGTGCACAGCGAGCGGTCGGTTGCGGGCTTGTAGGCGGTGGCCTGCGCGGTGAGCCGCGCGACGCCGGTGGGCGCGGGCGTCTCCTTGCGGTGTACCCCCTTCGGCCGGCCGGTGGTGCCCGAGGTGTAGAGCATGGTGCCGCCGAGCACGGGGTCTTCGAGGTCGGCGGGCGACTCGCTGGCGAGCACCGACTCGAGCGGCTCGAAGCCGGGGATCTCGCCGCCGATCGAGATACGGATCGCCGCACCCGGGCAGGCCTCGGCCGCACTGGTCGCGACCGCCGCGAAGCGCGCGTCCACCACGAACGCCTTCGCCTCGCAGTTCTCGACCACGTAGCTGGCCTCGTCGATCTGCAGGTGCCAGTTCAGCGGAGTGAGTCGCAGGCCGCTGCGCAGCACGGCGGCATAGACGACCGCGAACTCCGGGCGGTTGCTGCAGAGCAGCGCGATCGCGTCGCGGCGTCCGAGCCCGCGCCGGCGCAAGTAACGCGCCAGCTGGTTCGCGCGCGCGTTCAGCTCGCCGTAGGTCAGGTCGCCCGCGGGCGAGAGGATCGCCAGCCGCTCGGGCGCCTCGCGCGCGTGCAGCGCGATGGCCATCCCGGTCGCCCGCAAGCGGTCCGCGTCTGCCGGATCGATCCCCGCCGCCATGGCCCGCGATTCTACTCCGAGCCGCGATAGCGGACGCGGTAGATTGCGCCGGCGAAGTCGTCCGAGACGTAGAGCGCGCCGTCCGGCCCCTCGAGCACGTCCACCGGCCGGCCGATCACGTCCTCGTTCACCTCGAAGCCGGTCAGGAAGTCGGACTCGGCGATCGAGCCGTCGGCCCCCCAGGTCAAGAGCACCACCTTGTAGCCGCTCTTCCTGGTGCGGTTCCAGGAGCCGTGCTGGGCCACGAACGCCTGGCCGCGGTACGCCTCGGGGAAGGCAGTTCCCCGGTAGAAGCGGATTCCCAGCGGGGCGACGTGAGCCTGGAACGGGTGCGCGGGCGGCACCGCGCCCTTCACCTTGTCCCCGTCCTGGCTGCCGAAGTCCGGGTCGGGGACGTTCATCCCGTACAGGTACGGCCAGCCGTAGAACTTCCCCTGTTCGATCTTGTCGAGCTCGCAGGGCGGGACGTCGTCGCCGAGCAGGTCGCGGCCGTTGTCGGTGGCGTAGAGCGCGCCGTCCGCCGGCCGCCAGTCGAAGCCGACCGCGTTGCGCAGGCCCGCGGCGTAGGTCTCGTAGCCCGTGCCGTCCGGATGGAAGCGGGCCATGGTGGCGCGCCGCGGCTCGGTCTCGATGCACACGTTGCAGGTCGAGCCCATGGTCAGGTAGATCAACCCGTCGGGGCCCAGACGGATGGTCTTGGTCCAGTGGTTCCCGTCCACGGGCAGCCCCGGCAGCACCACCTCGACCGCCCCCTGGGTCGCGCGAGCCGCGGCGTCGAAGCGCACCCGCTTTACCGCGCCGGTCTCGGCCACGTAGAGCCAGTCGTCCACGAAGTCGAGGCCGTGCGGTCGGTCGAGCCCGGTGAGCAGCTTGTGCACGCCGTCGGTGCGGCCGTCGCCGTTCGCGTCGCGCTCGAGCAGGAACACCGTGCCCTCGCGCGGCGAGCTCACCAGGAGGTCGCCCGTCTTGGTGAAGCGCATGAAGCGCGCATTCGAGATGCCGTCGGCGAAGACGTTGATCACGAAGCCCGGCGGCAGCTTCATGCGCTTCTCGAACTCGGTCTTCTCGGGCGGATTCGCGCCCATCAGCATGCCGCGGATCGGAGCGTTGACCGCGAAGCGGTCGGGCAGGAACAGCTTGCAGGCGAAGAACGCCGCCACGATCAGGATCGCGAGAATGCCGAGCGCTCGGCGCATGCGGGTGAACTCCTTCCGGGCCGCAACTATACTCGCCGCGCTGGAGGTGGACGGAGGATCGCTGCCGCGCCGCCGCGAGGCGGACGGGAGAGGAAAGTCCGGGCTCCACAGGGCTGGGAGGTGGCTAACGACCACCGAGGGCGACCTCAGGGAAAGTGCAACAGAAATGACACCGCCCACCTGCACACTTCGGTGTGTAGCGGCAAGGGTGAAATCGTGGGGTAAGAGCCCACGCGCGACAGCCGGGTGACCGGCGGCGAGGCAAACCCCTCCCGGAGCAAGCTCGAATAGGAACGCTGTCGAGGGCGGCCCGCCCGATTCGCGCCGCAAGGCGCGGGAGCGTTCGGGTCAGAGTGCTCGAGCCCGCCGGCAACGGCGGGCCTAGACGAATGATCCTCGCGCTGTCTCGCGAGAGACAGGGGGCACAGAACCCGGCTTACAGTCCACCTCCAGCGCCCCTCTGTCTGATAGAATGAGTGCGATGACCGAGGGAACGATGCGTACGATCTGTCTCGCGATCGCGCTGGCGCTGTCACTCGCATCGCCTGGGTGGGCTCTGACGGTCGACTTCTCGACTCGCTTCGACCTCACGGTCGAGGCTCCGCCGGCCGACGCTCCGCAGCCGACGCTCGGCGACGAGGTTCATTCCTCTCTCGACACCCAGCCGATGCTGGGCACGGTCGCATTCGATCCGACCGCGTTGCCGCTCGCCACGACGGCGACCTCGGCGACCTATGTGTTCGCCCCGGGCAACTTCTCGTTCGACACCAACCTCCCGGCCGTGCAGTTCCACGTCACCGGCCCGCTCACGATCACGGTGGAGAAGACGGACCTCGGGTCCGGGCCGAACGAGTTCGGACAACACGTCGTCATCGAGATCGGCCTGCTCCCGGGCCCGGACGTATTGGCGTACGTGGACACCCTGACGATTTCGCTGAACGGCACTTTCCCAGGCGCCCAGGCCCGAGGGACGCGCTTATTCGACGTCCCCTGGGACCCCTCGCCCTTCTCCGACCAGTTTCTGGATCTGCACTTCACGCGCGCCGACGAGCAGGCCACGATCAGCGGTCCCGCGGTCATCGGCGTGCCCGAGCCCGGCGCGCTCGCGGCGCTCGCCCTGGCGGCGCTCGGCGCCAACTTGCTGCATTCCTCTCGCCATGCCCAAGGCGCTGGATGAGCTGATCGCGCTGCTCGACCTCGAGCCGATCGAGGTGAACCTGTTTCGGGGGGTGTCGCCCCAGGAGGGGTGGCAGCGGGTGTTCGGGGGCCAGGTGTGCGCGCAGGCGCTGGTGGCGGCGCGGCGCACGGTGGAGGGGCGGCTCGCCCACTCGTTCCACGCGTACTTCCTGCGGCCGGGCGACCCGGCAGTGCCCATCCTGTACGACGTCGACCGCATCCGCGACGGGCAGAGCTTCACCACGCGGCGGGTGGTCGCGATCCAGCACGGCAAGGCGATCTTCAACATGCAGGTGTCCTTCCAGGTGGAGGAGCCCGGGCTCGAGCACCAGCTGCCGATGCCGGACGTGCCCGCGCCCGAGACGCTCGCCACCGAGCTCGAGCGGCGGCGCGCGATTGCCGACCGGCTGCCCGAGCCGATGCGCTCCAGCTTCGTGCGCGAGCGCGCGATCGAGGTGCGGCCGGTCGCGCCGAACGACGAGTTCGACCCGGTCGTGCGCGAACCGGCGCACGACGTCTGGTTCCGCGCGGTCGGCACGCTGCCCGACGACCCGGCGCTGCACCAGTGCGTGCTGGCCTACGCCTCGGACCTGACGCTGCTCGACACCAGCATGCTGCCGCATGCGATCTCGTGGTGGAGCGAGAAGCTGCAGACCGCGAGCATCGACCACGCCATGTGGTTCCACCGGCCGTTCCGCGCCGACGAGTGGCTGCTCTACGCGCAGGACAGCCCGAGCGCGTCGGGGGCGCGAGGCTTCAACCGCGGGTCGGTGTTCACGCGCGACGGGAGGCTGGTGGCCTCGGTCGCGCAGGAAGGGCTCATCCGCCGGCGGCCTTGATCGCGCGCACGCCGGCCCGGCGGAACTGCGCGTGGCCGGCGGGCTGGTAGGTCAGCACGAACGCGCGCCGCGAGCCGCTCGAGCGGTTCACCTGGGAGCCGTGCACCACGTCGCCGTGGAAGAAGATCGCCGAGCCCGCGGGCGCGGCGAGCCGCACGCGCGGGGCCTCGGCGAGCACCCGATCCACGTCGGTGTAGAGCCGGCCGAGGACGCCACGATCCGAGAGACCTGGCAAGACGCCGAAGCGGTGGGAGCCGGGGATCATCCACAGGCAGCCGTTCTCCGCCGAGGCGTCGTCCAGGTAGACCTGCACCGACACCAGCCGCTCGACGTGCGGGCACTCGAAGGCGAAGTACGGGCTGTCCTGGTGCCAGGGGAACGGAGCCCCGTTCGGGCGCTTGATGTTGAGCTTGTCGGTGAAGAGCGCGAGCCGCGGCTCGCCCACCAGGTCTGCGACCGGCTGCCACAGCCGCGCGTCGTCCGGCAGCCGCTCGAGCACGCCGTCCAGGTGCAGGAACGGCTCCATCGAGCGGATCTCCGCGCGCGCGTCGTCCCACTCCCACTTCACGCACGAGCCGAGCAGGTCCTGGAAGCGCTTGCCGTCGATGCGCTCGATCGCCGCGGCGCGTGGCGAGCCCGACGCAAGGAGGACACGCGTGTGCACGCGCTCCGCCGCCGCGCGCAACGCCTCGAGCTCGCCTGCCGCGAACACGCGCTCGCGGACGAAGTAGCCCTGCTCGCGGTAGGCGGCGAGCTCCCGGGGCGTGGCGGCAAGAGTCACGGCGCGGCAGCTTACCAGAGAGGGGGACGCGCCTTTTGATCGTCGTCACGGGAGCCGCGGGCTTCATCGGCAGCAACCTGGTGCGCGCGCTGAACGCGCGCGGCCGCAACGACCTCTTGCTCGTCGACGACCTCACGAACGGCCGCAAGTTCGCGAACCTGGTCGACTGCGAGTTCGCCGACTACGCCGACAAGGAGGCGTTCTTCGCCCAGATCGCCGCGGGTTCGCTCCGCGGCGAGATCGAAGCGGTGCTGCACCAGGGAGCCTGCTCCGACACCACCGAGTGGAACGGGCGCGTGATGCTGCGCGAGAACTACGAGGCGTCGAAGGCCCTGTACGAGTTCGCGACCCGGCGCGAGATCCCGTTCCTGTACGCCTCGTCAGCCGCGATCTACGGCGGCTCGCGCGAGTTCCGCGAGGAGCCCGCCTGCGAGCGGCCGCTCAACCTGTACGGCTGGTCGAAGCTGATCTTCGACCGCTGGGTGCGCCTGCTCCGGCCGCAGCCGCGCAGCCAGGTCGTGGGCCTGCGCTACTTCAACGTGTACGGCCCGCGCGAGAGCCACAAGGGCGAGATGGCGAGCGTCGCGTGGAAGCACCACCGGCAGCTCGTGGCCGGCGACGTGGTGCGGCTGTTCGAGGGCACCGACGGCTTCGCGCCCGGCGAGCAGCGGCGCGACTTCGTCTACGTGGGCGACGTGTGTGCGGTGAACCTGTGGTTCCTGGATCACCCGGCGGTGTCGGGCATCTTCAACGTCGGCACGGGTCGCGCGCAGACCTTCAACGACGTCGCGCGCGCGGTGATCGCGCACCACGGCCGGGGGCGGATCGAGTACGTGCCCTTCCCCGACGTGCTGCGCGGCAGCTACCAGAGCTTCACGCAGGCCAGCCTCGCGCGGCTGCGTGAGGCCGGCTGCGATACGCCCTTCCTCTCGGTCGAGGAGGGCGTGGCGCGCTACCTGAAGGAGATCGAGCGGGCTTAGCTCGCCGCGATCTCGATCTTGCGCGGCCGGGCGGCCTGCACCTTCGGTAGCTCGAGCTCGAGCACGCCGTGGCGCAGCTTCGCCTGGATGTGCTCGCCGTCGATCGCGTTGGACAGCCGGAAGCGCGCGTCGAAGTTGCCGACGCCGTACTCGGTGTAGAGCGGGGTCAGGTTCGCGTACTCCTCGGTCGCCACGCGGCCGCGGAGCGACAGCACGCCGTCGACCAGCTCCACCTCGATCGAGCCCTCGTCCACGCCCGGCATCTCCGCCCAGAGGCGCAGACCGGCGTCGGTCTCGAGGATGTCGACCTTGGGCTGGAAGGCCCGGCCGGGTCGCGTGTTCTCTGCTGAATGGGTCACTGCTGTGTTGGCCATTTCGCTTTTTCCTCCTTCGCTCAGGCCGAGGTCACCGCGATCTGCCGCGGCTTCACTTCGGCGCGTGCGGGCACCCGCACCGTCAGCACGCCGTGCTTGCAGGTGGCCGCCGCCTGGGATGCATCGACGTCGCGCGGCAGCTGGATCGAGCGCGAGAACTCGCCGCTCATGCGCTCGCGGCGGTGGTACGCGCCCTCGGCCGGCTGCTCCGGCGTGCGCTTGCCGCTGATCTGCAGCGTCTGGCCGCGGCTCTCCACCACGAGATCCTCGGGCGCGAAGCCCGGGACCTCGACGCGAATCACCACGTCGTCGTCCTTGCGGAACACGTTGACCGGCGGAAGCACGCCGCGGCCCGACAGGCCGAGGTCGAATCCGCGCGGGTTCTCGAACGCGTGCTCCAGCTCCTGCTGCAGTCTGAGCAACGCGTTCACCGGGTCTCGAGAGAGTGTGAACAGCGCCATGAAATCGTCCCCTTCTTTCTGGTCCGCGATGGCGGAGCCGAGCGATTTCCTAGAGACGCGCGGCGAGCAGTCAAGCGGGCGCCCGTCGCCTACAATGACTGGCTGGAGGTCCCGATGGCGGGCCCGCGACAGAGCGCTTGCATCCGCTACACCCGTGACTACGTTTCCATTCCGTCGGTGAATCCGATGGGGCGGACGGACCTCGATCCGGCCGTCGCGGGCGAGCGCCGCTATGCGGAGCATTTGCGCGCACAGCTGCGCGCGCTCGGGCTCGACGCCGAGCTCGTGGGCGACTCCGAGCGGCCGTCGCTGGTGGCGGAGGCGCGCGTCGCCGACGCCGGCGAGACGGTGCTCATCGCGTCGCATCTCGACACCGTGCCGGTGGACGGGATGGAGATCGATCCGTTCGACCCGCGCCTGGCCGACGGCCGCGTGTCTGGCCGCGGCTCGTGCGACACCAAGAGCGGGATGGCGGCTCTGGTCGCGGCGCTCGAGCGCGTGCTCGCGCACAAGCGGCTGCGCCGCAACCTGGTGCTGGTGGGCGAGGCGGACGAGGAGCTCGGCAGCACCGGCGTGCGCGACGTGATCGCGCATCTCGGCGCGCAGCGGCCGGACTGGGTGATCGCAACCGAGCCGACGGAGCTGCGCTGCGTGACCCGCCACAAGGGCATCGTGCACGCGCAGCTGCGCGCGACCGGCGTCGCCTGCCACAGCTCCGAGCCCGCGCGCGGCAAGAGCGCCATCGTCGCGCTCTCGCGCGCGGTGCTGGCGCTGGACGAGCTCGCGGCCGAGCTCGGGACGCGCGTCGACCCCCACCTCGGGCCGGCCACGCTGTCGGTCGGGCGCTTCGGCGGCGGCAGCGCCACCAACATCGTCCCGGACGACGCCTGGCTCGTGCTCGACCGGCGGCTCCTGCCCGACGAGGACGACGAGAGCGTGCGCGCCGAGCTCGAAGGCGCGCTCGCCAAGCACGACCTGCCCGACGTGCGCGTCGAGTGGTGCTCGCTCGAGAAGGCGCCGCTGGCCACGCCTTCGGACGATCCCTCGGTGCGCGCGCTGCAGGCCGCGCTGGCCGAGGCCGGGCTCGAGACGACACCGTCCAGTGTCGCGTTCGGCACCGACGCGGGCGAGTTCAGCGCGCGCGGCTGGCCGGGCATCGTGTTCGGTCCCGGCTCGATCGCGCAGGCGCACACCAAGGACGAATGGGTCGCGGTCGAGCAGGTCGAGGCGGCCAGCGCCGTGTTCGAGCGGCTCCTGTCGAGCCGCGGCTAGGTCCGGAGTCCGCAAGGCCAAGGGCGCGCAGCGAGGCGCCGCCGAGCGAAGGCCGTAGCGCGCGGCCCGACATCGGCCCGCGGGCCGATGTCCCGCGGGGCGCGCGTACACGGCTAGTGGTTTGTGAGCGTGTCGATGTCCGCCAAAACGAGCGAAGGGTCGAGCATCCCCGGCGCGTAGATGTTGCGCACCTGCAGCGCCGCATCGACCAGGTACACCTTGGCGACGTGGCGCTTCACGCCGCCGCCGAGCTCGGCCACGTCCTGGCCGAAGTCCCGCAGCAGCGGCGCGAGCTCGTCGGCCGTCCCGGGCACCAGGAAGCGCCAGTCGCCCTGCGGCTCCATGTTCTTCCGCAGCTCGGCCAGCCGCTCGGGCGTGTCCTTCGCGGGATCGAAGCTCACGCAGGCGAGCCGCACGCGCTTCTCGCGCGCGGGGTCGGCGGCGAGCCGCCGGTCCAACTCGCGCAAGAGCGCCATCGACGCCGGGCAGCCGGTCGCCTCGTGACAGCTGCCGTACACCAGCGCCACCACCGCCACCTGCCCGGCCGCGAGCCCGGGGAAGCGCACGCGCGCGCCGCTCGAGTCGACGAGCTCGCGCTCGTGCACGCGCGCGATCGCCGGCAGCTCGTAGCTGCCGGGCTCCGGTGCGCGGTAGAGCGGTGTGCCGTCCTCCGCTCGCGCCGCAGAGGCCAGCGCGAGCGCGGCGAGCGCGAGCACTACTCCGCCGGCGACGGTTCCTGCGCGCGCGCCCAGAAGCCCTCCTGTCCGAAGCGCATGATGTGCGGGCGGCCGAGCTTCTCGGCGGTGAAGTCCACCGCGAACAGCGGCTCGAGCGTCTTGCCGTCCCAGCTGAACGCCTTCACGAACTGCTCGTTGTCGGCGCCGCCCTTGTCCCAATTCGACAGCAGCGACGAGCTGAAGTAGACGCGCTTCCCGTCCCAGCTCTGCGACACCATGTTGACCTGCGCGCCGATCTTCTTCTCGTGCACCACGGTGGGCTTGCGCGGGTCGGAGACGTCGAACACGCGCACCGTGCCGTCCACGAAGCTGTCGATGAACAAGTACTTGTCGTCCGATGAGAGCGAGAGGTCGACCGGCAGCGGCGGCTTGGCCGGGTCGCCGATCGGCGCCAGGTCCACGGCCTCGAAGGTGCCGTCGTCCTTGCGGAACACGCCCCAGAGCCGGCCGGTGAGCGCGGCGGAGGTGAACGCGTAGTGGTGGCGCGGCTCCAGCGCGAAGCGGATCTCCAGCGGCGCGCCCGGCACCGCGAGCGTCTGCAGCGGCTTCCGCGCGTGGAAG
>Ga0318566_10000111_pt1 | contig 15600 bp, 7 predicted proteins | sample GRESIP066b5f22_FD_203492 | JGI IMG/M metagenome (GOLD analysis project Ga0318566, IMG submission 203492) | Tropical soil microbial communities from Luquillo Experimental Forest, Puerto Rico - GRE.SIPMG.066b5f22 | ecosystem: Environmental > Terrestrial > Soil > Tropical forest > Bulk soil... | reverse complement strand
CATGACGCCCCGGATGCCCAAGTAGGCCGCCGCAGGGACGAAGCTTCCGCAGTTTGCCCGCGCGGCCAGGCAATCCAGTGCGTTGTTGACGAGCGACGGGCTGACATACCCGCTTCCGGCCGCCGGGGACGACGCCGGGAGTCCCAGGCCGACCTGGGACGGCGCGAGGCCGCCCTGGAGTTCGGTGCAGCCCAGGGCCGTCATGAAGTTCTCGGTGCCCTCGGCGTAGACGTTGCCGTCGCAGCCGTTCATCGAGCCCGAGTTGTAGTACTGGGTGTGGATCATCGTCAGGATGGACTTGATATCCAGCGCCAGCTGGAAGTAGTCGCCGCCGGCCGACTGGCGCAATAGCTCAAGACCGCCTGACACGAAACAGCTTTACCGTCATCGGGTCTTGCTCAGAACCGCGGTGTCCTGGACCGACGGGGGCTGGTCTGTCCAGCGGAAGTACAGTTTCCCGCCGCGGCGGGTGAACGTTATCGAACCACCCTGGCACGTCGCGGTCTGCGGCTCGTCGAAGCTCAGCACCGTGGGCGTCGCACCGGTCAAGGTAAGCGTGTTGACGCAGTCCTTGTCCACCTCGTGGGCGGTCCTGCCGCCGGCCGCGAGCGTGAACGTCACGGGATCCTGGAACTGCATCACGCTAGGTGCCGAGATGGCGGCCATCGTCGCGGTCCCGGTCCAGGTACCCGCGAATGCCGCCGGGATTGTCGGGCCGGCCCCCGCGGCCACCGGTGGCAGGCTGCTCGCGACGGGCGTGCTGCCGGCACTGGACGCGCCCGTGCTGCCCGCGCTCTGGCTAGGTGAGCCCGGGGTCAGCAGCAGGACGCCCGCGACGATCAGGGCGGCCACGACGACCGCGGCGGAGAGCGCCAGCACCGGTCCCCGCCGGGATCGCGGCGGCGGGCCTGACGATGGCGGCCCGGTCACCGTGAACCCGGGGTCCGCCGGCTGGGTCACCGGGCCGGACCAGCGGGGCGGGTAGTCCACCGGAACCGGGCCGGCGGCAGGCACCTCTCGGGTCCCGGAGGTTCCGGCGTAGTGGCCGACCTGGATGTCCTGGGACTGCTGCGCCGAGGGGTCGACCAGACGGAGCAGCAGATCGCGGGCGCTGGGCCGCCGGCCGGGGTCTTTGTCCAGGCACTGCTCGACGACGGGCAGCAGCGACGGCGGCAGGCCGCTCAGGTCCGGCTCGTCGTGCAGGATGCGGTACATGACGGCGTGCACGGACTCGGCGCCGAACGCCTGCCGGCCCGTGGCGGCGAACTTCATGGTCGCCGCCCACGCGAAGATGTCGACGGCACTGGTCGGCCGCGCCCCGGCCAGCTGCTCGGGGGAAATGTAGCAAGGCGTCCCGATGAGTCCGCTGGTAATCGTGGCGGCGCTGGTGAGACGGGCGATGCCGAAGTCGACGACGCGGGGGCCGTCCGGCCCGAGCAGCACGTTCGCCGGCTTGAAGTCGCGATGCACCACCCCAGCGCCGTGTATCGCGACCAGCGCGGTGGCCGTCCCCACCGCCAGCCGGTGCAGGTCGCCCTCGGCCAGCGGCCCCTGAGTGTCCACGCGTTCCTGCAGCGAAGGGCCGTCGATGAACTCGCTGACGACAAAACGCCGCTCGCCGTCGGCCGATGCCTCGATGACACGGGCCGTGACGAACGGCTGGACCTGGTGAATGGCATCCAGCTCGCGGGCCAGCCGCTGCAGGACCGCGGGGTCGACGCTGGACTGCAGCAGCTTTACCGCGACCCGCTCCTCCCCTGGGCCCGTGCCCCGGCCGAGGTAGACCACGCCCTGACCGCCCTCGCCGAGCCGCGCGATCAGTTCGAACCGGCCGAGCCTGCGGGGGTCGGAAGGCTCCAGCGGTTTCGGCGGCATGACTTCTCCAGGTGGCTCAGCGGCTACGACAACGCTGCCGTAATTCCAGTCGCCCCGCAACGCGGACGAGCTTTTCATACGGAACGAAAGTTGGTGACTGTACAGGCGCCGCGCTGGGCCTAGCCGTCACCGCCGCCGCAATCGGTTCACGACGCCTCGCTTGCCTTCACCGCGTGCCAGTTCAGCGACGGCCCGCATGACCCGGTCGGCATCCCATAGATCCGGGGGCAGGTAGTCGGCTGCCCACCGGGCGGCAAGCACCGGTTCAAGAAGCCGCATCACGGCCTGCCACATCTCGGGGCTGGTCATCCTCGCGGCGGCGAGGAGGCCGCCGATCATGGGCGGCGGCGCGGAACATGCCCACTGGACAACCGCGTCGGCCGCGCCCGGCCCGGCCAGCTCAGGTATCACGACGATACGGAAAATCCCGGCCAGCTCCGCGACGTGGAAATTCCGATGCCTGGCTATGTTCTCAAACCAGTACTTGTTCGATATCACTTCCCAGCTCTTGGCCCGGTCATTTGGATCATCGGACTGACCGGCATCCTGAATGCTCCGCAGGATCGCATTGAACTGCTCAGTGTCATCCCGCACCAGCTCCAGCTGCTTGAGCAGGTAGCTCACGGGGACGGGCGACTGTGGCGGCTGATACGGCCGCGCTGGATGCGAGACGCCCTGGAGACCCGCCTGCTGTCCCCTCGCATCCGGCACGGGCAGTTGCGGGGCCGTCTGCCCCTCCCGCGACGGCGCGAGCGACCGCACCCATTCATCCGCCCTGGCGGGGGACTGAAACCCGGCTCGCCAGGGCTCCCGGTATTCGGGATGCTCCGGATCGCCGGAACCGCTGACCGGTTCCGCGCGGGCGGGCGTGACCCCGGGCTCTGTCTCCCCCGGCATGGCCGGCTCGGATTCCGGCCAAGGCCGCGGCGGCGGCGGAGGCTGCGGCCGCTGCTGCTGCGGCGGCGGGGGTTGCGGCCGTAGCTGCTGCGGCGGTGGCGGCTGGGACGGCCATGGCTCCGGCGGCGGCGGGTACTGCGGCCACTGCTCCGGCGGCGGCTGGGACGGCCACTGCTCCGGCGGCTGGGACGGCCACTGCTCCGATGGCGGCTGGGACGGCCACTGCTCCGGTGGCGGCTGGGACGGCCACTGCTCCGGCGGCTGGGACGGCCACTGCTCCGGCGGCTGGGACGGCCACTGCTCCGGCGGCTGGGACGGCCACTGCTCCGGTGGCGGCGGGTACTGCGGCCACTGCTGCGGTGGCGATGGCTGCTGTGGTGGCGATGGCTGCTGCGGCCATGCGGGCGACTGCTGCGGCCATGCGGGCGAGGGGGAATCGGGTTCGCGCGGTTCCGGCTGTGATGGCTCAGCTGCCATGGCCGGCGAGCCCTCGTCGGCTCGCGCCAAGTCCCCTTCCCGTTCTTCCGGCACGGGTTCCGCAAGGTCCGGCCCCGCGGATTCGGGCTCTTCCCATGATGGCGGGCCGTCATCGGCCAGGGACACGAACGTGGCCGGCCCGGGGGATACGATCAGCGGCGACTCGGGCCCCCGCAGTTCGTCGTGGATCCGCTCGAGCCGCTCCTGCAGTGATCGCTCGCTGCCACAGCACTTGACGATGAACTGTGCCAGCCCGTCCCCGCCCCGCTCCTGATACTCGGCGACCAGCCAGCCGGCCAGCTCGACTCGCCCCGCATACGGAACTCCAGGGTCCAGCGCGTCGGAGGCGAGCGGGCGGACCTTGACTTCCTTGCGCCATCGGGCCGGCGGTGCTTGCACGCCGTCCTGCGCTTGCCGGAAGACGATGCCCGGCAGGCTAGCGGGGTCCATCTCGCCCAGTGGCAGCTCGAACGTGGAGAACGACCAGCCCCGGCCGACCGGGCCGAGCAGTGGCCCGGCGATCCTGCGCAGTCCCCACAGCAGCGGGCATTGCACGCCTTCGCGCAGCGGCTTCTGGATGAGGTTGTCCCGGACGCTGATCGCGAGCGGAGTGGACGGGTCGGCCAGCGCGGCGGCGACCACTGCCTGCAGGCCAGCCTGCCGCGCCGCGTCCTGATCGAGCATCGTGGCCATCTCGTGAGTCACGGCGGCCAGCGCATCGCCGCGCACGGTCGGCAGTTCGGCGCCGTCCGGGACCTCGCCGGGGAGCGGGCCGACCAAGTCCGCCGTCAGCCCGGCCCGGCACAGCGCCACCGCCGCCTCGGGGGTGAGCACGCTCGCCTGCCCTACCAGGACGCGCGAGACCAGCGGTCGCCCGCGCGTGCCGTCCGCGCGTTTGGCCGCCCGCTGGTCCCAGTAGCGCCAGGCCAGGGCGGCCTGCCCGGTCGACAGCACCTGGTAGCAGACGCTTTCTGACAGCCTGTCGGCATGCGGGTGGCGCACCCACGCCCGGATCCGGGAATCCCATGCGCGCAGGGAATCCGGCGATGACATGGAACTGGCGACCGGCGAGAGGTCCCGCGTCTGGTGATGCCGGTACTCGATCTGGTGGAGGTCCTGCGCGTCCGTCATCTCACACCCCGATCAGCTCGGCTTGCGAGCCGGTCAGCACTCCGGTCATCGCCAGCATGGCGACCAGCGGGCGCAGTACCCGCATCGGCGTGACGCCGCGCGGGTACTTGCTGCCTTTCTCCTCGCCTTCCTTGGCACCCCCGGTTGGCGAGGCAACGTGCAGCGTGGCCTTGGCACACGCCTGGTACGGCGCGGTCAGCACCGCCGCACCATGCTCCTCCAGGTAGGCGTAGACATCGGCGCTTTCGCGGAGGAACTCCGTCGGATCCATCGTCCCGTCCCCCGAGCGCAGCCAGCGCGCGATCGGCTCCTCGAAACGGGCCTTGTCCGCCTTGTTAAGAACGATGGCCGCGCTCACCGACTCTGGCTTGGCCCTGTCCCGCACGATGCTGAGGACGTTGCCGAAGGTGGCGTCGCCTGCCTTGCTGGCCTGGATGAACTCCGGGTCGATGACGAAGAACAGCCCGTCGGCGATCCAGAGGAACTCCCTCGTCTCGTCCGTCTTGGCGAGGATGCCACCGGAGACGTCGAACAGCGCCACTACTCGCTCCGGTCCGTTTTCGTGCTGCACGACGAACGCGTCCGCGATCTCGGTCGTGGCGTCGTCGGGAGTGCCGGGAAGCACCTCGTTGCGGGTGATCAGCGGCAGCACCGAATTCTCCAGGTACCGGTGGTGCATGGCGGGGTCGAGCGGGTGGACATCTATCCGGTAGTCCGACAGCTTGCTGATCGCGCCGATCATGGACGCCAGCAAATGCGACTTGCCCGACTTCGTCAGGCCGACGAACCCGAGGAGCACCGGCTCGCCGAAGCGGCCGTAACGGGCGGGCAAATGGTGGACCGCCGTCGTGTCGTCCTGTTCCGCCGGGCAGCGCACGTACGCGTTGAACCGGTAGCGGGCTACCTGGGCCGGGTTCGCGTCGGGCGGGATCCGGATCTCTTCGTAGTCGCCCGCGCTGTTGTAACGCCAGAGCCCCAGCGCGTCCCAGTCCGGGATATCCGCGAGGCAGATAGGGCACATGACGGCCGACGCGGCCGGCTCCGGATCGCTGTACATAGCGCTCACCGGCGCTGTCCCCCCTCGATGGGCATTTCCTGGCCGGCCGCGGGGCGGCAGGCTGAGCAGCCGGTTGATCCGGGCATTGTGGTCGGGTGCCTCGAGAACCCCATGCTCCCTGAGCGTCTGGCTCAGGCCGGCCGGGTCGTCCGCGAACCTGTGCGCGAGGTCCGCCGCCAGCGCCGCGAACCCTTGGTCGGGCGGCAGCGGCGCAGTCGCGTCCGCGCGGAACGATACGAGCAGTCCCGGGATGTCCCCGTCCCGGGTGAGGGCCGACGCGTAGGTAAGGAACGAGACCGCCCGGTTGTCGCCCGCCATCCGCAGGATGCTGATAAGGCCCCACATGACCGCGTCGGGAAGCCCCGGAGCGGCCCAGGGCACGGTCACCCGCCGCTCGCCCGCAAGCGTGTGCGCGAGCAGCGGGATCAGCGCGCTGATCGCTTCCGCGGAGCGCGCCCGCTCCGCGACCGCGTCCCGGCGCGGCCCGGGCGTGCCGTCCGCCGACAGGACTCTGGCGCCGTCGAGCGGCGGCCCGTCGAGTTCCGGCAGTTCCAGCGCGCGGGTTCCGGTCAGCGTGGTGGACTCGGCCACAAGCGCGAGCGCGTACTCCCAGCTCAGCCGCGACCCGGCGGTGGCCAGCCAACGGATGAACGCCGTCTGCGACCCGAAGTCAAGGAAGGCGCTGCCCCGGGGATTGCCTGTCCGCAGCCACGGTTCTAGCCGTCGCCAGCGATCTGCCTGCTGCTGATCCCGCAGGGACGTCGCCGTCTGGACGATGATGAGTCCATCACCGCCGGCCCGCGCCCGGTAGGTGATCTGGTGGACGGCGCTCATCCGTCACCGTCCGCGGGGCTAGCCGTCGCCCAGCGGCTTCGGGTCCAGCTGATGTCGTCCCAGAACTCCGCGGGAACCTCCGCGCCGGGATGCTTGCGCGCACGGGCGCCCAGGAAGCTCCTGCGTCCCTTGATCAGCGGCTTGCTGCCATCCGCCAGGCTGGGTGTGAGGTGCGGGCGCCGCAGGCCATACTGGATCAGGTCGCTGGCGGTAGGCCGACTTTCCGGCGGCCCGAATACGCGCCCGAGCAGCCCGTTGAACATCTGCGCCAGCCCGGTCTCCGTGAGCTTGTCGAGGTCGTCAAGATCCTCCCCCCGGCTGCGCACGAAGTAGATCAGCCGGACGGCTGCCCACACATCGTCGGCCGACCCGACGGTCCCGTAGCAGGTGTCCGGCCGGGATTCCCACGGTACCCATGCCCACGAACCGCCGACCGGGGTCCTGGCCGTGCCGAAGGGCGCGCTCCGGCTGAAGTCCGTGATCTGCACCGAGCGGCTATCCCACCAGACCGTATCCGGGCTGATCGCGCGGTGCGCGATGCCGGCGCTGGCCAGCCAGCACAGCCCGGTCAGCAACCCGGTCACGAATTTGTCGAACTCGTCGTCGAACAGGTTCGCGCCGACCTCCCGAAGCGGCTCCCCCCGGTACGGCTCAAGCAGCGCGTACGGGTCGGCCGACGTGGACTCGTCCCCGTGCAGCCGGACTAGCTCCGCGGGATACCCGCTCCAGTCGCCCAGCTGGTACAGCTGCCGTCCGGCGAGGACCTCGTTGTCCAGCCGGGCGTAGCCGTCCGCCCGGCGGTCGCCGCCTACCGGGCGGTGCTGACGCAGTTCGCGACCGTTCGGGGTGCCGTCCTCGAGCCAGACCGTCCGGGCTGTCAGGAACTCCCCGGCGCGGAACTCCGCGTCGTCTACCCGCGCCGCGACCTCTTCATACTCGCCGGTGACCCGCCGGAAGCGCAGCATGTCGGCCATCGTCAGGACTCCGTTACGGCCGGGCGGCCGGCGTCGGCCGTGCCCCAGGTCGACTGGGCGACGCCGGCCCGCAGCGGGACGAGGCGGAGCAACCCGGCGAACGAGCCGGCTGAGGTCCACACCGGCTCGTCCCCGGGTATCGTGCCGATGATCGCTTCCCTGTTGAGCCGGGACGCGAACCGGATCGAGACCGGCGGGGCGTCCACGTCCAGTGCGCTGAGGTCCGCGGGCGCGCACAGCTGCCACATCTCATCGCGGACGGGGTAAAGCACCGCCTCCCGGACCGCCGCCACGTCGTCCTCGATGACGTGCGGGCTGTCATGCGCGCTCGAGCTCGCGAACGGCGGGCGGTCGGCCACGCCATGTGCCTGCACATGGCGCGTCCACTCGGCGAGCATGCCGGCGGCCCTGTCGTGCGCGGCGCGGAGCGCCTCCGTCCCGCTCGCGCTGGGCGATGCCAACTCCAGCCCGACCGCGTGGAGCACGAGGTCGCACAGCACCGGGAGGAGGCTGTCGCCGAGCCGGGACAGCCGTGCTCCGCGCGCCCCGCCGCGGGCCCCCTCCGCCATGCTCGCGTGCTCGGTCAGCGCCTTGCGCGTGCCGTCCAGCGCGGCCCTGGACCCGGCAAGGTCTCGAGAGGTAACGCTCGTGGGCGACCACTCGCGGTTGGCGACAGCGAGCACCAGATCCGTCAGCGCCTGCGCGGCGGCGCTGGCTTCATCGAGTCCCAGCTCGCGCCGTGCCTCCGTGACCGCCGCGTGCCGGGAAAGCCGCAGCGGGGGATCGGCGAGCCGCGCGAGGAGAGCCGGCTGGCACCTCTTTTCGACCTCCGGGAGGTAGCTCGCACTGCCATGGCGCGTTACCTGGCGCTCGGTCGCGGTCAGGCGCTTTGCGACAAGGGGAATGGAGTCACCCCCCTGAACGGCCCTGGCGACCGTCCGGTAGACGAGGGACTGCTCGACGGCGGACTCGGCCGTCCGGGACGGGTGCCGCGACCCTGCCTCGGCCTTGAACTCCAGGCCGACGTTACGCACCAGGTCACGCTGGTTGGCGGTGATCGCGCCGCCGGTACCGGCGACGCTGGCGTCCCGCAGCACCTGGACGATGAGGTCACGCAGGTCCGTGAGCGCCTCGCCGACCTTGACGACATAACGCTGGACGCCGCTGTCGCCGCGCTTGAAAACGCCGCCGAGGCCGCCCGCCTTTTCCAGGACACGCGAGGCTTCACGATCCAGCTCCGCGATCCGGGCAAGGTAACGGGCGAACGGCCCGCTCTCGCTCAGGCTCGCGCCGCCCGCCCTGGCCGGCAGCAGGTCGCCGAATGGCCCGTCACTACCCGGGCCAGGCTCGCAGACGCGCCGGATGGCGACGGCGAGCGCGGCGGCGAAGGTCGCGGCCTCATCGTCGGCCCCCGCGAGCCACAGTCCAGGACTGGCGACCCGGCCCGGAACTTCGGCCAGGAACTTCTGGTGGAGCCGGTCGAACATCTCGTCCACCAAGACCAGCTTGACGAGGGGGTGCTGGTCCAGCGCCGTCGGCGTGCTGCCCGGGTGGCGGTTGGCCACCGCGGACTTGGCCACCCGCCAGTTGATGCCGGCCGGCCGGCTTACCCACAGCACCGGCCAGCCCTGCACGCCGCCGAGGTTCCCCGGCAGCTCAAGCGTCCGGGCGGCCCCGGCGCGGGGGCCCACCGTCACGCACAACAGCTTCTCGACCCGGTTCGCCGTGTCGATGTGCTGGTAGACGGACGCGTGCTCATCGAGCAGGGCGGTGTCGTCCAGCACCAGCAGCCGCTCCAGCCGGTCCGGCCCGACGTCGAGGTCGAGCAGCGCGTCCGCCGCCTGCTTGGCCTCGGCCGCGGACAGGCCGGACAGCGGCAGGATCTCGACGGTCATCCAGTGGCTCCGTCGTCTACGACCCGTTCCAGCTCGCGCAGGCTGGCGGCGATGGGCGAGTCGACGTGCATGAACTCCAGGTCGAGCGCCGTGGGGTAGGTATCCGCCCAGAACGAGCGCATCTGCGTCGCGCGGGACCGCTGGTTGGGCGCCTGCTTCTTGATCATGTCGCCGAGGAGCTCGACCTGGCCCTCGGCGAGCTCCCGCATCACCAGGTACAGCTCATGCGGCCGCTCCGGCCTGCCGCGCAGGCCGACGGGCAATTCCTGCATGAGCTTCGCGCAGAACGCGCGGTGCATGTCGTCGTCGGCCAGCGCCCACAGTTCGTAGGCGCGCAGCAGGCTGCCCCACGAGGACGCCGTGTTCAGCGGAATGAGCGGCAGCGTCATGGTCACGCCGCCGCCCAGCTGCACGTTGATCCGCTCTGGCGACGCCTGGGGCCCGACGATCGTGGCCCGGCCGTTCCATAGCGCGCACAAGATCCGGTGCAGGATCTCGACGCGGTGGTGCTCGCGCGTCGCCAGGTAGCCGAAGTCGTAGCCGGTCCGCTGCCGCCAGCGCAGCAGGTCGGTCGGCCGCGGCTCGGCCAGCGCGCCCGCCCACAACCGCAGCACGTCGCGGACCTCGTCGACCTCGGTGACGCCCATCGCGGTGCGGAAGAGCACGACTGAGATGGACTCGGTCTGCGTATGGCGGAAATCCTCGGTGACCCGGGCGCCCTTAGGCAAGGCGACCGAGGACTTGAGGTAGTTCTTGACGACCTCGCTCTCCGCGTCGGCGGGGTAGGTGATCAGCACCTTCATCTGGCCGCTGCCCTGCGGCGTGAAGTTGGCGGGCAGCAGGCCGGCGAGCTTGCCGCGGAAGCCGTTCACGTAGTCCGGGTCGATGGTGGGCCCCATGCCGCGCCCGTGTCCGGCCGCCTCGATAAGCAGGTCGTGCAACCGGGGCAGGATCGGCTGCTCGCCAGCGGGAGCGGCGCGCAGGAACTTCTTGATCTCGGTCTTCACCCGCTCCCGCAGGAAGGAGACGGCGTTCTCTGGCGAGTGCTCGACACTGATCTGGAACGCCTCGGACCACGTTTGCGCACCAATCAGCCCCCGCAGCACGGCGTCCACGCCCGAGTTGACGTCGATGGCGCGGTCATTGGCCATCTGCGTCTGCAGCCGCCGGTAGACCTGCTGGTAGAACTGCTCCATCCCGCCACTGCCCGAAGGCAGCATGTGAGACACGCCGACGCGCTTGCGGTAGAGCTCGGCCGAGCGCTTCGCGAAGTCGTCCACGTCCGACCGGCTGAAGTCAGCCAGCGCCCGTGTCAGCCCGCCGATGTCTCGCTGCACCTGATCAAGGGGGCGGGTCCACTGCGGCGTGTAGGTGTCCCAGGCATGCGCCCACATCACCTTCGTCTGCCAGTCGTACCACGCTGTCTGCTCGTTCCGGGCGACTGTCGCGGCCTCATCGGCCCACTGCGCCTTGCGGAACGGCGGCCTGTCCTTCAGCTCCGGAGACCCCGGTGGCATCGGGCCCCACCCCTGCTGCGGCGGCGGCGGCGCGGCGCGGCGCATCTGCAGCAGCCCGCGAACCCCGCCGCGCTCGATCTCGTCGCGGAGCGCGTGGTGGCCGATGATGACCCGCTGCAGCCGGAAGATGTCTATGTTGCCGAGCATGTCGCGGGCGGCGCTGCCCGGGTCGAAGCGCGCGACGTACTGGGGGACCTCCTGGCCGAGCTTGGTCCGGAGCGCGTCGATGCCGATGCGCATCGAGTCGCGGCGCTTGTTCAGCGCTGTGGTGATGTCCTTGGCGCCGTTGACCGGCGCGGGGTCGGAGTACTCGACGCCCTGGCGCGCGAGCACCGGGTGAACGCCTGACTTGACGAAGAACTCCTCGATGGCGTTGCGGTTCGATTCGAGCCTGCCATCGGCCGCGGCGATCGATTGGACGGCCTCCCGCAGCAGCCGCGAGCCGACGATCCCGGCCAGTTCGTCCACCGGGATGGTCAGCGACGCGACTAGCGCCGTCGACACGCCGCGGCCGCCGATCCCGTTCTCGGCGGCCACCTGCCGGTGCGTCGCCTCGTTGACGAAGCTGTCCGCGAACGACTGGTGGTGCTCCCCGTTCCGGTTGTCGTCCTCGGTCATCTCGGTACCCACCAAAGACAGCACCAGCGAGGCGATCGACCGGTGCATGTCCTCACGGCTGGCCCCGGCCGGCTGGGAGAACAGGAAGCCCGTCTGCATCGTGCCCGGATTCATGACCAGCCGCGCGCCGTCCGGGTAGGTGACCGCCACCTCTTCGGCGGTGACGGGCCGCCGGTCGGCGGTGCCGCGCAGCACGAGCTCGGCGTCGGCGCCGTTCTGCTGGTCCACGAGGCGGAACAGGTCAAGCAGCGCCCGGCCCGCGTTGAGCTGGGCAGGGCGTCCGCCGCCTAGGCCCTCCTGGAACGCCGACGGCATGAGGACGAGCGGGTAGAGCTTCACCCGCATGTTGCTGTTCCGCGTCACCGTGTCGGCGATGATGTGCAGGTAGTCGTAGAAGATCCCGCCCCCGGTCCCGCCGGCCGCCGAGAACGCGACGAAGACGTCCACGCTCTGCGCGGGCTTGCCGCCCATGGTCTGCAGGTCCTCGCCGGAGGTGGCCAGCTTGCCGACCGCCTGGCGGATGTCCCGCACCGCCGGGGCGATGCCCTCGATGAACGTGCCGAACAGGGACGCCCGCCCGATCGTCGGGAACTGGCCCGCCCCCCGGTGCAGCGGGTTCACCTTGGGTTCTTCCCGGGTCGCGGGCGGCAGCCAGCCCTCGACGATGTGCTCGGCCTGCAGCCGCAGGCGAAGCGCGAGCTCGGGGTAGCTGACCACGTCGGGGACCAGGCCGGTCGCGTAGTGAGCGGTGAGCGCCGACGCGGGGATGTGCTCGGGTCCCGGCACCACGCGGCGCGGCAGCCGGTCGAGATCGGCCTGGTTCATGTCCGCGTAGATGAACTGGATGCACGACGGGAGCTGGTAGGGCAGCATGCTGTCCTTGCCGAGGTTCTTGCGGAAGTCGTGGCCGTCAGGACCGCAGATCTCCTCGCGCAGCCGCCGCTCGAGCTCGGCGCCGATGTCGCAGCCGGTGCCCCCCAGGCCAACGAACAAGACGGGCTGGTACAGCTTCATTGTCCCCCTCTTCCTCCTGTTGTCGGAGTCTGCTTCGCTACTACAGCCACTTGTCCTTAGGCGGCGGGGTGGCAGGCGTTATGGGGATCGTGGGCTGGGCCTCCTGGTCGTTGCCCGGCGGCGGCGACGTCGGGTTCGGGGCGGTGGGCGTCGCGGGCGCTCCGCCGCCGTTCCAGTTACCCGAGCCGGCCCAGTCGCCCGATCCGCTCCAGTTACCGGAGCCGTTCCAGTCGTCCGCCGTAGCTGGCGGACTAGGCGTGGCCACGGGCTCGGGCGTAATGGGGCCGCGCGACGCGCGCGGGCCCGTCCAGCCCGGGTTCCGGGTGTCGCGGAAGGCGAGCTCGAACCCGTTCTCCAGGGCCTGCCCGGGGCCGTTGACCTCGACCTCGTACGGCCGCAGGCCCATCGGCGCCGTCAGCCGGACCAGGCCGCGCCCGGCTCGCCTGACCTGGTAGATTCCCGCACTCCCGCCCTTCGGCGGGTGGTCCAGCCGTGGGGAAGCCGTGTTCTCGTCGCGGATGATGAAGGGGAACGACTCGGCCCACTTCCCCTCTGGCTCAAGATCGCGGCCGGCCGGCACTCCGCCGCGCCGCAGGCTCGCGACCAGGCCCCGCACGTCCTTCCTGTCCCGGCTGACCTTCCAGGCCATCAGCGCCGCGAGGATGGCCAGCAGGATCGCCGCGAGGATGCCGATAATCTCCCACCGGTATTTTTCGAAGAAGCCCGGCGGCGTGGTCACCGTGACGTCGGCCGAGTCGGCGTTGTAAGCCTGGCCGGTGTCCGCGTCGACCGCCTGCACCTCAAACTGCGCCGAGCCGGCCGGCGAGGACTTGTCGACGGTCACCGTGAACGGGACGCTCGGCGGGTTGCCAGCCGACGTGGACGGCACGGAGATCGGCGTGCTCGGGCTGATCGTGGCGGTCGCGCCGCCGGCCGTGAGCTTCAGCAGCACGTGCCTGGTGGCGCCGGTCTGATTGGTGAAGTCGACGTTCCCGCCGATGGACCCGCCGGCCTGCACGCTGGTGGCGCCCGAGAAGTGCGGCGTGGCGATGAACCCTCTGCTGGCCGTGCCGACCGTCACCGTCGCCGGGATCTGCGTGGCGTACAGGCCGTAGCCGGCCGCGGTCCCGGTGATGGTCAGCGTCGTCGGCTGTCCGGGCGCTGTGTAGGTGCCGGTGTAGGTGCCGACGCTATTGGGCCCGCTGGCCGCGGTGACCGGAATCTGAACCGGGCCGGACAGGCCCTGGCCGGTAGCCGTGACGCCCACGAGCAGGCTCTTGAGCGTCGACGGGTCGGTGATCGGCCCGTCCGGTCCCAGGACGGTGAGCTTGACGTTGACCGGCTGTCCGGGGCTGACGCTCGGGGTCGCGGTGATGATCGCCCGCACCGCGCCCTGCCAGAACACGGTCGCGCTCACGAGCTGGCTGGCCATGCCCGGCGGTGCGGTGAGCGTTATGTGCCAGGTCCCGACGTCCGCGTTGGTGATGTTGCCGATGTGCAGCACCTCGACGGGAGAGCTGGTGTCCGCCCCGCTGATCGCCGACGAGTCGGTCCACTGCGTGCCGTCGGGCTTGGTGAATTTCACCGTGATGGCGGGGTTCACCCGGTCGACGCTGATCGCGGCGGCGCTGGCGATGGCCGGGATGCTCACGGTGAGGGTGCGCGGCTGGCCGCCCGCGACTGACCCCTGCGACCCGTTGGTGCCCAGGCAGGTCGCGTCCGCGTACAGCTGGTCGAGCGCGCCGATCGCGTCAGAGGAGTTGTTGACCCAGGTCGCGTGCGGCTGGTTGGCGACATGCCGGGTGTCGCAGACCGCCGGCGCGGCGTGGGACGCCATCGTGTTCAGGTACTGCTCGGCCTGCGCCTGCGACACGCCCGTCCCGACGTCGGTGCCGAAACCCAGCGGCCAGAGCTGGACGCCCGCCGAGGTCGCGTCGCTCAGCTGCTGGTTGATCGCTGTCTGCTCGCCGAGCTGCCAGTCGGTGCCGTACTGCTTGGTGTTGCGGTGCACGTCCACGGCACCGTCGGTCATCATCAAGATGACCTTGATCGCCCCGTGCGGGGCCGCCGGCGTGGCGGTGGAGTTCGGCCCGAGGTAGTTCATCGCCTGGGTGAGGGCGGCGGAGTAGTCGGTGTCGTCGCCCTCCTGCTCCGAGCGCCGGTGCAGCTTGCTGACGCAGTTCGCGAGATAGTCCTGGTTGGCCGCGCCGCTGGCGATCGTGGGCTGGCAGACGACATCGACCGGGCTCTGGCCGGGAACGAGGTTGTTGACCCCGCCGAACCCGATCACGGTGACCCGGCTGGCCGGGTTGAGCATGGTCTGGACGATGGTGGCGACGGTCTGCTTTTCGTCGGCGACCTTCTGCGGCGTCTCGCTGCCCGATTCGTCAACGAGAACCGTCACGTCGAGGACAGCGACGCCCGACTGGCCGGTCCCGACCGCGGCTCCGCCGGGACTGCCCGCGGTCCCCGGCGCTGCCTGCGCGGGCAGGGCCCCGAGCAGCGCGACAAAGACTGTCGCGGCCGCACCGCCCGCGAAGCGAATTACGCGCATTCGCCCGCGCTTCCCGCTCGATCTAACCCAACCTTGCTTGCCGGCAAAGCGCGAATTCCGCCTCACAGTACCCCCACGCCCCGATGCAGGTTTTGCCAGTAGATAAATACAGCGAGCGTTTGCAACCGAGGGTATCTCCTCAGCCGAGTAACGGAGCCTGCTCGTGACCGCTACCGCCAGCTCGACGGCCTCGAGGAACTCGTTCCTGGCGGGCATCAGAAGAAAACCGTTTTTTACCCTTCCCGCGTGCTTCGCAAACGCTTCCAGTTCGCTCCCGCGCGCTGCCCGTCTTCACAACTCCAGCCACATGGTCCTCACAACTTCGCAATCAGGCACACAGGCCACCATTCCGGGCTGGTGCCCGCCAGGGGCGTACCACACCGCCCGCCAGGCGGCGAAACCCAGGTTGCGAATGCATAACTTTCACCAAGCGACCGGAAACCCCACGGACCCGGGTGTCGGCGTTACTAGCCGGAAAGCGGCCACGGCGGCGGAACGCGATAGCAAACGATACGGACGTGTTCCGATATTCAAGTAGCGGGCATCCCGTGATGGCCTGGGCTGTGCGCCGGATGATGCGATTAGCCATCACCACTCCCGGCCAAGCGAAATCACCCGCATAAGCCTGGCGCGAATATTCCGCCGGCTCACATGGCGCGCTGGACGGCCTGCCTTCCGGTCGCGCTGTTCGCGAGATAACCGTAGGTGCCCTTGTCGCGGAGTTCGGTCGCCGCGCCGACCAGCGCGCCATGTGAGC
>Ga0318566_10000109_pt1 | contig 15640 bp, 9 predicted proteins | sample GRESIP066b5f22_FD_203492 | JGI IMG/M metagenome (GOLD analysis project Ga0318566, IMG submission 203492) | Tropical soil microbial communities from Luquillo Experimental Forest, Puerto Rico - GRE.SIPMG.066b5f22 | ecosystem: Environmental > Terrestrial > Soil > Tropical forest > Bulk soil... | reverse complement strand
AAAGCCGACGATTCAGCAACAGCGCCGAACGGTCGGGCGTCACAACCCGCAATCCCCCAAGGATCACGAAATCCCGCCTAAATTTAGAGGGCAGGACTTTATGTAATGTGAACGCGCGCGAGCCTGCCCCGCGGGAGTGCTGCTGGTACTTCCGACGGTCGCATTTCAAAAAGGTCGCTAACGAGCCAATGTCCGCTTTTGGGGGTAAAGCACACACCGTTCCAACTCATCTTTTCGGGGATGAAATCTACCTAGCAGGATTGTTTCGGTCGGGATTTTCTGTTCCGTAAGTTTCTCTCTGACAAGAGCTTGAGGGCATTAATATGATTGATCGTTGAACCCGCCGGCGCACGATATTTTAGGTCCCCCCAAGATGTTCCACGGGGCTCTTTGCACAAGAGTTCGTCGGTATAGGCGTCGAGAATTTGATTTGCGTCCTTCTGAAGCTTTTCGAGTTGAGCGACGATGTTGTCGAATCGCCCGATAGCGCGCGCCATAAATTCGTCTCCAACAAGCTTAGATGAATGGGTATTCGGACTGCTGCAGGTCGAGTGCGTCGAGGCGGCCACACTCTGGAAGATCAGCATCGAGTCCGTTGTAATCGCGAAGGTCGCGGAGGTGATCTTGGCGCGCGTATAACATGGCCAGTTCTCGTCGGATGATCTGATCGAAGCGCGTGGCCTGGGGCGCCAGACAGGCAAAGCCGTCGTGTACCGTCAAAACGTTGATAATTCCCTCGCTCTGCGCGGCCGGAACAACTCGGATGAGATGGGCGGCGTCCAGGCTGTGAACAAAGTTCGGTGCCGCAGAGCCGGCTTCAGGCGATTTTGGTTTCCGCTAACGAACCTATTTCGTTATGATGACGCTTGGCGGAAGCGGAGCCAGCGATGATTCGGGGCTTTTCGTTTTCCTTATTCGAGCTGGTCGGGTCGTTGCTGGCGGCAAGTGCGGCGCCAACGCAAGCCGCCGAGCTGCGGCGCGTAGAATATTTCCTGCCGGCCGTCGAGTATTCGCCGTCGCCGGAAGCGTTCTGCCCCTGGCGCATTCGCGACGCGATCTATGCCGACACCAAAGTGATCGCACACTTGGAAGCTAATCCGGACGTCGATGAATCGGACAAAGGTCCGCTCATTCTCGGCGCGCGCGCCGAAGTGCATTACCTACGCCGGATTCTCGGCCCGGTGCATCGCATCACCGCCAGTCCGTGCTGCTATAGCCGCAAGCCGATTTACGTGCGGTGAGGATGATTAGCAAAACGATCATGTGTTCGTGAAAAAAATTCACACTGCCCCGACATTCACCGCCTGACGTCATCCGCAACGATTTTGCTCCGTTCACGTTCATTATGGGCTAGCGGCGCGCCTGTGGCGAACCAACGTCGCGACGGAAATTTTTATCTCAGAAGAGAACCTTTCATGAGACTGCGCATCACGACGAGAAAAGTGATTCAACGCGACTTTCAGAAAGTCACGAATGAGACCGCGGACAACGAGACTCGCTCTTCAGTGGTGGCGGCGCTCCGGCGTTGGTGGTTTTCTACGAAATCTCCGACCGCGAACTACAACGCCGACTTGGCTTGATCGGCCCGCAGCGATCCGCATTGGTCCTACGTTAAGTTTGTTTCTGCTTTCCCTGGCGTTGAAGGACGAAGGACTCGATGATGCAAGACGGTGCGGCCTCATCAGCCCGGAAGAGCATGCAATCATGGTTGATTTGAGCACAGCACTGCGCTGCCACAAGGCGCCGGGCGGGAACGTCTATGACAATGCCGCAGTCCTTGACGATCCGGCGTGGCGTGCGGTGAACGCCAGAGCGGATCAGGCTCGCCGGCAATTGCTAGATCTGACGAAGGATAAATCCGAGCGCCAGGAACCGCTCGGACGCAACGATCTACATTGAAGTTAAGGGCGAGGCCTACGACGTGCTGCCTCACTCCGCCGGCGCGGTGGGCGTGGTGCCCCCGAGCCAGCGCGGCCACAGCCGCTGCCGCCCACGCGCGAGCCGTTGCGCCAGATCATCGAGATAAAGGTAGACGACCGGCGTCGTATAGATCGTCAGAAGCTGGCTAATGACCAGCCCACCCATAATGGCGATACCGAGCGGGCGGCGAATTTCGCTGCCATTGCCGAAGCTCAAGGCGAGCGGCACCGCGCCGAGAATGGCGGCGCTGGTCGTCATCATGATCGGGCGGAAGCGCAAGCGGCAGGCCTGATAGATCGCGTCATATGAGGTCAAGTGCTCGGCGCGTTTCGCCTCGATGGCGAAATCGATCATCATGATCGCATTCTTCTTGACAATGCCGATCAAGAGGATCACCGCGATCAGGCCGATAATGTCGAACTCGGTGTGAAACAGCATCAGAGCCAACAGCGCGCCGACGCCGGCCGAAGGCAGCGTCGACAAAATCGTAATCGGGTGGATGTAGCTCTCGTAGAGCACGCCGAGCACGATGTAGACGGCAATGATCGCCGCCATGATCAGGATCGGCTCATTGTTGAGCGATTGCTGGAATATCTGCGCCGTTCCGGCGAGATTGCCATGGACCGAGGCCGGCATGCGCAGCCGCGTGATCGCATCGTTGATTTCGTTCGCCGCCTGGCCGAGCGAGGCGCCAGGTTGCAAGTTGAACGATATGGTGGTGGCGACGAACAGACCCTGATGACTGACGGAGAGCGGTGCGTTGCCGGCATTGTAATGGGCGAAGGCGGCAAGCGGGACCATGGTCTCCTTGGTCGTCGAAACCGCGGCGCCCGAGGACACGCTGCCTTTGCCGCGGTTGCCGAGCGCGTTGATGGCGGCATTACGCGCGGAATTGTTGTTGGCGGCGGCCGCCGCTGTCGCGCTGGTCGCAGCCGGCGCATTGGCGCCGCCGGAACTCGCCGCCTTCACGGTGCCGAGCGGAAGATTCGACTGCGCCGTTCCCGCCGCGCCGCTGCCCGAAGGCGTGACGTAGATATCGGCGAGCGAGGCCGGGTGTTGCGTGTAGCGCGGGTCGATCTCCATCACGACGTGATACTGATTGATCGCGCTGTAGATGACGGAGACCTGGCGCTGGCCGAAGGCGTCGTAGAGCGTGTTGTCGATCTGCGCCGGCGTGATGCCCAGGCGTGACGCGGTCGGGCGATCGATGATCAAATCGGATTCGAGCCCGCGCTGCTGCTGATCCGAACTCACGTCGGCCAGGACCGAACTGTGTTCGAGCTCGCGAACCAGAAGCGGCGTCCATTTGCTCAATTGCGCGGAATCGTCAGCTTGCAGCGTGTATTGGTATTGCGCGTTGCTTTGCCGGCCGCCGGAGCGGATGTCCTGGACCGCGACCAGAAACAGCCGGCCACCCGGCACTTTGGCGAGTTGCGGGCGCAACCGCGCAATCACCTCATCGATCGACGGCCGCTGCGAAATGGGTTTGAGCGAAACAAAGACCGAGCCGGTATTGATCTGGCCGAAGCCGCCGCCGCTGCCAACGCCGGTATAGCCGACGACATGTTCGACGGCGGGATCCTGCTGTACGATCGCCATCATCTGCCGCAGTTTCTGCGTCATCAATTGAAACGACACGCTCTGATCGGCTTGCAGCGTGCCGACGAGCCGGCCGGTATCCTGCTGCGGGAAAAAGCCCTTCGGCACGACATAAAACAGGAAGACATTCAGCGCGATCGCGGCGAAGAAGATGAACAGAACGAAGCGACGGTGATCGAGTGCCCAGACCAGCGACCCCTCGTAGGCGCCCAGCACGTGTTCGAAGAAGCTGCGGCGGCGTTCGCGCTCGAGCTCCGGCGGCCGCGGGCGTAAAAACAGCGCGCACATCATCGGCGTCGTGGTCAGCGAAATCGCCAGCGAAATGAGGATGGCCAACGCCAAAGTCAGCGTGAATTCGCGAAATATCCGGCCGAGAATTCCGCCCATCAACAGGATCGGCAAAAACACCGCGATCAGCGATAGGCTGATCGAAAGCACGGTGAAGCCGACCTCGCGCGCGCCTATCAAAGCCGCCCGCACGCGCGGCATGCCGGCCTCGAGATGGCGCGAGACGTTTTCCAGGACCACGATGGCGTCGTCGACAACGAAACCGGTGGCGATGGTGAGCGCCATCAGTGAGAGGATGTCGAGGCTATAGCCGAGAAGGTACATCGCCCCGAACGTGCCGATGATCGATACCGGCACGGCGACAAACGGAATCATGGTCGAGCGGATGTCGCGCAAAAACAGATAGACGACGAGCGTCACCAGGCCGATGGCGAGCGCCAGCGTGAACTCAGTGTCGCGCAACGATTGCCGAATCGTGATGCTGCGATCGATGGCGATAGTGACATTGACATCGGCCGGCATCGCCGCTTCGAGATGCGGCAGCGCCGCTTTGATCGCGTCGATCGTCTCAATGATATTGGCGCCGGGCTGGCGGAACAGGATGACCAGCACCGAAGGCTGACCATTGGACAGGCCGAGGTTGCGGGTGTCTTCGACGGAATCGACTACCTCCGCCACGTCCGACAATCGCACGCCGGCGCCATTGCGGTAGGCAACCACCAGCGGCGCGTAATCCGCCGCCTTGATCGATTGATCGTTGGTGTAGATCTGAAAACGGCGGTCACCGTCGTCGATAGTACCCTTCGGACTATTGGCATTGGCGGAGGCGAGTGCGGCGCGGACATCTTCCAGCCCGATGCCGTAGTTGAACATGGCAGTCGGATTGAGCTCGACGCGGACCGCTGGCAGCGCTGAGCCGCCGATGATCACCTGGCCGACGCCACTGATCTGCGAGAGCTGCTGCTGAAACACGTTGCTCGCCGCGTCGTACATCTGGCCTTGCGTCAATGTCTTCGATGTCATCGCCAGAATGAGAATCGGCGCGTCAGCCGGGTTGACCTTGCGATAGGTCGGATTGGTTCGCAGACTCGACGGCAGGTCGGCGCGCGCCGCATTGATCGCGGCCTGCACGTCGCGCGCGGCACCGTCGATGTCACGGTTGAGATCGAACTGGAGCGTGATCCGCGTCTGCCCAATTCCGCTCTGCGAGGTCATTTCCGTGACGTCGGCAATCTGGCCGAGGTGGCGCTCCAGCGGTTCGGCGACGCTGGTGGCGACGGTCTCGGGGCTGGCGCCTGGAAGCTGCGCATTGACGGAAATCGTCGGGAAATCGACCTGCGGCAATGGCGCGACCGGCAGTTTGGTGAAAGCGAGCGTGCCGGCGAGCGCAATCCCGAGCGTGAGCAGCGTCGTCGCCACCGGGCGCTTGATGAATGGCGCAGAAATGTTCATTCCGCGGGCGCTCCCGGCGCGAGCGGGTTAGACGGCCGCTGCCCAGTCAAACGCACGGCCAGCCGGTCGAAGTAGAGATAGATGACCGGCGTTGTGAACAGCGTCAGCACCTGGCTGACGACAAGCCCGCCGATGATGGCGATGCCGAGCGGCTGGCGCAATTCCGATCCGGTGCCGGTGCCGAGCATCAGCGGCATGGCGCCGAGGATCGCAGCCATGGTCGTCATCATGATCGGCCGGAAGCGCAGGAGCGAGGCTTGATAGATCGCCTCGCGCGGCGATAGGCCTTCGCTGCGCTCGGCGTCGAGCGCGAAGTCGATCATCATGATCGCGTTCTTCTTGACGATGCCGATCAACAGAACGATGCCGATGATGGCGATGACGTCGAGGTCGTAGCGGAGGAGGATCAGCGACAATAACGCGCCGACACCGGCGGAGGGCAGGGTGGACAGAATCGTGATTGGATGGATGAAGCTTTCGTAGAGAACGCCAAGCACGATGTACATCGCTACTACGGCGGCGAGGATCAGGAACACCTCGTTGGTCAAGGCAGACTGAAAAGCCGCGGCGGTACCCTGAAAGGCGGTGATGAAGCTCAACGGCAGGCCGACTTGCGCCTGGGTCTGTTTGATCGCGGCGATTGCAGATTCCAGCGAATGGCCGGGCGCGGTGTTGAACGAGATCGTGGTCGCGGGAAACTGGCCGTAATGGGTGATCACGAGCGGCGCGGCGCGTTGCTCGATATGGGCGATTGCCGAGAGCGGCACCTGGCCGTTCGTCGCCGAGGACGACGACGGCAAATAGAGCGATGACAGTCCGGTCAACGAGCGCTGCAACGCCGGATCGATCTCGAGAATGACGCGATACTGATTGGACTGTGTGTAGATCGTCGAAATGATGCGCTGGCCGAAGGCGTCATAGAGCGCGTTGTCGACCGTCGCCGGGGTGATGCCGAACCGGCTCGCGGTGGCCCGATCGATGACGATGTCGACGGCGAGCCCCTGCGCTTGCAGATCGCTGGCTACGTCGGTGATTTCGGGACGCTCGCCGAGCGCTTGCACCAGTTTCGGCACCCAGGTGGCGAATTCCGTCGGATTGGCGTCTTCCAGCACGAAGTGATACGGCGCGCGGGCAACGGTCGCGTCGATGGTCAGATCCTGCACCGGCTGCATGTAAAGCCGGATGCCCGGGATGCCGGCGACCTCGCTCTCCAGACGGCGGATGATCTGGCTCGCCGATAAAGCGCGGTCGTCGTGTGGTTTGAGTGTGATCAGGAAGCGGCCGGTATTGAGCGCCTGATTGGTGCCGTCGACGCCGATAAACGATGTCAAGTTCTCGACGTCGGGATTTTTAAGGATGGTCTCGGCCAGCTTGTTCTGCGCCTCGGCCATGGATTGATAGGAAATGCTTTGTGGGGCCTCCGAAATCGCCACGATCATGCCGGTGTCCTGCACAGGGAAGAAGCCCTTGGGGATCACGATATAGAGCAGGATCGTCAGGACCAGCGTGGCTAGCGCAACCAGTAATGTCATCGGCTGGCGATCCAGCACCCAGTTGAGCGCGCGCCCATAGCGGGCAATCACGGCGTTGAAGATCTGCTCGGCTTTGAGATCGAACCGCGTGCGTTCGGCGTCGGGATGATAACGAATGAGCTTGGCGCAGAGCATCGGCACCAAAGTGAGCGACACGATCGCAGAAATCACGATCGTCACCGCGAGCGTGATCGAGAATTCATGGAACAGCCGTCCGACGACGTCGCCCATGAACAAGAGCGGGATCAAGACAGCAAGGAGTGAGATCGTCAGCGAAATGATGGTGAAGCCGATCTGTTCGGAGCCGCGTAACGCTGCCTGGAACGGGTCCATGCCGCCTTCGACATAGCGGGCGATGTTCTCGATCATCACAATGGCGTCGTCGACGACGAAGCCGGTGGCAATGGTCAGCGCCATCAGCGACAGATTGTCGAGGCTAAATCCCAATAAATACATCGCCCCGAACGTGCCGACGAGCGACAGCGGCACCGACAGGCTTGGAATAATGGTGCCTGGCAGCGTGCGCAAAAACAGGAAAATGACGAGGACCACGAGAACTACCGCGAGTCCCAATTCGAATTCCACGTCGGCGACCGACGCGCGGATCGTGACGGTGCGGTCGCTGATGACCGTAACGTTCATGGCCTCGGGCACGGTCGAAAGAATCTGCGGCAAGACCGATTGGACGCGGTCGACGACGGCAATGATGTTGGCGCCGGGTTGCCGCTGTACATTGATGATGATCGCGGGTGTCGTATTGGCCCAGGCGCCGAGCTTGGTATTTTCCGGTCCGCTGACAATCGTGGCGACGTCGGACAAGCGGACCGGGGCGCCGTTGCGATAGGCGACGATCAGGGTGCGGTATTGATCGGCGCTGGTGACCTGGTCGTTGGCATTGATCATCAGCGCTTGGGTCGGCCCGTCGAAACTGCCCTTCGGCGTATTGACGTTGAGATTGCCGAGTGTGGTGCGGACGTCGTCGATGTTGAGCCCGTATGCGGCAAGCGATTGCGGATTGATCTGAATGCGTACCGCGGGCCGCTGGCCGCCGCTGACGGTGACGAGCCCCACGCCGCTAAGCTGCGAGATTTTCTGCGCGAGCCGGGTCTCGCTGAAATCGTGCAGCTCGGTCAGCGCCATGGTCTTTGAAGTGATCGCAAGCGTGAGGATTGGCGCGTCGGCCGGATTGACCTTCGAATAGATCGGCGGAGTCGGCAGATCGGACGGCAACAGGTTGCCGGCGGCGTTGATCGCCGCCTGCACCTCCTGCTCGGCGACATCGAGGCTCAGATCGAGGCTAAATTGAAGCGTGATGACCGACGCGCCAGCAGAGCTCGCCGAGGTCATCTGATTGAGGCCCGGCATCTGGCCGAATTGCCGCTCGAGTGGCGCCGTTACCGAGGACGTCATCACCTCGGGACTGGCGCCCGGATAGAGCGTCTGCACCTGGATGGTCGGATAATCGACCTGCGGCAAGGTGGAAAGCGGCAGAAAATTATAGGCGACCATGCCCGAGAGCATGATCGCGGCCATCAACAGCGACGTCCCGACCGGACGCCGAATGAAAGGCTCGGAGACGTTCATCGCTTCGTTTTACCGCCGCGGATCCGCGCTCGCCCCCGCGCTTGCGATCATGCCCTACCTGTTGCCGGCCGGCGGCTGATTTTGCGAACGACGCTGCTGTTGTCCGCTGCCCGGCCCGCCTGGGGCTGCATTTGGCGCTTGCCCGTTTTGGCCGGCGATGATGACTTTCAAGCCGTCGCGCAAACGATCGGTGCCGTCGACGACGACGCGGTCGCCGGCCGAAAGCCCGGAATTGACGGCAGTGACATTGCCGTCGATCGGGCCGGTCGAGACTGGGCGCACCGCAACCGTATTGTCGGGGTTGATGACGTAAACATAGGCGCCGGGCGCGCCGCGCTGGATGGCCGAGGTCGGGACCGTCACGACGTTTTCCAGTGTTTTCACGAGAAGCCGCACATTGACGAACTGGTTCGGGAACAACGTGTCGTCCTCGTTGTCGAATTGCGCGCGCACTTTGACGGTGCCGGTCGTGGTGTCGATCTGGCTGTCGACAGCCGAAACTTTGCCGACCGCAAGCTGGCGAATATTGGCGCGGTCATAGGCGGTAACGGTGAGTGGCGTGCCGGCACTATATTGCGGCATGATGCCCGGCAGTTCGTCTTCCGGGATCGTAAAGACGACGGAAATAGGCTGGAGCTGGGTAATGACGGCAATGCCGCTGTTGTTGGCGGTCTGCACGTAATTGCCGGGATCGACCAGACGAAGCCCGACACGGCCGGTGATCGGCGCGACAATGCGGCAATAGGAAATGTTCAGAAATTGCGCGTCGACCAGGCCCTGGTCCTGTTTCACCGAGCCGACATATTGCTGGACGATGAAGACCTGATCCTCGGACTGTTGCCGGGCGATCGAGTTCTGCTGGGCGAGCGTCTGGTATCGCTTGAGATCCATTTGCGCTTGCGCGAGCAGGCCCTGATCTTTGGCAAGCTGGCCTTCATATTGCTCCTTTAGATACTCGTACGGCCGCGCATCGATTTGGGCGAGAAAGTCGCCTTTCTTGACCAATTGGCCTTCGGTGAAACCGACGTCGATCAATTGGCCGTTGATCTGCGTCTGCACCGTCACGGTGGCGAGCGGGGTCACTGTGCCGAGAGCATTGACGATCACGCGCACATTGCCGAGCGCCGCCGTCGAGGCGCCGACGGTTTGCAGCGCGCCCTGAAAGCGCCCGGCTGGCGCCGGAGCGCTTCTGATCCATTTCGCAGTTTCGTAGATGGCGAAGACAAGCAGCAGGGCGACAACCGCGCCGGCCGCGATTCGCCAGCGCGAGCGGCGGGGCGCCTTGACCCATGGTTCTACCCATGGTCGCACAGGCTCCGGAATCAGGCGGCGAGCGCCTGGCGCCAGTTCGTCATCAGTCCTGCGCGTTCGCTCGTCCATGCGCTTCGGTCGATCCCGGGAGATTTCAACCGGCCTTGACTTATAAAGTGCCCTAACTTGGGTCACCTAATGAATATTCGCTAATGCGAAGGGCGCAGCAGGCAACGCGAATAAGTCTTTATTCCGTGCGGTCCTGACGCTACCGCGGCGATGCGGCTATCGCCGAATTCTCTAGTAAATTCAGTGCCACTACGAAAGTTTTAGGTCTCTTGCCGCGGCGCCGGCCGTGTTGCGCTGCGGCAACCCACGCCCGTGCCTATTGCGCACCGGGCGGTGGCGCGAGCGGCGGGGGCACCAGGATGTCGCTCGGAATCGTTCCGACCGGGGAGGGCTGCGATTCAAGCTGTGGCAGCAGCGAGAAATCCCGTTGCAACTGGCCTTGCGTCGGCAGTAACGCGATGTCCCATCCACCGCCGAGCGCCACGATCAGGTTGACGCTGGCAAGAAACAAATTCTGCCGCGCGGTGAGTTCGGCCTCCTCGTCGGCCAGCAACTGAACCTCGGCGACGACGACCGTGGTGAATGCCGTAGTGCCGGCGCGAAACTGATTCAAAAATACGTCCACCGCCTGGCGTTGATCGGCGACGGCGCGGCGTAGCTGCGCGACCTGCGCTGACAGATAGCGGATGGCGGCGAGCTGGTCCTCGACCTGCTGGAATGCGGTGAGCACGGTCTGCCGGTAATTGGCGATGCTCTGCCAATAGCCGGCGCGGGCGGCGTCGACCTGCGCCGCCGTGAGCCCGCCGTTAAATAAAGTCTCGGCGGCGCTGGCGCTGAGCGAAGCGACCGAACGCGCAGCGCTCAACGGCAGCGGTATCGGGCCGATATACTGAATTATTGCCGAGAGCGACACGTCGGGAAACCAGGCTGCCTCAGCGACACCGATGAGCGCGTTCTGCTGCTCCATGGTTCGTTCCGCGGCAGCAATGTCTGGACGCCGTTCAAGGAGCACCGAAGGCACGGTGAGCGGGGTCTTAGGAATGTGCTGCGCCAGATTGCGCGGGCCGACGCCGAGCTCGGCGGGCGGCCGGCCGGTCAGGATGGCGATCGCGTGCTCGAACTGCGCGCGCTGCAAGCGCGCATTGGAGAGCTGGGCTTCGGTCGTGGCGATCTGGGCGTCGGCGGTGGCGACGTCGCCGGCGGTGACTGCGTAGCCGGCTTTGAATTGATTGTTCACGATCTCGTAGGTTTTCTTGTATTCCACGATCGTGCGCATCAGCAGCGTGATCAAGGAATCCGACGTGCGCAGATTGAAATAGGCAATGGCGAGCTGCGCCTGCGCCGCGAGCTTGGCATTGTCGAGATCGGCGGCGCTCGCCTGCGCGCCCGACGTATTGGCTTCGATCTGCCGGCGCAAGCGCCCCCAGACGTCTAAATCCCAGGTGGCGCTGATCGGCACGGTGTAGGTCGTCGAGTAGATCGCGCCCCGGCCGCGCGGGTTGCTGACCGTCCCCACATTCGTGCTGCCGCCGATCGCCAGGGGCCCGGTCCGGGTGCGGGTCACGGTGTAGCCGGCCGTTGCCACGGGAAACAACGCGGCCTGAGCCTCTCGAACGATCGCGCGCGCCTGTTCGTAAGCGGCCGCCGCCGCGGCGACGGTCTGGTTGGAAACCTCGATTTGCGGCAAGAGCTGATCGAGCGCGCGGTCCTTGTAGACTTTCCACCAATCGCCACGCGCGACCTCGTCGCTCGGCTGAGCGCGCTTCCAGCCTTTGAGCTCCTTGTAATGCGTGGGCACCGGCGCCGGCTCGGGCGAGTAATTGGGTCCGATCGTGCAGCCGGCAAGCGTCAGCGCGACGATTTTGAGCAAGGCAGACGCGCGGGTATGCGCGCGTGACAGAAGACAACGTCGCACCCAACCACCCCGATGCACATCAGCATGGGCCAACGCCAGCACTGCCAGAAACCCGTTGTTCTCAGCCCAAAACGCCCGCCAACAAAACACGCAAACGCACGCAAAAACGCACAGAATGCGCGACGCGCTCGCACGCATCGGCGAACGGATATGGTCTCTACTGAACTCGCGACCCCCGTTATCAAGCATGCCCAAGGGATGGCGCCGTGGCAATCACGGGCCGGTGGACGCATGTGCAGAACGCGCTTGTAGAACCGGTTTTCAAGCAGTGTTGTGGTATTCGGGCGACAGTCTGGAGGCGGTCATCGGCGGCCATCGGCGAGCAAAGACGCGCGCTTTGCGCACGCGATCGTGAAGCTGCGCGCACCAGGCCGATCCGATTTCCGCCATACCAGGCAGTCAATCTGTGAGATGAAACGAGCGCCCGGTCGAAAATCGCCCGGTTAATAGCCCGCCACTGTCTCCCCGATCGTGCAGCGCAGCATCCCAGTCGCGGAGCCGGCGGAACGGCTCTGCCAATCTGGCGTTGGCCGTGCGCTTAGGGAAATGCCACGTTGGGGGAAGGAAGTGCCATGCGTTCAAGTGCCATGCGTTTGCTTGATAGGAACCTTGCCGCACTGAGATTGGCCGTAAGCATCGGCACAATCGTAATTGCTTTGGGCGCGGCCGGCAGCGCGTTCGCCGGTCACGGGGGCGGTGGCCACGGCGGCGGTGGTGGCGGTCGCGGTGGCGGCAGTGGCTGGGGCGGCGGTGGCAGCCATGGCTGGGGCGGCGGCGGAGTGAGCCATTTCAGTGCGGGACATGTGAACGCTGCGCATTTTGCTGGCAGCCGCGGCCATTGGGCGTCGCATGCGGCCTCAGCGCACGCTTCTCATAACTGGAGCCGCTCTCACGGCAATTACAGCCATGTCACGCGTAATAACCTGCACGCGACCCACACGGCCGGGATTAACTCCAACACTAAGAATAACGGCAAACTCAATCATACCAATCTGAACCATGCCAATGCGCTGGCGACCAATCAGGGCAAAAACCTGAACTCACATGTCACGCCGCTCAAACATGCCGCCGATCCCCACAATTTCGGCGTGCGCCGCGCCTACGCCAACAAAGCGGCATTCCAGCCGTTCTGGCACGATGGCTGGCATAACGCTTGGTGGCATCGCAATAACTTCTTCCATCTCGGCTGGATCGGACCCTGGTTCTGGCCTTTCGCCTTCGGCGACTTCTTCTATGTCGCGCTGTGGCCATGGGACTACTGGTACTACGATCCATTCTGGGCCTACGGCTATGGCGATATCTATCAGGCCGTTTTCTTCCCCTACGGCTATGAGGATTACGTGCAGGGACCGCGAGCGCCCGAGCGCATGGCGCGGCTCAAGCAGGGCATCGTCGCGGGCTGCAATGAAGAAGCCGGCGAAGTCACCGGCTGGCCGATCGATCAGATCCAGGCCGCGCTAGCGCCCGATCAGCGGCAGAGCCAATTGCTGGACGATCTCGGCAACGCCGTCGTCAAGGCCGGCGACGAGATCAGGTCGCACTGCCAGGCCGATATCGCGTTCACGCCGACGGGCCGGCTCGACCAGATGCATGACCGCGTCGCGTCGCTTGTCGATGGCGTCAACACCGTCAGTCCGGCGCTTTCGGGCTTCTACGATTCGTTGAGCGACGAGCAAAAAGCGCGCTTCGATCATATCGCGCCGCATGCATCGCGCCGCGGCCCGCCGCCGCAACGCGATCTGACGACGCTCAATGTCCAGGCGCAATGCGATGCCGGCATGATGGCGTGGCCGACCGATCAGATCGATCGCGTGGTGCGGCCGGACGAAGCACAGCGCAGCAAGCTGCAAGCGTTGCAGTCGGCTGCGGCGCAAGCCGCCGATACGATCAAGGCGGCTTGTCCGACCGAAATGCCGAACACGCCGCCGGCTCGGATTGCGGCTGTCGGACGCCGCCTGCAGGCCATACTTACGGGCGTTGAGACGATGCGGCCCGCGCTCGCCGCCTTCTACAACTCGCTCAGCGACGACCACAAGGCCCGTTTCAACTCCATGGGCCGGCAATTGTTCGCGCAGAGCGCGGGCACGAGCAGCGAGTAGCGGTATTCCGAGCGGCGTATTTGCCGGACGTGGTGCAGCACGTCAACGCGAAGCGAAGGCGCTTCGTCCGGCGATGTTTTTGTCAGTAGCCAGATAAGTGCTCTTCTTAGCACTTCAAAAATAATCCCAGTCGACCAGTTTCGTCACCGCTCGACCGCTGCGCTGCATGAATCACGAGCCAGGCAGCTGCCCAATACGCTTGCCCCGTCTTTGATCGAGGTCAAAGCAAGGCAGCGCGCGGAGGAGAATCATGACCAAAGGGAGGAGGGTTGATATCTAGGAGCGCGGCATGAGGACGGAAAGGTTTGCAGGTCACCGCGAAGGATGGCGAACTTTGTGGCTCGCAATCGCCGGGGTAATAGCCATTATGCTGACGTGGAATGTGCTTGTGCTGAGCTTGAACGATATCTCGTATTGAGTTGCAACGAACAAGCACGCTATTGGAAAGAAGAAGGCCACCAGTTCGGTGGCCTTAGTTATTCGCGCCATGCTGAGACTATCGCGCCATATCTGTGAATGCCGCGGCCCATAATCCCATTGTAGGATCACACAAGCGTTTTTGGCGCGGCGACTTTAATAAATAGAGCAGGAGCCCGCCGACAACAAAGAACGGATCCAGGGCGCCGGTAAAAGCTGCCGCCACCCGACGGTCTAATTTCATTCAGCGGACATTCATGTGCGCGAGACCCTAATACGTGTTTCCGTCACGAACCCTGTAGGGTTTGCAGTCGTCGGCTGAACTTTGAAGTCTGCCATTGCTTCGCGGAGAAACTGGAGAGGGGGACGGGGGTGAAGTGGCCGCGGCGGCTTGCTGTATTAGCGGCGTTGTGCGGAACGCTCGCTCTCGCCGGTTGGGTCGGGGCCGGGCTCGCTGGCCTTGGGTCGCTCGGCATCGAGAGCACCGGAGCGCCGATCGAGGTCAGTCGGGCAACATCTGGAGACGTCCGCGCGGGACACGTCGACGCACCCCGAGCAACAGCACTGGGTGAGCATAGTGTCTCCGTTGCCGATATCGCGAGTGGCAGCGCCGTGTTGTCCGAATCTCCTCCGATACCGCAGCCAGCCACGTCACCGGTGCTGTTGGCGGCGACAAGTCCGATTGATCCTGTGCAGAACGCCGGCAGGCCGGCCGTAAGCTCCGAAGTGCTCGATGCCTGCCCCGAGCCGGACGTCTGCATCGACCAATACCTCTGGTCGCTATACGAGCGGACGCCAAAGGTCGACACCGTCAAGGTGGAGGAGCGGATCAAGGTTAAGGTCAAGAGCAAGGGCAAGACGCGGACCGTCGTCAAAACTCTGACGAAGTACATTACCGAGGACTTCGGGTGGAAGGATCCGAAAGCCGCGCAGAAAGCCGGCATGTCGTTGAAGGACTACGTGATCGGAGGCATCGACCGGGACTTTAGAGGGAAGCTGTATAATGCGCTTCGCGCGATGGACGACGCGGGGTTTTCGCCTGGCATAACCAGCGGCTTCCGCGATGATTACCGGCAGGAGCTCGCAAACGGCAACAAGGCTGCGCCGGACAGCTCATACCATGGCGGGAGCCGCCGCGGTGGCTATGGCCATGGGCTTGCGGCCGATGTCGTGAGCGTGAAGGGCGACACGCGTGCCGAGAGATGCATGTGGAGTGACATCTTGTGGAAGTGGATCGACGCGCACGAAAAAGAACTTGGGATCGGCCGGCCGTATCTCGATAAGGATCCACCGCATGTTGCGCCGATTGATGGCAAAGAATATGCCGATAAACGCAACACGGCGACGGCGCGACTCGCCGGACTGAAAAAGCCATCGCCGTCATCAAACCCAAAGTAAACCCAATTGGCTCCCGGTTTAGTTCGCTATAGGTGGCCGCCTAATTTTATTCAGCGGACATTCATTTGCGCGAGTCCCCAATTCCCGGGGGAGGATCAAAATTCCGGGAGATTAGA
>Ga0318566_10000107_pt1 | contig 15707 bp, 10 predicted proteins | sample GRESIP066b5f22_FD_203492 | JGI IMG/M metagenome (GOLD analysis project Ga0318566, IMG submission 203492) | Tropical soil microbial communities from Luquillo Experimental Forest, Puerto Rico - GRE.SIPMG.066b5f22 | ecosystem: Environmental > Terrestrial > Soil > Tropical forest > Bulk soil... | reverse complement strand
GCTGATGCTGTGCTGGTGGCCGTCGGTGCCAGGCCGAACGTCGAACTCGCCGAAGGGGCCGGGCTGTCCATGGGTGACGGCGGGGTGCTGGTTGATGCGTCGCTGCGCAGCACCGATCCCGATATCTACGCGGTCGGCGACATCGCCGCCGCCGAGCACCCGCTGTTCGGCTGCCGGATCCGCACCGAGCATTGGGCCAATGCGCTCAAGCAGCCCGCGGTGGCTACGGCCGGAATGCTCGGCAAGCCAGGCGAATACGCAGAGTTACCCTACTTCTTCACCGATCAGTACGACCTCGGAATGGAGTATGTCGGGCACGCACCCGTCTTCGAGCGTGTGGTGTTCCGCGGCGACGTCTCCGCCCGGGAATTCGTCGCGTTTTGGCTCGACGGCGACGATCGAGTGCTGGCCGGGATGAACGTCAATATCTGGGATGTGCTCGATGACGTCAAATCCCTGATTCGGTCGAAGGCTCCCGTTGACGTCGACAAGCTGACCGATCCGCAGTCGGCACTGGCCGACCTCTTAGCCTGATGTTCGCTCGACGGGCACCCACGTGCGATCGATGATTTCGGGTGGGCGCTGTGCCTGCAACCGTTCCCGTTCGTCGCGGCGGCGCTTGATCCGCAGTCGGGCGTCGGCCGGCATGCTGACCAGTTCGTCACAGGTCAGGTAGTACACATCGTCGACGACGTCGATCAGGTCTCCCGCGACCCGTCGAGATCCCAGCTCCCGCAACGTCATTCGCAGCTCGTGGGTGAACCGGATGGTGGTGTCGTGGGCCAACTCCCGCGAATCGGCACCGGCTGGAGCCACTACGGTGGCTTCTGAGGCCGCCATCAGCAACATCGCCGGATCGTCGCTGAACACCGTGCTGGCCAGCTCGGCCTCCCCCGGCCCGCGGTGCCCGATCCGGGCGACGGCGGCATCGAGAGCTCTGGCGGTGTTTGGAGACAACGCGCGGATACTGCTGACGTTGCCTTCTCGGGCCAGCGCATCCAACGGCGGGTCACCGCGCAACACCGCCGCCAGCTCGGCGGTCTCGGTCGCGATGAGATTACTTTCCATGATCATGTCCAGCCCCGACACGCTGGACACGGATCGGGTGCGCCGCAGCGCCGCGGTGACGCCGGTGTCGATCAACCACATCGCCGTAAGGATCCAGCCTTGGTGGATCCGATCCCGCAACAGCCGAACCCGAACTTCCAGCGCGGCAGCCGGCAGCGCGGCGAGCTGCGCGGCATCGAAGTGTTCCGCCTCGGCGGCGGCACGGTAGTCCCGCGTGTCGGACCTGAGACGGCGCAAGAGGGTCAGCGACCGCGCCGCGACGACCACTTTGGCGATCGAGCCGAGGGCTCCCCCGGCCAGCCGAGGCTCACCGAACGGCAAGACGTCCCCCACCTGCGGCTGGTCGACCAGGGCGTTCCGGGCGACGGCGTGCTGGTCCCAGCCGGGCAGCTGGGTGGCCGCGATGGCGTTCGCCGACACCCCGACGTAGGCGCGATGACCGAAGACCGCGATGGCCCTGCTTTCCCACTCGTCGCTTACCACGCCGCCAAGTGCGAGGACCTGACCCATCACCCGGCCGGCCGTGCGCAGCCCGCTCAACTGGACATCCAGCGTCATTGGGGTCAGCGGCCCGGGCAGCGCCTCGGCGAGGCTGGTCGCACTGAAGACCGGGAACCGAGGATCTATCCGGTCGTCGAACTCACCCTCTATGCCCTCCGGGGCCGCGCTGTGCAACTCGCGCGACGGCGCGGGACGCGGCGGAACCTCCACCGGGAGCGCCAGTCGACGCCCGTGGCTGACCGCGCCCGCGGCATAGACTCGGCGCCCGACGAGTCCACGCGCGGTGTCGGCAATCGCCTCAACCGCCTGCCAGCCGAAATCGAACGACCAATCCTCTTGCACCGCAGCCACATCCAAATCTGGAATCAGCTGTGACCAGGTGCCAACCCCATGCAACCGGGAACGCTTGTCCACGGAGCGCAGCAGCCGCCACGCGGTGATCAAGTTGGTGGTGTCCGGGGTGGCGAGGTCCACCACGCCGGTGCGGTCGGTGTCCAGCGACAAAACCAGGAAGCGCACCAGGTCGTCGACGTGCAACACTCGGATCGGCTGCGCGGAGACCTTGGCGTGCAGCAGCGTGGCCACGGTACGGCACACCATCCAGTCGAGCTGGCGCCCCACCGGCGGTGCGATCCGGATGACCAGACTCGGCCCCAAACTCGTGGAAACCAGCGTCTCGGCCGGCCGATACAGGTCGGGCCGGCCCGCGGCTTGCGACACGAACAGCAGGCGCGCACCGGCGCGGGCGGCTGCGTGGGTCACATACTCGACTCCGTCGACGTCTGTGCCGCCCGGTGCGGCAGCGTCGACCGGCGCCAGGTGGATTACCGCCTCGGCTTCGTCGGCCAGGTCTTGCAGGATGGGGGCAGTGAGCGGCGCGCAAACCAATTCGACGCGTGCGTCCAGGTAGGGGTGCGGGCGCGAAGCAATGCCGCGGACCGCATGTCCGGCCGCGATCAGTTGCCGTGCGACCAGCCGCCCGACCGCGCCGGTGGCGTCGGTAACCAGGATCTGCACCTGGGCTCCCTTCCCCAGCCTCAGCCTAGACAATAGGCAACCCGGCCCGACTTCTGCGACAGTTAACGCGTCAAAGGCACCCTGGCCTCGTCAAACGCTGCCGGCCGGCTACTGTAGCGAAGCGCTGCCGTCCGCGGCGACAGCAACTTTGGCGCCGCCGATGTCTGCACGCACAGTTGCTTCCGCCGCGGCGGGATCGGCGATGACCGCCAGCGCGCGCGACCCCTCGGGCGTCCGCACGGCCAGGAAGGCCCTCTCGGGTTGGCCCTCGCGGTTGTACGGTGTCGTCCACGCTTCTACGGTGCCGACGCCTTCCCATTCCACCAGGCCCTTCCGGGTGGGCTCCAGATCCACAGCCGGTTGCATGTCTTGCCAACGGAACTCGGCCGGCGGCTCGGTGCCGTACACGCCGAAGCTGTGCTTGGTCAGGTAGCCGCCGTTGGCGGTGATCAGGGCGCGCCGTCCGGGATTGGCCACCAGCAAGTCGGCCATGGTGGCGATGGAATGCATCACGTAGTTGTTCCACGGGCCGCCCGCGAACGTCAGCCCGCCGGTGACGGTCAGGGGGCGCGCGGGATCGTCGACGCTCAGCCCCAGCTCGCCCGCCGCGACTTGAACGGCGGAGGGGAAACAGGAGTACAGGTCGACGTAGTCGACATCGTCGATGCCCAAACCGGCCAGCTCCAGCGCCCGCGTGCCCGCGATCCGGATGGCCGGCGAGCGGTGCAGCTCATCGCGCTCGGCGATCGCCGGGGTGTCATGCGCGTCGGTGCCCGCGTGGGGGTAAACCCAACGTTCGGCGGGAACCCTCAGGCGGGTCGCCTGTTCGACCGAGGTCAGGATCAGCGCGGCGCCCTGGTCGACCATGTTGTTGGAGTTCATCAACTTGGTGTAGGGCCAGCTGATCATCCGATTTTCCGGACCGGGTTGGCATATTTCCTCGGCGGTCAGCGGTTTGCGGATCCATGCGTGCGGATTGGCGACGGCGATGGCGTTGAAGCGCGCCCAAAGCTCACCGACCCGCTTGAGGTGGTCCTCGATGGATTCGCCGTTCGCGAGGCGAAGCGCCTGCTCGAACAGCGGGTAGACGGAGGCCGGCTGGCCCAGCCCGATCCTGATCTCCGCGTCACCGGCCATCGGCATGTTCTTGCCGCTGACTTGGGCCAGCGGCACGGACTCGTCCTGAACCGTCCAGACGAGCTTGCCGCCTTTCGCCTTCAATCCCCTCCTGGTGCGCCAGGTCTCGGCACCGGCGAGCAGCACGACGCCGGCCCGGCCCCGCTGGATGTCCAGGCAGGCCTGATTGACCAGCGATTGCGGCACGTTGCCGCCGACGGGGCTGTAGAGGGTGGTGAAGTCGGTGGCGCCGATCCGCTCGCCGAGCAACAGCCCCGGATCGCGGTAGTGCGCGGACAGCACGTTCACCACGCGGATGGAATCCACGGCCTCGATCACCCGGGAATCCGCGGCCTCACGGGCCGCGGCGGCCATCAGATCGACCGGTTCGACGGACCGCGTTGCCGGGTCGATTTCGTCCCGATAGTTGACCTGGCCGCAGCCGATCAGCACCGGTGTCCTGGGGTCGACCGTCATACGACGAACTTAGCAAGGCTATGAATCTGGCCGCGCCGCGGGCATCGAACGCTCAGGCCGGTCCGAACAGCACCTGGTCGTGAATGAGCCGCTCGGTCTGTTCGGTGCTCATACCGAGCAGGTTTCGGCAAATCTCGCGGGTGTCCTGGCCGGGCAGGGGCGCCGGGCGTTGCTGGGCCAAAGGAATGTGCTGAAACGGCGCGGGACCCGTCTCGGCCGGCAGCGGACGGTCAATGAGGGGATGCTCCATGTCGCAGTACAGTTTTCGCTCGATCAGCTGAGGGTCTTCCAGGATGTCCGGCGGACGGTTCATCGGTCCGGCCGCAACTCCGGCCGCCTGCAGCAGTTCGGCGGCCCGCACCGGGGTGCGCATGCGCGTCCATACGGACACCAGCTCCACCAACTCCCGCCGGTTGGCCAGGCGCGACTCGCCCGTCGCGAAACGCGGGTCGTCGGCCCATTCTTGATGGTCGAAAATCCATGTGGCACGGCGCCATTCGTCATCGGTGCCGATTGAGATGACGCACCATTCGTCGTCGCCCGCGCACGGGTAGACCGCGTGCAGGCTGGTGTCGTCACGGATCCGGGTGATGCCCGCGGCGCGCGCGGCCTGGGTGACATACAAGGTGTCGAGCTGATTGACCACCACTTCGGCCTGCGAGATGTGGACGCGGGATCCGCTCCCGGTGTGATCGCGGTGGATCAGCGCGGCCATCGCCGCGATGGCGGTGACCCGCCCGACCACGTGATCGGGGAAGATCGTCGTCGCGTCGTAAAAGGCGTGACGGCCCGTGTCGGCCGGGTGCTCGGGATCGTCGGATGTCCAGAGCCGGGTGACGCCCGTGGCGGCGCGGACCAACGGGCCGTAGCCCATTCGGACGCTCCACGGCCCCGAGTCGCCGAATGCGCTGCTCTCCGCCAGCACGATCCGCGGATTGATGGCACGCAGCTTGTCGTAGGAAAATCCAAGCGCTGCAAGGGTTCCCGGCCTGAAGTTGGCGAAGACGGCGTCGGCCTCGGCGACCAGCCGGCCGAAGATCTCCTTGCCTTCGCCGCTGCGCAGGTCCAGGCCCAAGCTCAGCTGATTGCGGTGGGTCCAAGCGAAAGACTCGCTCATGGCGTCGCCGCCGCGCGCTTGCCGCAGTCCGTCCGGGTAATCGGTGCTTTCGACCTTGATGACCTGGGCGCCGAGGTCGCCGAAGAGCCGGCTCAGCTCGCCGCCGGCGACGATGACGCCCAGATCGAGAATCCGCAACCCGGAAAACGGATAGTCGCCGAGCTTGCCCGGCGGTGACGGCACCACCGGTGGGGCGGTGAGCCAGCAGGGTTCGTCTTGCCCCGCGGTCGGTGCCGGCGCACGAAAACCCGAGCGCTGCCCGTCGACGACGAAGTATCCGGTGGGCACCCGGGTGCGCACCCCGGGGACCAGTTCGGCGTCGGTGATTGCGCCCACGGCCTGGAAATGTTCGGAGTCCAGGACCTGCGATGACGCCAGCACCGCGGCGATCGGCACTCGGTGCGCCTGTCCGGCGGCCACCAGATCCTTCATGGTGTGTTCGGCGAACAAGGCCCGGATCAGCACGCCGATCTCGGGCCAGGCCGCGTAACGGGCGCCGATCACGTCGTATTTCGGGTCTTGAAAGTCCTCCGGATCCCCCAGCCAGCGCCGCAGGCCGTGCCACTGCCGCGGCGTCAATACGCATAACCGGACGTAACCGTCCTTGCACGGATAGATCGGGTAAGCGTCCTGGTCCTTCGGGCGCCCTCGCCACAGCCCGGCGCCGCGGTTGCCGGCGGCGGCCTGCCCGTGCGCGCCGAAGACGGGGTCGAGCGCCATCACAACGGCGTCAAACCGCGAGAAGTCGATGTAATCGCCTGTGCCGCAACGCAATCGGTTGTAGTAAGCGGCGAGCGCGGCCCAGGCTGCCTGCACGGCGGCGGTTGCCGAGGCGATCCCATCCGGCGGCAACACGGGTTTGCCGGTGGCGGCACCCGATCGAGACAGCGAGCCACACATCGCGTACAACACGGGATCGGTGGCAAGCCACGACGACCACGGACCCGTCGCACCGAAGTCGGTGATCGAGAGCACCACCAGGTGCGGGTACTGAGTGGCCAACTCCGCGGCCGAGGTTCCAAACGCGCCGGCGAGCCCGTCGAGGCCGCTGTCCACGACGATGTCGGCATAGGCGGCGAGGTCGAGGAACCGGCTGCAGTCGCTTTCTTCGAGCGGGTCCAGCACAGCGCTGCGCTTGTTGGCGTTGTGCACCGCGAACGGGATGCTCGCGCCGGCCAGCGTCGGCAATTCGTCGCGTGCCAAGTTCCCGCCCGGGGGTTCCACTTTCAGGACGTCGGCACCCAGGTCGGCGAACAGGCGGGTCACCTCGTCGGCGTTGCCACTGCACAGATCGAGGACGCGCACGGCGTCGAGCAACCCGTCGAGCATCTGACCACACTACCCGGCTGATCGGGTTTGCAAGCCTTGCAGGGTGATTCGGTATGAGCCGCGGCCGGGGGCCTTGGTGATAATGGCGTCGGCTAACGTCGCAGGACACCATCCGAGGGGAGGGACCCAGCCCGTGAGCGCGCACTTGAGCTACGTGGAGGCCGTGGTAGTCGGTGCGTTTCAGGGCGTCACCGAGCTGTTCCCGGTGTCCAGCCTCGGGCACTCGGTGTTGGTGCCCGCGCTCGTCGGCGGGCAATGGGCCCGGGATCTCAACGTCTCCACCCCCGAATCGCCCTACCTGGCCTTCATCGTCGGCCTGCATGTCGCCACGGCCGCCGCCCTGCTGGTGTTCTTCTGGCGTGATTGGTTGCGCATCGTGGCCGGGTTCGTCTCGTCGGTGCGATATCGCCGGATCCAGACTCCAGGCGAGCGGCTCGCGTGGGTGATCGTGGTTGCCACCATCCCGGTTGGACTGGCCGGGGTGGCCCTCGAACACCTTTTCCGCACCACGCTCGGCAAACCCATTCCGGCGGCGGCCTTCCTGTTCCTCAACGGCATTGCCCTCTATGCCGGCGAGGTTCTGCGCCGACGCGTCGCACCGCCCGGCGCTGTGGACGAGCCCGACCAGCCACACACCGGCGAAGCGATCGACGATCGGCTCGCCCGGCTGCCGATGCGCCGCGGTCTGCTGATCGGCTCCTCCCAAATCTTGGCCCTGCTGCCCGGCATCAGCCGGTCCGGCATTGCCATGGTGGCCGGCCTGTGGCGCGGCCTGTCGCATGAGGATGCCGCCCGGTTCTCCTTCTTGCTGGCGACTCCAATCATCCTGGCGGCCGGGGTCTACAAGATCCCGGAGCTTTTCGGGCCGCTCGGAGTGGGAATCCACGGGCAGGTCCTGGCCGGCAGCATCGCTTCGTTTGTGTGCGCCTACCTTGCCGTGCGTTACCTGACGCGGTACTTCCAGACTCGAACTCTCACACCATTCGCCGTCTACTGCGTCGTGGTCGGGGCCGGCAGCCTGGTGTGGCTCTGCCTGCGCTGACTAGCTATTTGCGCAGAGCTCCACCTAGTGCTGTGCTTACCGGATCGCCCATCTGACACCCGTCAACCCCACCAAGGACGAAAATGGCAAACACGGCATCAATCGGCCTCAAGGTCCGCGACAAGGTCATCGTGATCACCGGCGGTGCGCGGGGAATCGGACTGGCCACGGCGACCGCGCTGCACAATTTGGGCGCCAAAGTCGCGATCGGCGACGTCGACGAGGTACGGGTCAAGGAGTCGGGCGCCGCGCTGGGCCTCGACGTTTACGGCAAGCTCGATGTCACCGACCGAGAGTCGTTTTCCAGCTTCCTGGATCAGGTGGAGCGCCAACTCGGCCCGATCGACGTGCTGATCAACAACGCCGGCATCATGCCCGTTGGCCGGATCATCGACGAGCCGGACGCGGTCACCCAGCGAATCCTGGACATCAATGTCTTCGGCGTGATCCTGGGCAGCAAGCTGGCGGTCCAGCGGATGGTTCCGCGCGGGTCCGGACACGTCATCAACGTCGCCTCGCTTGCCGGCGAGATCTACGCCATCGGGTTGGCCACCTACTGTGCCAGCAAGCATGCGGTGGTCGCGTTCACCGACTCGGCGCGGCTGGAGTACCGCAAAGCAGGCGTGGAGTTCTCGATGGTGTCGCCGTCGTTCGTCAACACCGAGCTGACCGCGGGCACGAAGGGGGCCAGAGGGTTCAGGAACGCCGAGCCCTCAGAAATCGCCGACGCGATCGTCGGGCTGGTGGCCCGCCCCAGGCCGCGGGTGCGGGTCACCAGGGCGGCCGGTGCGATGGTCGCATCGACGAAGTTCATGCCGCGCAGAATGGCGGAGAGTCTGAACCGCGCCCTGGGCGGCGAGACCGTCTTCACCGATGACGTCGACGTCGAGAAGCGCAAGGCCTACGAGGCTCGGGCTCGCGGCGGGGAATAGGCGCCGACGCGCGGTGTTCATCCGAGGCGCGCACAATCGGCGAGATGACTGTAGAAACCCCGACAGCCCCGACCGCAGTCCTCTCCGACGACGAACTGGCCCTAATCGACAAGTACTGGCGCGCAGCCAATTACCTGTCGGTCGGGCAGATCTACCTGCTGGACAACCCGCTGCTGAGCCAGCCGCTGTCGGCTGAACACGTCAAACCCCGGCTGCTGGGTCATTGGGGCACCACGCCGGGGCTCAACCTCATCTATGCGCACCTGAACCGGGTCATCCGGGAGCGCGACGCCAGCGTCATCTACGTCACCGGACCGGGCCATGGCGGCCCCGGCCTGGTCGCCAACGCCTACCTGGAGGGCACCTACAGCGAGGTGTACACCGGCATCGAGGAAGACGCCGAGGGGTTGCGGAAGTTGTTCCGGCAGTTCTCCTTTCCCGGCGGCATCCCCAGCCACGTCGCGGCCCAGACGCCGGGGTCGATCCACGAAGGCGGCGAGCTGGGCTACGCGCTGGTGCATGCCTACGGCGCGGCCCTCGACAACCCGGACCTCGTCGTGGCCTGCGTGGTCGGCGACGGCGAGGCCGAAACCGGGCCACTGGCCGCCGGCTGGCACTCCAACAAGTTCCTCAGCCCGGTCACCGACGGCGCGGTGCTGCCCATCCTGCATCTCAACGGCTACAAGATCGCCAACCCGACGGTGCTGGCCCGCATCCCCCACCAGGAACTGGAATCGCTGCTGCGCGGCTACGGCTACCGGCCCATCACGGTGGCCGGCGACGACCCGGCGAAAGTGCACCGGCAACTGGCCGCGGCACTCGACGACGCGTTCGAGGACATCGCGGCCATCCAGAGTGCGGCGCGCGCCGGCAACCGGACGCAGCGACCGGTCTGGCCGATGATCGTGCTGCGCACGCCGAAGGGTTGGACCGGGCCGAAGATCGTCGACGGCAAGAAGGTCGAGGGCACCTGGCGCTCGCATCAGGTGCCGCTGGCCGAGACCCACGACAATCCCGCACACCGCGCGCAGCTGGAGGAATGGTTGCGCAGTTACCGGCCCGAGGAGCTGTTCGACGGTGACGGCGCGCTGCGCCCCGAGTTGCGGGCGCTCGCGCCCCGCGGTGATCGCCGAATGAGCGCTAACCCGCATGCGAACGGTGGGCTGCTGCTGCACGACCTCGACCTGCCGGACTTCCGCGACTATGCCGTGCCGGTGTCGCAACCGGCCGCCACAACACACGAAGCCACTCGCGTTCTGGGCACGTTTCTGCGGGACGTGATCGCCCGCAACAAGGACCGATTCCGTCTCATGGGTCCCGACGAGACCGCGTCCAACCGGCTGGACGCCGTGTTCGCGTCGACCGACAAGGTGTGGCTTTCGGAGATCGAGCCCGACGACGAGCATCTCGCGCCCGACGGCCGCGTGATGGAGGTGCTATCCGAGCACCTGTGCCAAGGCTGGCTCGAGGGATATTTGCTGACCGGCCGGCACGGCCTGTTCAACTGCTACGAAGCGTTCGTCCACATCGTCGACTCGATGATGAACCAACACGCGAAATGGCTTGCCACCAGCCGGGAGCTGCCGTGGCGGCGGCCGATCGCATCGCTGAACTACCTGCTGACCTCCCACGTGTGGCGCCAGGACCACAACGGCGCGTCCCACCAGGACCCAGGGTTCATCGACCTGGTCGCGAACAAACGGCCCGAGCTGACGCGGGTGTACCTGCCGCCGGACGGCAACACGCTGCTGTCGGTGGCGGACCACTGTCTGCGCAGCCGCGACTACATCAACGTCATCGTCGCCGGCAAGCAGCCCGCGCTGGCCTACCTGGACATGGGGCAGGCCATCGCCCACTGCACGCGTGGCCTGGGCATCTGGGAGTGGGCGAGCACGGCCGCCGCGGAACCCGATGTGGTTCTGGCCTGTGCCGGTGACATCCCGACGCTGGAGACCCTGGCCGCGGCCGACATCCTGCGGCGTGAATTGCCCGGGCTGGCCGTCCGGGTGATCAATGTCGTCGACCTCATGCGGCTGCTGCCGGAATCCGACCATCCACATGGCTTGCCGGACAGGGAATTTGACGCGCTGTTCACCCGTGACAAACCGGTCATCTTCGCCTACCACGGCTACCCGTGGCTGATCCACCGGCTCACCTATAGCCGCACCAACCACCATCAACTGCATGTGCGCGGTTTCAAGGAACGCGGCACCACGACGACGCCGTTCGACATGGTGATGCTCAACGATCTTGATCGCTTCCACCTGGTCATCGACGTCATCGACCGGGTGGATGGGCTGGCCAGCCAAGCCGCCGTGCTGCGTCAGCGCATGGTCGATGCCCGCCTCGCGGCCCGCAGCTACACCCGCGAACACGGCGAGGACGACCCGCAGATCGCGGGGTGGGCGTGGGATCGCGAGCGAACCTGAGTGCGGTGAACCCCGGGTAAACTTGCACGATGCTTGACGGGACGGTTGCAGTCGACACCAATCCGGTGGTGTCGCAGCTCGCGGCGCTGCACCGGTTCCGGATTCACCTCGACATCGCCGTCGTCGTCGTCGTGCTGGTGCTGACGAACCTGGTCGCGCACTTCACCACGCCGTGGGCCAGCATCGCCACCGTCCCGGCCGCCGCGATCGGTCTCGCGTTTTTGATGCGTGCCAACGGTCTGGACTGGACCGACCTCGGCCTGGGCCGCGAACACTGGAAGTCCGGGATGGGCTATGCGCTGGCGGCGGTGGCCGTCGTGGCGTCGGTGATCGGGCTCGGTGTGCTGCTCCCGATGACCCGGCCGATGTTCATGAACAATCACTACGCCACGATCTCCGGCGCGTTGGTCGCCTCGATGCTGATCATCCCGCTGCAGACCGTTATCCCCGAGGAGCTGGCCTTTAGGGGTGTGCTGCACGGCGCGTTGAACCGGGCGTGGGGCTTTCGCGGCGTCGCACTGGCGGGCTCGCTGCTGTTCGGACTCTGGCACGTCGCCACGTCGTTGGGCCTGACCAGCAACAATGTCGGCTTCTCCCGCGTCTTCGGCGGCGGGGTGTTCGGGATGCTGGCCGGGGTGACTATGGCGGTTTTCGCCACCGGGGCGGCCGGGTTCGTCTTCAGCTGGCTGCGCCGCCGAAGCGGCAGCCTGATTGCGCCGATCGCGCTGCACTGGTCACTGAACGGCCTCGGTGCCCTGGCCGCGGCGCTGGTCTGGCACCTGTCCACCTAGGCTTTGGATCACACCAGCAGGACCGCCGCGCCGGCGATGCGGCCGGCGCTGAGATCCGTCAGGGCCCGATCGGCTTGTCCGAGGGGGTATTCCGGCGTGGTCACTTCGATGTGATGCTTCCCCGCGAAGTCGAGAAAAGCCCGCGCATCGGCCCGGGTGTTCGACGTGACCGACCGGACCTGGCGCTCCTGAAACAGGTGACGCTGGTAGTTGAGAGGCGGGATATCGGACAGGTGAATCCCTGCGATTGCCAAGGTGCCACCTCGGTCCAGCGCCTCCAGCGCGGGCAGCACCAGCTCACCGACCGGCGCGAACAGAATCGCGGCATCCAGCGGCACGGGCGGCGCATCGGCGGCACCCTGGGCCGACGCGGCGCCGAGCTTCAGCGCCAGCTCGCGCGCGTCGGCTCCGCGGGTCATCACGTGCACCTCGGCGCCTTGTGCCAACGCGACCTGCGCGGTGATGTGGGCGCTGCCGCCGAAGCCGTATAGCCCCAGCCGTCCACCCGGGGGCAGCTCCACGCGCAGTAGGGAGCGGTATCCGATGATGCCGGCGCACAACAACGGCGCGAGCTCGCTGTCGCTGTAACCGCTCGGCAGGTGGTGCGCGAATGCGGCAGGCACCGTGGCGAATTCGGCGTACCCACCGTCGGCGTCCCAGCCGGTGTAACGGGATTCGGGGCACAGGTTCTCGTTGCCGCGACGGCAGTACTTGCATACGCCGCAGGTGTGGCGCAGCCAGGCGATGCCCACCCGGTCCCCCACCTTGAACTCGTCACCGGCCTCGGCCCCGATCTGGACGACCTCCCCCACCACCTCGTGGCCGGGGGTCACCCGATCGCGGTGCACGGGTAGGTCACCTTCGGTGACGTGCAGGTCGGTGCGGCACACCCCACACGCGCGCACGGCAACAAGCAACTCCGACGGCCCGGGAAGCGGCACGTCGGTGGTGACTTGTTCGAGTGGGCCGGTGGCCATCGGTCCGGGCCGGCGCACTCGCCAAGCCCGCATCGCCGTGGTCGCCGCCGGGGCCATCGGTGGCTTACGCCGGTAAGGCCCGTTGCGGCGTCGATGTCGGAGTCGGGGTGACCTCGCCAGCGGGTGCTTGGCCCGGCGCCGGTGCGGGCGCCGGCGCACCGGGGGCCGGTGCGGGCGCCGGCGCACCCGGGGCCGGTGCTGGAGCGCCCGGAGCCGGGGCCGGCGCCGGGGCCGGCCCCGGAGCGCCCGGAGCCGGTGCTGGAGCGCCCGGAGCCGGGGCCGGCGCTGGGGCCGGCGGCGGGGCCCAGGGCTGGATCGACTCGGCCAGCGCCTTGGCCGCGCCCACGTCGACCGGGTCGTTCGAGGTCCCGAGCCACACCACGAACCAGCGCTGCGGGGGCGTGGACGAGGCCGAACCGACGACGCCCGTCCAGATCTGGCCGTTCGGCTTGGACGGATCGCTGAACTTGACCTCGTAGTACGACGCGCTTCCGGTGATCCCATTAGCGGCGGTCAATGAGGCGGTCGCCTGGTTCATCCGGGTGCCCGGATACGGCATGAAGAACTCACCCATGTCCGAGCCCAGGCGGACCGCGGCCTGCGCGTTGCTCGCTTCCGCACTGGCGTAAAGCTTTTGGTCCAGCCGGCCCATCACGACGCGGGTGTCGTTGGCAACCGGTGGCGGCTGGTCGGGGAACGGCGGCGGTGCGGTGGCCTTGCTGAGCAGCTCCGAGCCATAGTCGAGGTGCGACGCGTCCGACTCCACCCAACCGGGGGGAAGGACGAAGCTGAATCCTCCGACGGCATTGGCGATCCGGCCGGCGTTCGGGTCGACGGCCGGTGGTGGCGGGGGTGCGTTCGGATCGACCGGTGGCGGGGGCGTCGCATTCGGAGCGCCCGGCTGGGCCTGCGGCGCGCCGGGCGCCGCCGGCGCGGCAGGCGGGGCCGGCGGGGCCGTCGTCGTCGGCACCGGGGGCGCGGGCTCCGGATCGGCGTTGGAGGTCGCCGGTAATGCGATGCCAACGGCAAAGGCACTGGTCACCGTGGCGATCGCCAGCGTCGCCCGCAGTCCGTTGCGACGTGTCGAGTTCGGGTCCACCTGATTCATGGCGACGAACCTACCCCGTTACGGCTGTGAAGCAAGTGTGCCGTGCGGCCGTTGCGATGCGGTTTTTCGGATGTTGCCGATGTGCAATCCGTCTGGCGTCGGCGCAGGTCATCGAGGCGCGGGGTACAGAGCCACTTCGTGGGCTTTCACCGAGAACCACACGCGCTGCCCGGGTGTCAGCCGCAGCTCGGCGGCGGCGTCGCCGGTGATCTCCGCGGCCAGGCCAGGGGCGCCATCGGGCTGCTCCTGGGCGCGCACCAAGACCGCGGACCCCCGGATATCCAGCTCCGCCACGGTCACCTCGACCGTATTGCGTGGGCTGCCGTGTGGCTGGTCTCGGTACACGGCCACCGCCGAGGGCGGGAACACCGCTACCGCGTTGTGCCCGGGGGCGAGCTGGTCGGCCAATTCCTGGGCCGGGGTCGCATGCCAGTGAGCGCCGAAGCGGGCGTGCAGCGATCCGTCCGGACCGATCGTCCCGTTGACCAGGTTGATGCCGGCGATGCGGGCGCCGAAATGACTGCGTGGCGCGGTCAGCACGTCCGCCACCGGGCCGATCTGGGCTATCCTCCCCGCTTCGAGCACCAGCACCCGATCGGCCAGCGCGAACACGTCCAGCAGGTCGTGGGTGATCAGAATTACCGCGCAGCCGGTTCGGGTGACCACGTTGCGCAGCACCGCGCGGATGCCCGCGGCCGCGGCGACGTCGAGTCCGGCGAGCGGCTCGTCGAGCATCAACACATCGGGCTCGGCTGCCAACGCGCGCGCGATGGCCACCCGCTGGGCTTGACCTCCCGACAGCTCCCGCGGTTTTCGGTCGGCGAAGCGCTCGGCATCCAGCTCCCGCAGCCAGCGCAGCGCCGTCGCATTTTTGCTAGCGCGAGCGGCGCGGAACATGGGGGGCTTTTTCTGGTGGGTGCGGGGTCCGAACGCAACGTTGGCGGCGACGCTCATGTGCGGGAACAGCAACGGGTCCTGCATGAGCAGCCCCACCCGGCGGTCGTACGTTGCCACGTCCACCCCGGCCGCGGTGTCGGTCAAAACCCGATCCCCCAGCCGCACCACGCCCTCGTCGGGGCGAACCAGCCCGGCGATGACGTGCAGCGCCGTCGACTTGCCGGCGCCGTTGGGTCCGAGCACGGCGAGAACCTCGCCCGCAGCCACCGAGAAGTCCACATCCAGATGGCGTTCCGCGACAACGGCGCGAAGCTGTAGCTCGCTCATGGCCGGTTACCTGGCGTCGGTCCCGGTCAGCCGGCGGGCGCCGACGCCCACCACCACCAACGCCGCCACCACCACCAACAGGATCGACAACGCCACCGCGGCGTTCGCATCGGTCACCCGCTGCAGGTAAATCTCCAGCGGCAGGGTTCGGGTGACACCTTGCCGGGAACCGGCGAATGTCAGCGTCGCGCCGAACTCCCCCAGTGAGCGCGCGAACGCCAGCACCGCTCCCGACAGCATGCCGGGCACCAGAAGCGGCAGGGTCACTCGCCACCAGACCGCGGAGGGTCGCGCACCGAGCGTCGCCGCGACCACCTCATAGTCGGCTCCCGCGGTGCGGGCGGCGCCCTCGAGGGAAATCACCAGAAAGGGCAGCGAGACGAACGTCTGCGCCAGCACCACGGCGGTGGTGCTGAACGCGATGCTGATACCGGCGGCCTCCAGATACCGCCCGATCAGCCCCAGCCGGCCGAACGCGTAGAGCAAGGCAATGCCGCCCACCACCGGCGGCAGCACCAGCGGCAGCAGGATCAGCGGGCGCAACAGCCGCACCAACCGCGTCTCACTGCGGGCCAGCAC
>Ga0318566_10000104_pt1 | contig 15868 bp, 16 predicted proteins | sample GRESIP066b5f22_FD_203492 | JGI IMG/M metagenome (GOLD analysis project Ga0318566, IMG submission 203492) | Tropical soil microbial communities from Luquillo Experimental Forest, Puerto Rico - GRE.SIPMG.066b5f22 | ecosystem: Environmental > Terrestrial > Soil > Tropical forest > Bulk soil... | reverse complement strand
ATCCGACCCTGCCCCATGATTATCTCTTTGGCGAAGCGACGGTGCGGCTCGCGCAATTCCGTGAGCAGGCGCTCACGAAACGCAATCCGGCACTGATGGAGAGCTTCCCCTTCGCGACGGTGGCTGCCGGACTCGAGAACACCTGGCGATCATCGGCCGTGGCGATCTATCGCAACTGGCTGGCGTTCGTCAGCGCCCGAACGGTTCAATCACACGTGAATGGGCGCTTTGCCGCGCCACCCAACCGCTAAGCTCAAGCATCGGAACCGGTATCATCGACCTGGCTATGAGCGACGGCCCTGCTGGCCCACACCCCTCAATCCGTGACCGACTCCTGCGGCTGGTAGGGCAAATCCTGGGAAAGCCCGCCGAGGCCGCATCCTCCCTCCCGACCGACACCCGCTTGAGCGAGCTCGGCATGAGCTCGATCAGGATGGTAAATCTGATGCTCGCCCTGGAGAGCGAATTCGATCTCAACATTCCGCAGCGTGAAATCACGCCCGATAACTTTCGCTCCGTGGCGAGCGTCGAGGCGCTGGTGACGCGGCTCCTCGCTCTCAAGTCGTAGCCGTCTGCCGGAGCTTCGGCCCCGCGGCGGCGTCGAGCGCCTGATCGAGATCGGCGACGATGTCGTCGATGTGCTCGATGCCGACGCTCAGACGGATGGTCCCAGGGCCGATGCCGGCCTGGCGCTGCTCCTCGGGCGACATCTGCCTGTGGGTCGTCGAGGCGGGGTGACAGGCGAGGGACTTCGCATCACCGAGGTTGACCAGGCGCTTGAAGAGCTTCAGCGCGTCGTAGAAGCGGGTGCCGGCGTCGTTGCCGCCGCGGACGGTGAAGGTGAGGAGCGAGCAGGCACGGCCGCCCAGGTACTTCTGGCAGAGCGGATAGTAGGGGCTGTCGGGGAAGCCCACGTAGCTCAGCGAGTCGACGCGCGCATCACCGCGCAGGAACTCCGCCACACGCCGCGCGTTCTCCACGTGCCGCTCGACGCGCAGCGCTACCGTCTCGATACCCTGCATGAGCAGGAACGCATTGAACGGTGAGAGCACCGCGCCCATGGTGCGCTGAAAGACACTGCGCATGCGCCCGATGAACGCCTTGTCGCCGTAGTGTTTGGTGTAGATGAGTCCGTGATAGGACGGGTCGGGCTCGGTGAACATCGGGTAGCGCATGCCCATCTGCTCCCAGCGGAAGCGGCCGCTGTCGATGACGGCACCACCGAGTGTCGTGCCGTGGCCACCGAGGAACTTCGTGAGCGAGTGCACGACGATGTCGGCACCGTACTCGATCGGCCGCAGCAATATCGGGGTCGGCACGGTGTTGTCGACCACGAGCGGGATGCGCGCACGCTGGGTGATGGCCGCGAGCGCCTCGAGATCGCAGATGTTCCCGGCCGGGTTCCCGACCGACTCGCAGAACAGTGCCCGCGTGTTGCCGTCGATCAGCGACTCGAGCTCCGCCGGGTGATCGGTGCGGCCGAATTTCACATCGATGCCGAAGCGCGGCAGGATGTGCGCAAATAACGTGTGTGTCGTGCCATAGAGCTGCGGCACCGAGACGAGGTTGCGCCCGGGCTCGAGGAGGTTGAGCACCGCGTAGTACATGGCTGACTGGCCGGAGCTCACCACCAGCGCATCGATCCCGCCCTCGAGCGCCGCGACGCGCGTCTCGAGCACCGCGCTCGTCGGGTTGTTGATGCGCGTGTAGCGGAAACCCTCTTCCTCCAGGTCGAACAGCGCCGCCCCGTGCGCGGCGCTGTCGAAGGAGTAGGCGACGGTCTGGTAGATCGGGACCGCGACCGCCTTGGTGGCGGGGTCGGAATCGTAACCCGAGTGCAGCGCGATGGTTTCGGGTCTCATATGCCGTCCCGCGTCGTTATTGTGTTGGCTGTCATAGAATGACGGCACGATGGCAGCGCATAGCGACGAAAACAAGCGATCGCCTCTCAAGGCCTGGGTCCGGGCCTTCGAGCGCACGGCCGCGATCGAGCGCGACCCCGCGCTGACTCTGCCGGTCCTCATCGGACGCCTGGGGGAGCGCTTCGGCGACGCCCCGGCACTCCTCTCCGCGGATGCCGCGCTGAGCTTCCGCGATCTCGCCGCGGCCTGCCATCGCTATGCGCGCTGGGGGCTCGCCCGCCGGCTCGGGCGGGAAGACACGGTCTGTCTCGTCATGGCGAATTGTCCCGATTACATGGCGATCTGGCTGGGTCTCTCCGGCATCGGCGCGACGGTCGCGCTCATCAACACGAACCTGCGCGGCGAGCTGCTGGCACATTCGCTCAACCTGGTCGCACCGCGTTATGTCATCGCCGGCGCATCGCTCGGTGAGGCGGTGCGCGCAGTCCAGCCCTTCCTTGCCCCGGGTATCGAATGCTGGGTGAGCGGCGCAGGTGGCGGGGACTTGCCGCGGCTCGATGAGGCGATTGCGGGGCTCCCCGGCGACGTGCTGCGCGCTGGCGAAGGGCACGCGCCCTCGCTCGCAGATCGTGCACTGTGCATCTACACCTCCGGAACCACCGGGCTCCCGAAGGCGGCCAACGTGAGTCACCGCCGCCTCATGCAGTGGAGCCACTGGTTCGCCGGTCTCATGGACGTACAGCCCGGCGATCGCATGTACGACTGCCTGCCGCTGTATCACAGCGTCGGTGGCGTCGTCGCGACCGGCGCCACGCTCGTCGGCGGGGGTGCGGTGGTGTTGCGCGAGCGCTTCTCGGCGAGTGGCTTCTGGAAGGACGTGGTCGAGGAGCGCTGCACGCTGTTTCAGTACATCGGCGAATTGTGCCGGTATCTGCTGGCGGTCCCGCCTCAGGATGAGGAGTCGCGACACGTGCTGCGTCTCGCCTGCGGCAACGGTCTGCGCGGAGAGGTCTGGCGCGAGTTTCAGCAGCGCTTCCGCATGCCCCAGATTCTCGAATACTATGCAGCGACCGAAGGCAACTTCTCGCTCTACAACTGCGAGGGCCGTCCGGGCGCGATCGGAAGGATTCCGCCCTTCCTCGCTCATCGCCTGCCCGTGGCGCTGGTGAAGCTCGATGTCGAGGCACAGGCGCCCGCCCGCGATGCCGCGGGACGCTGCATGCGCTGTGCGCCACACGAGCCGGGCGAGGCGCTCGGCCAGATCCTCTCCGAAAACGGTGCAACGCGCTTCGAGGGCTACACCGACGATGCGGCCTCCGCGGAGAAGATCCTGCGCGATGTGTTTGCGCCGGGGGACGCGTGGTATCGCACCGGCGATCTCATGTGCCAGGACGAGCAGGGGTTCTTCTACTTCGTCGATCGCGTCGGCGACACCTTCCGCTGGAAGGGTGAGAACGTGTCCACCAGCGAGGTCGGGGGGGTGATGGCCTCGTGCCCCGGAGTGGTGGATGCTGTTGTATATGGAGTGAGCGTGCCCGGGACGGAGGGTCGCGCCGGCATGGCGGCGGTGGTTGCCGCCGCGGACTTCGATCTCGATGAGCTGCGGCGCGCGTTGATCGAGCGCCTGCCCGATTATGCTCGGCCGCTCTTCCTGCGCATCGTGGGCGCGCTTGAGCTCACCGGCACCTTCAAGCTGCGCAAGCAGGAGCTCGCGCTCGAAGGCTATGACCCCGCGCGCGTGCGCGATGCCCTCTACATCGACGATGCCTCATGCGCGGCCTACGTGCCGCTCAATGCGGAGATGCATGCGCGCCTGGAGGCCGGGAAGCTGCGACTCTGAGAAAGCGCCACGGCCGCGCACCCAGCGCCGCCTTGACCTCCCGCGCATAGCAGGGCGCAGTTGAGCTTTCTCTTACGCTGTATTGCCCGCATCCACCGTGAGCGTCGTGCCGGTGATGTTGCGCGCCTCCTCGGAGAGCAGGAATTTCACCGTGGCGGCAACGTCGGTCGGTTCAGGCAGCCGGCGGAGGGCGCTGCGCCGGATGATCTGCTCACGCTGCTTGTCATCCATCTCGCGTGTCATCTCGGTATCGACGAATCCGGGTGCGACCGCGTTCACCGTGATGCCGAGCTCGCCGACCTCGCGGGCGAGCGCGCGCGTGAAGCCGATGAGCGAAGCCTTGGTGGCGGAGTAGACCGACAGCGACTGATAGCCGGTCATCGCCACGATTGAGGACATGTTGACAATGCGCCCGGCGCGCTGGCTCATCATCGAACGCACGACGTGCCGGGTGAGGACGATGGGCGAGAGGGTATTCAACCGAATGAGCGTCTCGATCTGCTCATCGCGCATCATCGCGAGTACGCCGGCGGTGCCGAGGCCCGCGTTGTTCACGAGCCCGTAGAGCGGGCCGACTTCCTGGCGCAGACGGCTGACCAGCTGCGGCATCGCCGCGGTATCGAGGAGATCGAACGGATGAAACTGCACCGCGCCCCGCCCGGCCTGTGCGGCCGCGGCGATCAGTGCGTGCAGCTGCTCCGTCGGCGAGCGGGCAATGGCGAGCACGCGGTAACCGCTCGCGGCGAGTGCCTCGCTGATCGCGAGCCCGAGGCCCCGGCTCGCGCCCGTGACGATGACGTTACGCACTCGGGCGCACCAGTTTTCCGGACCCGGAGACTTCGAGCGTCGGCACGATCCGTATCTGGGCCGGCACCTTGTGGGGCGCGAGCGAGTGGCGGCAGCGCTCAGTCAGCTCGCGCGTGAGTACGTCAACGGCGGGTGGTGCGCCGCGCCCGCTCTCTTCCGCTGCGATCACCACATCGGCCGTGACGATCGCGCCCGTTATGGCATTGCGCCGCGCCCGCACGAGCGACATGCGCACCCAGGGATGTGCATTGAGCACGGCTTCGACCTCTTCCGGGTGTACCTTGAGGCCGCCGACGTTGATCACCCCGCCGCGGCGGCCCATGAAATAGTATCGCCCCGCCTGCTCTGCGAGGCGATCGCCGGTGTCGACGAAGCCATCCGTCCCGCGCAGCGGCTCGGCTCCCTGACCAAGATAACGCTGGGCGGTTCCCGGGGAGCGAATCCGCAGCGTCTCATCCGCCACGCGCAGCTCCACCGCCCCTGGCGAACCCACCAGCGCTGCCGGGAAGCCAGCGGTTCCATCGCGCACCTCGAAGGCGACGCCAGCTTCCGTCGAGGCAAAGGCGTGTGCAACCGTGGCAGCAGGATACGCAACGCGCAGGCTGTCGAGGATCGGCTGATCGGCGATCTCACCCGAGAGCCGCACGTAGCGGGGCGCGATGGTGGCCGCCGCACCGCTCATGAAGGCGCGTCGCCAGTGCGAAGGCGTGCCCGAGATGTGAGTGACAGCCGCGGCGGCGGCGCGCGACAGGAAATCGCTCACCGCCTCGGCGGGATCCGACAGCACGAGCGAGCCCGCGTGGACCCCGCGCAGGAACACCTGCAGGCCGCCGAAGCGGCGAATGTCGTAGAAGGTGCTCCACGTGGCCTGTTCTGCCGGCGCGCGCGCCCCCGCCCGCAGTGCGTTCGTGAGACTCTCCAGGGTGTGGAGCACGAGTTTAGGTACCCCGGTGGTCCCAGAGGTGAGAAGCACCCATTCGGTGCCGCACGAGCAGCGTCGCGAGATTCCGCTGCGCGTCAGATCCGGGCGAATCGCGAAAAACGCCGGGACATCCGAAGCAGACGCCGCAGTCTGCTCATCCACGACACAAGCGTCCGCCTCAGCGTCACGGACAACCATCGGCAGATGCTCAGGCAGGAGGTCCGGCGGACACAGCACCATGCGCCGGGCGACACCGTCGAGCTCGATCAGGGCGAGTGCCGCGGTGAGCTGATCCTTTGTGAGCAGCACGACGCTCCGGTCGCGCAGCTGCTCGAGCCGGCCGCTCAGACTGGTGGCGTGCCAGAGCTCAGCGAGTGGGATGACGTGGCGGATGCCGTACAGGCGTCCCGAGGGCGAGCCAGCGGCGTTTATCGACTCCCACAGCGACTCACTTGGCAAAGCGTTCGTACAACCTGACGAAGTCACCGAAGGTTACGGGAAGCTCTGCGGTCTCCGCCGCGTTGAACGGATCGACGCCAAGTGAGTCTTCAAGTCCGACTGAACCAGCTTCAGCTGGTCGGACAGCGGCGCGAGCATGCGGTCCTGCTCCCTGGCAACCTGTCGGAACTGCGCCGTTATCGTGGACTTCACTACCGACATCTGCGTCCGTCCCCCACCGCTCCCGAAACGATATTATCTGAGTCTCGGGCCTTGTAATGACCGACTGGCACACACATTACGGCCTGCCCGCGGCATGGGGTGTGTTTAAAGCACCGTGTACGGCCGGCGTGACCCGGGGCGGCTTGACTGTCGGACGGCTGGACCCGAGGTCGTCTTGACCGCGGGCGGGGTTCGGCCCCGAGGAAAGCTCAATTGCCGGCAACGCGGCGGGTTTCACGGTCAAGCCGGGCCCCGCTTGTATAATGCCGGCCCAGTATTCCAGGCCAGCACAGGTCCTATGTCCGATCAAGCTGCATCCCTACGGCATCCGGCTGCCATCGCGAATGCCGACGAGCTCAGCGCGGAGGTCGCCGGGCTGATCGTCCAGGCATTGAACCTGGAAATATCGCCGGCGCAGATCGCACCGGATCAACCGCTCTACGGTGAGGGCCTGGGACTCGATTCGATCGACATCCTGGAAATCGCCCTGGTGGTGTCGAAGAAGTACGGAGTGCAGCTGCGCGCCGACAGCGGGGAGAACACCCGTATCTTCGGCTCCCTGCGCCAATTGGTTGATTACATCACCACTCACCGGACGAAGTAGGCATCTGGCCACGTTGCCGCTGATCTCACACGCCTCCCCCGATGCGGTGATCGCCTACCGCGCCGGCATGCCGGTTCTCGTGTCCGAGTTCCTCGCCGATGCACGCCGCGTCGCGCACGCGTTGCCACCGTGTACCCACGTGCTGAATGCGTGCGCCGACCGCTATCACTTCACGGTGGGTGTCGCCGCAGCACTGATCTCGGGGAGGGTGAGCCTTCTACCCTCGAGCCAGGCACCGCAGACGATGCAGCAGCTTGGCGCGTTCGCACCGGATGCGATCTGCCTGAGCGACGAAGCGGACAGCAGCATGGCACTGCCGCGCCTGCTCGACTCCCCCGCGGCGCGCGGCGCACGTGCGAAAGAAGCGTCACGACGGGCTCGAGTGCACGAGGTACCGCAGATCGATGAGGCGCAGCTCGCCGCGGTCGCATTCACCTCCGGCTCCACTGGCACACCACTTCCTCACCGCAAGAGATTCGGGGCTCTGGCTCAGTGTATGCGAGAGGGGGCACGCCGCCTCGGGCTCGCCGGCACGGCGCAGTGGGCGATCCTCGCCACGGTGCCTCCGCAGCACATGTACGGGTTTGAGTCGAGCGTGCTGCTCGCACTCACCTGCGGTCACGCGTTGTGCGCCGAGCGGCCGTTCTATCCGGCGGACATCGCTGCCGCCCTCGAGCGGCTGCCACGCCCGCGCGCGCTCGTCACGACCCCGGTGCACCTGCGGGCACTGCTCGGCTCGGGTGTCGAGCTGCCGGCGGTGGATCTCGTGCTGTGCTCTACCGCGCCACTCGCGCAGCAACTCGCCGCCGAGGCCGAACGACGTTTCCACGCGCGATTGCTGGAGATCTACGGCTCGACCGAGACCGGTCAGATTGCCATCCGCCGCCCCACCCACACCGCCGAGTGGCAGCTGTGGAGCGGCGTGTCGCTCGAGCTCGAAGGCGACGGCAGCCGGGCGCGCGGCGGGCACATCGAGCAGCCGACGCTGCTTCCCGACGTGCTCGAGATGACCGGTCCCGAGACCTTCCTGCTCCACGGACGCGTATCGGACCTGGTGAATATCGCCGGCAAGCGCAGCTCCCTCGCGTACCTCAATCACCAGCTGAACTCCATCCCCGGGGTCGAAGACGGCGCTTTTTTCCACGCCTCGGAGACCTCGGGCTCACACACCGGTGTCGCGCGCGTTGCGGCGTGCGTCGTGGCACCGGCGCTCGATGCGGCGCGGCTTCTCGAGGCGCTGCGCGAGCGTATCGATGCGGTCTTCCTGCCACGCCCGCTGCTGTTCGTCGCGCGGCTGCCGCGCAATGACACCGGCAAGCTGCCACTCGCGGCGCTGCAGTCCCTGGCCGCACAGGCGAAGTCCCCAACGCCGGCGTGAGCGCTCGTGGACCCCGTGACCACCTTCACTATTGCCGCCGAGCACCCCGCGCTCGCCGGCCACTTTCCCGGTGCGCCGGTGCTCCCCGGTGTGCTGCTCCTCGATGAGATGGTGCGTGTCGTGGAAAGCGGTAGCAACGGCGGCCGCTGGCGGATCGGCCGGGCGAAATTCGTCCGCCCGGTGCACGCCGGCGAGACGCTGACTCTCGGACAGGAGCGGCTGCCGAGCGGCTCGATCCGCTTCAGTGTCCTGCGCGCAGGCGAGCCGGTCGCGCACGGCGTACTCGTTCCCGATGGTCCGCGAACCGCTTGAGGCCGTGCCCGGGGCACGGGCCGGCGCGGTGCGGCGCAGCAGCACCGTGCAGTGGGCCGCACAACGCGAGCGCGGCAGCGCCCTGTTGATCACTCTGATGGTCTTCGTGGCGCTGCGGCTCGGACGCCCGCTGGCGCGCGTCATCCTGTACTTCATCGCCGCCTACTTCTTCGTGTTCGCACCCCGGGCGCGGCGCGAGGCGCGTGCGTACCTGCGCCGCGCGCTCGGGCGCGAACCCACCGCCAGGGACCGCTACCGGCAGGTGTTCACCTTTGCGGCCACCATACTCGATCGTCTCTACCTCACCCGCGGGCGCTACGAGCTGTTCGATGTCTCCATCGAAGGCGAGGAGCTGATGCGCGCCGCATTGGAGCGTGGCAACGGCGCGTTTCTGCTCGGCGCGCACCTCGGCAGCTTCGAGATCATGAGCGCCGTCGGGCGCCGCCGGCGGGGGCCGCGCGTCGCGCTGGCCATGTATACCCAGCAGGCGAGCCGCCTCGGGGCGCTCTTTGGCACCCGCCCACCCGCCGGCGCGCCCGAGATCATTCCGCTCGGTCGGCTCGAGAGCATGCTGCGCATCCGCGATTGTCTCGAGGAAGGCAAATTCGTCGGCATGCTGGCGGACCGCACGTTCGACGACTCACCGGCGGAGTCTGTCCCGTTCCTCGGCCAGCCGGCGCTGTTTCCCTCCGGCCCGATGCGTGTCGCAGCGGCGCTCCGGTGCCCGGTGATCTTCATGACGGGCCTGTACCGTGGCGGCAATCGTTATCACGTGATTTTCCAACCCCTGGCCGACTTCTCCGGACTCAGCCGCGAGTCCCGCGAGGCGGCGGTGCGCGCGGCCATCGAGCGCTACGTGGCGTTGCTCGAATCAGGCTGCCGCCGCGATCCCTATAACTGGTTCAACTTCTACGATTTCTGGCAGGGTGCCTCTCACGGAGCGGATGCGTGAGGCGTGCGCTCGTGGGCTGGGCCGTGCTCGCCGGCGCCCTGGCGGTGGGCGGCCCCTCGTTTGCCGAAAGCCCTGCCGAATCCGCCGATGAGACCGCGGCCTTCGACCAGCTGCTCAAGCTTCTCGCCGAGCGGCACCACGATCATGTCACCTTCACCGAGGTGCAGCAGCTCGCGATACTCGATCAACCCCTGCACTCTTCCGGCGAGCTGCTGTACGACGCGCCGGACCGCCTCGAGAAGCGCACGCTCGCGCCGCGCCGCGAGGACCTGGTTCTCGAGCACGGCATGCTCTCGGTCGAGCGCGGCCATCATCGCCGCAGCGTAGCGCTGCGCGATTTCCCGCAGGCAGTGCCCTTCGTCGAGAGCGTGCGCGCGACGCTCGCCGGCGACCGGGCCGCGCTCATGCGTTACTTCACGGTGCAGTTCTCCGGAACGCTCGGGCGCTGGACTCTCGAGCTCACACCCAGCGATGCGACGCTGAAGCGCACCGTTGAGCACGTTCTCATTACGGGTGAGACTGACCAGATCCGCACCGTGCAGATCCGCCAGAGCGATGGCGATACCTCCACTCTCACCATCGGACCCGCAGTCGCCCCATGACGCGTGCCGGCATGACGGCCACGCTGATCTGGGCCCTCACGGCGATTCTCGCTGCCGTCATCGCCCTCCGTGCCAGCTACACCACCGATCTCTCGGCCTTCCTGCCGCGCCGCGCAACCGCGGCACAGAGCCTGCTGGTCGCGCAGCTGCGCGAGGGCCCTGCGGCGCACCTCATCATCGCCGCCATCGCCGGCGCGGATGCCGGGACGCGCGCCTCAGTGTCGCAGCGGATGGCGCTGCAGCTGCGCGCCAACCCTGCAGTTCTTGCCATCGACAACGGCAATCAGGCGCAGCTCGAGCACGACCGCGAATTCCTCTTCGCGCATCGTTACCTGCTGAGCCCACGTGTCGCGCCGGAGCTGTTCACCGCCGGCGGCCTGCACGCGGCCATCGGTGCGGCGCTCGATGTGCTCGCATCTGCCGCCGGGCCGCTGGTGAAGCCGCTGTTTCTCCGCGACCCCACGCTCGAGACACTGGCCATCATCGAATCACTCGATGCGACTCATGCGCCGCACATTGCCGCGGGCGTGTGGAGCTCGCCGGACGGCACGCGCGCCCTGATCCTCGCTCATACCCGCGCGAGCGGTGCCGACATCGACGGCCAGCAGGCCGCATGCGCTGCGCTCGAGAGGAGCTTCACCGCCGCGATCGCCGGCCTTCCGCCGGCGCAGCGTACCGCGCTCGCCTTCAGCATGAGCGGTCCGCCGGTACTCGCCGTCGCCTCGCGGGCGACGATCAAGAGCCAGGTGTGGCGGCTCTCGGGTGTGAGCGCGGCCTGCATCGCCCTGCTGCTCCTCGCCGTGTATCGCTCGCTTCCGGTGCTCCTCCTCACGCTCGTGCCGGTCGCCTCGGGTGCACTCGCGGGAGTGGCGGCGGTCGCGCTCGGTTTTCCGGCGGTCCACGGCATCACACTCGGCTTCGGAGTCACACTCATCGGTGAGTCGGTCGACTATGCCATTTATCTCTTCATCCAGAGATCGGGCGACTTTCGCAGCTCGGTCTGGCCGACGATCCGCCTGGGGGTCCTCACGTCGATCTGCGGCTTTGCGGCGCTGCTGCCGTCCGCGTTCCCCGGGCTGTCGCAGCTTGGCCTCTACTCCATTGCGGGTCTTGCCGCAGCGGCCCTCGTGACACGCTTCGTCCTGCCGGAATGGCTACCGCGGGCCGCCAGGATTCGCGACCTCACCGCAGCCGGCTTTTACCTCGAGCGCCTCCTCGGGCGGCTGCGTGCGGCGCGCGGCGCCCTGCTGGTGGTCGCGCTCCTCGCCGGAACACTTCTGTACCTGCACCGCGGCGCGCTGTGGAGCCGCGAGCTCAACGCCCTGAGTCCGATTCGTGCGGCCGACATGCAGCTCGATGAGCAGCTGCGTGCGGCAGCCGGGCTGCCGGATGCGGGCTACATCGTGGCGGTTACGGCTGCGGACCGCGAGGCGGCGCTGGCCGCCGCCGATGCTGTGGGCGCGCGACTCACCCCGCTCGTCGATGAGGGTGTGATCGGTGGCTTTGATTCACCGACGCGCTTCCTGCCCTCGAGTGCAGTGCAGGAGGCGCGGCGTCGCACCCTGCCGGCGGCCGCCGTGCTGCGCGCGAGCCTCGATGAGGGGCTCGAGGGATTGCCACTCACGACGGCGAGGCTCGAGCCCTTCGTCGACGCTGTCCAGCGTGCCCGCGAGGGGCCGCTGCTGCGCCGCGCCGATCTCGAGGGCAGCTCCTTCGGCCCCGTCGTCGATGCGTTGCTCGTGAGAGGCCCTGCGGGATGGTCGGCGCTCCTGCCCGTCTCGGCGCGCGACTCGGCCAATCTTCCGGATTCTGCCGTCACACAGGTTCGCTCGGCCGTGGCGAGTGCGTCGGTCGGTGCCGAGCTCCTCGACCTCAAGGGTGAAGCCGACCGACTGTACTCCGGTTATCTCAGCGAGGCCGTGCGGCTCGCGATTGGCGGCTTCGTGGCGATCGTGCTGCTCCTCCTGATCGCACTGCGCTCAGCGGCGCGCGTGGTACGGGTGGTCGCGCCGCTCGCGCTCTCCGTGTTGACCGTCGCCGCGCTGTTCGCGGCGCTCGGACACGCGCTCACGATCCTGCACGTGGTCGGCATGCTGCTCATCGTCGCGGTGGGCTCGAACTACGCGCTGTTCTTCGATCGCGCCGCCACTCACCCCGAGTCGCGATCCCTGCCACTCACGCTGGCATCGCTCGTAGTGGCCAACCTCGCCACGGTCATCGCATTCGGGGTGCTCGCCGCCTCGAGCGTCCCGGTGCTCGCGCACCTCGGCGCAACCGTCGCGCCCGGGACACTTCTCGCGCTGCTGTTTGCCGCCATGCTGTCGCCGCCCGTCACCCCCACCACACCGCGGCCGGCCTCAGGATGATGCCGACGCTCTTCGAGCCCGCGCACCCGGGCCGCACCTCCCCGATCCGCGTGCTGATGCTGCCCGCCGCGTATGCCGAGCCCTCTGACTTCGTGCAGCACGGGTTCGCGCGTGCCGTCCGCGAGCGCTCACTCGAGGTCGATCTGGTATTCACAGGGTTTCATCTGCAGGAGGTCAACGACGGGCGCGTCTTCACCCGGCTGCGGGATGAGATCCTTCTGCCGGCAGCCGCTCTCGGCTGCGCCGTGTGGCTGGGCGGGATCTCGCTCGGGGGCTATCTCGCACTGGGGTACGCCGAACGGCACCAAGGTGAGCTCGCGGGGCTGTGCCTCTTTGCACCCTATCTCGGCAGTTACCTCGTCACTTCCGAGATCGAGCGTGCCCAGGGTCTCGAGAGCTGGCAACCCGGAGAGTTTCCCGAGGATGACGATGAGCGGCGCGTCTGGCGCTTCATTCGTACCCTGGGCGCCGGGTCCCTGCCCGTGCACCTCGGGCTTGGTCGCGAGGATCGATTCGCTCGCCGCCACGCTCTGATGGCCGCCGCGCTGCGCCGGGACGACGTCGATGTGGTGCCGGGCGGTCACGACTGGCTCACCTGGCGCAGGCTCTGGGACCGATTTCTCGTTGCACGGTTCGCGCCAAAGCCTCAACCCGTCGAACCATAGCCGGAAGATGCCGGTCGGCTCGCGGTGAGCGTCGGCTCGCGGCAGAATTTCACCCATGGAGGTACTTCCCTCGCGGCGCTGGCGGCCGACGCCCTTGATTCGCGCCTCATTGGCGCTGCACGCCGGCGCCATCGGGGCGGTGATCATCCGTCCGCACTGGTGGCCCTGGGCGCTCTCGGCGGTCGTTGCCGATCACCTGCTGCTCACTGCGAGCGGGCTCTGGCCACGGAGCCACCTGCTCGGTCCGAACTGGACACATCTTCCACCGCTCGCTGGGGTCCCTGCGCCGGGAGCCCCGCGAGCGGCCGTCGCCATCACGATCGACGACGGGCCGGATCCCGAGGTGACATCCCGGGTGCTCGACCTGCTCGATGAGCACGAGGCGCGGGCGACCTTCTTCTGCATCGGCGAGCGCGTCGATCGCCACCCGGCGTTGGCGCGCGCAATCGTGGCCCGGCAGCACGAGATCGGAAATCACACCTACCGCCACCTCATGCGCTTCTCACTCCTCGGCCCGCGCGGCCTGGCGCAGGAGATCGGCCGCGCACAGGAGGCGATCGGTACGGCAACCGGCGAGGTTGCGCGCTTCTTCCGCGCGCCGGCCGGCCTGCGCAACCCGTTCCTTGAGCCGGTGCTCAGGCGCGCGAATCTGCAGCTCGTGAGCTGGACACGGCGCGGCTTCGACACCGTGAGTGGCAGCGCCGGACGCGTGCTCGACAGTCTCACCCGCGATCTGCAGGGTGGCGACATCCTGCTGCTGCACGACGGCCACGCGGCGCGCACCTCGAGCGGTTCGCCCGTCATCCTCGAGGTGCTGCCGCGGCTGCTGCAGGCACTCGCCGCGGCGCAACTGGCCTCCATCACGCTGCGTGCGGCACTGGCACGCTCATCGGTACCGCCGCAGTTGTCTGCGGCCTCGGGCGTCCCCACGTGAGCCGCGCCCAAGCGCTCGAGCCGCTCATCGATTCCGCGAGCGCCTACTACCGCGGCGCCGGACACTTTGCGTGGCACTGGGCACGGGGCAAGCTCGGCCGCGATCCGGCATTCGCAGCCATCCTCGCACGGGGCCTGCTGAGCGGGCGCAGCCGCATCCTGGATCTCGGCTGTGGACAGGCGTTGCTCGCCGCGTGGCTGCTCGCCGCCCGCGCCTGCCACGCGAGCGATGACGCGCGCGCCTGGCCGCACGGCTGGCCGGAGCCACCGTGGCTGCGCGAGTACACCGGGGTCGAGATCAATCCGCGGGAGGTCGCGCGCGCGCGGCGTGCGTTTGCGCTCGATCCGGGCGCGGACATGCAGTTCGTGCACGGCGATATTCGCGACGTAGACTACGGCAGCGCCGACGCCGTAGTGATCCTCGACGTGCTGCATTACCTCGATTACACCGCGCAGGAGCGAGTGCTGCACCGCGTGCGCGCCGCGCTCGGCCAGAACGGTGTGCTGCTGCTGCGTGTCGGCGACGCGGCCGGAGGCACGCGCTTCGCGCTCAGCAAGGCGATGGACCAAACAGTGGCGCTCGTGCGTCGCCGTCGCTGGGTACGGCTCGAGTGCCGGCCGCTGCGGGTCTGGGAGCAGCTCCTCGCGGCATGCGGATTCCGGACGCACGCCCTGCCGATGAGCGAGGGCACACCCTTCGTCAACTTCCTGCTGCGCGCCGAGCTCGCGTGAGCCCGCTCGTTCTCAGGAGCTTCACCGCGACGAGCGCCATCGGCCGTGGGCTTGCCGCAACGCTCGCCAGCCTCGAGGCGCAGCGCTCCGGGCTCGCTCCCTGCCGCTTTGAGACCGTGAGCCTCGACACCTGTGTCGGTGAAGTCGCCGGAGTGGACGAGGTGGCGTTGCCGCGCGAGCTCGCCGAGTTCGAATGCCGCAACAACCGCCTGGCATGGCTCGCGCTCCGGGAAGACGGATTCAGCGACAGGGTGGCCGAGAGTGTCGCGCGCTACGGGCGTCGGCGCGTCGGGCTGTTCCTCGGCACCAGCACCTCCGGCATCCTCGAGACCGAGCTCGCCTACCGTCGCCGTGACCCGCAGACGGGCGCGCTGCCGGAAGGATTCCGCTATCGCGGTGCGCACAACACCTTCTCGCTCGGCGCGTTCACGCGGCGCGCGTTGCATCTCGAGGGGCCCGCGGCGGTGATCTCCTGCGCCTGCTCCTCGAGTGCCAAGGTGTTCGCCTCGGCGCAGCGCGCCATCGAAGCGGGCCTCATCGATGCCGCGGTCGTCGGCGGGGTCGATTCGCTTTGCCTGACGACACTCCACGGCTTTCATGCGCTGCAGCTCGTGGCGCCCACGCCGTGCCGTCCCTTCGACGCCGCGCGCGACGGCCTCTCCATCGGTGAGGCTGCAGCGTTCGCGCTGCTCGAGCGCGCGGACACCGCGGTCGATGCCGATGCCGTGCTGCTCGTCGGCACCGGCGAATCGAGCGATGCCTATCACATGTCGGCGCCGCCGCCCGATGGACGTGGGGCGCGCGCTGCGATGTTGCAGGCGCTGCGCGCCGCGCGCCTCGAGCCGCACGAGATCGGGTACATCAACTTCCATGGCACGGGCACACCCAGCAACGATGCCGCGGAGGGGCTCGCGGTGGCGAGCGTGCTCGGGGACGATGTCCCCGGGAGCTCCACCAAGGGTGCGACCGGACACACGCTCGGCGCCGCCGGCGCGCTCGAGGCGGTGATCTGCGCGCTCGCGCTCGAGGCGAGCCTCATGCCGGCGGGTGTCAACACGATGAGTGTCGATCCTGCGCTTCCGGTCAACTACCTGCGCGAGAACCGCCGCGCGAAGCTCGCGCGCGTCATGAGCAACTCTTTTGGCTTCGGTGGCTCCAACTGCAGCCTGATCCTGGCGCGGGCCGGCTGAGATGAGCCCACTTGCGGCCAGCATCGAGGGCATCGGGGTTCTG
>Ga0318566_10000100_pt1 | contig 16179 bp, 17 predicted proteins | sample GRESIP066b5f22_FD_203492 | JGI IMG/M metagenome (GOLD analysis project Ga0318566, IMG submission 203492) | Tropical soil microbial communities from Luquillo Experimental Forest, Puerto Rico - GRE.SIPMG.066b5f22 | ecosystem: Environmental > Terrestrial > Soil > Tropical forest > Bulk soil... | reverse complement strand
CGTTCTACCAGTATCCGGGGCCGGGCTTCGACGGCATCGGCGAGAACAGCGCCGAGTCGAGCTACTACAGCTGGGTCGACCAGCACGACACGTTCGGGCTCGGCAAGGACGTGCCGATGTCGACGGCCAACCTCATGGACGGGCTGGTCGCGCTCAAGGACGGCAAGATGATCTCGCTGCGGGTGCCGTATCCGCTCGGCTTCTACGCCAAGGGATTCGACGGCCGCATCGACGATCCCAACGCCGGCTGGAAGGGGCGCGGGCTGTGGACGTCGAGCGGCGATCGCGCGCCCTGGCTGATCGAAGGCGGCAAGGGCATGAAACCCATGGCCGTGCACTTCCAGCTGCGCCCGGATCCGCTGGCGAAGTGAACGCCGCGACACTGACGACAATCGCAGGGGCGGCCTTCGCCGCCCCTGTTTCTCTGAAGTTCTTCTCGATGCGCTTTCCCGCTCCGCTCTTTCCCGCAACGCTAGTCAGGCGCTACAAGCGCTTTCTCGCCGACGTCGTGCTGCCCTCGGGCGAGACGGTGACGGTGCACTGCGCCAATCCCGGATCGATGATTGGGCTTGACGCGGCGGGCGCCCGCGTATGGCTGTCGAAGTCGGCAAATCCCAAGCGCAAGCTCGCCCATAGCTGGGAGCTCATCGAGGTCGATCTCGGCGGCGGCGCCGAGCTTGTGGGCATCAACACAGTCAATCCCAATGCGCTTGCGGCCGAGGCGATCGCCGCCGGCGCCGTCGCGGAGCTTACAGGCTATGCTTTGGTCCGCCGCGAGGTGAAATACGGAAAAAACTCGCGCGTCGATTTTCTGCTCGAAGCGCCGGCGCGGCCGCCGTGCTACGTCGAGATCAAGAACGTACACCTGATGCGCCAGCCGGGATTGGCCGAATTCCCCGACGCGGTGACCAAGCGCGGCGCGAAGCACCTCGCCGAGCTCGGCGAGATGGCGGCGGCGGGCGCCCGCGCGGTGATGCTGTTCCTGATCCAGATCGGGTCGGCGCAGCGCTTCAAGCTCGCGCGCGACATCGACCCGGCCTATGGCGCGGCCTTCGACGCGGCGCGGGCCATGGGGGTCGAGGCCATCGCCTATCGCTGCGGGATCAGCTGCGAAGGTATCGAGGTGGCCGAGCCGGTGTCGATCGTGGAGTGATGGCTGCCCTTCCGCTCGTCCCCGCGAAAGCGGGGACCCAGCGGGATTCCCGCATACGCGGGAATGAGCGGAATTTCGGTGTAGCCTTCACCTGGCTTGCGTCTCGGGCATCCTTGCTTACATTGCGGTGCAGCGGCGGCATCGGGTGAGCCGCGAGGAGGCGGCGCGGCCGCGATTGCCTTGATGAGTTACGTCGACGCGGCGCTCGCGCCCCAACGCAAGACCGGACAGATCAAGCTCCACGGGCCTGCCGCCTTCGAAGGCATGCGCAAGGCGGGCCGGCTCGTGGCCGAATGCCTCGACATGCTCGCGAGCGAGATTCGGCCGGGGGTGCCCACCGAAAAGGTCGACCGGCTGGTGTTCGACTTCGCTCTGGCGCGCAAGGCGACGCCGGCGACGCTGATGTATCGCGGCTACCGCAAAGCGACCTGCACTTCGGTCAATCACGTGGTCTGCCACGGCATTCCTGGCGAGAAGCCGCTCAAGGAGGGCGACATCGTCAATGTCGACGTCACCCTCATCCTCGACGGCTGGCACGGCGATTCCAGCCGGATGTACGCCGTCGGCGCGATCCCGCGCCGCGCCGAACGCCTGATCGAGGTCACCTACGAGGCGATGATGCGCGGCATTTCGGTGATCCGGCCGGGCGCGACCACCGGCGACATCGGCGCCGCCATTCAGGGCTATGTCGAGGCCCAGCACATGAGCGTGGTGCGCGACTTCTGCGGCCACGGCGTCGGCCGCCTGTTCCACGACGAGCCCAACATCGTGCACGTGGGGCGGCCGGGCGAGGGCATCGTGCTGCGCCCCGGCATGTTCTTCACGGTCGAGCCGATGATCAATCTCGGCCGCCCGCACGTGAAGGTGCTCTCCGACGGCTGGACCGCGGTGACGCGCGACCGCTCGCTCTCCGCCCAGTTCGAACACACCGTCGCGGTGACCGAGGCCGGCGTCGAAATCTTCACGCTGTCGCCGCAAGGGCTCGACCGGCCGCGGCCCTCCGCCGCCCCGCGCGCGTAGCGCCGCGCGCTGCCATTGCAAAATCGGATGGAGCGGGCATCCTTGCGCGCGGCGCCTGCGCGATCGAGCGCGCGGCGCGGATGATGGTCCGATGCCCGGCAGCGACAAAACGACGACATTGCCCGCCGACAAGGCGGCGCATTACCACGGCCATCGTCGCCGCTTGCGGCAACGATTTCTCGCGGCCGGAAGCGAGGCGATCAGCGACTACGAAATGCTCGAGCTCATCCTGTTTCGCGCCATCCCGCAGCGCGACGTGAAGCCGCTTGCAAAGGACCTGCTCGCCACGTTCGGCTCCTTCTCCGAGGTGATCGCGGCGCCAGTGGAACGGCTCAAGGAGGTCGACGGTCTCGGCGAGGCCGCCATCACCGAGCTCAAGATCGTGCAGGCGGCGGCCAACCGGCTCGTGCGCGGCGAGGTAAAACAGCGCCAGGTGCTGTCGTCATGGTCGAACGTGCTCGACTATTGCCGCGCCGCCATGGCCTTCGAGAGCAAGGAGCACTTCCGCATTTTATTCCTCGACAAAGGCAACCACCTCATCGCCGACGAGCAGCACCAGACCGGCACCGTCGATCACACCCCGGTCTATCCGCGCGAGGTGGTCAAGCGCGCGCTCGAACTCTCCGCCACCGCCGTCATCCTGGTGCACAACCATCCCTCCGGCGATCCCACCCCTTCGCGCGCCGACATCGACATGACGCGGGCGATCGTCGAGGTCGCGCGGCCACTGGGCATTTCGGTGCACGACCATCTCATCGTCGGCAAAGACGGCCACGCGAGTCTGAAGGCGCTGAAGCTGATGTGATTCGTGGGCTGAGTTGAACCCGAAGGATCAATCTGGCCGAGGAGCACATAGGAAGACAGCAGCGGACGCCCGAAATAGCATAAACCGAGCTGTCACATAGGAGCTGTCACATAATAGAAAGGCCGCCATCGACAGCGAGCGTCGCCCCGGTGATGAACGAGGCTTCGTCGCTGGCGAGCCAGAGAATCGGCCAAGCAATCTCCTGCGGCGTCGCCCAGCGGCCGAGCAGCGACGAGGTCTGGCGCTCGGTCTTGAGCGTCTCGACGCTTTTGCCGACGGCCCTGGCTTTCGAGATGTGAAAGTCGGTCAGCGTCGAGCCGGGACAGACCGCGTTGACGCGTACGCCGTGCGCCACTTCCTCGAAGGCGAGCGTGCGCGTCATGGCGAGGATGCCGGCCTTGGTCGCGTCGTAGAGGCCCATGCCCTTGCGGCCGGTCAGCGCATAGCACGACGAGACGTTGACGATACTGGCGCGACCGCTGCGGCGCAGCGCCGGCAGCGCGGCCTTGCAGTAGTTGGCGGTGCCCATGAGATTGACGCCGACCATGGCCTGCCACTCGGCGGGTGTTGAGTCGGCGATCGCGGAATAATTGCGCATGGCCGCGTTATTGACCAGGATGTCGAGCCGGCCAAACGTCTGCAGCGCGTGCTCGACCGCCCGCACGGCCGCGCTGGCGTCGGCAACGTCGGCCGCAAACGTCGACACGCGTGCGCCCGGCACCCGTTGCGCAATCGCCTTCATCGTGCCCGCCAGCGCCTCCGCGTTGGCATCGACGAGCACCGCCATCCCGCCTTCGGCGCAGATGAGCTCACCGGTCGCCGCGCCGATGCCCGCCCCACCCCCGGTGATCAGCGCGGCCTTGCCTTCGACCCGGTTCATGCTCGCGGCAGTCACTCGGTCGGAACGATGCCGAGCCCCTTGGCGGCGGCAGCGACGCGCGCGCGCTGCAGCTCGATCGCGGCATGGAATTCAGCAGGGCCGCCGAAGTTGGGAAGCTGCCCGGTGTCGTTGAGCCGCGCCGCGATCGCGGGATCGGCGCCGACCTCGCCGACGTCCGCCGCAATGTGCTCGCGCAGCGGGAGCGGCATTTCGGGGGGACCGAAAAATCCGACCAGCCCGTCGAGCGCGAGGTCCGGATAGCCGGCCTCCGTGACCGTCGGCACATCAGGCAGGACAGGCGCTCGAACGCCGTTGGTCACGGCGAGCAATTTGATCTTGCCGGCTTGCAGCTGAGGCCGCACGATCGCATACGCCGTCTCGTTGAGCTGAATGCGTCCGGCGGCGAGGTCATTGGCCGCCTCGACCTGATTGCGATACGGGACCTTCGAAAGGCTGAGCCCAGCAGTGCGCAGGAATCCTGCCACGAGAAAGTCGATGGCGCCGGTCGTGCCGGCCCAATTGAGCTTGCCCGGCTGTGCGCGCGCCAGCGCGACCAGCTCGGCGAGCGACTTCACCGGGAGGTCCGCGGGCACCGCCATGACGATGATCGTGTTCGACACGCGGGCGATCGGTTGCAGATCCTCGGGCTTGTAGGGTAGGTTCTTGTAGACGAATGGATGCGCGGTGAACGAGGACGTCGGCGAGGCCAACAGCACGTGATCGTCTTGGGCGGCGATCATCGCGCTGATCGCAACGAGCCCATCGCCGCCTGGGCGGTTCTCGACCACCACGGGCTGGCCCCAACGCTTGCTCAGGCGGTCGGCGAGCAGTCGGGTTCCGATATCGACGCCGCTGCCGGGCCCGAGCGTCACCAGGAACTTCACGGGGCGCTGCGGCCAGGTTTGCGCCAGCGACGGCGTCGCCGAGACAACGAACGCAAGCGCGGCCGCCAGGATGAAAATGCAACGCAGTCTATTCCGCATCGGTTTTCTCCGGATGCACCGGGACGTCGAGCGACGCGCTCAGATCGAATACACTGGCTGGTCCAAGCCGCCGGTCAAGTGGGTCTTGGCCCATTCCTGCGGCTTCACCTTGCGATCGAGCAGCACGCCGGCGGCGCGGACGCGCTGTGCGTCGGCGTCGAGCGCCGGCGGCGTGGCGCCATCCTGCATCGCGGTCGCAGCCTCGTACAACATGCGGCGCGCCATCACGATCGCGCGATCAGTCGGCAGCAGCTTCTCCTTCGCGTGATCCTGGATCGGCCCCATGCTCTCCTGTAGCGAGGCATCCTGCATGGCGATGCCGAAGACACCGCTATAGGCGCGCTTCTCCTTTTGTGCGCGGCGATCGATGAGGTAGTCGTTGTCCTTGTTTGCCAGCGGCCGGAACGTCCCGGACACGTAAGGGCAATGGATGCCCTTGCCCTCCTGCATGTGGCATCGCTCCTCCTCGGACAGCGGACGGTCGGGGCGGAAGTTGATGCTCCAGGCCCAGCACTGGTGATCGTCGATCGGCACCCAGACGTGACCGCCGAGCGCGTGATCGCCGAACGGCGGGATCAGCGTGAACCACGGAAACAACCACTGGGTGACGCGCCAGTAGTACGAATCGGGCTCGCCGTTGCGGCGGCCGTAGAGCGTCAAGCCGAAGGGCGCGCTCTCGATCTCGAAGATCACGTTGCCGTCGGCCTTGATATACTCGTTCGCCTTGGTGCCCTCGTGCATCGGGTCCTCATCCACCTCGAAGCGGTGCACATAGGACACGTGGCTGGTGTCGATGCCGCCTTCCATGGCCTGGAGATAATTGCATTCCTGCAGGCGTTTCGAGACGAACACGTGGCTCGGCGGCAGATTGCACCACTCGACGGCGGGAGGCGCGGGCTCCTTGCCCTTCGGTCCCATATAGGCCCAGACCACGCCGGCGCGCTCGATGCAGGGATAGCCCTTGATCGCCATGTGCTTGCAGGCCTGCGGCGCCGACGGCACGTCGACGCATCGCCCGTCGATCGCGAACTTCAGGCCGTGATAGGCGCAGCGGATGCCGTTCTCCTCGTTGCGGCCGAAGTAGAGCGACGCGCCGCGGTGCGAGCAGAATTCATCAATGAGCCCGACCTTGCCGTCGCTGTTGCGAAAGGCGAGCAGCTTCTCGTCGAGAATCTGCGCGCGCACCGGCGGACCATCGGGCTCGGCGACTTCGCTCGCGAGCAGCACCGGCACCCAGTAGCGGCGCATCAGGTTGCCCATCGGCGTGCCGGGGCCGGTACGCACGAGGGTCTCGGCCATTTCCTTGTTCATCGCGGCACGACCTTTCTTGCGTGCTTGTCCGTCTGGTGATAATATGATCCATGATACGGACCGCGGGACCGCTGTCAACGTTCGACCGGAGACTTGGCTTTTGCGCGCGCGTAATGATTCCAACGCAGACGAACCGCAGGACGACACGGCGGGCGACAGCGTCCGCGCCGTCGACCGCGCGCTCGACATCCTGCTTGCCTTCAAGCCGCAGGACGACGCGTTGACGGTGAGCGAGCTGCTCCGCCGCGTCGACCTCAGCCGGCCGACGCTCTACCGGCTGCTGCGCACGCTGCAGCGAAAGCAGTTCCTGATTGCTTCGGGCGATCCGCAGCGATTTCGGCTCGGGCCGGCGGTCGCACGGCTCTCGCACGTGTGGACCGCAGGCCTCGACCTGGGCGCGGCAGCGGAGCCGATGATGCGGAGATTGAGGGACGAGACCAGCGAGACGGTCGCTTTGTTCATCCCCGAAGGTGCGTTTCGGCTGTGCATCGCCGAGATGCCGAGCAACCAAGCTCTCAGCTTCCGGCGCGGTGTCGGCTATCGCGAACGGCTCACAGTGGGTGCCAGCGGGAAGGTGATCCTGGCATATATGCACCCTCCCCTGCCCAAGGTCGATTTCGAGCCCAGGAAATACGCGCGCGAGCTCGCCCTGATCAAAGAGCGCGGATTCGCGATCAGCAAGGAAGAGCTGATCCAGGGCGCGGTGGCAGTATCGGCGCCGTTCTTCGACGGCGCGGGTCGGGTCGCCGGCTCGCTCAGCGTCTTCGGCCCGAGCGCGCGCCTTGGACCTTCGCAGATAGCCAGTTTTGGAAAGCTCCTGTTACGCGAAGCTCAAGAGATTTCTCAGGTGCTGGGAGAATCAAAGCAATGAGCGGATACGGCGCGCTTCGCGCGCCGACATCGACATGACCAAGGCGATCGTCGAGGTCGCGCGGCCACTGGGCATTTCGGTGCACGACCATCTCATCGTCGGCAAAGACGGCCACGCGAGTATGAAGGCGCTGAAGCTGATGTGAGACGGCCGCTTTGCCGTGCTAGGCTGCGTCCGGGGCGCAACGAAAACGACAAAAACTCGGGAATCGCAGGGAGCGATCACTGCCATGCTCAGCCGCTTGTTTCTGCTTGCCTGCCTGTTCGCGAGCCCCGCCGCCCTGGCCCAGACCTACCCGGACCGCAACGTGACCATCGTGGTGACCTCGGCAGCCGGCGCGTTGACCGACGTGCTGACGCGCGCCGTTGCACAGCGGCTGTCGGAGATGTGGAAGCAGAGCGTCATCGTCGAAAACCGGGGCGGTGCCGGATATTCGATCGCGGCGCAGTCCGTGATGCGGGCCGAGCACGACGGTTACACGCTGCTCGCTTCGGAGACCGGCTTCTACACGACCCAACCGCATCTCTACGCTGAAGGGAAGCTGGCCTACGATGCCGAGAAGGACTTCGTTCCGGTCGCCGGCTACGGCACCATTCCGACGGCGCTGCTGGTGAATCCGTCGGTGCCGGTGAATTCGGTGAGCGACCTGATCGCGCTCGCCAAGACGAAGCCCGGGGCCGTGACTTTCGGCACGGCCGGCATCGGCACCGCGCTGCACATCGCCGGGCTGGAGTTGGAGAATCTCGCCGGTATCAAGATGACGGCGGTGCACTACCGCGGCGCGGCACCCGCACTGACTGATGTGATTGCTGGACACGTCGACGCGGTGATTATGGGCCCATCCGTGGCGCTGAGTTCAGTGAAGGACGGAAAACTCAAGATGCTCGCTTTCGGCAGCGAGAAGCGGGCGCCGCAGTTTCCCGACGTGCCGACCATCGCCGAGACCGTTCCGGGATACGAGGCGAGCGTATCGTTCGGGCTGTTTGCCGCGGCGGGCACGCCCGCGGACATCATCAAGAAGGTCAACGCCGACGTGCAAAGGATCATCAGCGATCCCGAATTCCAGAAAAAATATCTCGAACGCTTTGCGGTGCAGCCGGTACCTGGCCCGCTCGACGCCTTTGCCGAGTATTTGCGCAAGGACTCGGCCAAATGGGGCGAGGTCATCAAGGCGGCGAACGTGAAGATCGAGTGAGTGCCGCTGTGCCAGCTTGGGTAGGCAAGGCACCAGCTTCGTTGTGAGCGAAGTTGCCGGGTCATTTGACTGCCACGAATTCAGCTCTGAACGGTGGACCATCGAGCACTTCAACTCGGTGTCCTTTGCCTGCCGTGTCCTCGACGAGCATCGTCTCGCCTCGGCCGCCGTAGACCGTGATGCCGAGGACGCGGAGCTATCGGTTAACTCGGAATCGGGGCGGTCCGGGTCATAAATGCGGCGCATTTACTTATTATCGTTATACAATAATACATCTACGCTTTAATTGAATTTATTTGCATCGTCAGGGGAGAGACACAATGTCGGAAGCTACGAGCCACGGCCAGACGTCACCATTCAACGCGACGCCTCTGCGGACCGGCTTGCGCGCGCGCATTGCTTGGATTTGCCAAGCGCTGCGCCTTGCGGCGGTGATTTGGGTTGTCTGGGAATTCGTCTTTGTCGTCATCCATTGGAGCGACAAGGCAGCAGTGCTGCGGAACTATGAACGGCTGTTCTCGACTGTTCTCATTGTATCGACGGCACGCTACGCGGTTGCCTTTGGTGTGGTCATGGTCAGCCTGGCCGTCATCGTCGTTATCGCCTTCTGTCTTTGGCGGCTCGCCGGGACCTATCTGGCCGGGCGCGTGTTTACGGTCGATGCCGCGCTGTGGCTTCGCCGCACGGCCATTGCGGGTCTCGCCGGACTCATCGTCAGCGTGATCGCTCGCGTCGTGGTCGCAAGCATTCTGACGGATCGATGGGTGCCGATGTCGCCGCTCGGCTTCTTCTACATCCTGCCGCAGGATGTCCTTCACCTGACCTTCGTCATTTTCGTCTTAGCGCTCGCCCACATCTTCAAGGCAGCGGCCGAGATGGCCGATGATCAGGCGCAGATCGTCTAGGAGACCGCATGCCCATCATCGTCAACCTCGATGTCATGCTGGCGCGCCGCAAGACGCGCTCAAAGGAGCTGGCCGAGCAAATCGGCATCAGCGAGCAGAACGTATCGCTGTTGAAGTCGGGCAAGGTCAAAGGCGTCCGCTTCGAGACGCTCGAACGGATTTGCGCTGCGCTCGACTGCCAGCCCGGCGATATTCTGGAATATCGACCCGAGGTCGAAGGCGAGAAATGAATCATCAGCTTAAGCTCTCCCCATGCCGCGCAGCCGGCGTCCGCCGGCGCCACCCACGCCGACATGCAGGCGGTTGTCGTGATCCACGGCATGGGCGAGCAGCGCCCCATGGACACGATAAAAGCCTTCGTGAAAGCGGTGTGGGAGACCGAGGAGGTCATCACCGCCAACAAGCTGCCGCATCCGACCCAAGTCTGGAGCAAGCCGGACGTGCGCACCGGATCCCTCGAGCTGCGCCGCATCACCACGCGCGAAAGCATTGCGAGCGCATCGTTTCCCCGTGGCGTGCGCACCGATTTTTACGAGCTCTACTGGGCCGATCTGACCGCCGGTTCGACCTGGGACCAATTCACCGGCTGGGTTCGCGGGCTCCTATTGCGACCGCTCAGCCGGGTCCCTCCCGATGTCAGATTGGCGTGGGTCGTGTTGTGGATCGCAGCGCTTGCCGTCGTCGCGCTCGCAGTTCTCGCCGCAGTGCCGGCGGACAGCTGGCGCAAGATCCACGCGGATTGGCTCGCGGAGTGGCACTGGCTGTTGGCGTTCGTCGCTGCCGCCTTCGGGGCGTGGCTGCACAAGATCGCCACGGCGACCTTCGGACGCGTCGTCCGCTACACGAAGGCTGATCCCAGCAACATCGCCGCGCGGCAGGCGGTGCGCGAGCGCGGTCTCAAACTCTTGAGTGCGCTGCACGAGGGCACCCACTACAAACGCATCATCATCGTCTCGCACAGCCTCGGCACCATGCTGGCCCACGATCTTCTGAGTTATTTCTGGGCGCAACGCGAGGCGCCGCGAAGGATTGCCGAAACCTCGCCGGAATTCGACGCCTTGTGCGAGCTGGAACGTGCCGCGGCGGCAGTCGACCGGCCAAATCCCACGGCGGCGGTGCTCGATGAGTATTATGCGGCGCAGCGCCGCCTGCGCGTTGCCCTGGCCGCCCGGCCAGCGCCGCCTGCGCAGAATCCGCAGACCTCGTCCGATCCGCGCTGGTTGATCACCGATTTCGTCACGCTCGGAAGCCCGCTCGCGCACGCAGAGTTCTTGATCGCGGCGAGCGCCGAGGATCTGGCCCAACGCAAATTCGAGCGCGAGCTTCCAGAATCGCCGCCGCTGCGCGAGGACCTCGACCCGAACGTTTTCCGGCTCGCCCAGGCGACGGGCAAGCTCCCGGTCGGCCCCGATTTCAAAACCAGCAAGCTGATCAGCTTTCCCCCGCCCTCCGCGCCGCATGTCTGGGAGCTGCATCACGCCGCGCCGTTCGCGGTCGTGCGCTGGATCAACGTTTACGACACCGCCTCGCTCGTCTTCCGCGGCGACATTATCGGCGGACCATTGGCGAACGCGTTCGGCCCCGCGATCATCGACATCGACTTGAAGTCGTTGCGCGGCCAGTCCCGCTCCTTCACCCACACCAAGTATTGGGAGCTCGACGGCGAGCCGATCCACATCGACGTCTTGCGAACGGCGGTCAATCTGCTCGACCGGCCCGGCAGGATCAATCGGAGCGGTTCGCAGCCCTGATCCGCCTCGATCCATCCCTTGCTTTCCCCGCGGGCTTGGCTTGCGCGCGCAGCGCGGTCATCGCGGCGGCTGCGGCGTCGCGGGCGCGCGCGAAGAAGTCGAGCAGCAAGGCAAGCTCCTTGTCGCTGTAGTCCGACAGCGCGGACAAAACGGCGCGCTCCATCGGCTGGAACAGCGGAACGATGACGCGCTCGACGGCGGGCAGAGCGCGCACGAGGATCTTGCGGCGATCATGCCGGTCCCGTTCACGCCGGGCAAAGCCCGCCCGCTCCAGCCGGTCGATCACGCCGGTGATCGCTCCCGTGGTCAGGCCGGTCGCGTCGGCGAGCTCGCCCGCGGTCAGCGGACCGCGCAGCACGACGGAATCCAGACACTCCAGATCGGTGCTGTTGATCCCGAGGCGCTCGGCGACGGCCTGGCTGTAAAGCACGCCCTGACCGCTCGCATCGCGCATCGCGCGATTGAGCGCCGCCACCAGGTCGGGCCGGCTCATCCGGGCGGTTGACATCCTCGCCATTTTATCTTAGAGGATATATCTCTTAGTAACTAAGATAACTATTCGGCAAAGGATCAAATCATGGAACCCTCCCCGCTGGCGAGCAAGAAAGCGTATCGAGGCCTCCCGATGGAAGGAATGCTGGCGAGCTGGTACGCCAAGAATACCGCAAAGCTTGCCGCCGACTTCAAGGCCTGCACCCGGCGGATCGCCGCGCAGCTGGCGCCGGGGGCGCGCGTGCTCGAAGTGGCGCCGGGCCCCGGCTATCTCGCGATCGAGCTTGCCAAGCTCGGACGCTATCGGATCACCGGCGTCGACATCAGCCGATCGTTCGTCCGCATGGCAACCGAGCATGCGGCCCGGGCGGCCGTCGATGCCGAGTTCCGCCAAGGCAATGCCGCCGCGCTCCCGTTTGCGGACGGGACGTTCGACTTCATCGTCTGCCGCGCGGCATTCAAGAATTTCAGCAATCCGGTGACCGCGTTAGGTGAAATGCACCGGGTCTTGCGACCGGGCGGCAAGGCGCTGATCATAGACATGCGCAACGATGCCTCGAACGAGGCGATCGATTCCACCGTCGAGGACATGCGTCTTGGCCGTATCGACGCCTTCCTCACCCGAGCCATTTTCAAGCACATGCTGCGGCCGCGGGCCTATTCCAGGGACGAAGTCGCACGCATGGCGGCCGCGTCGCCGTTCGCCCGCGCCGACATCGAGGAGGCTGCGATGGGGTTCGACGTCTGGCTGCGCAAATCGTCCGCGCAGGATCGTGCCGATGCGACGACCTGAGACGATCAGGCCACGCCCCGGATCGCGGCTTCGCGGCGCTCGGGGATCCTGACGGACTGGCGGCGCCGGCCCCACGTCCCGTGCCCGGCGTCGAACACGCCGGCGCACGCCGCGCCGCAGTCGACGCAGCGGCCGTCGGCGGAGAGATTCCACGCCGTGAGATCGTACCAGTCGCGGCCGATGAGGGTGGCGCCGCAGCCGTGGCAATAGGTGCTCTGGCCCGCGCCATCGTGGATGTTGCCGGTGTAGACGTAACGCAGACCCGCCTTCAGCGCGATGCGCCGCGCCGTCTTCAGCGTCGCCGGCGGCGTCGCAGGCGTGTCCATCATCTTCCAGTCCGGATGAAAGGCCGTGAAGTGCAGCGGCACGTCGGGGCCGAGACGCTCCATCACCCAGCGGCTCTCCGCCTCGATTTCCGCGGACGAGTCGTTCTCGCCGGGAATGAGCAACGTCGTGATCTCGAACCAAACATCGGTCTCGTGTTTGAGGTATTCGAGCGTCTCGAGCACAGGGTCAAGCTTGCCCGAGCATAGAGTCTTGTAAAATCCCTCGGTGAATCCCTTGAGATCGATGTTGGCGGCGTCCATGTGGCGGAAGAATTCGATCCGCGGCTCACGCGCGATGTAGCCGGCGCTCACCGCCACCGTCTTGATCCCGCGCGCGCGGCAGGCCTGCGCCACATCCACCGCGTATTCCAGAAAGATCACGGGATCGTTGTAGGTAAATGCGACCGAGCGGCAGCCGCTTTTAACCGCCGCTTGCGCGATCGCCTCCGGCGAGGCGCGGTCCTGGACGCGGTCGAGCGCGCGCGCTTTCGAAATGTCCCAGTTCTGGCAGAACTTGCAGGTCAGGTTGCAGCCCGCCGTGCCGAAGGACAGCACCGGCGTGCCGGGGAGAAAGTGATTGAGCGGCTTCTTCTCGATCGGATCGATGCAAAAGCCGGAGGAGCGGCCGTACGTGGTGAGCAAGATTTGGTCGTTCTGGCGCGCGCGCACGAAGCAAAGGCCGCGCTGGCCTTCGTGCAACTTGCAATAGCGCGGGCACAGGTCGCACTGGACGCGGCCGTCCTCCAGTCGATGCCAGTAGCGGCCCGGCACGCCTTCGATGATCGGTTGATCCATGTTCAGACCGGCGTAAATTCGGGCGCGATATTATATCCGCATATGTGGGTAGCGGGCGAGGTTGCGGCAACGGTGGAGAAAGCTTCGCAACGCACGAAAATCCGGCCGCCGGCGGCGGCGGGCCTGTTCTATGCGGGCGATGCGCGCCGGCTGCGGGCCACGGTTTCGGAATTGCTCGCCGAGGCCCAACCATCCGCCAAAGTCCTTCCCAAGGCGCTGATTGCGCCGCACGCGGGCTATGTCTATTCGGGCCGCGTGGCGGCCGAGGCATTTGCGACGCTGCAGGCGGGCGCGCAATCGGTCGCGCGCGTGGTGCTGATCGGGCCCGCGCATTTCGTTGCGGTGCGCGGGATCGCCGGTCCCACGGTCGATGCCTTCGAAACGCCGCTCGGTTGCGTGCCGGTCGACCGCCATGCGCTCTCCGCCATCGCCGACCTGCCTTTCGTCATTGCGGCTGACGCCCCGCACGCGCCCGAGCATTCGCTTGAAGTCGAACTCCCCTTCCTGCAAGCGCTGTTGCCCAACTTCACGGTGGTGCCGCTGGTGATCGGCGACGCCGTGCCGCAAGACGTCGCCGAGGTGCTGCGGCGGCTCTGGGGCGGGCCGGAAACGCTGATCGTGGTGAGTTCCGACCTGTCGCACTATCACGACTATGACACGGCGCGGCGCCTCGATGGCGCCACCGCCGCCGCCATCGAACGCGGCGAGTGGGAAAGCCTCGGCCCCAACCAAGCCTGCGGCTTTCTCGCGGTGGCCGGCCTGTTGGTGGAGGCGGGCCGCCGCCGCCTCACACCCCAGCGGCTGTCGCTGTGCAACTCGGGGGACACCGCGGGGTCGCGCGATCGCGTGGTCGGCTACGGCGCCTGGGTGGTCGAGCAAACGGCTGCGGCGGCCTGAGCCGTCGGAGAGGGCACGGCAACCTTCTGCGAAGAGCCAACCGTCGTCCGTTACTCGGGCTTGAGCTTCGCCGCTTTGACGACATCGCGGAGGCGTTCGTAGTCGCGGCGCATGCGAACGCCGAACTGTTCCGGACTTTCTTTCAAGGGCTCCAAACCACTTTCGGCCAGGCTGCGCTGGACGTCCGGATCGTCCTGCATCGCATGAATGTGCCGCGCCAGCGCGGCGATCACGAGCGGCGCCATCCCTTTCGGGGCGACGATCCCAAACCATGTGGCGAATTCATACCCCGGCAGACCGGCCTCGGCCGACGTTGGCAGCCCAGGAACTGCCTTGAGCCGTTGTGACTGAGCCACCGCCAAGACCTTGGCGAAGCCTGCTTCGACTGGGCCGCGGACCGCGCCCCAGCCGGCAAACGTGAGCTGAATATGCCCGCCGACGAGGTCGTTCACGGCCGGCCCGACTCCGCGATAGGGCACGTGGAGGATGTCGACCCCGGCCAATCCCTTGAACATTTCGCCCGCAAGATGGGGCGCCGTTCCCGGCCCGCCGGATCCGTAACTCAGTTTGCCCGGCCTTTGTTTGGCGAGCGCAATCAACTCTCGCAAGTCGTTGGCCGCGACCTTGGCGTTGGCGACGACCAGAATGGGCGAACTCGTGACCGGCGCGACCGGCACAAGATCGTTCAATGGATCGAACGTCATGTCCGCGTATATGTGCGGATTGATCGCGACGTTGCCGAGCTGAATGAGTCCGATCGTGTAACCGTCCGGCGGGGCTTTCGCGATCGCCTCCGCGCCAAGATTTCCGCCGCCGCCGGGGCGATTTTCAATCACGATACTCTGGCCCAAGGCCTTGCCGACATATTCGGCGGTGACGCGCGCGGCGACGTCCATGAGGCCGCCGGCTGCCGTCACAACCACGAGCCGGATGGTTCGCGTCGGATAGTCCTGAGCGAAAGCGGCGCTCGGTCCGCCGAACGTCGCCGCCGCTACGACTGCCGAGATGGCACATCCATACCGGAGCCAATTCACGCTCACTCTCCCAGGCAAAGGCACGATCTCGACGCGGTATCACTTCGGCCGAACGAACTCGGCCGGAAGCCGTGGCGGTTTCGGTTTCGAAATAAATTCCGGGATCGTCCCGGGCTCGGGCCCGCCGATCCGGTGCATCCACTCCATGGCGCCGCAGCTACTTGCTGCCGATGACGGCGTAGCCCTGAATTTCGACCTTGGCTTCGGGAATGGCCAGGGCGGTGACGGTGATGAGCGCGCTGCCGGGGAAATTGTCGCCGAATATTTCCCGTCGGATCTGGGTGAGGCGGTCGCCGTAGCGCACGTCGGTGATGAACACGGTCATCTGCACCATATCGCTGAGCTTGCCGCCGGCTTTTTCGAGCGTGGCATTGATGAGCTTGAAGATCTGCCGCACCTGTCCGTCGAGATCGCCGGCGAGCGACTTGCCGGAATCGTCGACGACCGCGAGCTGCCCGGCCAGCCGCACGATCTTGCCGCCCTCAGTGATCACCGCCTGCGAGTAGCCGCGCGTCTGCGGACGCTCGCCCTTGAGGAACTCCTTGGCGTGCAGCGGAGCAGCGAGGCCGAACAGCAGCGTCGCCGCGATGAGGCCGATGAAAGCGCGTGAGGATGCCATCAAGATCATCTTCGTCTCCCTGATTTGCGCGGGCTTTGCCGCGGGTATCACGTATTGCATCGAGCTCATTTGCCGACGCGGTCGGGGCCTTGCGCCAAGGTGTCCAGGCGATAAAGATCTTCGCGCGCGGTGATGAAGAGCACGCGCTTGTCCGGTCCGGCAAAGCCAACATTGGCCGGCTGCCGCGCCACCTTGATCGTGCCGAGATACTTCCCCGCGGCGTCGAACACTTGAACGCCGGTGAGGGTCGTGATGTAGACTCGATCCTCGCGATCGAGCGCCATGCCGTCGGCGCCGCTCTCCTTGCCTTCGGGGATGTCGCGCAGCTGCGCGAAGGTGCGCTTGTTCT
>Ga0318566_10000099_pt1 | contig 16214 bp, 11 predicted proteins | sample GRESIP066b5f22_FD_203492 | JGI IMG/M metagenome (GOLD analysis project Ga0318566, IMG submission 203492) | Tropical soil microbial communities from Luquillo Experimental Forest, Puerto Rico - GRE.SIPMG.066b5f22 | ecosystem: Environmental > Terrestrial > Soil > Tropical forest > Bulk soil... | reverse complement strand
GTGCTCACCACGCGCGCCAGCGCCACCATGCCCTGTCTGCGGATCGTCTCGCGGATGACCGCGAACGCCTGCTCCCCGACCTCGCCGTCGGGCGCGATGATCTCGTCGCGCGGCACGAACGCGTCGATGTCGATGGTGCGCCTGCTCTCGATGGCGACCGCCTCAAGCTCCTCCGGCGTGAGCTCGATGTATTCGCCCCTGGCGACCTGATAGCCCTTGACGATCTCGTCCTGCCCGACCTCCTCGCCGCTCTCGGCATCGACCTTGACGTACCTGATGCGGTGCCCGGTCTGCCTGTTGATCTGGTTGAAGCTGATCTTCTCGCGCTCGGAGGTGGCCGGGTAGAGCGCGATCGGGCAGGAGACCAGCGACAGCTTGAGATAGCCTTTCCAGTAAGCACGCGCCGCCATCACGAAACTCCAGGCGTTGGTTCGGGGCGCGTCCCGCCCCGCAAGGCCGATGGCCTCGCTGCTACGCGACGTGCGCGACAGCCAACCAACGCCACGGCGCCCGCGCGCGTTCCGCCGCCCGGCGGCGGACCGTTTTGACCTCGTTCTGTTTTTGGACCCCCCTCACCCGCTCGCTCCGCTCGCGACCTCTCCCCACCGAACTCGGGCTTGCCCGAGTTCGGCACTATAAGCTGGCCCAAGTCGGATATATCCGACTTGGGCAGGGAGAGGTAAACCGCGCTCGTGGCACGGTTTGTTGACTGTCACTGTATATCGCGCAGCAGACTCGGTTCACCTCTCCCCGGCGGGGAGAGGTCGGAATGGGCGCGCTCCGCGCCCATTCCGGGTGAGGGGGCACCGCATTCGCATTCAAGCCTGCCTGTGCGATATCATGGCGCGACCTTTTCCTTGACGCGCCGGAGGGCGCATGGCGTTTCCGGCGGGAGCACGGGGATGAATTTTGCCGATACCAGGCCGGCGCCGGCGGCGCCGGCGCGCGCCGGGGAAGCCGATCTCACCATTGTCGGCGGCGGCGGCCATGTCGGCATTCCGCTGGTGCTGGCATTCGCGCAGGCCGGATTTCGCGTCAATGTGCACGACCTCGATTGCGCCGTGCTCGAGACCCTGCGCGCCGGACGGCTGCCCTTCATCGAGCTCGGCGGGGAAGATCTGCTGGCGGCTGCCCTTGCGCGTGGGCAGCTCGTCTTCACCTCGCAGCCCGCGGACATCACGCCGCGCGCGCCTGTCATCATCACCATCGGCACCCCGATCGACGAGTTTCTCAACCCGGTGCGCAAGGTGGTGCAGGACTGCATCGATGCGCTGCTGCCGCATCTCGCCGACGGGCAGCTGGTGGTGCTGCGCTCCACGGTCTTTCCCGGCACAACCGAGTGGCTCGACGGCTATCTGCGGCGCCGCGGCCGCGCGCTGCTCGTCGCGTTCTGCCCGGAGCGGGTGGTGCAGGGCAAGGGCGTGGCCGAGCTCAAAGAGACGCCGCAGATCATCAGCGGCACGACGCACGAGGCCGCGCAAGCGGCCGCGGCGCTGTTCTCTCCCATCGCCGCCGAGCTGGTCATGACGAGCCCGCGCGAGGCGGAATTCGCCAAGCTCTTCAACAATGCCTACCGCTACATCGAGTTTGCGATCGCCAACCAGTTCTATCTGATCGCGAAATCGGCGGGCCTCGACTATCGCCGCATCGCGCACGCCATGAAGCACAATTATCCGCGCGCGCGCGGCATTCCGAGCCCGGGGCTTGCCGCCGGCCCCTGCCTGTTCAAGGACACCATGCAGCTGGCGGCCTTCGCACAGAACCAGTTCAGCCTCGGCAACGCGGCCATGCTGGTCAACGAGGGCCTGGTCCTGCACGTCGTCGACGATCTCGACCGGCGCTATGCGCTTTCCGGCATGACCGTCGGGCTGCTCGGCATGGCGTTCAAGGCGGAGATCGACGATACCCGCTCCTCGCTGAGCTACAAGTTCAAGAAGGCGCTGGCCCCGCTCGCGGCCGGCGTGCTGACCACCGACCCGTTCGTGACGAGCGATCCGGAGCTGCGCCCGCTGGAGGAGGTGATCGCCAAGTCCGACCTCCTCATCCTGTGCGCGCCGCATGCGGCCTACCGCGCCCTCGATTTCGCCGGCAAGCCGGTGGTCGACGTCTGGGGCGCGCTCACCAACGCCAACGTGATCGGCTGACCGCAGGGCGCTGCCTACAGCATCATGTCCTTGCCCGGCAGGCCGAACAGGGTGCCGCCGAAGCTCGTGCCGACATATTCGTACTGGTTGGAGATGTGGGCGCGGCCCGCCATGAGGTCGGCGAGGATGCCGCCGAAGGGGAGCTCGTCGGACAGTCCCGCGGCTCCGGTCGCCTTGAAGATGCGCGCGGCAAGCAGCGTGCAGCGCTCCGTCACCTCGCTCGACTGGAACTTCATCGCCACGCGCTCGGCGAGCGGCGGCGTTTCGCCGCGCTGCGCATAGGCGTGCAGGCTCTCGAACGTGCGCAGCAACGCGCTTTTCATCTCGTCGATGGCGGCGGCCGTCTCGGCGCAGACGAGCTGGACGAAGGGGTTCTCCGCCGTGCGTCCGCCGGCGCGCGTTACCCGCGTCTGGCCCAGCGCAAGCAGCGCATCGAGCATGCCCTGCAAGGCGCCGAGCGCCGCCGTCGAGATGCCGCGCACGAAGATCTGGCCGAACGGCAGCCGGTAGAGGGGAGCGGTGTTGATCGCCTGCCCCGGACCCCGGAGCAGGAAATTGTCCGCCATGCTCTGCGAGCGGTGCGCGGGCACGAACACGTCGTCGACCGCAATGTCGAGGCTTCCGGTCGCCTGCAGGCCGCAGACGTGCCAGGTGTCCACGCTCTCATACTGCGTGCGCGGCACAAGAAAGATGCGCCCCTCGGGTGCCGCGCCGGCGTCACCGGAAACCATGGCGCCGAGCAGCGCCCAGTCGCAGTGCGCGCAGCCGCTTGCGTATTTCCAGCGCCCGGCGAGCCGATGACCGCCGGCCGTGGCGACGGCGTTCCCCGCGGGCATCAGCGAGGAGCAGATCAGCGTGCTGTTGTCGCGTCCCCAGACTTCAGCCGCCGCGGGCTCCGCGAGCAATGCCATGAACCAGGGATGCACGCCGCACACGCCGTAGATCCACGCCGTCGACATGTCGCCCTGCGCCAGCGCGAGCTGCACCTCGTAGAACGTGGGGAGATCCATCTCGTAGCCGCCCCAGCGCCTGGGCTGGAGCACCTGGAACAGGCCGGCGCTGCGCATCTGCGCAATCGTCTCATCCGGAATGCGGCGCTCGCGCCTGCCCTGGCGCGAGCGCGCGGCAAGCGCCGGGATCATGGCGCGCGCGCGCGCAATGATCTCGGCCGGCGCGGGAGTTGCGGTCGCGGTTGATCGCGTGCTTTCCATAGCCTCCCGCGTAGCCCGGATTGAGCGCCAGCGAAATCCGGGATCGACCGTGCCACACGCAAGCATGTCCCGGATTTCACGCGCAAGCGCGCGTTCAATCCGGGCTACGGCACTCCCCCCTACTCCGCCGCGGTGAGCGCCTTGCGCGCGTGCGCCTCAAGCCGCGCGATCACCGCGTCGGTCGACATGACGTCGCCGAAGGTGAGATAGAACGCGCACAGCGACGCGTTGTGGTCCTCATCGGTGACGGCGGCATTGCCGTCGCTCACCATGATGGTCCGGAAGTTGAGCATCATGGCGTCGCGCGCCGTCGACTCGCAGCACACGTTGGTGACGGTCCCGGTGATCAGCAGAGTATCGAGGGAACGCGCCCGCAGCACGTCCGCGAGATTGGAGGAGCCCTGGATGAACGCGCTGAAGCGGTTCTTTTCGACAATGAGGTCGCCTGCCTCGACCTCGAGCGCGCTCCACAGCTCGTGCCCCTTGCTGTCGGCAGTGAGCGCGGCGATGCGCTTTGCCGCCTGCTCCGGGCTCGCCATCTCGAAATAGGTCGACCAGTTGCGCAGCGCATCCTCCCGGAACGTGGTCTTGATCCACACCACGGCGCCGCCGGTTGCGCGCACCGCCGCGGCAAGCCGGTTGATGTTGGGGACGATCTCCTGCGCCATCGGGCAGAGCGCGTGCGCGACGCCGGGCAGCATGAACGCGTTCTGCATGTCGACCACGATCAGCGCGGTCCTCTCCGGCGCAATGTTCTCGAACGCGTGCGCGCGCCCGCGTTTGGCGATGACGCGGTCGATGACCGACTGCGGAATTGATACGCGATGCATGGGCGACCTCCCGTGTATCTGCAGCGTAGCCCGGATTGAGCGCCGGCGAAATCCGGGGGGCGCGCGCACTCCCGTGCTACGAAGCGCGCAGCCGGCCCGCGAACGCATCGGCGATGAAGGCGTGCGCCAGCGCGTAGCCGTGGCGGGTGGCGGCCTCGTCGTAGACGGCGACCCCCGGTATGTTGGCCGCTGGGTCGGTGAAGGCGTGCACGACATGCCCGAAGGTCAGCAGCGCCCAGCGCGCGCCCGCCTCGTTCATTTCCGCCTCGAAGGCGTCGCGCTCGGCCTTCGGCGCGACCGGGTCGGCGGCGCCGTGCACGGCGAGCACCGCCGCCTTGATGTCGCCGCGCCCGGCCGGCTGCGGCGTCACCAAGGTGCCGTGCATGGACACGACCGCCTGCACGTCGGCGCCGCTGCGGGCAAGGTCGAGAACGTTGAGACCGCCGAAGCAGAAGCCGATGGCCGCGCGCCGGGTGATGTCGCCGATGGCGCGGCGATCGGCCTCGCGCGTGAGCGTATCAAGCGCGGCGGCGATGCGCCGGCGCATTCCCGGCACGTCCGCCATGAACGGCTGCAGGAACGTCATCGGGTCTTCGGTTCCGACCGGACCGTTGCCTTCCCCGAACATGTCGGCGACGAACACCACGTAGCCCTCGTGCGCGAGCAGCTGGCCGGTCTCGATCGCCGGCTTGATGACACCGCGCCAGTTCGGCGCCATCAGCAGCAGCGGCCGCGTCCCCTTGACGCCGTCCTCGGAGATCAACGCCCCGCGACAACCGATGCCGGACACCGAATAGAAGACGCTCTCGACCGCCATCGCTTTCCCTCTCCGGTACAATCCCTGAGCAACCTACTTACGCAATGTCATGACGCCGGAACAGAGGCGCCGCAGTCCCAGTGCCCCCCTCACCCGGCGCCTTTGGCGCCGACCTCTCCCCGCTGGGGAGAGGTAATTGAGTCTGCTGCTCGTACAGCGAAACTCTCGACCGGCGGAGAATAGCTCAAACCGTGCTCCACACGCGGTCAACCTCTCCCCGGTGGGGAGAGGTCGCGAGCGAAGCGAGCGGGTGAGGGGGACCGCAGCCAATCCGATCGTCGCCCTACATCGGCGGGCGCAGGAACGCGAAGTCGCAGCCTTCATCGGCGCCGAGGATTTCGCTCGCATAAAGCCTGGCGTAGCCGCGCTCGGGAAGCTCCGGCGCGCGCTTCGCCGCGGCGGCGCGCCGCGCAAGCTCGCCCGCATCGACCAGAAGGTCGATGCGCCGTTGCCGCACCGAGAGGCGAATGCGGTCGCCGTCGCGCACGAGGCCGAGCGGGCCGCCGGAGGCGGCGTCCGGCGTCACGTGCAGCACAATGGTGCCGAAGGCGGTGCCGCTCATGCGCGCATCGGACACGCGGATCATGTCCTTGACGCCCGCGCGCGCAAGCTTCTTCGGGATCGGCAGGTAGCCTGCTTCCGGCATGGCGGCCGCCGCGTGCGGCCCTGCGTTCTGCAGCACCAGCACGTCATCGGGCGCCACATCGAGGGCGGGATCGTCGATGCGCCCCGAGAGGTCGTCGAGCGAGGAGAACACCACGGCACGCCCCTCGTGCTCGAACAGTTTCGCGTCCGCTGCCGAGCGCTTGAGAATGGCGCCCCTGGGCGCAAGATTGCCGAACAGCGCAACGAGCCCGCCGTGCGGCTCGAACGGCTGCTCGCGCGCGGCAATGATGGTGCGGTCGACATACGATGCGGCGTCAGATTGCAGCCGCTCGCCCAGCGTCTCGCCGGTCACCGTCATGGCGTCGAGATGCAGGAGCGGCGCAAGCTCGCGCAGCAGCGCGCCCATCGCGCCGGCGGCGAAGAAGTCCTCCATGTAGCCGTTGCCGACCGGCTTGAGATTGACCAGCACGGGCGTTGCATCCGAGAGCCGGTTGATGTCGTCGAGCGACACCCTGATGCCGGCGCGGCCTGCGATTGCCGTGAGATGGATCACCGCATTGGTCGAGCCGCCGAGCGCAAGCAGGACGCGAAGCGCGTTCTCGACCGATCTCGCGTTGACGATCCGCTCCGGCGTGAGCGCGGAGCCGATCAGGTTGACCGCCGCCGCCCCCGTGGCTTCGGCGGCACGCAGGCGATCGGCATGCACGGCCGGGATTGCGGCGGTGCCCGGCAGGACTAGGCCGAGCGCCTCGGCGAGACAGGCCATGGTGGAGGCAGTGCCCATCACCGCGCAGGTGCCGGCGGTCACGGCGAGCTGGCCCTCGACCTGCGAAATCTCGGCGTCATCGACCTCGCCGGCGCGGTAGCGCGCCCAGAAGCGGCGGCAGTCCGTGCAGGCGCCAAGCCGCTCGCCGCGGTGGCGGCCGGTCAGCATCGGTCCGCCCACCAGCATGATTGCCGGACGGCCCGCGGAAACAGCGCCCATGAGCTGCGCGGGCACGGTCTTGTCGCAGCCGCCCATGAGCACGACGCAATCCATGGGCTGGGCGCGGATCATCTCCTCGGTGTCGATCGCCATCAGGTTGCGGTACTTGAGGCTGGTCGGGCTCAGGAACACCTCGCCCAGCGAAACGGTCGGGAACTCGACCGGCAGCCCTCCTGCCGCAAGCACGCCGCGCTTGACCGCCTCGAGCAGCTCGGGGAAGTGGCGGTGGCAGTTGTTGAAGCCCGACGCCGTAGCCGCAATGCCGACGACCGGCTTGCCCAGCATGGCGCGCGAATACCCCATGGACTGCGCAAACGAGCGCCGCAGATAGAGCGAGAAATCACGGTCCCCATAGTTCGTGAGACCGTCCATGAGGCCGCGATCCGGCATCGAGACACCGTCAAAAGGCCATTTCGCACGCGAATGCAAAAAGGCCATCCTCTTGATTTAGCGCAATTCTAGAACAATCCGGAACGCCTATTAACGGCTCGACAAAGGGGCCGGAATAAACGTAGTTTGGGAGAGGTCCAAGGAAGGGCAGCCCTGTGCGCGGGCGCGACGGGGATCACGAGCTCAACCCACCATACCTGTAACTGCGGTCATGACTTATAACGAGTATTTCGAGAAGGCGCTTGCCCGGCTGCGGGATGAGCGGCGCTACCGCGTGTTTGCCGATCTCGAGCGGCTTGCCGGCCGCTTTCCGCATGCGATCTGGCACTCCGCGCGCGGGCCGCGCGACGTGGTCGTCTGGTGCTCCAACGACTACCTCGCAATGGGGCAGCATCCCAAGGTGATCGGCGCCATGGTGGAGACCGCGACCCGCATGGGCGCGGGCGCGGGCGGCACGCGCAATATCGCCGGCACCAATCATCCGCTGGTCGAGCTCGAACGCGAGCTTGCCGATCTGCACGGCAAGGAGGCGGCCCTGGTCTTCACCTCCGGCTATGTCTCGAACGAGACGGGGATCTCGACCATTGCCAGGCTGCTGCCGGACTGCCTGCTGCTTTCCGATGCGTGGAATCACAACTCCATGATCGAGGGGGTGCGGCAGTCGAAATGCGAGAAGCAGATCTTCCGCCACAACGACATGGCGCATCTCGAAACGCTGCTGGCGGCGGCGCCGCGCGAGCGGCCCAAGCTCATCGTGTTCGAGACGCTCTACTCCATGGACGGCGACGTGGCGCCCATCAACCGCATCTGCGACCTGGCCCAGCGCTACGGCGCCATGACCTATGCCGACGAGGTGCATGCGGTCGGGATGTACGGCGCGCGCGGCGGCGGGCAGGCCGAGCAGCAGGGGGCGATGGCGCGCCTCGACGTCATCGAAGGAACGCTCGCCAAGGCGTTCGGCTGCATGGGCGGCTACATCGCGGCGGACGCGCCGCTGATCGACGCGGTGCGCAGCTACGCGCCCGGCTTCATCTTCACCACCGCGCTGGCGCCGGCGATCTGCGCGGCCGCGGCGGCGGCGATCCGCCACCTCAAGCGCTCGAGCTTCGAGCGCGAGCGCCACCAGGCGCGTGCCGCGCGCGTCAAGGCGGTGCTCAACTCGGCGGGGCTGCCAGTGATGGCAAGCGACACCCATATCGTGCCGGTATTCGTCGGCGAGCCGGAGAAATGCAAGCAGGCGACCGATCTCCTGCTCGAGCAGCATGGCATCTATATCCAGCCGATCAACTATCCGACCGTGCCGAAGGGGAGCGAGCGCCTGCGCATCACGCCCTCGCCCCATCACGACGATGCGCTGATCGACGCGCTGGCCGAGGCGCTGCTCGACGTCTGGGAGCAGCTTGCCCTGCCGCGCGGGCGCCCCGCGCTGGCGGCGGAGTAGCCTGCCGCACAGCGTGGGGGCCGGCAAGGCCCCGGATTTCCCTCCGCTCAATCCGGGCTACGATCAACAGGATCTTATGTGACTGACCTGCGGCGTGCGGCGTTCAGTCGTCGAACGCGCCGCGTCCCGGCCGCTGCCAGCGCCGGCGCGCGGGCGCGCGCTTGCGCCCGCCGAAGCGGCGCGCCGCCACCGCGATGGCAAGGCTCACCACCAGAAACCGCACCAGGTGATGGGCGCCGACATAGATGGGGTCGAGACTGAGCGTGAGCGCGAGCACCATCATCGTGTCCTGCGCGCCCGGCGCAAACGCGACAATCACGTCGGCGATGCGCAGCGGCAGCAGCGCCGCCACCAGCAATGCAAACGCCGCGGCCACGAGCCCCGCTACCGCGAACGAGCCGAGCGCTGCGCCTAGATAGGAGAGCAGCATGCGAAGCCCGGTGTTGGCAAAGCGCGCGCCGGCGACCGCGCCGAGCGTGACCACCGCAGCGCTGCCCAGCCACCACGGCAGCGATGCGTGAACGAGGCCGCTGCCGTTGAGAACCGCCGCGCCGAACATGGCGCCGAACATCAGCCCGCCCGGAAATCGCAGGCGCAGCATGGCGAGCGCGCTCCCCGTCGATGCAATTGCGAGAATGGCAAGCTGCGTGAACCCGCACGCAGGGGCGCGACCGGCGTCACGGCCAATCCGAACGCGGCAAGCCCCGCCGGCACGCCGAGCACGATCAGAAGGACGCGCATCACCTGCACAATGGCAATCCCGCGCAGGTCAGCGCCAAGCTCGGCGGCGAGCGCCATCACCTGCGCCATCGAGCCGGGGCTCGCGCCGAGCAGGGCGGACAGCGGCTGCCAGCCGTGCACCCAGCGCAGATAGCCGGCAGTCCCGGCGAGCATGGTCATGACCGCGACCATGAGCAGCGCCACGCTCAGCGGCCAGGTCGCAATGCCGCGAAGCGTCTGCGGGGTCACCACGGTCCCGAGCAGCATGCCCACCATGACGAAGCACACGCGCGCCAGCGGGAGCGGCACCCGCATCGGCCTTCCTGCCAGCGCGGCCACGGCCACCGCAAGCATCGATCCTGCGACCAGCGCGCCGGGAAATCCGATGAGCTCCAGCAGGCCAGCCCCCGCCGCCGCGACGAGCAGCGTCTCGGCGACCGGCAGGCGCTCGAACTTGCCTCGGGATTCGTGCATATTGCTCGATGTAGCTGTAGCCCGGATTGAGCGCAGCGAAATCCGGAAATTTGTTTCAAGGCCGCGGCGGACCCCGGATTTCACTTCGGTCATCTCGTCAGCCGACTGCGCGTGCGATAGAGTGCGGCCATGCTGCAAGCCTGGGTCGTGATCGCCTTTGCGCTCGGCTATATCGGCCTCCTGTTCGTGATCGCGAGCTACGGAGACGAGGCCGGGCGCGGGCGCGAGGGCCACCCAAGTCGGCTGTTGCCGACTTGGGCCCCTAAGACTTGGGCACTTAAAGAGCAGATCTCGGGTAGACCCGAGATCTGGCGGGGCTTCATCTATCCGCTGTCGCTGGCGATCTACTGCACATCCTGGACGTTCTTCGGCTCCGTCGGGCTCGCCTCGCGCAACGGGTTTGAGTTTCTGACCATCTATGTCGGGCCGATCCTGATGATCGGCTTCTGCTCGCCGCTCATCATGCGCATCGTGCGGCTCGCCAAGGCGCAAAACATCACGTCCATCGCCGATTTCATCGCCGCCCGCTACGGCAAGGCGCAAAGCGTCGCGGCGGCGGTGGCGCTCATCGCCATCATCGGCACCGTTCCGTATATCGCGCTGCAGCTCAAGGCGGTGTCGTCGTCGCTGACCACGGTGCTGGCGCATACCGACCCCGCCGGCGCGGCCATGCGGCCGGTGCTCGGCGACATTGCGCTCTATATCGCCGCTGCAATGGCGATGTTTGCCGTCCTGTTCGGGACCCGGCACATCGATGCGACCGAGCACCAGGACGGCCTGATGCTGGCGATCGCGACCGAATCGCTGGTCAAGCTCGTGGCCTTTGTCGCGGTCGGCGCCTTCGTCACGTTCTGGATGTTCGGCGGGCCGTTTGCGCTGTTTGCCGCCGCGTTGGCGCACCCGCAAAGCGCCGCCGCGCTCATGCGCGAGGGCGCCCCCGGCACCTTCGCCGCCATGACGCTGCTTTCGCTGTTCGCGATCGTGCTGCTGCCCCGCCAGTTCCACGTCACGGTGGTCGAGAACAACAACGAGGACGAGATCAGGCGCGCGTCCTGGCTGTTTCCGCTTTATCTCGTGCTGATCAATCTGTTCGTGCTGCCGATCGCACTGGCCGGCCTGCTGACGTTTTCCGGCCGGCAGGTCGACAGCGACATGTTCGTTCTGGCGCTGCCGCTCGCCGCGCATTCCGAATGGTTCACGATCGCAGCCTTCATCGGCGGGCTGTCCGCCGCGACCGCCATGGTGATCGTGGAATCGGTCGCGCTCGCGATCATGGTGTCGAACGACATCGTCATGCCGCTGGTGCTCAAGCGACGCGAAGCCGCGATCAGCTCCCGCGACAATGTCGGCGGCCTCCTGCTCGCGGTGCGCCGGGCGGCGATCTTCCTGATCCTGTTTCTCGCCTACGTCTACTACCGCCTGGACGGCGAGGCGCAGCTCGCCTCCATCGGATTGCTGTCGTTTGCGGCCATCGCGCAGCTCGCCCCCGCCTTCTTCGGCGGGCTGATCTGGCGCCGCGCCACCGCGCGCGGAGCGCTTGCTGGAATGACGATCGGAATTGCGGCCTGGGCCTATACGCTGCTGCTGCCGAGCCTGGCGGATGCCGGGATCGTCGGCCGCGATCTGCTCGTGCAGGGACCGTGGGGGATCGCCGCGCTGCGTCCGCAGGCGCTGCTCGGGCTCGACCTGCCTCCCCTCGCCCACGGCGTGCTGTGGACGCTGTCGCTCAATCTCGTCGCCTATGTGGTCTTCTCGCTAACGCGCGCGCCGGCCTCCATCGAGCGGCTGCAGGCCGATCTGTTCGTCGCCTCGCAGCTCACGCCGCTGCCGCCCAGCTTCCGGCTGTGGCGCTCTTCGGTCACCGTCGAGGAGCTCACCACCGCGGTCGCACGCTACCTCGGCGAGGAACGCACTCGCACGTCGTTCGGCAGCTATGCGGCAACGCGCGGCATGAACCTCGCGCCGAAGGCGGAGGCGGACTTCCAGCTGCTGCGCTATGCCGAGCACCTGCTCGCCTCCGCAATCGGCGCGGCGTCCTCGCGCCTTGCCCTCTCGCTCCTGCTGCGCAAGCGCACGGTATCGACGCAGGCCGCGCTCAAGCTGCTCGACGATGCCAGCGCCGCCATCCACTACAACCGCGAGATCCTGCAGACCGCGCTCGATCACGTGCGCCAGGGCATCGCCGTGTTCGACAAGGAGCTGCATCTGGTCTGCTGGAATCGGCAGTTCGGGGAGATACTGGCATTGCCGGCGGGGCTCACGCGCGTGGGCACCAGCCTCGATGCGATCCTGCGCTTGAACGCGCAACGCAGCGGCGGCGACCCGAAAACCATCGACGCATTGGTGGGCGAGCAGCTCAATCGCTACCTCGCCGCCGGCGAGCCGTTCCTTGAGCGCTTCGCCGACCGCGATCTGGTGATGGAGGTGCGCGCAAACCCGATGCCGAACGAGGGCATCGTGACGACGTTCACCGACATCACTCCTAGCGTGAAGGCGGCGGAGGCGCTCGAGCGCGCCAATGAATCGCTCGAGCGGCGGGTGCAGGAACGCACCGAGGAGCTCACCTGCCTCAACCAGGAGCTCGCGCGCGCCAAGGCGGCCGCGGATGAAGCCAACATCTCCAAGACGCGGTTTCTCGCCGCCGCCAGCCACGACATCCTGCAGCCGCTCAATGCCGCGCGTCTCTATGTTACCAGCCTGTTTGAGCGCCAGGCCTCCGGCGGTGATGCCGCCCTGATCGGCAACATCGATGCATCGCTCGAAGCGGTGGAAGAGATATTCGGCGCGCTGCTCGACATCTCGCGTCTCGACAGCGGCAGCATGAAGCCGGAGATCACGGCTTTCCGCATCGACGACCTGTTGCGCCAGCTCGAAGTGGAGTTCGCGCCGCTGGCGCTGGAAAGAGGGCTCAGGCTGCGCTTCGTGCCGTGCTCGCTGGCGGTGCGCTCCGATCGGCGCCTGCTGCTGCGGCTGCTTCAGAATCTCGTATCGAACGCCATCAAATACACCATCGCGGGCCGCGTGCTGGTCGGCTGCCGCCGCCGCAAAGGATGCCTTCGCATCGAGGTTCATGATACCGGGCTTGGGATTCCGGCTTCGAAGAAGCAGGCCGTTTTCCAGGAGTTCCATCGCCTCGACCGCGGCGCCAAGGTCGCCCGCGGCCTCGGGCTTGGACTTTCGATCGTGGAGCGGATCGCGCGCGTGCTCGATCACCGGCTCTCGCTCGCCTCGACGGTGGGGCGCGGGACGCGGTTTGCGCTGGAGCTGCCGCCTGCGCCGGCCGTCCCGGCGAAGGCGCCGCCCCAAGCCGCGCGCATGCACGACCGCGGACGGCTTTCCGGCGTCACCGTGCTGTGCCTCGACAACGATCTCTCCATTCTCGACGGCATGGAGCAGCTGCTGGCAGGGTGGGGCTGCGCCGTGCTCAAGGCGCCGGACCTCGCGGCGGCGATGGGCGTCATCGCGCGTTCCGGGGCGCCGCCCGACGGCCTGCTCGTCGACTACCACCTCGACGAGGGCGACGGGATTGCGGCCATCGGGCGGCTGCGCGATCGTTTCGGCGCCGATCTCGCCGCCATCCTGATCACCGCCGACCGCAGCCCGCGCGTGCGCGCGGACGCCCGCGCCAACGATATCCAGGTGCTCAACAAGCCGCTCAAGCCCGCCGCGCTGCGCGCGCTGCTCACGCAATGGCGCGTCCAGCGCGTGGCCGCGGAGTGATCCCTCCCCACCCGAACTCGGGCCTGCCCGAGTTCGGGCACTTTAACGGCGGCCCAAGTCGGATAGATCCGACTTGCGCTGGGGAGGGATACGCAAGCGCTACGGTGCCGATTGCGGCCACTGCCCGGATTCGATCCGGGCTGCGGCAATCACCGCCTGCGTGCGGCTCTCCACGCCGAGCTTCTGCAGGATGGCCGAGACGTGCGCCTTGATGGTGGCTTCCGACACGCCGAGCTCGTAGGCGATCTGCTTGTTGAGCAGGCCCTCCGACAGCATCATCAGCACACGCACCTGCTGCGGGGTGAGCAGGGCGAGCCGCGCGATCATGCCCGCCGTCGGCTCGTCGGAGGGGCCAAGCTCGATATCGGGTGGCGTCCACACCCCGCCTTCGAGCACGCGCGCGATCGCCGCGCGCATGGCCTCGACCCCGAGCGTCTTGGGAATGAAGCCGGAGGCGCCGAAATCCATGCAGCGGCGGATCACCGCCGGATCGTCGTTGGCGGAAACCACGATGATCGGGACGCTGGGGTATTGCGCGCGCAGATACATGAGGCCGGAAAACCCGCGCACGCCCGGCATCGAGAGATCGAGCAGGATCAGGTCGATCTCCGCGCCGCGCTCGAGCTGCCTGGTGACGTCCTCGAAGGAGCCGGCCTCGGCGATATCGGGCTTCTCGAACAGGCCGGAAACCGCCTCGCGCAGGGCGCCGCGAAACAGCGGATGATCGTCCGCAATCATGAGCCGCGTCGATTCCCTCACCCGCTTCATGCGCCCTCGCCGTTCGCAAGCAACCTGATATAGCATACCGCGCTCTCATCAGTTTGATCGCCGCACCCTTGGAGCCGACCCGGCCGGGCATTAAGGATGCGTCATGCCCCGACCAATTCCCTTGCTGCGCGTCGATGGCCCGGTGATGGTGCTGGGGGGACCCTACGGCAATCTTGAAGCCACACGCGCGGCGCTCGCCGAGGCGGCGCGGCTCAAAATTTCCTCCGACCGCATCGTGTGCACTGGCGACGTGGTGGCCTACGGGGCGGATGCTGCGGCCACCGTCGCGCTCGTGCGCGGCGCGGTCGGTCACGTGGTGATGGGCAACTGCGAAGCGAGCATCGCAGCCGCCGCCCCTGATTGCGGTTGCGGCTTTCCCGCGGGCAGCAGCTGCGAACGGCTTTCCGCGGCCTGGTTTGCGTATGCGGCGCGCGAGCTCGACGAAGATGCGCGCTGCTGGATGGCCGCGCTGCCGCCGCGCATCGATCTCGAGATTGCAGGCGTGCGGCTCGCGGTCATCCATGGCGGCGTCGACGTGATTAACCGGTTCGTCTTCGCGTCGACGGCTGCCGCGACCAAGCGTGCGGAGATCGAGCGCAGCGGCTGTGACGGCGTCATCGGTGGCCATTGCGGCCTGCCGTTCACGCAAGCGATCGACGGCAGGCTGTGGCACAACGCCGGCGCGGTGGGGCTGCCCGCAAACGACGGGACCACGCGGGTCTGGTGCAGCATCCTCACCGCGGAGGCCGGCGGGATTGCCATCGAGCACCGCGCGCTCGAGTACGACTGGGCCGCGGCCGCCGCCGGCATGCGGCGCGCGGGCCTGCCGCAGGAGTACGCCGCCGCGCTCGCAACCGGGCTGTGGCCGAGCTGCGACGTGCTGCCGCTCAAGGAGATCCGCGAACGCGGCGTACCGCTTGTGCCGGAGCGCGTGTTCTGGCTGCCTCCCGCGCGCGATGCGGTGCGCAAGCGCCGCCGCGCGTGCACGCGCGATGAGCTGTGGCCGCGCGGCGAGCGCGCTGCGCAGCTAAGGCTCGCGCCGCACAAGTTCCGGGATCCGCAGCTCACGGCAACCGGCGTGCCGCGCGCGCATGTGACCATGGAGCGGCTCACGACGCTCTGGTTCAACACCGGCACGCTCTGCAACATTGCCTGCCGCAATTGCTACATCGAATCGAGCCCGCGCAACGACCGCCTCGTTTACCTCACGCGCGGCGAGGTCGCGGCCTTTCTCGACGAGATCGAGAGCGCGGGCACGGGGACGCAGGAGATCGGCTTCACCGGCGGCGAGCCGTTCATGAACCCGGATTTCATCGCCATGCTGCACGACAGCCTCGCGCGCGGGTTTCGCGTTCTGGTGCTCACCAATGCAATGCGTCCCATGCAGCGCGCCAAGGCGCGCCTGCTCGACATCAGGAACAAATTCGGCAACCGGCTCACCATGCGGGTCTCGCTCGATCATTTCACGCCGGAGCGCCACGAGGACGAGCGCGGTCCGGGCACTTTCCGGCCGACGCTCGACGGGCTGATCTGGCTCGCGCGCAACTCCTTTCGCCTGGCGGTCGCCGGCCGCACCATGTGGGGCGACGATGAGAGCGCCGAGCGCGCCGGCTATGCGCGCCTGTTTGCCGAGCACGCGATTGCGGTCGACGCCGCGAGCCCGCGCGAGCTGGTGCTGTTTCCCGAGATCGACCCCGGCGCCGACGTCCCGGAGATCACGGATGCGTGCTGGGGCCTCCTCGGCAAGTCGCCCGCCGATGTCATGTGCGCAAGCTCGCGCATGATCGTCAAGCGCAAGGGCAGTGACCGCCCGGTCGTCGTCGCCTGCACGCTGCTTCCCTACGATCCGCGCTTCGAGCTCGGTGTCTCGCTCCGCGCCGCAACCCGCACGGTCGCGCTCAATCATCCCAACTGCGCGAAGTTCTGCGTGCTGGGCGGCGCCTCATGCAGCGCGCGGTGACGCGGTGGTTAAATTGTAGCCCGGGTTGAGCAGTGGGACGCGCATAGCGCGGCCCGGTGCGAAATCCGGGAATGGGCTCGCCGAACGTCGCAGCCCCGGATTTCGCCGACGCTCAATCCGGGCTACTACGTGCAGCATGGTCCGATAC
>Ga0318566_10000081_pt1 | contig 16871 bp, 13 predicted proteins | sample GRESIP066b5f22_FD_203492 | JGI IMG/M metagenome (GOLD analysis project Ga0318566, IMG submission 203492) | Tropical soil microbial communities from Luquillo Experimental Forest, Puerto Rico - GRE.SIPMG.066b5f22 | ecosystem: Environmental > Terrestrial > Soil > Tropical forest > Bulk soil... | reverse complement strand
AGTTATTCGCCTCGATCGAGGCGAACCGCCCCGGTCGCGATGACGTCGTGTACCTCGAGCGCCGCGGGGACGAGTACGACTGGCGGATCGTGCCTGCCGACGGCGCAATTACCCCAATCACCGAAGCCGGGCCCGAACCCGACGCGTGGATGTCGTTCTCGGCGTCTTGGCCGTCGGAACCGCAACGGCTGCGGGCGTTCTTCAATGACCTGCTCGGCGAGTTGGAGTCGATGGTCGCTCGCACGGATCGCTGTCGCTGGCCGGTGGACGATCCCTGGCCGCATTCGCATTGAGCGGCGGCGCGGACTGTGAACTATCGGATCACCGAGGACGACCGCGCCCGGTTCAAGCGCTGCCGGCGTCAATGGGACTTTGCGTCGCCGCATCGCCGCGGCCTCGAGCCGGTCAGTGCTGCGAATCCGGTGTTGCCCGCCGTGCTCAAGGATGCGCTGGCGGTCTACTACTACCCGGGCACGTGGGACTGGGAACCCGGTTTGCGGCAATCGCTGGTGCACAAGGCCGTTGTCCGCGCGCTCGACGATGCGGGCGCGCCGGATGCACTGCCCGGCGCGATGGCGCTGGTCGACGCCTACGATGCCTGGGCGAGTACGGTCGACGACTTCTCTCCGGTGAAGATCGGCCACGATGTCCAGGGGCTGGTGCCCGACCCGCGCGATCCCGAGCGCGGCCTGGCGACCGCGGACGGGTCCGCGGTGATCTACGCCTGCCGGATCGATCTGCTGGCCATCGATGCGAGCGACGAGTACTGGGTGGTGCGGCACCAAATCCTTGACGAGTGGCAGGAGTTGGAAGCGCTGATCGGCGACGAGACGGCGGTCGCGGCCTGCTGGGCCTGGGAACAGGAATACGTGGGCATGGAGATCTCGGGCACGATTCACAACCAGGTGCGCATCACCGGCCCGCTCGATCGGCCTGCCGCCGGTGAGTCCGCGCCCGATCGCGTCCGCCAAAGCGAGGGCAGCGGCGGCGGCCGCGCGATCCCGCAACACCGGCGGCTGGTGGCCCGCACTTCGCGAGCCGACCAGTCGGGCCCCGGAGATCGCATAGAGGAGTTCGCCGGCGGCCTGCTGCGGCGAACTCGCATTCGGCGCGGTCGCGCCGAGATCGGCGGCGTCGGCGCGCTGATCGGTAACGAGGCAATCGAGATGAGCCATGATCCGGCGATCTACCCGACCTTCGCCGTCCACTGCCAGGCGTGTGAATTCAGCGGTCCATGCCAGGTCCTCGTCGAGGGCGCAGACCCGGAACCGATTCTGGCGGCGAAATACCGCCCGCACCCCCTGGAGGATGACCGAAAGCCGCGACTGGGCCAGTCGACGTGGGGCTTCGGCCGGGGCGCCGCACCACCACAGTGGTGAACTCGGGAGCGGCTAAGCCTGGAAAGGCGGCGGCTGGGCACCATCACTCCGCGATCCCCGGATGGCCGGGATGTGGTTGGGGCAGGGCGTATTTCGCCCCTGGGTAGGCACAGGGCCGAAAACTACAGCCGGCTGCCCGGGCGGGTGAGGTACTTCTGACCGCTCGGCAACGTCCAGACGAGTGGCACCGACTGGCTAAAGAACACTTCAGCTCTTTGCATGTCACGAAATTCGACCCGCAGCGGAAGAAAACACAGGCTCGTCTCAGCGAATGTTTAGCTAAGGCGACCTAATCTTTAGCTACCCTCCGTGGAATGCTGGTCGGCCCATCAATCGATGTGTGTTGGGGGGGCGGCATCGCAAATGGCGGCAATGTCGTGGAACACTCGGCGACCCGCCGCCGGCAAGAAAACGAACCAACGCAGACCGCCCCGGTGCGATCGCTTACCGGGATCCGGGCTGCGGCCGCCCTGCTGGTGGTGGGCACCCACGCGGCATATGCCACAGGCAAGGAGACCCAGACCCACGGCTACGTGGGACTGTTGTGCTCCCGCCTGGAGATCGGTGTGCCGATCTTCTTCGTTTTGTCCGGTTTCCTGCTGTTCAGCCCATGGGTGAAGGCGGCCGCCAACGGGTCCACGCCGCCTCGGGTGCGCCGTTACGTATGGCGCCGGGTGCGGCGCATCATGCCGGCCTACGTCGTGATCGTGTTGCTCGCCTTCCTCGTCTATCAGTTCCATTCGGACGGCCCAAATCCCGGGCAGACGTGGATTGGTTTGTTTCGCTACCTCACACTGACGCAGATCTACACCGCTAACTACATGCTCAGCTACCAGCATCAGGGCCTGACACAGATGTGGAGCCTGGCGGTGGAGGTCGCGTTCTACGCGGCGCTGCCGCTGCTGTCCTACTTGCTGCTGGTGGTGTTGTGCCGCCGCCGCTGGCGACCCGAACTGCTGCTGGCCGGCTTGGCCGCGCTGGCCGCGCTTACTCCGGTTTGGCTGATCGTGCTGCACACCTCCGACTGGTTGCCGAGCGCGGCCGGCATGTGGTTGCCTGCCAACCTCGCGTGCTTCGCCGGCGGAATGGCGTTGGCGGTGCTGCAGGCCATGGGGGCGCGTTGTTATGCGTTCGTGGTGATTCCGTTGGCGCTGGTCAGCTACCTGATCGTGGCTACTCCCATCGCGGGTGGTGTGGGCCTGTCGCCGGTCAAGGTGTGGGAGCCGCTGGCTAAGGCCATGTTCTACGCGATCATCGCCATGCTCGTGGTGGCACCGCTGGTGCTCGACGACCGCGGTTGGTATGCGCGCATGCTCAGCAGCAGACCGATGGTGTGGCTGGGCGAGATCTCCTACGAAATCTTCCTGATCCACGTGATCATGATGGCGTTCGCGGCCGACTCAGTGTTACGGCGGCCGGCCTTCACGGGCTCGATGACGGTGCTGTTTGTAGTGACGCTGTTGATGACGGTCCCGCTGGCCTGGGTGCTATATCGCGCTATGCACCCCGACAGGAGGCGAACGCCTAGCGTCGGGCCGGTGATCTCGGCTAGCCGTGAATTTCGCCAGTTAGATCGAATTCGGCCAGCGTGCGTACAGTGTCCTCCCGGAGCGCGTCCTGCGAGTTGGTCCGGCCGGCAATGTACGCGTTGACCGAGATGAAAACTCTTCCGCCGCCCCGCCCCGAAACCAGAAACAGCTGATCACGCACACCTTCGACGGTGCGCCTGCTGATGACGGGCTCGACCAATCGCCCGGAAAAGTAGTCGGCTTCGCTGCCATCCGGGCGGTTGACCGCTGGATCCATCTTGCCGACATTGGAGCAACCGATCGGAAAGGCGGCGGACCCCAATCCCATTCCCGCCTTGCGTGCCACCCACTTAGGAGTCATCGAAGTCAGTGGCAGCGGCGCCAACAACTCGTGCGGGGGGAGGAATCGCGAGGTAGCCTCCGGCAGGTCGGCGAACGTTTGCTTGAACTTGAGACGAACTTCCTCCAGGTTCGACGCCAAGTGCGTCGGGTCGACAGAAACCGTGGGGAACACCAAGGCGTTGCCTCGCGTATCGTCCTCGGTGCGTTCGCTAATTGGAAGCATCAGGGTGACCGTTCCGTCGGCACAAACGCGCCCCATTCGCACCCCGAGCCTGCCTGCGAATCCGGCGAATAGCGTAAAACTATTTCCGCCAGCACTTTTCGCGCACGCATCCCATTCCGCCTCGTCGACGTAAACGGTCAGGGTGGGCACCACGGCAGGCTCGTCGCCGTCGATCACCCGTGCCGGAGGTGGTGCCGAAGTGAGCAATGCCGCGACCTCCTTGCGCCTCTTTCGAGCGACGCGCGCGGTCGCCCACAGCGCTCGTGCCAACTCCGGTGCCGATTCGATGGTTTGCCGGGCATCCTCGAGCACGGCCCGTGCACGCGTGCGTGAACGAGGATACGGATACCCCAGATTGCGGGTCCTTCCGTTGGCAGCGTCGGTGATTGCTCGCAAAGCCCCGAGCCCGTCGACAATGGTGTGCGAAGTCACCAGGCTGATCGCGGTACCGCCGTCCTCCAGGGGCAGTGTTCCAAAATGCCAGCTGGGTCCGTACTCGGGATCCAGGGGCAGGCACGCTCGCTCAAGAAGCCATGCGCTCACCTCCGCGCGCGGACGCGGCGCGTCGGCGATGTCGAGGTCCTCGGGTCCCCGGGAGACAACCCACCGATCGCGTGCGAAAGGCAACGGAGACCGTTCGACCTGCCGTCCCAGCAACCCGTATCCAAGATTTCGGTGGAACCGGCGCAACCCTTCGATATTCACCGGGCCGTTGTATATCCAGTTGACTTGCACGAGCGCCCCATAAACAGCCCGCAGACCAAGAAACGACGCTTGGTCCGTGTGTGCGAGTCGATTGTCCACCGCGTATACGGTAGTCCATTCCGCTGCCCTGGCGTTTGGCTCATTTCGAACTCAAAAGAAAGTCAAAGCCCCCGGCACCACCTAAAGCCCAAGCTGCGGATGAATGACCAACTGTTATTAGACAAACTGTGAATAACTGAAGCTAATTCGCGCCTTCGGCCCCATTGGCGGATGCCCACTTTTGTTCGATGCGCCCGAAGCGCCAGACGAGCAGCGCGACCGCCCACGTCAGGACGAACAGGCCGACGACGGCGAAGCCGACGATGTTGAGGTCCAGGCCGCCCAGCCAGTTCCAGAACGCGCCCCGCCAGCCGAACTGACCGGCGAACAGACCGAGCAGTTCGACGCTGCCGATCAACAGGGCCACGCCCACCGACAGCCCGGTGATGGTGATGTTGTAGTAGAGCTTGCGCACCGGGTTGGAAAAGGCCCAACCGTAGGCGAAGTTCATGAACGAACCGTCGATGGTGTCCAGCAGGCACATGCCGGCGGTGAACAGCACGGGCAGACACAGGATGGCGTACCACGGCAGCCCGGCCGCCGCGCTGGTGCCCGCCAGCACCAGCAGGGCGACTTCGGTTGCGGTGTCGAAGCCGAGTCCGAACAACAGCCCGACCGGGTACATGTACCGGGACTTGGTGATCGATTTGGTGAAGCGGCCGAGGAAGCGGTTGAGCACGCCGCGGTTTTCCAATTGGCGTTCCAGTTCGGTTTCGTCGTACTGACCGCGGCGCAAGCGCGCGAACACGCGCAGGATGCCGACCAGGACGACGACGTTGAGGATCGCGATCAGGTACAGAAACACGCCCGAGACGCTGGTGCCGATGAGGCCGGCGTAGTGATGCAGCGCCGAGGAGTCATCCTCGACCGGCCCGATGATGGCCTTGACTCCGGTCGCCAGCAGCAGCGCCAGCGCGAAGACCACCGTGGAGTGGCCCAGCGAGAAGAAGAAGCCGACGGCCACGGGACGCTGACCGTCGCTCATCAGCTTGCGAGTGGTGTTGTCGATGGCGGCGATGTGGTCGGCGTCGAACGCGTGCCGCAGGCCCAGGGTGTAGGCAGTAAGCCCGACACCGATGCCAAATGCCTTGCCGCCCAAGCTGAGTTGCGCGGGATCGACGATCAACACCAGGGTGACCCAGCCGAGGAGATGCAGCGCGACGATCATCGCGAACATCAATCCAAGACGTGACCACTCGGCCGGCGAAAGGGCGCTGCGCAGCCTGGACATCCGCGACGACTGCCGGTCGAGCTCACTAACGGCCATGTCGGTCCTTCCGCGTTGGGCAGAACGCAAGAACGCAACAGGCCGACTGTAGGTTCGGTCGCGAGCTAAATGCAAGTCATTTGCAGGAATAGCTCCGACCCGTCGCCCGGTGAGTACTGGCAATCCCGGGTGTCCGGCGCGACACTGAACGGGTGACGCCCAAGCCGTCGGCCCTCGACCCCGCCGTCACCGAACGGATCGGCGGCTTCCTCCGTGCCCGCGGGCTGCGGCGGATGGCGTCGCGGATCCAGGTGCTGGCGGTGCTCGAGCCGGTCAACGGGCACCTGTCGGTCGCGGAGATCCACGAGCGGGTGCGTGCGTGCCTGCCGACCGGCGCCCAGCCGCCGGATGTGGCGACCATCTATCGCACGGTGACCACCCTGGTGGCCCAGGGCTTGTTGCACGCGTTGACCCTCGACGGCGGTGTCAGCACCTACGGGCTGGCCACCGCCCCGCACCACCACGCGGTGTGCACGCAATGCGGCTCGATCATCGAGGTGCCCGCCCGGCAGCTGAGCTCGGCGCTCGAGCACGCGATGGCGGGCAGTTCGTTCGCGTTGTCGGAGGCGGCCGGCCTGACACTGCATGGCCTGTGCCCGCAGTGCCAGGGCGATGAGCCCTCAGTAGAGCTCCAGTAGCGCGTTTTCGACCACCTCGGGCAGCGCCGGATGAATCCAGTACTGCCCGCGGGCCATTTCCGCGGCCGTCAGTCCGAAGCTCATGGCCTGGATCAGCGGCTGGATGATCGACGATGCCTGGTAGCCCATGATGTGGGCGCCCAGCAGGCATCCGCTGCTGCGCTCGGCGATGAGTTTCACGATCCCGGTGGTGTCTTCCATCGCCCAGCCGTAGGCGACGCCGCCATAGTTCTTTATGGCGACCGAGATATCGAATCCCCGTGCGACAGCCTGGTTTTCGGTCAGTCCGACGAGCGCCAGCTGGGGGTCGGTGAACACCGCCGCGGGCACGAATCGGTGGTCGGCGACGGCCATCGACTCGGTGTCATCCCAGTCGCACAACAGGTTGCGTTGCACCACGCGGGCCTCGTGGTTGGCGACGTGCTTGAGTTGATGCGGCGACGAGACATCACCGAGCGCGAAAACTCCGCGCGCCGAGGTCCGTTGGTACTCGTCAACCACCACTCGGCCGTCCTCGACATCGATACCAGCCTGTTCGGCGTCCAGTAGGTCGGCGTTGGACAATCGGCCGATCGCCACCAGCAGCAGATCGGCGTTGACGGTGGAGCCATCGTCGAGCTCCAGCGCGACGCCCGGGCCGCGATCGGTTGCATGAGTGACGTTGCGGTGGGTGCGCAGTTCCCATTTGGCCGACGCGATGCGGGTGAACCGTTCGCAGATGGTGTCGTCGCAATGCCGCAGCATGCAGCCGCCCCGGATCACGAGCGTGACCCGTACCCCGAGCGCTGAGAAGATGTGCGCGAATTCCGCTGCCACAAAGCCACTTCCGATAATCGCGATGTGCTCGGGCAATTCGGCGATGCGCATGACGGTGTCGCTGGTGTGATACTCGACGTCGGAGGCCAGGATCGCCGGCGGGATCATCGCGCGGGAGCCGGCCGCGATCACCACCTGATCGGCGGTGAATTCTTCGCCGGCGTCCGTGCGCACCAGGTAGCGCCCATCGGGCTGGACCGGCCCGAACCGGGTGTGCTGGCGATACACGTCGATATTGGGTGCCGCGCGCCGGTGGTCTTCGCCGCTGATGGCGATCGGGTCGATTCGTCCGAAGACGCGCGAGACGATGTCGTCCCAGCGCACCCGGTCGATGTGCGCGTCGACGCCGTACCGCGCCGCACCCCGGACCGTGTTGGCGACCTCGGCGGCGTAGACGAACATCTTCGTCGGGATGCACCCGACGTTCAGGCAGGTGCCACCGAAGGTGCCCTGCTCGCAGATCGCCGCCCGTTTGGAGGCGTAGCGTTCGTCGAGAATGCTATTGCCCGAACCGGTTCCGATGATGGCGATGTCGTACGTTTCCATTTCTGAGGGCGATCACCCCTTCCCCGAAGGTTGCGCGGCGTCGCTGTTATCGGCGCTGAGGTAATCATCGAGCCAAAGGTCCAGTTGGCGATAGGCCAGCTGGCGCGGTTGCGCCAGCGACAAGAACACATCGTGTTTGGCGTCGGGCACCGGAACGACAGTGCTGCGATTCCCGATGCAGCCGGCCCACCGGGCTATCTGGGTGACGTCGAGAACCGCGTCGCCGCACTGCATGGACGCGGGGTCCGCGGTTTCTTGCACTGTGTGATCGGAACGCAGGATCAGATTGGGCACACCGACGTCGAGCCCGCGATGCAGCCGAGCCTGCCCGTGGCGGATGGCGTGCAGCCAGCCGAAGGTTATCGGGAAGCCGCCCAACGGTTTCCACTGCAGGTTGTAGTCGAACTCGCCGTGGTAGTCGCGGTGCAGGGTGGTGCCGTAGCCGCCTTCGCTGGGCCCGCGGACCACTCCCTTGGACCGCACCCGGGACAGGCCGGCGATCAGCGCCGAGGTCACCGAAAGGCGCAGGACACCGGGGCCGCGCAGATCCAGGAACGGGCTGTTGAGCACCAGGCCGCCGACGCCGGCGTGCGCCGTGGGGTCGCGCCGGCGCAACCGGTCCAGCCATAACGGGACGATGAGCCCGCCGGAGGAATGGGCGTACACGAGGACGGTGGGGGGACGGCCGGGCCGGCTGGGTCGGGCATCCTCGCGGATGGCCGAGAGGGCGTGTCCGAGTTCGGTGTCATATTGGGCCAGGTCGGTGATGAAGTGGGGGGTCTGGCCGTCGCGCCGCGACCGGCCGCACTTCTGCATGTCCAGCGCATAGAAGGCAAAGCCGCGATCGGCGAAATGGTCGGCCAGCGCGGTGTTGAAGAAGTAGTCGGTGTAGCCATGTACGGCCAGGACCGCATGACCGGCACCCGTGGGCTCGCCGCGCCGTATCAGCGTTGCGACGATGTCGCCCTCGCCTGCGGGATCGGACCCGAGCGGGAAGGTGCGCTGCCAATAGCCGGGCAGCACATCGGGCACCCAGCCAGTCACCCCGCCAGCTTAGAGCTTTTGCTGGTTATGGCCAGGCCGCACGCCGTCAGCGCCTATCCGGCGCCGGGATAACCTGGGACGGTGTCAGGGCTAGCCGCAACCGCACGGACCGACGTCGTGCTGGTGGGCGCCGGCATCATGAGCGCCACGATGGGTGCCTTGCTGCGGCGGCTCGAGCCCGATTGGTCGATCACTCTGGTCGAGCGGCTGGACGCCGTCGCCGCCGAAAGCAGCGGTCCATGGAACAACGCGGGCACCGGGCACTCGGCGCTGTGCGAACTGAACTACACCCCGCAGAACCCCGACGGCTCGATCGACATCACCAAAGCGGTGCGCATCAACGAGCAGTTCCAGGTGACCCGCCAATTCTGGGCGTACGCCGTCGAGCAAGGCATCCTGACCGATCGCAGCTTCCTCAACCCGGTCCCGCACGTGAGCTTCGTGCACGGAACCCAGCCCGCCGACTATCTGCGGCGGCGACAACACGCATTGGCCGGCAACCCCCTGTTTGCGCGCACCGAGTTGATCGACGACCCCGACGAGTTCGCCCGCCGGCTGCCGTTCATGGCCGCCAAACGTGACTTCTCCGAGCCGATCGCGCTCAACTGGGCTGCCGACGGCACGGATGTCGACTTCGGTTCACTGTCTCGACAGCTCATCGGCTTTTGTGTGCGCAACGGCACCACCGCGCTGTTCGGTCACGAGGTCCGCAACCTGACACGGCAATCCGACGGCACCTGGACGCTGCTGATCGGCAATCGCCGCACCGGCGAAAAACACGCGCTGAACGCGAAATTCGTTTTCGTCGGGGCGGGTGGCGATGCGTTGCCGCTATTGCAGAAGTCGGGCATCGACGAGGTCAAGGGCTTCGCGGGTTTCCCGATCGGCGGCCGCTTCCTGCGCGCCGACAACCCGGCGCTGGTCGCCGCGCACCGGGCCAAGGTGTACGGCGTTCCGGCGCCCGGAGCCCCCCCGCTCGGCGCGCTGCATCTGGACCTTCGGTTTGTCGACGGCAAGTCGTGGCTGGTGTTCGGGCCGTACGCCGGCTGGTCACCGAAGTTCTTGAAGCACGGCCACTTCAGCGATCTACCCCGCTCGGTCAAGCCGCACAACGTGCTGTCGATGCTCGGTGTCGGGGTCACCCAGATGCCGCTGCTCAACTATCTGATCGGGCAACTGCGGCTCTCCGAACGCGACCGGGTGCACGCGCTGCGCGAATTCGCTCCCAGCGCAGAGGATTCGGATTGGGAGCTGACGGTGGCCGGTCAGCGGGTGCAGGTGATCCGGCGAGACAGGCGCAAGGGCGGGGTGCTCGACTTCAACACCACCGTGTTGGGGGCCGCGGACGGCAGCATCGCTGGGCTGCTCGGTGGCTCCCCGGGCGCGTCGACCGCCGTGCCGGCCATGCTGGAGGTGCTGCAGCGATGCTTCGCCGACCGCTATCGGTCCTGGCTGCCCGCCCTCAAAGAGATGGTGCCGTCGCTGGGGGTCGAGCTGTCCGGTGAGCCCGCGCTGTATGAAGAAGTGTGGTCATGGGGCACCAAGGTGCTGCAATTGGAGGCCTCATGATGACCGAGTCGCTGCATCGCGTCTGGGCCAAAGACCTTGACGTCCCGAGCCTTTACAAGTTGCTCAAATTGCGGGTGGAAGTGTTCGTCGTCGAACAGGCCTGCCCCTATCCGGAGCTGGATGGGCGCGACCTGCTGGCCGAAACCCGGCATTTCTGGCTGGAAACGCCTGACGGCGAGGTGATCTGCACCCTCCGATTGATGGAGGAGCACGCCGGCGGCGAGAAGGCGTTCCGGATCGGCCGGCTGTGCACCAAACGCAGCGCACGAGGCCACGGTCACACCACCCGGCTGTTGCGCGCCGCGCTGGCCGAGGTCGGCGACTACCCGTGCCGGATCGACGCGCAGACTTATCTGGCCGACATGTACGCGCAGCACGGTTTTGTCCGTGACGGCGACGATTTCGTCGCCGACGGTGTTCCGCACGTACCCATGCTGCGGCCCGGCGCCGGCCTGGCGGAGCGGCCGTGAAGCCGTATCCGTTCAGCGCGATCGTCGGGCATGAGCAACTGCGGCTGGCGCTGCTGTTGTGTGCGGTGCGGCCAGAGATCGGCGGTGCGCTCATCCGCGGCGAGAAGGGCACCGCCAAGTCGACGGCCGTGCGCGGGCTGGCGGCCCTGCTGTCCGCGGCGACCGGGAATGCGGAAGCGGGCCTGGTCGAAATGCCGCTCGGCGCAACCGAAGACCGCGTGATCGGTTCGCTGGACCTGCAGCGGGTGCTGCGCGATGGTGAGCATGCGTTTTCACCGGGACTGCTGTCCCGCGCGCACGGCGGCGTGCTTTACGTCGACGAGGTCAACCTGCTCCACGATCACCTGGTCGACGTCTTGCTCGACGCCGCGGCGATGGGACGAGTGCACGTCGAGCGCGACGGCATCTCCCATTCGCACGAGGCCCGCTTCGTCCTGATCGGCACGATGAATCCGGAGGAGGGCGAGCTGCGTCCGCAACTGCTGGATCGCTTCGGTCTCACGGTCGACGTGCACGCGTCGCGTGACGTCGACGTCCGGGTGCACGTTATTCGGCAGCGAATGGCCTACGAGGCCGACCCGGACGCGTTCGCCGAGCGCTATGCCGACGCCGACGCGGAACTGGCCCGACGGATCGCAGGGGCGCGTGCCCTCGTCGACCATGTGGTCTTGCCGGACAACGAGTTACGGCGCATCGCGGCGCTGTGTGCGGCGTTCGACGTCGACGGGATGCGGGCCGATCTGGTGGTCGCCCGCACCGCCGCGGCGCACGCCGCCTGGCGCGGGGCCAACACCGTCGAGGAGCAGGACATCCGCGTGGCGGCCGAGTTGGCGTTGCCGCATCGGCGCCGCCGCGACCCGTTCGACGAGCCCGGCATCGATCGCGAGCAGCTCGATGAAGCCCTGGCGCAAGCAGGTGCCGAAGAGCCGCAACCCGACCCTGACCCCGACCCACCCGGTGGCGGCCATTCCGCGGATGACCCTGGTCCGCAACCGAGTTCACACGCACCGTCCAAGTCGTCTTCGACGAAACCCAGCGCGCCGCCGTCGAACGTGTTCCACACCCGGGCGCTGACCGTTCCCGGGGTCGGCGAGGGCGCACCGGGACGACGGTCGCGGGCCCGCAACGCCTCCGGCAGGGTGGTGGCGGCGGCCGACCCCGGCGACGCGACCGCTCACGGGCTGCACCTGTTTGCCACCCTGTTGTCGGCCGCCGAGCGCGCCGGGGAAGGGCCGTTGCGGCCCCAGCCGGACGACGTGCGCCGGGCGATTCGCGAAGGACGCGAAGGCAATCTGGTGATCTTCGTCGTCGACGCGTCGGGTTCGATGGCCGCCCGGGATCGCATGGCCGCGGTCAGCGGCGCCACCCTGTCATTGCTGCGCGACGCCTACCAGCGCCGTGACAAGGTCGCGGTGATCACGTTCCGCCAGGCGGACGCGCGGCTGTTGCTCCCGCCGACGTCGTCGGCGCACATCGCCGGACGGCGACTGGCCCGGTTCGACACCGGCGGCAAGACCCCGCTGGCCGAGGGCCTGCTCGCCGCCCGCGAGCTGATTGTCCGGGAAAGGGCGCGTGACCGGGCGCGGCGTCCCCTGGTGGTGGTGCTCACCGACGGCCGGGCCACGGCCGGCCCGGACCCGTTGGGCCGCAGCCGAATTGCGGCGTCCCGCCTGGTCGCCGAAGGCGTCGCCGCCGTGGTGGTCGACTGCGAGACGTCGCATGTGCGGTTGGGCTTGGCCCGCGAACTCGCCCGTCAGCTCGGTGCGCCGTCCGTACGGCTGGAGCAGCTGCACGCCGATCATCTGATGCGCGCAGTGCGCAGCGTGGCCTGAGCGAGCGAGGGATAAGCGTCCGTGCCACAGGGAAAACCGCTCCAAATCCCCGATGACGGCCTGACCACCCGAGCCCGGCGCAATACGCCGGTGCTGGCTGTGCACACCGGCGACGGCAAGGGGAAGTCGACGGCGGCGTTCGGAATGGCCTTGCGCGCCTGGAACGCCGGCCTCAGTGTGGCGGTGTTTCAGTTCGTCAAGAGCGCCAAGTGGAAAGTGGGCGAGGAGGCGGCGTTCGCTCAACTCGGCGAGTCGCACGACCGGCACGGGATCGGCGGGGCCGTCGAGTGGCACAAGATGGGGGCGGGCTGGTCGTGGACGCGTAGGTCGCGCACGGCGGGCAGCGAAGTCGATCACGCCGCGGCCGCGGCCGACGGCTGGGCCGAGATCGCGCGCCGGCTGGCCGCGCAGCGCCACGACTTCTACGTGCTCGACGAGTTCACCTATCCGCTGAAGTGGGGCTGGGTCGACGTCGACGACGTGGTGGACGTCCTGTTGGCAAGGCCCGGTCACCAACACGTCGTGATCACCGGGCGCGATGCCCCGCCGCGGCTGGTGCAGGCCGCCGACCTGGTCACTGAGATGACCAAGGTCAAGCACCCGATGGACGCTGGACGCAAGGGCCAGAAGGGCATCGAGTGGTGAGCGCCTCCGCGGTGGTGATCGCCGCGCCCGCATCGGGAAGCGGAAAGACCACGGTCGCAACGGGTTTGATCGGGGCTCTCAGTCGGGCCGGTCACACGGTAGCACCGTTCAAGGTCGGCCCCGACTTCATCGACCCCGGCTACCACGGCCTGGCCGCCGGGCGTCCGGGCCGCAACCTCGATCCGGTGTTGGTGGGGGAACACCTCATCGGGCCGCTATACGCCCACGGCGCGAGTGGTGCGGACATCGCCGTGGTCGAGGGTGTGATGGGGCTGTTCGACGGCCGCATCGGTCCCGCCGCGACCCCACCCGCACCGGGCTCCACCGCGCACGTCGCCGGCCTGCTGGGTGCCCCGGTGATCCTGGTGGTCGATGCCCGCGGCCAGAGCCACAGCATTGCCGCACTGCTGCACGGCTTTTCGACGTTCGACGCCGCGACCCGCGTCTGCGGTGTGATCCTCAATCGGGTCGGCTCGCCCAGGCATGAGCAAGTGCTGCGACAGGCATGCGAACAAGCCGGTGTCCCGGTGCTGGGTGCCATTCCGCGCACCGCCGAATTAGAGCTGCCGACAAGGTATCTCGGACTCGTCACCGCCGTTGAGTACGGCCGTCGGGCGCACGCTGCGGTCGAGGCGATGACCGCCCTGGTCGCTCGCCACGTCGATCTGGCCGGCGTGGTCGCCGCCGCCGGATGCCGCTGCGCCGATCCGCCGTGGGACCCGGAGATGGCGGTGGGGGAGACACAAGGCGCGCGGGCCACGGTCGCGATGGCGGCCGGAAAGGCTTTCAGCTTCGGCTACGCCGAACACGCCGAGCTGCTGCGCGCCGCCGGTGCCGATGTCGTCGAGTTCGACCCGCTCGCCGACCCGTTGCCCGACGGCACGGGTGCGGTGCTGCTGCCCGGCGGCTTTCCCGAACAGTTCACCTCGGAGCTCTCCGCCAACGACGTCGTCCGCCGGCAGATCAACGAGCTGGCCGCAACCGGGGCGCCGGTGCACGCCGAGTGCGCCGGGCTGATCTACCTGGCTTCCGAGCTCGACGGGCACCCCATGTGCGGCGTGCTGGCCGGGTCGGCGCGGTTCACGGCCCACCTCACGCTGGCGTACCGCGATGCCGTCGCCGTCGCCGATTCGCCGTTGTATCGCGCGGGCCGGCGGGTCGTTGGGCACGAATTCCACCGAACCGCGGTCACATTCACCGAGGGCTACCAGCCCGCCTGGGTGTATGGGGGCGGTGACCTAGAAGACGTCGCCACCGTGCGAGACGGCGTCGTGCACGCCGGCGTGCACGCGTCGTACCTGCACACCCATCCGGCCGCGGCGCCGGATGCGGTGGCGCGCTTCGTCGCCCACGCCGCCGCCCGCACCAACTAGGCTTGGCGGGTGACCGAGAGCCCCTACCTGGCCGGATTGCGGCTGGCCGGCAAGAAGGTCGTGGTGGTCGGTGGGGGCAGCGTCGCCCAGCGCCGGTTGCCCCTGCTCATCGCCAGCGGCGCGAACGTGCACGTCATCTCGCGCAGCGCCACCCCGGCCGTCGAGGCGATGAACGGGGTCACCCTGTCCAGGCGCGAATACCGCGACGGCGACCTCGAAGGGGCCTGGTACGCGATCGCGGCCACCGACGACGCTCAGGTGAACGCGGCAGTGGTCGCCGAGGCGGAGCGTCGCCAAATCTTTTGCGTCCGTGCCGACATCGCCGTCGAGGGGACGGCGGTGACCCCGGCATCGTTCGCCTACGCGGGATTGTCGGTGGGGGTGCTGGCCGGCGGCGAGCACCGCCGGTCGGCGGCGATCCGGTCGGCGATCCGTGAGGCGCTGCAGACCGGGGTAATCACCCCGGAAAGCCTTGTGGGCTCCGAGACCTCCGACGTGGTGCGCGGCGGGGTAGCGCTGATCGGCGGCGGCCCCGGCGACCCCGAACTGATCACCGTCCGCGGCCGTCGGCTGCTCGCTCAGGCCGACGTGGTGGTCGCCGATCGGCTCGCACCGCCCGAGCTGCTCGCCGAGTTGCCGCCGCACGTCGAGGTCATCGACGCCGCCAAGATCCCGTACGGGCGGGCCATGGCCCAGGACGCGATCAACGAAGTGATGATCGAACGGGCCCGATCCGGAAGCTTCGTGGTCCGCCTCAAGGGCGGGGACCCGTTCGTCTTCGCGCGCGGCTATGAAGAAGTGTTGGCGTGCGCCGAGGCCGGAATCCCGGTGACGGTGGTGCCGGGTGTGACGAGTGCCATAGGTGTGCCCGCGTTGGCGGGCGTTCCGGTCACGCATCGGGCCATAAATCACGAATTTGTCGTGGTCAGCGGGCACGTTGCGCCGGGACATCCCGAATCGTTAGTGAATTGGGACGCTTTGGCCGCAATGACGGGCACCATCGTTTTGCTGATGGCCGTCGAACGCATCGAGCTGTTCGTCGACGTCCTGCTAAAAGGCGGCCGACCTGCGGATACGCCGGTACTTGTCGTGCAACACGGAACGACGGCAGCCCAACACACGTTGCGGGCCACGCTCGCCGACACGCCGGAGAAGGTGCGGGCGGAGGGGATCCGACCTCCCGCGATCATCGTCATCGGTGCTGTTGCCGCGTTCGGCGTTTAAACGATTCTTAAGATTACTGTAAGGTAACCAATCATGACGGCTCTCAACGACACAGAGCGCGCGGCCCAAAACTGGACGTCCGCGCGCCCCGATCGTCCGGCCCCGGCGCGCGCAACGCAGCCGGCGGAGACCGCCTCATCGCGTATTAGCAGGTATTACCCGGCGTGGCTGCCGTCCTATCGATTCATCGCGGCCGTCATCGCAATCGGTGGCATGCAGCTGCTGGCGACCATGGACAGCACCGTCGCGATCGTCGCGCTTCCTAAGATTCAGAACGAGCTGAGCCTGTCGGACGCCGGCCGTAGCTGGGTCATCACCGCGTATGTGCTCACGTTCGGCGGGCTGATGTTGCTCGGCGGGCGCCTCGGCGACACCATCGGGCGCAAGCGCACCTTCATCGTCGGCGTCGCGCTGTTCACCATTTCCTCCGTGCTGTGCGCGGTCGCCTGGGACGAGGTGACCATGGTCGTCGCCCGGCTGTCGCAAGGCGTCGGGTCGGCCATCGCATCGCCTACGGGTCTGGCGCTGGTGGCGACGACCTTCCCGAAGGGTCCGGCGCGCAACGCCGCGACGGCTGTGTTCGCCGCGATGACCGCGATCGGCTCGGTGATGGGCCTGGTGATCGGTGGGGCGTTGACCGAATTCTCTTGGCGGTGGGCGTTCCTGGTCAACGTGCCGATCGGGCTGGTGATGCTCTACCTGGCCCGCACCGCGCTGCGGGAGACCAACAGGGAGCGGATGAAGCTCGACGCGACCGGCGCCGTCCTGGCCACGCTGGCTTGCACCGCGGCCGTGTTCGCCTTCTCGATGGGCCCGGAAAAGGGCTGGATCTCGGTCACCACCATCGGCTCGGGTGCGGTGGCGTTGGCGGCCGCGCTCGCGTTCGTCGTGGTGGAGCGCACCGCCGAAAATCCCGTCGTGCCCTTCGACTTGTTCCGCGACCGCAACCGGTTGGTCACGTTCGTCGCGATCTTCCTGGCCGGCGGCGTCATGTTCAGCCTGACGGTGTCCATCGGCCTATACGTGCAGGACATCCTGGGCTACAGCGCGCTGCGCGCGGGCGTGGGCTTCATCCCGTTCGTGATCGCGATGGGTATCGGTCTGGGCGTCTCGTCACAGCTGGTGTCGCGGTTTTCGCCGCGGGTATTGACGATCGGCGGCGGATACCTG
>Ga0318566_10000077_pt1 | contig 16953 bp, 11 predicted proteins | sample GRESIP066b5f22_FD_203492 | JGI IMG/M metagenome (GOLD analysis project Ga0318566, IMG submission 203492) | Tropical soil microbial communities from Luquillo Experimental Forest, Puerto Rico - GRE.SIPMG.066b5f22 | ecosystem: Environmental > Terrestrial > Soil > Tropical forest > Bulk soil... | reverse complement strand
GCTTTTGGGGGGCCGCGCGGCGGGGGGCGGCCCCCACGCCGAGGCTTCCGAGCACCACCCCGCGGGCCAGGTCGTCTTCAGCGGCCTCAAGATCGCGGAGACTTGCCTCAAGGTGCGCGGAGGCCGTGCCGAGGTCGCCCCGGACGAGCGCGGCGCTGCCCAGGTAATAGCGCAGATAGGCGTCGAAGGGCTGCCCGTAGGTCACCTCGACCTGGCTCCACACCGCGCGTGCCTGTTCGAGCAGCGCCTGCGCCTCCGCCAGCCGCTCCTGGCCGGTACGCACCCGCGCCAGCAAGGCGAGACCGTAGCTCAGCCAGCGGCGCTCACCGGCCGAGCGGAATACCCCCACGGCCTGTTCCTCAACCGCCGCGGCCTGCGCGAGGTCACCGAGCCCCCACAACTGCAGCGCTGATCCGTGGAGTACCTTGGCCCACGCCAGGCTGTCGTCGGCCTTGTCCCGGCGGGCCAGGAGCTGGGCGTACCAGGACTGGGCCTCCTGGAGCCGGCCCGACATGAGCCAGAACCAGCCGAGCGCGCCCGCCAGGGCGACGCCCACCGCGAGCTCTCCGTCAGCACTCACGCTCCACGCCAGGGCGGCGCGCATGTTGTCCTGGGCGTGCTCGAGCTGCGCCGTCCAGCTGCGCTGCTCAGCGGTCCCGAGCAGCATCGGCTCGGCACGGGTGGCCACGTCGCGGAAGAACACAGCGTGGCGGCGGCGCGCCGAGGCCGAATCTCCGCTCGCTTCGAGCCGCTCGAGCGCGAACTCGCGAATCGTCTCCAGCATGCGGTAACGCGGTGTGGCCTCATCCAGTGGCTCGACGAACACCACGCTCTGGCCCACCAGGGTGCTGATCGCCTCAAGCGGGTCAAGGTCGTCTGGGCCGCCCTCGACGAGCGCCTCCACCGCCTCAAGAGTGAACCCGCCGACGAACACGCCGAGCTCGCGGAACAGGCGCTGTTCGGCGGGCCGGAGCATGTCATAGCTCCAGGCAATCGCCGCACGCAGCGTCTGCTGCCGTTCGGGCAGGTCCCGCGGGCCGCGCGTCAGCAACGGCAAGCGGCGCCCCAGCCGCGCGAGCAAGGCCTCGGGCGAGAGCACGGTCAGGCGGATGGCCGCGAGCTGGAGCGCCAGCGGCAGCCCATCCAGGCGGCGGCAGATCTCGGCCACGGCGGCCGCGTTGGTTTCGGTCAGCCTGAAGTCGGGCCGCGCGTCGTGCGCGCAAATAAGGAAGAAAGCGACCGCCGGAACCGCGCCGAGGATGTCGAGGTTAACGAGAGCACTCGCCGTCGGCAACGCAAGCGGCGTGACGGCCACGACTCTCTCGCCCCGGATGCGGAGCGGCTCACGGCTGGTGACCAGTACTTTCAGCCCGGGCGCCCGCTCCAGAGCCTGCTCGGCGAGCGGTGCCGCCTCGACCAGCCGCTCGACGTTATCAACGAGCAGGAGCATCTGGCGAGGACCGAAAAAGGTGAGCAGGCTCTCATCAAGCCCCTGCCCCGGCAAGGCGGGGACGCGAAGCTGCTGGGCCACTGTCGCGCGGATCAGGGAGATATCGGTCAGCGCCTCGAGCGAGACGAACGCGGCGCCGTCCGCGAACTGGCCGGCGACGGCGTGCGCGGCCGCGAGGGCCAGGGCGGTCTTGCCGACGCCACCCGGCCCGGTCAACGTGACCAGGCCGACCTCAGGCTCCCGCAGCAGCCCGGTGACCACCTGCAGCTCCTCCGCCCGGTCGACCAGCGGCCAGCGCGGCTCGGGGAGCGGCGCGGGCGGCGCCGCGGGCGGGCCGACGAAGCGCTCCGTCAGCAGGAGCGCCAGGTCATCGGCGACCAGGGAAGCCAGCCCGTCGGCATCCTTGAAATGCCGGTAGGAAACCACGCCCTCGGCCTCGATCGCCTCAAGAAAGCTCTCCAGCCGCGGCTCACGCCGCGCCGTCTCCTTCATGTAAATCAGCCGCGGCTTGTCCGCCGACAGGCGGTACTCATCCTCCAGGCCGGAGACCTGCATGCCGGGAGCAACCCACCCGTAGGACTCGGCATAGATCCCGACGAAAACGTCGCTCTGCTTCAGATAAGCACGGTACAGATCTCGCGGCGGGTAAGGCCTGGCCCCGAGCTCGAACAGCACGGGCGTCAGCCGCAGCTGCCTGATGGCGGCGGCCACCGCCTGCCGCTCCGCGGCCAGTTCCCCTAGCGTCGAGCTGACGAAGACGCGGACCCGCTGATCGGGCGTCCGGATCACAATGCCGCTGCTCGTGACCGCGCCCCAGCGCCGGCCAAGCGGACCGGCGACCCGGCCTGGCATGGCGATATGCGCCTTGCCTCGGGCATACCCTCAGTCCCAGGTATCACGCTTGCCGTCCGCCGCACGCTCGCCTCGCGCCTGACGGCCCGAGGTCGCCCTTCCCTCTCAAGAGTAGCGAAAACCCGGCAGCCGGGCCGAGACGACGGGCTGGATCAGCGACAGGCGGTTCCGGGCCCGATCTGGCGATCGCGCCCTGGTATGAGCCTGCTCCTGCTACGTTCTGGCTATTAGCTGCCGGTCGGCTGGGGTTTGACTGGACGTGACCTGAGGAGCCGGAAATGCGACGGATGCTCGTGGTGCTATCGAGCCTGGCGGTAGCGGCGCTGTTCGCCTGGCCGGAGGTGCCGGCTTCGGCGGGCACGAGCCAGCACGCCGCCATCACCATCACCTCGGACGCCGGCTTTACCAGCTGCGGCTGTGTCACCAGCGGGCACGGCACCAAAGCCGATCCGTTCGTGATCGGACCCTGGGCCATCCCCGCCCCCAGCGGCGGGACCGGCGGGTGGTCGGTGAAGATCGACAACTCTAAAGGCGGGATCACCGACTACTTCAACATCGTCGGGATCGCCTCCACCTACAGCGACACCACGATCACCGACCCCACCATCTGGCTGGACGGCGTGACCACGTCCACCACGATCACCGGCGCCTCGGGCAACGACCTCGGCATCGGGATCGAGCTCGACAACTCCTCCCACATCGCGATCGACGGCGTCTCTTACAACAAGGGGAACGGGACCGGGGTCTACATCAACGGGTCCTCGTACGTGTCGATCAACAACAGCAAGTTCAAGGCCACCTGCAACATCTGCTCGCCGCACACCGGGGACGGGATCTACGCGGTCAGCTCTTCCTACCTGCAGATCGGCACCGGAGCCGACTGCCCGAAGAGCATCCCGTGCAACGACGTCACCTACGACGACGGGTTCGGCATCTACCTGCAGGACACCCACGACGTGGTGATCAACCAGGCCGTGGCCGACGCGAACGACACCGGCGGCTATGTCCTGGACGGAACCGGCACCTACAACGTCACGCTGGAAAACAGCAGCGCGCAGGGGGGCGGAAGCATCTGCCACACGTACCTCGGCCAGAAGCTGCCCACCGGCTACGACACCGACCTGCAGGGGGGGCTGCACCTCATCAACGGCACCCACGACGACAACATCACCAACGACACCTTCAGCAATAACACGTCTATCGACGTCGCCAGCGGCGGCAACGGCTTCTTCTACGACCCCTGCGCGAGCGCCGTAGACCAGCCCTTCAGCCCGGTCGAGGCGGCGATGGGCGCGAACGTCATCTTCTCCAACATCTGCTACAAACTCAGCAACAACGTCCCCGGGCTCCCGCCGTCAACCTGCAAGTCATAACGGCCACGCTGGCGCCCGCGCAGTTCGGGCTGCGCACCCGCGGCCGTCAGGTCCCGGCACGCAGCGTGGCCGCGTATTTCTTCCAGGGCCGCTCGACCAGGAACGGGAAAAGCATCCGCACCGGGGCCGGCACATGCTTCATCATGTAGGCGCGGTCGGCCGCGTCGAGCGGTTCGAGCATCATTCCCGCCGCGATGGCCCTCTTGTTACGCGGCACCGAGCTCATCCCCCGCTTGCCCATGGCGTCCCACTCCCGCTGGGTGAGCGTCACCGCGGCGAGCGGCACGACCTTCTGCTCCTCATCGTCGAGGTGGGGCTGGACGACCTCGTTGAGGTGATCCAGCGCGGCCGCCAGCGCCTCGCCGGTCTCGGCCGAGGGCCGTCGGCGCCAGGTCGCGCACGCGGCCGACGCGGCGTCCAGCGCCGTCGCGATGACCTGGTGCTCGTGCTCGACCTGCTCGGTCACCGGGGCCTGGTCGGGCACCCGCTCGATGATTTTCGGGTAGAGCAGCTCGTCTTCGTCCTGGTGATGGCTGTGCAGCCCCCCGAGGACGAGATCGATGTGATCGGCCAGGAAGGTAACCCGCCCCGGTGACGGCGTAGGGCCGACGCGCACCAGCCGCGCGGCTTCGTCGTACGCCAACCGGAAGAGGCGGTGGACGATCGCCATGTCGCGCACATCAATCGGGTGTTCCTTCGACATTTACGTATCCCCCCGGGGCCTGACCGGCCCCTCCCCGACGCTGTCGGCAGCAGCATATGTACACGTCCGGGCCGCGGCTGGTAAGGGACCTAGGTCCCGAACAGGTGAGCGCGGCTGACATTGCGGGACTAAAGGCCCTGGTGACACGCGGCCGCATTTGGACAGCGTCGGATGGTCAGCTCAGTACGGCCAGGGGGAGCGGGTATGCGTTTCGAGTCATCGGTTACCAGCGTGTCGTGGATCCCGTCCGATTCGGTGTCCGGTCTGTACGAGGCCGGGTTTGCGGTCGGCGCAAGCCACAGCGACGACCCGCCGCCGGACGTCATCAAGGATCTTGCGGAGCTTGATGCGCTTCGCGCCGCCGAGCGATTCCGGTTCGCCAACCGCCTCGCGGCCTGGATCGAGGTAGAGGACGGCCGCGTCGTAGACGCCGGGTACTCCGGCCGCGGGTACATCTCACGCACCAGGTTCGGGTGGGGCCCGCACCGGGAGGTCACGTTCGCCCCGGCCGAGTTCCCCGAGCTCAGGATGGAACCCGACGTCACCGCCACCGGAGCCCGGTTCAGCCAGACCACCGGCGGCCGGACCGGCGCGCCGATGCCCCGGCCGGTCACCAGCAAGCCCTACGTACAGTGGCTGGCGCCCACCGTGTGGACCACGCTGGCGCTGACCATCGGCATCGACGGGTCCGCCCGTGGCGAGATGACCGGCGCCAGCCCGTTCCCCCGGCACTGGATTTACGATCCTCAGGGCCAGCTGGCGGCCAAGTCCGGGCTGGCCGACTTCCGCCAGTGGATGGCTTCCGCGCACGGCCAGCACAGCCCCTGGGGAGAAGAAGACAGCCAGCCTCTGGTGACCGTCGCCGAAAGCGCGCTGGAACGGCAGCTGTCGACCACCATCATGCGCGGCGGTGCCAAACCCGCCATCCGCAAGCTAGCCAAAGGCACGCTGCTCACCGAGCAGGGCGAGCAGGGCCGCGAGATCTACCTGCTGCTCGACGGGGTGCTCGCGGTCTGGGTCGACGCCGCCGAGGTCGGCGAACTCGGCCCCGGCGCGGTCGTGGGGGAACGCGCCCTGCTCGAAGACGGCCGCCGGACCGCGACCCTGCGGGCCGCCACCGACTGTGTCATCGCCGCCGCCGCGAAGGACCAGATCGACCGCACCAACCTCGCCAGCCTTGCCGAGCTGCACCACCGGGAAGATCCAGACGGCTAACCCCGGCTATCGGTCCGGCAGCTGAGGACCAGGCCGGAGGGCCAGCGGGCACGAGCCGTGGCGGTTCAGGGCGACCACAGTGCTTCGGTGGGCGACAGGCGAGCCGCGCGGAGGGCGGGCAGGAGGCCGGCGGCGGCGCCGATGGCTATCGTCGCGCCCAGGCCGCCGGCCCAAGCCACCGGGCCTCCCGCCGGCCATCATCCGGGCCGCAGTGCGCGTTCTCGGTGCTGGCATCTTCGGCTAAGGGTTACCCTCGGCTTAGCTACAGGAGAGAAGAGGTCGCCATGTGCAGGGGAGATCGCCTGGTAGCGGATTTCGTGGCCGGCACCAGCGCCCGGCCCGGCCTGCCCGAAGAACTCGAGGAGCATCTGACCACGACCGTTGACGGGCTGTGGGTGGTGTGGGCCCACAAGCTGGCCCGGCAAGAAGGCAACCTGTTCATTCCGCTGACGGGCGGTCCCGGCTATCCGGCTGACGCGAGGGCCGAGTGCCGGCCTCGAACCGGCCGGGGCGCCCGGCGCGCTCACGACGCCCCCGATCCGCGGTGCACGTGCGGCTTCCACGCCCTGTCGAGCCGGAGGCTGCCCGGGCTGCCCTTCGGTGGCGGTGTCTTCACGCAGCTGGCCGTGGCGCTGTCCGGACGGGTGCTGGCCTACGAGTGGGCGGGCGAAGGGACGCTGTGGCGGGCGGAGCGGCAGACCGTGGTCCGCACCGAGCGGCCGGCTCCGTTCGATCGCGCCGAGCCGGCCTTGCGCCAGCGCCGCCTTCCCGGTGATCCCGACGGCCGTCTCGCCGCCGTCTCCCCGGCCGCACCTCGTGATTCGGGGCCGATCCGGCTGAGCCTGCCCGTTTCCTCTCCAGTGCTGCCGGTGTGCCACGACGACGCCGGCTGGTGCGTGGTATCCAGCACGTCCGAGCCCTCAGCGGCGTCTCTGGTTCTGGCCTAGCCGGACGGGCGGACGTCCTCAGTACGGGACTCCGATTTTGCGCCACCGGCGGCCGCCGGTGCCCGGCTCGGCGGGCGGTGTCGCTTTGCGGCTGCGGTAGACGATGTAGGGGCGCCACAGGTACCACAGCGGATAGCTGAAGGCGTGCACGAGCCGGCTGAACGGCCAGACGACCCAGATGGCCCAGGCGGCGATGGCGTGCACCTGGTAGATGACCGGTGCCGTGGTCATGGCGGTTACCTGGGGCTGGAAGGTAAACAAGCCGCGGAACCAGGGGGCCACGGTGGTGCGGTAGTCGTAGCCGTGGCCGAAGAGGTTGACGAAGATGGTGGGCGCAATGCCGGTCAGGATGACGATCAGCAGCAGGATCAGCACGACCCAGTCGACGGGGCTGGTGGTGGCCCGGACCCTGGGAACGAGCAGCCGGCGGCCGGCCAGCACCACGACCCCGCCGATGACCAGGACGGCGGCGAGTGTCCCGGCGGCGGCGGAGAACCAGCGGTAGACGCTTTCCGGGATGCCGATGGCACTGGTCCAGGACTGGGGGATCAGGATGCCGATGACGTGGCCGGCGATGGCCGCGAACGTGCCGTAGTGAAAGATCGGTGAGCCCCACTTCAGCAGGCGGCGCTCCTGTAGCTCGGTGGACCGGCTGGTCCAGCCGAACTGGTCGTAGCGCCAGCGCCAGATGTTGCCCACGACGAACACGCCGAGCGCCAGGTAGGGCAGGCCCACCCAGACGAAGACCTGGAGAGGGGTGGCGTTGCTCATGACCGTACCTCCCCGGTGAGGTAGCCGGGCGGGGCAAAGGGCTCAAGCCCGACTTCCTCCCGGGGCGGCCCGTCGCCCTGCAGGGCCTTGCGCACCAGGACGAGGTCGCGCCGTCCGAGCCGGGGCAGCTGGGCGCAGATCGCGTCGGCGACGTCGGCGTACGGGGTGCCCGCCTCGTGCAGCGCGTGGCGCAGCAACTCCAGGTCGGCCCGGTGCCGGCGAAGCAGGGCTGCGCCGCGCGGGGTGAGCGCGGCGAAGTCGAGCACCATCGGCAGGTAGTCGGGCAGCTCGGCGTCGGACGGCTCGAACCCGGCGGCCCGGTAGGCGGCCTTGAACTCCAGCATGGCCATCCCCCGCCTGCGGGTGTCACCGAAGCGGTAGTAGGTCAGGTACAGCGCGCACCGGCGGCGCAGGTCGAAGGTGTCCACGTAGTGCTGGGCCACCTGGTCCGGCGGCGTGGCCCGCAGCCAGGCCAGGAAACGGCCGAACGCCTGGCGGGTGGCCCGCGGGCCGGTGGCGGCGGCCACAGCGTCCAGGTGATCGAGCCCGGCGAACAGCGCTGCGGTCGGGTACTGCAGCAGCACCGAGGCCAGCTTGAGCGGGCTGACCTCGGCGGTGGCGGCCGCAGCCCGGGTGCTGCCTGCCGCGCTCATGACGTGCCGCCGTCGGGAAACAGGTGCGGGGTGGTGCCGTGGCCGTCCCAGCCGAGCAGGTTGAAGTGCACCCGGCCGTCGTCGCCGCGGAACAGGTGGGTGTCGGCCGGCTGTCCGTCCGGGTGGAAGGACTCGACCGAGGCCGCGGGCGGCCCGGCGCCGCCCATGCCCGGGCCGCCGTCGGTTTCCAGGCTGCAGAACAGCTGCTCGTGCTGGGCCATCAGCCGCCCGGCGTCCTCGGTGTGCGCGGGCGGGATCACGTACCTGTCGTCGTACTTGGCGATCGCCAGCAGCCGGTACAGGTCCTCCAGGTCGGACTCGCTCGCCCCGACCGAGGCGGGCAGGTCGCCGCCGGGATCGAGCCCGAGCTGGGCGGCCCGCATCATGGCCCGGACGGCGGCGAGCTTGCGCAGGACCGCCCGTACCGTGTCCGCATCGCCCGCCGTGAACAGGTTGGCCAGGTACTCGACCGGGATGCGCAGCGCGTCGATGGCGGCGAATACCCGGTCCGGGTCGGCCTGGTCGTAGCCGGTGGCGTGCACGACGTCGGCGACCGGCGACAGCGGCGGGATGTACCACACCATCGGCAGCGTGCGGTACTCCGGGTGCAGCGGCAGCGCCACCTGGTGCCGGACCGCCAGCGCGTACACCGGGGAGCGGCGGGCGGCGGCGATCCAGTCCGCCGGGATGCCCTGCCGGGCCGCCGCGTCGGCCACGGCCGGGTCATCCGGGTCGAGGAAGACCGATAGCTGCGCGCGGTACAGCTGCTGCGGGTCCCGGGTCGCCGCCGCGGGCAGCACCGCGTCGGCGTCATAGAGGAACAGCCCGAGGTAGCGCAGCCGCCCGACGCAGGTCTCCGAGCAGATCGTGGGCTGCCCGGCCTCGATCCGCCGGAAGCAGAGGGTGCACTTCTCCGCCTTGCCGGTGCGGTGGTTGAAGTACACCTTCTTGTACGGGCAGCCGGACACGCAGAACCGCCAGCCCCGGCAGCGGTCCTGGTCGACCAGGACGATGCCGTCCTCCTCCCGCTTGTACATCGCCCCGGACGGGCACGACGCGACGCAGGACGGGTTCAGGCAGTGCTCGCAGATTCGCGGCAGGTAGAACATGAACACCTGCTCGAACGCCAGCTTCACCTGATCCTCAAGCCCGGCCAGGTCGGGGTCGCCGGCGGCGTGCGCGGGGCCGCCGGCCAGGTCGTCATCCCAGTTGCTGCCCCAGTTCATGTGCATGTCCTGGCCGGTCAGGGCGGAGATGGAGTGGGCGCTGGGATTGGGCGTGCCGGCCGGGGCGTTGATGAGGACCTGGTAGTCGTAGGTCCACGGGTCGCCGTAGTCGTCGATGGTCGGCAGGTCGGGGTTGTAGAAGATGGACAGCAGCCGCCGCAGCCGGCTGCCGCTCCTGAGCTGGAGACGGCCCTTGCGGTCGAGGGCCCAGCCGCCCTTCCACTGCTCCTGGTCTTCGTACCGCCGGGGATAGCCGACCCCCGGCTTGGTCTCGACGTTGTTGAAGTAGACGTACTCGGTGCCCGGGCGGTTGGTCCAGGTCTGCTTGCAGGTGACGGTGCAGGTATGACAGCCGATGCACTTGTCCAGGTTCATCACCATCGCGACCTGCGCCTTGACTCGCATCAGAACCTCGCCTCCTGCGGCCCGGCCGCGCCGATCGGGCGCCGCATCAGTACTCCACCTGCTGGGAGCGGCGGCGGATGACGGTGATCTCGTCCCGCTGGTGGCCGGTGGGGCCGTAGTAGTTGAACGCGAACGAGAACTGCCCGTAGCCGCCGATCATGTGCGTGGGCTTGACGACCAGCCGGGTCAGCGAGTTGTCCGACCCACCGTGCCACCCGGAAACCTCCGACTTGGGGGTCATCAGGTGGCGGTCCTTGGCGTGATACATGTACACCGTGCCTGGCGGCATCCGGTGGCTGACCACGGCGCGGCACGCGACGACGCCGTTGCGGTTGTACGCCTCGATCCAGTCGTTGTCCGACACCCCGATCCGGTCCGCGTCCTGCGGGCTCATCCAGATCACCGGCCCGCCGCGGAACAGCCGGAGCATGTGCAGGTTGTCGGCGTACTCGGAGTGGATCGACTACTTCGAGTGCGGGGTCAGGTACCGCACGGTGATCTCCGGCCGGCCATCCTCGGCCAGCCCCTGGTCGCCAAAGTACCGGCCGTAGGCCAGCGGCGGCCGGTAGCCGGGCAGCGCCTCGCCGTACTCGCTGATCCAGTCGTGGTCGAGGAAGAAATGCATCCGCCCGGTCAGCGTGTGCCAGGGTTTCTTGCGCTCTACGTTGACCACGAACGGGGAATACCGGCGGCCGCCCGTCTCGCTCCCCGACCATTCCGGCGACGTGATCACCGCCCGCGGCTGCACCTGGGTGTCGGCGAACGAGATCCGCTCCCCGGCGCGCTCGGCCGCCAGGTCGGAAAGCTGCACCCCGGTCCGGCGCTCCAGCTGCTCCCACGCCTGCAGGGCCACCTGGCCGTTGGTGGTGCCGGACAGGGCGAGGATCGCCTCGGCCAGGTGCACGTCTCTGGCCAGCGACGGGCGGCCGTCACCAGCCCCGCCGCGGACCGTGCCGTTGGCGTGCCGCAGGTAGTCCACCGCGGCCGCGGGAACCCAGGTGATGCCCTTGACCGCGGTCCCGAGCGTGTCGACGAGCGGACCGACTGCCGCCATCTTGTCCGCGACCGCGCCGTAATCCCGCTCCACGGTGACCAGCCGGGGCATGGTCACCCCGGGCACCGGCTCGCACTCGCCCGCCCGCCAGTCGAGCACCCGGCCACCCGGCTGGGCCAGCTCATCCGGGGTGTCGTGCATGAGGGGCGCGGCGACCACATCGGTGCGGGTGCCAAGCCGGACCGCGGCCAGGCGGGAGAAGTCCTCGGCGATGAGCCGGAAGGCGTCGAAGTCGGTGCGGGTCTCCCACGGCGGGGCGATGGCCGGGTTGAACGAGTGGATGAACGGGTGCATGTCGGTGGAGGAGATGTCGTGCTTCTCGTACCAGGTCGCGGCGGGCAGCACGACGTCGGCGAACGTGCAGGTGCTGGTCATCCGGAAGTCGATCGCGGTCAGCAGGTCGAGCTTGCCCCGCGGCGCGTCCGCAGGCCAGGCCACCTCGGCCGGCCGCAGCTCCGGTGGTGACTCCTGCGCGCGGACCGCGTCGTCGGTGCCGACCAGGTGACGCAGGAAGTACTCCATGCCCTTTCCCGACGAGCCGAGCAGGTTGGCCCGCCACACGGTCAGTACCCGGGGGAAGTTGCGCGGGTTGTCGGGATCCTCCGCGGCGAAGCCGAGCCGGCCGGAGCGCAGCTCATCCACCACGTGGTCGGCGACCGGCTTGCCCGCCCCGGCTGCCTCGTCGGCCAGGGCCAGCGGGTTCCGGTCGAACGCCGGATGCGACGGTGTCCAGCCGAGCCGCGACGCCTGGGCCAGGCAGTCGGCCGATGAGCGGCCGGCGAACAGCCCCCGGCCCAGCGGACTCGCCAGCTCATCAGCCCCGAACCCTTCGTACCGCCACTGGTCGGTGTGCAGGTAGAAGAAGGACGTGCCGGCCATCTGCCGTGGCGGGCGCTGCCAGTCGAGGGCAAACGCCATTTGCTGCCAGCCGGCCAGCGGCCTGACCTTTTCCTGCCCGACGTAGTGTGCCCACCCGCCACCGTTGCGGCCCTGGCAGCCGCAGAGCATGATCAGCGTGAAGAACGTGCGGTAGATCTGGTCCGAATGGATCCAGTGGTTGGTCCCGGCGCCCATGCAGATCATCGACCGGCCGCGGGACAGTTCGGCGTTGCGGGCGAACTCCCGCGCCACGCGGGCCGCGGCGGCGGCCGGCACCGAGGTGATCGGCTCCTGCCAGGCCGGGGTGCCCGGCGTGTTCGCGTCGCCGTAGCCGTCCGGCCACTCGCCGGGCAGCCCGTCGCGGCGCACCGCGTACTGCGCCATCAGCAGGTCGAATACCGTCGTCACCAGGCGCCCGGCCACCCGGATGACCGGCACGCCACGTCGGACGGCCGATCCGCCTCCGGTCTCGCCGATGTCGAATCGTGGCAGGTCAACGGGCACCGCCGCCTCGTGCCGCCCGTAGAGCGTCAGCACCGGGTCGGCCCCTTGAAGATCAAGGTTCCAGCGGCCAAGCCCGGACTCGGAGAACCGGAAGCCCAGTGAGCCATTCGGGACGAACGGTTCCCCGGTCGCCTCGTTCAGCATGACGGTCTTGTGCGCCGCGCCCTCGCCGTCCTCGCCCAGGTCGGCCGCGGTCAGGAAGCGGTCAGGAACATGGCCGTCGCCGCGCTCGCGCAGTGTCACCAGGAACGGTGCGTCGGTGAAGGCCTTCACGTAGTCGGTGAAGTACGGCACCTGCCGACCGACGAAGAACTCGCTGAGAATGACGTGCCCCATCGCCATGGCCAGCGCCCCATCGGTGCCCGGCGCTGCTGCCAGCCAGTCGTCGGCGAACTTGGTGTGGTCAGAGTAATCCGGGGAGACGACGACCACCTTCTGCCCCCGGTAGCGGGCCTCGGTCATGAAATGCGCATCCGGGGTCCGGGTGATCGGCAGGTTGGTGCCCCAGATGATCAGGTAGGAGGAGTTCCACCAGTCGCCGGACTCCGGCACGTCGGTCTGGTCGCCGAACACCTGCGGTGAGGCGATCGGCATGTCCGCGTACCAGTCGTAGAACGATAGGATCGTCCCGCCGATCAGCGACAGGAACCTGGTGCCGGCCGAGTACGAGACCTGCGACATCGCCGGGATCGGCGAGAATCCCACCACCCGGTCGGGGCCGTACTCGGCGATCGTGTGCACGTGCGCGGCCGCGATCAGCTCGGTGACCTCCGGCCAGGACGACCGCACCAGCCCGCCCTTCCCCCGCGCGCTCTTGTACCTGGCCGCTCGCTCCGGGTCGGCGGTGATCTCCGCCCACGCCGCCACCGGGTCTCCCAGCCGCGTGCGCGCCTCCCGCCACATCTCCAGCAGCACACCCCGCACGTACGGATACCGGACCCGCGACGGCGAGTAGGTGTACCAGGAGAACGACGCGCCGCGCGGGCACCCCCGCGGCTCGTATTCCGGCGAGTCCGGGCCGGTGGACGGGTAGTCCGTCTGCTGGGTCTCCCAGGTGATGATGCCGTCCTTGACGTACACCTTCCACGAGCACGATCCGGTGCAGTTCACGCCGTGGGTGGAGCGCACCACCTTGTCGTGGTGCCACCGCTCCCGGTAGAACTCCTCCGCGGCCCGCCCGCCGGCCCGGTGCACCTCCCGGAAGTCGGCCGACGGCGAGCCGCCGGGGACGAAGAACTGGGCCCGGCGCAGCAGCGCCTCGACCGGCTCACCGGCGGGCAGCAACGGGGCGAGCAGCTCTCCCGGCGCGTGATCAGAATTGCTCAACCTGACCTCCCATCAACGCCCGCTCCAGTGACCTCGGCAGTGCGGCGGGCCCGGCTGCGCAGTGGGCCGAGGAACGAGCCCAGCATGGCCAGGAAGACGACGGCCCAGACGGCGAGCGCGAGCCATGCCTCGTCACTGCCGAGCGTCACCAGCCAGGAAACGTGCAGGGCCTTGCCGAGCTCGCGGCTCGCGACGCCGTACATGCCGACCGGGAAGACGATGCTCCAGAACCCGGGCTCGTAGCTGAGCTTCACCCTGCGTATCAGGTGCCGCCACACTCCCACGATGAGCAGGAACGGGATCAGCCAGGTGCCGAACGCCCACAGGATGACGCAGATCCCAGCGAGCACCGGGCGCATCGCCGCCACCAGCGGATCGGCCGGCAGCAGCAGGATCTGCGCGCCGGCCAGCACGCTGATCGCGGTCGCGCCCATGAACACCCAGTACGCCGGCGTCAGCTCGGCCGACTGGATCGGGTACTGCAGCAGCCTGATCACCACCAGGATCGTGACGACAACGTAAAGGACGACTCCCACCGACCAGCAGGCCACCGAGAGGGCGACCAGTGCCGCAGACGGTGACGGCAGGACGGTCGCGGAGACCGCGATGGACTGCGTGCCGACCACCCAGACAAACCAGGTCCCGTTGGCGCCAGCCAGCACTGGCTGGGTACCGTGCCTGTTTATCAGTAGCAGCGGCACACCGTAGGTCAGGACCAGCCACGCCAGGATGGCGACGACCAGCAGGGCAGCGGTAGCCCAGCTGTGGCCATCGGCAGCCAGCCGCGAGCCGAGCACGTCCGACGCAGCGACGAAGGTGAAGAAGGCGAACGCCTTCCGCGGGTCGGCCAGGTCGGCAAGAAACTCGCGACGGTAACCGATCAGCCGCCACCCGTAAGCCACGACCAGGGCCGCATAGAACGCGATGGTCAGGCCCAGCAGGATGCCCGACAGCCGGGCCGACTTGTCGGCGGCGACCGCCCGCGAGACGATCCCCGTGGCCATGACCAGCGCGAAATAACCGGGGTTGAGGGTGCGGATCCCCGCCCCTACAGCCGGGCGACGGCCTGCCAGCGAACCGTCACGCGCTGCCATCGGGCCCTGCCATGCCGGGCGGCAACCCCACGGTCAGCCTCCATCGGCCCTACTGCCCAGCGCCATGCGCCAGCTTGATCGGGCGCTCGGCCGCCACCAACGACTGTAGACCCGTACACCGGTCGGCGCCGGCCCGACCCGCGCACGGCCGGGCCGCCGCACTACAGCGGTGGTATGACGGCCGAACTGGCTCCCTGGTGTGATGACTGCGCCGCAGACGCCGGGCAGGCTTGGCCCCGATGGAAACTGCTGGTGCTAGCCAGGGTGGGTTGACATCGAACTCACACAGAGATCACGCGGTGGCCTGAAAAGAACCTTAGAGGATGAGGCCGATACCCAGGTTCGGCGTGTTCCGGTTCCTTTCCTGAGCCCTAGACGGCGTGCGAGACATCGGAGGATTTCGTGACACAACTTGGCTCCCCGGCCACGGAAAGCGGCCGGGACGGGGGCGGCCACGGGCAGGCGGTGCGCGGATCGCGGCTCGCCCGGCGGCGCCGTGTGCTGCTGGGGGTGGGCATCGCCGCGGCGTTGCTGGCCATCGGCGGGCTGATCGGCGCCACCTTCGTGAAGTCGCCGCAGCAGCTCGCCGCGGACTCCGCGGCCCCGCCCCCCACGGTGACCACGGCCACGGTCGTCTCCCAGGTTCTTACCTCGTCGGTGCAGATGCGCGGCGTGGTGTACCCGTCGATGCAGTACGACGTGTACGCGAGCGCTCCGTCGTCGAGTTCGTCGTCATCGGCGGGCGGCTCGGCGGCGGGCGGCTCGTCCTCGACGGGGTCGTCGGCGGCGGGGGCGGTGTACATCTCGAAGCTGAAGGTCGCCGCCGGCGACACGATCAGCAACGGGGAGCAGCTCGCCGAGCTCGACGGCGAGCCGTTGTTCGCGCTGACCGGCACGGTGCCCGCGTGGCGGGACCTGACACCGGGCGAGAGCGGGCCGGACGTGACCGAGCTGCAGAAGGCCCTCGCCTCGCTCGGGTACTACGACAACGGTGACACGGCCGGGTATTTCGGCTCGGCGACCGAGTACGCGGTGTACCTCTACTACCAGCACCTCGGCTACACCGCCCCATCCTCGGGCGGCGTGCCAGCGGCGGACGTGGTGTTCCTGCCGTCGCTGCCTGCGACGGTGGTGGCGGTGAACGGCACCACCGGCGAGCAGCCCGGCCAGCCGTTCCTCGAGCTCGCGCCGCGCGGGTCGCTGGCGCTGACCGGTGAGCTGCCGCCGGCCTACGCCGGCCAGGTGAAACCCGGCCTGAAGGTGACGATCTACGACGAGGTCACCGGCCTGCACGCGACGGGAACCGTGACCAACCTGGGCGCGGCGACGACCACGGTACCGACCGGGACGGCGGTCGACATCGGGAGCAGCCCCAGTTCGGCGAGCTCGTCGGCGTCCTCCAGCTCCAGTTCGACCGGGTCGAGCAGTTCCAGCAGCTCGAGCAGCTCGGGCCAGACGCCGTTCGTCCCGCTGACCGTGCGACCGTCTCATGCGCTGTCCTCGGCGCTGAACGGCGAGAACGTGCTGGTCACCGTGCAGACCGGGCAGACCGAGGGCCCGGTGCTTACGGTGCCGGTCGCCGCGATCGTCACCACCGCGTCCGGCACGAGCTACGTCACCGTGCTGAGCGCACACGGCAAGCAGACCGAGGTGCCGGTGACGCCGGGCATTTCCGAGAACGGCTACGTCCAGGTGACCCCGGTCAAGTCCGGCGCGCTCGCGGCGGGCGACCGTGTGGTGGTGAGCGGCTGATGACTGAGCGGCTGATGACCAGGCCGGTGATCGAGCTACGCGGCCTGGCCCGCACCTATCCCGGCCCGCCGCCGGTGCCGGCGCTGCGCCCGGCCGACCTGATCATCGCCGACGGCGATTACGTCGCGGTGACCGGGCCGTCCGGCTCGGGCAAGTCGACGCTGCTGCACCTGCTCGGCCTGCTCGACGCGCCGACCGAAGGCAGCTACCTGCTCGACGGCCTGGACACGTCCGCGCTGAACGACAAGGACCGCTCCGCGCTGCGCGGCAGGCGGATCGGGATCGTCTTCCAGGCGTTCCACCTGATGCCCTACCGGACGGCCCTGGAGAACGTGCTGCTCGCCGAGATGTACAACCGCACCCCCCGGGGCGCGCGGGTCCAGGCGGCAACCGGCGCGCTCGCCGCGGTCGGGCTGGGACACCGGCTCGACGCGCTGCCGACCACCCTGTCCGGCGGGGAAAGCCAGCGGGTCGCGATAGCGCGGGCGCTGGTCAACCAGCCGAGCCTGGTGCTGTGCGACGAGCCGACCGGGAACCTGGACTCGCGGAACGCGGCCGCGCTCATGGACCTGCTCGACCAGCTCAACGCGGCCGGCTACACGATCGTGGTGATTACGCACGACCCGGGGGTGGCGGCCCACGCCAGCCGGACGATCACGATTAGCGACGGCGCGCTGACCGAAGGCGGGGCCGACCATGGCTAGCCCGGTGACCGGCCTGCCGTCGCCCCGGCTGACCACGCGGAACGC
>Ga0318566_10000075_pt1 | contig 17029 bp, 19 predicted proteins | sample GRESIP066b5f22_FD_203492 | JGI IMG/M metagenome (GOLD analysis project Ga0318566, IMG submission 203492) | Tropical soil microbial communities from Luquillo Experimental Forest, Puerto Rico - GRE.SIPMG.066b5f22 | ecosystem: Environmental > Terrestrial > Soil > Tropical forest > Bulk soil... | reverse complement strand
GGCCGTAGGTGATGCCGACGAGGATGGCGATCAGGCTGGCGGCGAACAGCAGGTTGCCCCACCAGTCCATCCGCGCGTGCTTGCGGACCCCGATGTCGTGCAGCATGAAGTACGCCCAGATGGTGCCGAACACGCCGATCGGGGCCGAGACCAGGAAGATCAGGTGCCAGTTCACCGGGGCGAGCACGCCGCCGAGGATCAGGCCGATGAACGACCCGGCGATCGCCGCGATCGAGTTCACGCTGAGGGCGGTGCCGCGCTGGTTAGCCGGGAACGCGTCGGTGACGATGGCGGCGGAGTTGGCGAACAGGAACGCGCCGCCGATGCCCTGCACCACCCGCCAGACGATCAGCCACATCGCCCCCTGCGCGCCGTGCATCCAGGTCACGGTCAGGAAGATCGAGGCCACGCTGAAGATCGCGAAGCCCAGGGTGTACATCCGGACCCGGCCGAACATGTCGCCCAGCCGGCCGAAGGACACCACCAGCACCGCGGAGACAACGAGGAACCCCATGAACATCCACAGCAGGTAGCTGGTGTTGCCCGGGCTCAGCGGGTTCAGCCCGATGCCGCGGAACACGGCGGGCAGCGCGATCAGCACGATCGACTGGTTGATCGTGGCCATCAGCATGCCCAGCGTGGTGTTGGAAAGCGCGATCCACTTGTAGCGCGGGCCGAGCGGTCGGCCAGCCCGCAAAGGCGCGCCTGCCACCTCGGAATTTACCGTCATGGGCGGATGCTCCCCACCTGAAACTCAACGGGAACTTGCTTGTCTTCAACTAACAATGACTATCAGACAAGCATCCGCACCCGTAAGCCCGGGCGGTGATTTACGTCGACGGTCGCTCGGCGAGGGCAGCGAGCCGGTCCATCGATGCCAGTAGCCAGTCGGCGGTGGTCCTGCGGGCTCGCGGCAAGCGCGACCGGTCTGTCAGCCGGGTCCAGTCGTAGGTGTGCGTGACGCGCGTGCTTGACTCCCCGACCGGCTCGAGTTCCCAGCGCCACAGGTGCCCGGGCCGCGCCCGCCCCACGGGGGCGGGCATCCAGGCGATCAGGCGGCCCTCTTCGAACTCGACTACGTAGTTCTCCCGGATGCCGCCCCGTTTGAGCGTCATCGTGAACACGTCGCCCGCGCGGCGCACGCGCTGCCCGGCGGGGGCGGTAGCCAGGTTGTTGTTGCCGTCCCAGCGCGGCTGCTGCGCCGGGTCGGCGATCAGCTCGAATATCCGCCCGTGCCCGGCCGCGATCTCGCGACTGGCGCTGACTACTCGCGGCTCCTGCTCAGCTGTCATGCGCCCCATCCAAGCACCACCTCCCGTTCCGGCGGATGGAGGACACGGGGGGACCCCGGCTGGCAGCGGCATCACAAGACGTCGTTCACGTCGTTCACGTCGTTCACGTCGTTCACCAGGTCGAGCAGGGTCTCCAGGCCCGCGACGCATTCCCGCAGATCGCTGCCGATCGGATTCACCCGCAGGGTGGTGACGCCACAGTCGCGGTAGGCCCGCAGCCGGTCGCGGACAACGTCGGGCGGCCCGATCAGGTTGGTGCCCAGGCCGATCTCAATCGGCACCCGGGCGGCGGCGGCTTCCCGGTCGCCTGCGGCCCAGAGCCGCTGGACCTCGGCCACGTCATCGCCGAAGCCCTGCCTGGCGAAAGCGTTGTTGTAGAAGTTGTCTGCCCGCGAACCCATCGCGCCGAATGTGAACGCGTACCCGGCGGCATGGCGCCGCCCCGCCGCCTCGATGTCCTCGGTGAACTCCACGCTCACCGCGACCACCAGGTCCAGGTCCGACAGCGACCGTCCGGCCTGCCGCGCCGCCGCCCCGAGCGGGCCGAAGAACACCTCCGACGACCCGGGGAAGAACGAGTTGCCGATCCAGCCGTCGGCCAGCTCGCCGGTGAGCGCGAGGTTCGCCGGCCCGAGCGCCGCCACGTAGATCGGAACGAAGCAGGCCCCGGCGCGGGACCGGATCGCCGCCCCTGCACCGCCAGGCAACGGAAGCTGGTACACCTCGCCGGAATAGGTGAGACGCTCCCCCGCGGTGATTATGCGGATGATGTCGATGGTCTCCCGGGTCCGGCGCACCGGCCGGGAGAACCCGACCCCGTGCCATCCCTCCATCACCTGCGGGCCGCTGGTCCCGATCCCCAGGATGAACCGGCCATCAGAGATGTTCTGCAGGCTCATGGCCGACATCGCCAGCATCGCGGGGGTCCGGGCCCCGAGCTGCGCGATACCGGTGGCGAGGCGAACCCGCTGCGTCCTGGCGGCGATGGCCGCGAGCGGCGTGAACGCGTCGTAGGCCCAGAACTCGGGCACCCAGATCGAGTCCACTCCGACTCGTTCGGCTTCGCGGGCCAGGTCCAGCCACTGCGGGTCCTGGGGATTCACCGACAGCCCGATCGAAAGCGTCATGCCGAAGATTCCTCCCTCTATGTGACTCTCAACAGCCAAGTCTCACAATAGAACTCGGTATCTTGGCGTCAGGAGACGTCTCCAAGCCCGGGACGATGAGGAGGCTGGCCAGCCATGGAGTGGACGGGGGCGCGCTACGCGGACAAACCCACGGTGGAGGTGCGGGTATGGATCGATGCCCCGCCCGCGCGGGTCTGGGAACTCGTATCCGACATCGAGCTCATGCCGGCCATGAGCTCGGAGCTGCAGTCGGTGGCGTGGCTCGACGGCGCGCCGGCCACGGGTGCCAGGTTCACCGGGCACAGCAAGCACGAGGCGCTGGGCGAGTGGGAGACAATCTCACATGTCGTCGAGTTCGAGCCGGAGCGGGTGTTCGGGTGGGCGGTGGAGGATCCCGCCAACCCGAGCGCGCTGTGGCGTTTCCGGCTGGAGCCCAAGGACGGCGGGACTGAACTGTCCGAATGGGTGCAGCTGGGACCGGCCCGGTCGGGCCTGTCGCTCGCGATCGACCAGATGCCGGACAAGGAGCAGAAAATCGTGTTCGTGCGGATGCGCGAGTTCGAGCGCAACATCACCGTCACTCTTGAGCAGATCAAGACACTGGCCGAGGCCTGAGCCGGCGCGGGACGGCGTGATTTTTATCCCGAACGGACCGTGGTTTTATCCATTCCCGCCTGGCAGGGGTTCCAGGCGGGGGGCGGCCCGCGCGGCCAGCGCCGCGGCGACCTCTGGCGGCACCGGCACGTTCGAGCCCTGGAAGCCGCGGAACGGGCGGAACGACCCGAGCTGGACGTCTTCGAGCAGCTCAGACCTGAGCAGCGGCGGGCGGATGCGGTAGTCGAACCGGATGTCGGTCCGCCACCGGAAGTGCGCCGGGTCCGATGGCTGCACGGGATGCTCGTATGTCTCGGACATGATCGTCGCGGCATAGTAGATGCCAGGGGCCTTCGGCCCCACCACCTGCAGCCAGACCCGGTCGCCGACCGCCATCCGGTCCCGGTAGCGAGGCGTCCCCCACCAGTGCTCCCGGGAGGCGGCCAGCGAGGCACCCAGGTCGTGGTGCCGGGGGTTGGCCTGAAAGATCCAGTCAGCCATGACTTCCAGGCTAACGATCCGGCCGAACACCCGACAAATATGTCATTTGTGGGGCGTTCGTGTACGTTACGGAACGGCCCGCCGCGGGGGCACTAGGCGCGAATCGGGGATCACGGCCACGCCGAGGATCTCGATCATCGCCTCAGGCTGCCATAGACCAGTGGTTCCGATCCCCGCCATGGCCGGGTAGACGGGGCCGGCGAGCTCCCGCCAGACGCGCCCGATCTCCTTGCCGTGCGCCTGGTAGTCCGGGATGTCGGTCAGGTAGATCGTGATGCTTACCAGGTCCTCGGGAATGCCTCCGGCCTCGCGGAGCACCGTGAGCAGGTTGCCGAAGGCCTGGCGGAACTGCGCGACGATCCCGCCGGGGACGATCCGCATTGCTGAGTCAAGCGCCGTCTGGCCGCCGAGATAGAGGGTGTTACCGGTCAGCGTGCCGTGCGAATAGCCGCTCGGGGCCGGCAGCACGGCCGGGTTGACGGGGATGGGCAGCAGGCTGGTGGTGTTCACTGGTTCAGCGTAACAGTTATTGACAGATCTCTAACGATCGTGAGAATAATGAAATATGCTCGGCAAAGCGAGGGGAACCGCGCATGGAACCTGACCTCAGCAAATACGTGCTCGCGGGCGACAATTCGCGGTACGCCAGCGCCGGCGGCGCGGTCGTTCCCGTGGTCACCCGGGCGGGGCACGAGCCCGGCAGCACTGCCCAGTCCGGAGGCGTCACCCGCGTCTCGGGCGTGAGCGCCCAGCACACCCCGGCCACCCGGCTCTGGTTCGGCCAGGTGCGCAACGACGCGGGGTACCGCTCGGTGCCGCACCACCACGGCGAGGCCGAGACCGGCGGGTACGTGCTGTCCGGCCGCGCGCGGATCTACTTCGGCGAGAAGTTCGCCGACTACATCGACATGGCGGAAGGCGACTGGGTGTTCGTCCCGCCGTTCCTGCCGCACATCGAGTGCAATCTCGACCGCGCCCGGCCGCTGACCTGGATGACCACGCGCACCCCGGAGAACATCGTGGTCAACCTGCCGCAGGTCGACGACGGCGAACTGCCGGACTGGCTGGAGCGCCCATGACACCGCTGGCCCGCACCGGCTACGCGGACACCTTCGCCCGCGACAACCTTCCCCCGGCCGCCCAGTGGCCGGTCCTGGAGTTCAGCACCGACCTGCTGAAGTATCCCGAGCGGCTGAACGCGGCCGCCGAGATCATCGACGTGCCCACCGCGGCCTACAGCCCGGACCGGCCCGCGCTCCAGACCGCGGACGGCACTGTGTGGACCTACGGCGAGCTTCGCGTGCGGGCCGACCAGATCGCCCGGGTGCTGACCGAAGACCTCGGCCTGGTGACCGGCAACCGCGTGCTGCTCCGCTCGCCGAACAACCCGTGGACCGTCGCCGCCTGGCTCGGCGTCATCAAGGCCGGAGGCATCGTCGTCACCACGATGGCAGCGCTGCGGGCCCGCGAACTCGCCCCGATCATCGCCAAGACCAGGCCGTCGATCGCGCTGGCCGACCACCGTCACACCGACGACGTCTACGCCGCCGCCGCCAGCACCGCCCCAGGCCTGCGGGTCGTCGCCTACGGCGGCGACGCCGACGACGACCTGACCCGCCGGATCCTCGGCAAGCCGGGCGACTTCGCCGCCGCCGATACCGCGGCCGACGACGTGGCGCTGTTCGGCCCCACATCCGGCAGCACCGGTGCCCCGAAGGTCACCACCCACTTCCACCGCGACCTGCTGTCGATCGACAACACCTTCGGCAAGATGACCCTGCGGCTGCGGCCCGACGACCTGGTCGCCTGCACGGCCCCGTTCGCGTTCACGTTCGGCCTCGGGATGCTGATCGTGTTCACCCTCCGCGCCGGGGCGTGCGCCTTCCTCACCGAGGCGGCGACGCCGGCGCAGCTCGCGGACCTGGTTGCCGAGCACCAGGTCACGGTCCTTGCCACCGCGCCCACCGCCTACAAGCAGATCCTGCGGTCCGGCAAGGCCGGCCAGCTGTCCGGGCTGCGCGCCGCGGTCAGCGCCGGCGAGCACATTCCGCGCGAGACCTGGCAGCGGCTGCGGGACGAGGCGGGGCTACGGGTCATCGACGGCATCGGCACGACCGAGCTGCTGCACATCTTCATCAGCGCGGCCGGCGACGACATCAGGCCGGGGGCCACCGGCAAGCCGGTGCCCGGCTACCGGGCTACCATCCTCGACGCCGACGGCAACGAGGCCGCTCCCGGCGTCGAGGGACGGCTGGCGGTGATCGGCCCAGTCGGCTGCCGCTACCTCGACGACGGGCGGCAGTCCAGTTACGTCGTCAACGGCTGGAACGTCACCGGGGACACGTTCGTCAAAGACGACGACGGCTACTTCTGGTACCAGGCCCGCACCGACAACATGATCCTTTCCTCCGGGTACAACATCGGCGGTCCGGAGGTCGAAGCGGCTATCGATACCCACCCGGACGTCGTGGAGTCCGCGGTGATCGGCGAGCCGGACCCCGAGCGAGGCTCGATCATCTGCGCGTTCGTCGTGCTCCGCGACGGCGTCGCCGGCGACACCGCCAAGGCCAGCGAGATCCAGGACTACGTCAAGGGCCAGCTGGCCCCGTACAAGTACCCGCGGGACGTCCGCTTCACGACATCGCTCCCGCGCAACGCCAGCGGCAAGGTCCAGCACTTCAAGCTGCGCGAGATCATCGCGCCGGAGGCCGGGGCGTGAAGATCGCGATCGCCGGGGGCGGCCCGGGCGGCCTGTACCTCGGGGCGCTGATGAAGGGGCTCGACCCGCGGCACGAGGTGACGGTGTGGGAGCGGAACGCCCCGGGTGACACCGTCGGGTTCGGGGTCGTGTTCTCCGACGAGACCCTGGGCGGCATCGAGGGCGCCGACTCCGTCGTGCACGACCGGATGGAGCGCCGCTTCGCCCGGTGGACCGACATCGACATCGCCCGCACCGACTCCCGCGGCGGCGGGCACCGGTTCACCGTCGGCGGGCAAGGGTTCGCGGCGATGAGCCGCAAGGAGTTGCTGCGGATCCTCCAGGACCGCGCGGCGGAGCTGGGGGTGGACGTCCGCTACCGCACGCCCGCGCCAGACGTCGCGGGACTGTGCGCCACCCACGACCTCGTGGTCGCCGCCGACGGCGTCAATTCCGCGATCCGCACACGCTACGCCGGCGCGTTCGGCCCCGACATCGACCAGCGGGTGAACAAGTACATCTGGCTCGGCACCGACCTGGTCTTCGAGGCGTTCCAGTTCTTCGTCAAGCAGACGCCGTGGGGCACTATGCAGATCCACGGCTATCCGTACTCCGCCGCGGGCTCGACGTTCATCGTGGAAATGCACGAGCAGGTGTGGCGCGCCGCCGGGTTCGGCAAGACGGAGCACGAGGCCTTCCCGCCCGGCGCCAGCGATGAGTACGCCGTCGGCCGGATCCGGGAGATCTTCGCCGACGAGCTGCGCGGCCATCAGGTTCTCACCAACAACTCCAAGTGGCTCAACTTCCGCACCGTCCGCAACGAGCGCTGGCATGACGGCAACGTGGTCCTGCTCGGCGACGCGGCCCACACCGCGCACTTCTCCATCGGCTCGGGCACCAAGCTCGCCATGGAGGACGCCCTCGCGCTGGCGGCCTGCCTGCATGAGCACCCATCGGTCCAGGCGGCGCTCGACGCCTACCAGGCCGAGCGCAAACCGGTCGTGGAGTCCACCCAGCGCGCGGCGCAGGCGTCGCTCGAGTGGTTCGAGAACATCGGCATGTACGCCGGGCAGGACCCCGCTCAGTTCGCGTTCAACCTGCTGACCCGGTCACGCCGGATCACCTTCGAGAACCTCAGGGAACGTGACGAGGACTTCGCGGCGCGGATCGAGGCTGAATTCGCCCGGCATGCCGGGGCCGCGCCGGCGCCGGCGATGTTCACCCCGGCGCGGATCGGCCCGCTCGCGCTGAAGAACCGGGTCATCGTCTCGTCGATGGACATGTACAGCGCCGACGAAGGGCTGCCCGGTGAGTTCCACCTCGTCCACCTGGGGTCCAAGGCCCTGGGCGGCGCGGGTCTTGTGATGACGGAGATGACCTGCGTGTCGCCCGAGGGCCGGATCACGCCCGGCTGCCCGGGGCTGTGGACCGACGAGCAGCGCGACCGGTGGGCCGCGATCACCCGCTTCGTCCACCAGCGATCCACCGCGAAGATCGGCCTGCAGCTCGGCCACTCCGGCCGCAAGGGCTCGACCAGGCTGATGTGGGAGGGCATGGACGAGCCGCTGCCAGACGGCAACTGGGAGGTCATCGGCCCGTCGGCGCTGCCGTACGGGGCCGACTGCCACGTGCCCAGGGAGGCGGCGCGGGCGGACCTGGACAAGATCATCGCCGACTTCGCCGCCGCCGCCCGCCGCGGCGTGCAGGCCGGCTTCGACCTGATCGAGGTGCACGCCGCCCACGGGTACCTGCTCAGCTCCTTCCTGTCCCCGGTGTCCAACACGCGCGGCGACCGCTACGGCGGGCCGCTGGAGAACAGGCTGCGGTTCCCGCTCGAAGTCTTCGACGCGGTCCGCGCGGCGGCCGGCGACGCCGTTCCCGTGACGGTGCGGATCTCGGCCACCGACTGGGTGCCCGGCGGCAACACCGACGACGACGCGGTGGAGATCGCGCGCGCCTTCATCGCGCACGGCGCGGCGGCCATCGACGTGTCATCCGGCCAGGTCAGCAAGGACGAGCGGCCGGCGTTCGGGCGGTCCTACCAGACGCCGTTCGCCGACAAGGTCCGCCACCAGGTCGCCGGGCCGGCTGGCGTCGCGGTGATCGCGGTCGGGGCCATCTCCAGCTACGACGACGTGAACTCCATCCTGCTGGCCGGGCGCGCGGACCTGTGCGCCCTCGGCCGCACGCACCTGTACGACCCGCAGTGGACGCTGCACGCGGCCGCTGAGCAGGGGTACGCCGGCGACGGCGCGCGGTGGCCCGTCCAGTGGGAGGCAGGCCGCCGCAAGCCGCCGACGGCGCGGACCGACAAGATCCCGCCGCGGCTGTCGCTGTTGCGAGCGGCCCCGGCCGGCACCGTGCACCTGCGGTGGAAGCCCGCGCCGGAACCAGTGACCGCCTGACACAATGGAAGAGATGAGCAAGTCCGAGGAGAACCCGTCCGCGGCACGCTCGCGCAGGTCCCGTACCGTCGTGGTCAGCTTCCTTGGCTCTGTCGTGCGCCGGATGGGCGACTGGATGCCCATCGCCGGGACCGTCGACCTGATGACTCAGTTCGGCCTCGACGCGCCGAGCGTGCGCACCGCCGTGTTCCGCCTGAAGCAGCGCGGCTGGCTCACCGCCGAGACCCGCGGCGGGACGCGGGGCTACGCGCTCGCCCCGCTGGCCACCGCCACGCTCGCCGCGGGGGATGACCTCATCTGGCATGCCCGGCAGCCCGCCGACCTCGCCGACGGCTGGTGCGTGGTCAACTTCTCCGTCCCCGAGTCGGCGCGGACCAAGCGGCATCAGCTTCGCGGGCACCTCGCCCACCTGGGTTTCGGGAACATCGGGACCGCGATGTGGATCGCGCCCGCGCGGATGCGCCCGGCGGCGGAGCAGGCGATCGCCGAACTCGGTCTTGACAAGTACGCCGCGATCTTCGTCGGCGACTACGTCGGCGGGCAGGACCTCACCACGCTGCTGTACTCCAGCTGGGACCTGGCCGGCATTGACCGGGCCTACCGGGACTTCATCGCCCGGTACGCCGGCACAGCGGCCACGCTGGAGACGCGGGCGGCGATCGGCCCGCAGCAGGCTTTCGTGACCTATCTCGGCGTCGTCGACCACTGGCGCAAGCTGCCCTTCCACGATCCAGGGCTGCCCAGGGAGGTACTCGCCGCCGACTGGAGCGCTCCCGCGGCGGGGGCGCTGTTCCAGAAGCTGGTGGCGATCCTCGAAGGCCGCGCGCTCGCCCACGCCGCCGGGTACTGGCCGACTCAGCCTGATTGATCGGGGCTGGGCCCGTGGTCGTGATGGTGAGGATCCTCATTCGCGGCGGGTCCGCCCGCACGGGGCGGATCGGCAGGCATTCAACAGCCGGGCTGGCCGTGGTTCCCGCAGCAAGCCTGGCCGGTGCGCAGCTTGATGAGGGTGTTGGATACGGCCATCCGCAACTTGACAGCGAACGGGGCATCGTAGGTCGTCCAGTTGGAGAACATGGCCCGCGGGCTTGGCCGGGATTCATGATGATGCTCTGTCATACCGCGAACACTAAACCTGGGCTATCGGTCTATAGCCGCGGAGTCTTGGCCCGCCACAGCCAGGCCGGCCTTTACTGGGGGCGAACCCAGCTACGCAGGCACGGCCAGCTGAGGAGCTGTCATGACCGAGACCACCTCGCAGACAGCGGGAAACGCGGACGGCGCGGGGCCCGCCCCGCCGCAGACGCTGGCCGGGCGGGTCCGCCGCTCCTTCACCGACTCGTCCGGCTCCATCGTCTTCGGCATGGAGGACGGCACTGTCTCGATCTTCGGCCTCGTCTTCGGGGTCGCCGCCGCGGCACCGAACTCCAGCGCCGTGCTGCTGGCCGGCGCCACCGGCGCGATCGCCGCCGCGGTGTCGATGATGGCGGGCACGTTCCTCGACGTCGAGACCGCCAACGACCAGGCCGCGTCCCGGATCGCCGAAGAGCGCGCGCGTTACGCCGCCGACCCGGAGAAGGCTGACCGGGACGTCCGCCGCCGCCTGGTCTCGGCCGGCTTCAGCGACACGGAGGCGGCGACCGTGACTGGCATCATGAGCAAGCATCCGGAAACCCGGCTCGAGATCGCCGCCGCCGTTGACCTCGGCGCGGGCGAGGCGACCCGGCAGAATCCCTACGTCCAGTCGGCGTGGATGTTCATCACCGACCTGTTCGCCGCGGCGGTGCCGGTCGTCCCGTTCGCCATCTTCGGCCTGGGGACCGCGCGAATCGTCTCGCTGATCGTGACGTTCACGCTGCTGGTCGTCCTCGGCATCGGGCGCGCCAGGATCGGCCGCCGTCGGGTCCTGCCGACCGTCGCGCAGACCGTCGGAATCGCGACGGCGGCCGCGCTCGCCGGCCTGCTGGTCGGCAAGCTCATCTCCTGACTCCCGCGCTGGGCGGCTGTGCACGCCCGGTGAGTAGCCGCTGCGGAGTACAGGCGCCACCGCTCGTTCTGACTCATCTGAGCTTAAAGTGCCGCGCTGCACTTGCTTGACATAGTTAGCGCTTGATATAGTATGCAAGGACAGCATCCACAGAGGAAGGCACAGACAATGACCCGCTACTCCACCCAGGACCTGCAGGAAGAGTTCTGGAACGTGATCCGCACGAGCCAGGAGACCGTCGTTGAGGTGGTCAAGACCTGCGTTGACACCGTCAAGACCGTGACGCCGAAGGTGCCAGTGGCCCGGGTGCCGCTCGCCGACCGGCTGCCCAAGCCGGAGGACGTCGTGACCAGCGCCTACGACTTCGCCGAGAAGCTGCTCTCCAGCCAGCGCCACTTCGCCGAAGAGCTGGTGAAGGCGACGGCCCCGCTGATGCCCGGCAACGACACGCAGCAGGAGCAGGAGCAGGGTGACGCGGCCGCCGAGTGAGGCATCCGCGCCACAACCCGTGAAACTCGCGCGGCGGCCGGAATTCCGGCCGCCAGCGGCATTGGTACGCGGCAGCACCGGACTCCGGGGCTGCCGCGTACTATAATTTGCGCTAGATGAGGAGGTGGCCATGACAGACTCGTGGCAGGCGCAGCGGGAGGCGCTCGGCGCGTTCATCCGCAATCAGCGCAAGATGGCCAACCTTTCGCTCCGCCAGCTTGCCGAGCTGACCAGCCTGTCGAACCCGTACCTGAGCCAGGTCGAGCGGGGGCTGCACCAGCCGTCGGTGCGCGTGCTCAGGGCGATCTCCGATGCGCTCAACCTGTCCGCCGAGACGCTCCTCGCCCAGGCCGGCCTGATCGATGCCGTCACCGGCAAGGACCCGGACGACGATGGGGCGGGCCAGCCGGACGCCAGCCAGAAAGCCCGGAAAGCGCGGACCGAGGACGTGATCGGGGCAGACGAGCGCCTGAGCGAGGACCAGAAGGCGGCGCTGCTCGCCGTGTACCGCAGCATGGTCGGCCCGTCCTGACGCGGAGTGCGGTGCCCGGCGCCGCCGGACCCTCGCTCGGGTAACGGCGGCGCCGGGCGCGGACGTAGCCGGGCCGGGCGCGCGACCGCGCCCCCGGCCCGGACGGCTCAGGCGGCCTGGGAGGCGTGGGGCAGGACCGAGTCCAGGGACTTGCCCGTGTTGCGGGCCTGGATGCCCAGGACGGTCAGCGAGACGCCGTAGATCATGCTGTACAGCCCGAAGAGCAGGGCCAGGGTGACGGCGCCGATGTCCGGGCGGGCGACGAGCACGACACCGAACGCGATGGAGACGAGCCCGGCGAGGATGAAGAACGCGCGCGTCCCCGCGGTCTCCCCGCTCTGGAAGGCGGCGAACAGCTCGGCGAAGCCGCTGACGAACGCCCAGACCGCCACGATGATGACGAGCACCAGCGCGGTGGGGCCGGGCCAGACGATGGCGACGATCCCCGCCGCGACATCGATCAACGCCAGCAGCAGGTGTCCGAAGACGGGCCCCGCGTTACGGCTGCCGAACGCCCGTGCCGCCTCTAGTCCCGCGTCTATGAAGCAGTACACCGCGAACAGGATGACCAGCGCGAGGATCGTCACATTTGGCCAGACGATGGCGATGATCCCCACGATGAACGCGAGGATGCCCCGGACGATGAGCGAGCTGGACCACGACTTGAACATGACACTTCCTTTCATCGCAAACGCTCCCTCACTAGTGGAAGCGCGGCAGGCGGTGCCTGGCCAAGATCTGCGGCCAATGGGTGCATAGCTGGCGCTTCTGGTCAGCTTCTGATCAGCTTCTGACCGGCCGGCTGTGCCGTCCGGCGAATCGGCTCTGTCGCGCGTCTCGTGCGCAGACCGCCGCCGGGCCGCCCGGAGAGGCGCGCACCACACCGAATTATTGCGCGATGTTTGGCCCCTCCCAGGGGGCCAAACATCGCGCAATCTTCTGATTACATCGGCCTCCGGTGCGTTTATAGGAGCCGAACGGGCGGTGGCGACTGTCAAGATCCAGGGCAAGCCGGCTGTCAAGACTGCTGCTCGGCGGGCTTGACCAGCAGCCGCTTGTGCAGTTCGGTGGTGAGCTTGTCGATCTCGCGGGTGAGCTCGGTGTTGGTTTTGAGCTCCAGTTCCTGCTCTTGGAAGTCGTGGTCGGCCTTGGCCTGCTGGAATGCCGCCTGCCGGTTCTGGCCGATCATGACGAAAGTGGACAGGAAGATCGCTTCCAGCGACACGATCAGCGTCAGCGTCGGCCACGGGCTTTTCTCGATGAGCAGCATCCAGAGCGCGAACAGCCCGATGTGCAGGTAGACGAAGTTCATCGACCCGGCGAAGGCGGTGATCCCGTCGGCAACCCGCAGCTGAACGTTCTGAGCCCGCTGCGCCCGCTGCTCCAAGACGGCCGGATGGTGCGCAAGCGTGTGCTGCAGCCTGGCTTGCGCCTCTTTCAGCCTGGCTGCCTGCCCGCCGATACCAGCTGCGTGCGGCTCCGGCTGAGCCTGCGCACCGGGCGGGAGTTGCGCGCTGCGATCGGGATCGGTCATGGTAGCGCCTTTCGTCTTGGTGCCTTCGACGGCCGCGGCGGGTAAGGCGGATTCGCCGCCCATTCGCCAGTCCACCTGATCATCGCGCAATGGTCCATCACTGCTCCCGCCAGTTCAGGTCACCGGCCGTCAATAGTGCTATAGGCAGCGGTTGTTGGCTTCCCGGCGGCCGCGGCTGCTGCGATAACTCCGGAAACGCGGAAAGATGGCTGCCAGCAGTGCGCAGCACAGGGATGAACGACCACGTGACGGCTCACAGGCATTCTCAGCACCCCGGGCCAGGGCCCGCCGACGCCGGTAAGCACGCGTCAGTCGCAGCGAAGGCCGCCGCCATCGACGCCGCGCAGGCACGGCCGCTGACCTGGAAGAACGTCGTCAGGCAGGCCGTGGTGGTCGCGGTGGCCGGCGCGGCCATCTACCTCGTGCTGCCGAAGCTGATGGCGGTGCTGGGTTCGTGGCCGCGGCTGTCGACGCTCAACCCGGTATGGTTCACGGTCGCACTCGCCGCCGAACTGATCTCGTTCATCTGCAACTTCGCCTTGCAGCGGCTGGCCCTGCGGACCAGGGCCTGGTTCCCCGTCGTCACCGCCGGGCTGGCCGGAAACGCGGTCACCGACAGCCTGCCCGGCGGCGACGCGGCGGGCGCCGCCGTCCAGTTCGGCATGCTCACCACCGCGGGGTTCGACACCGATACCGCTGTCGGCGGGCTCACCACGTTCTCGCTGCTCGGAGTTGGCGGCCTGCTCGCGCTGCCCCTTTTCGCGCTGCCCGCCATCCTGGCCGGCGTACCGGCGAGCCCCGGCCTTGTCCATACCGCCCTGCTCGGTGTCGCCGGATTCGTCGGGTTCGCCATCTTCGGCGTGATCCTCCTGTACACCGACTGGCCGCTGGCCGCGGCAGGACGCGCGGCGCAGCGCCTGCGGAACTGGGTGACCCGCGGCCGCCGGCCGCCGGTGACCGGCTTGGACAAGCGACTGCTTGACCAGCGCGACACGATCAGGGGGGTGCTGGGAAGGGAATGGTGGCAGGCCGTCCTGCTGACCGCGGGCCGCCTCGGCTTCGACTTCGGCTGCCTGCTGGCCGCCCTGCGCGCCACCGGCGCTGACCCCCAGCCCTCCCTGGTGCTGCTTGCCTACTCGGCCGCGGGCATCGTCGCGCTCTTGCCGCTCACCCCAGGCGGGCTGGGCATTGTGGAGGCGAGCCTGGGCGGTCTGCTGGTCCTGGCCGGCGTGCAGGCCGGCTACGCCTTCCTGGCCACCCTCGCCTACCGGGTCGCCTCCTACTGGCTTCCTCTCCTGGCCGGGCCGCCCGCTTACCTGCTCTTCCGCCATCGCTACGGACGGCCGGTCTCCCGGCGTGCTACGCCAGACGGTGATGGCTAGCCGCCGGCCGGCGACGCGGCTTCCTCAGCGGCCTCCGCATAGGGCCGGTCAGAATGATGCTCCGCCGGCCCGCTGCTCCGCGACCGCCGCCGCCGCGGAGTGCATCAGGACCATCTTGCCGAACGGGCGGTGGCGTCTGCCGTGACCCGGAGCTGACACTGCCGTGGCGGCAGGTTTGAGGGGTGTGGGCCACAGCCCTCATCTTGTGAGGCCAGGGGGCCACAACCCGCATACGGTGGCAGGCGTCGCATAGCGCCGGTCGATGTCACCAGAGTCAGTGACGCCTTTTCCCTGGCCGCCCTGTGGTGGTGCACTTACCGAAGCGCGGGCGAAACCTGCCCATGGCACTCCCGGAACGGGCGCTTGCCAGGCGCGAGGAAGCGAGGAGGCTCTCCATGACCGAGCTGGACATTAATGTGGCGCGGTGCGAGGCGCTGTTCTCCTCAGCACTGCAAGAATCAGACGTTCTGACCACCGGGTCGGTGACAGCCGCGATCCGCGCCGCCGTGCGACAGTTCGGCGTCGGTGGCTGCATCGGCCTGATGGCGCAGGAGTTCGGCGACCATCCCGAGGCAGCGGGCGCGCGCATGAGGTGGGCCAGGCACGTAGTGAGCGAACTGTTCGCCGAACCCGCGCCGCGGCAAGCGGCGCAAAGCGGCCGGCCGCCGGCCGGCGCCGCCCGCCACGCTGCCTGACCGGCACGAAGCTGGCCTCCTGGGCGGTCATCAATAGACGGCATCGATTGCCGCGCAGGCGCGCACGGGCCGCCGCGCCAGACCCTGAGCGGGCGACCGGTCCCGGCCGGTCAGCGCGGCGGTTCCGCCGGCTGGCAGCCCCTTTCACGGCCCATAGCGCTGGCCGATGGCACCACAGCCGCCGTCGCTTGGACCACCGCCAGAGTCCGGGGTGGACTGTATGAAAGACGACCGGATTCTCCGGAGTCCGGTCCGGCTGACTGACGGCAAGGCGGTGGCACGATGCGGGCAGCACCCGGGCGGCCGCGCTGGAAAGCGCGGCTCGCCATGGCCCTAGGACTGGACGGCAATCCGCTGCGCCGGGCCAGCGACCGGGCGGAAGCCTGGATCCGGGCGGGGCTGCTCGTCATCCTCCTGATCGGCGGGCCGACGACGGCCCTGGCCGCGGGACAGTGGGCCGCTCACGCGGCGGGCACTGGGACGAGCGTGCAGCCGCACGCAGTCCGGGCGGTCCTGCTCCAGCCGGCCATAACCCCCGCTAGCCCGGGCGCGGCCGCCCAGGGTGCCCAGGTGTGGGTTAGGGCACGGTGGGAGAGTGCGGGCGGCTCCGCCCGGACCGGCGAGGTGCCCGCTCCGGCAGGCGCCGCGGCCGGTGCCGCCGTCACCGTATGGCTGACCGCCTCCGGCCGGGTCACCGACCCGCCGCAATGGGGCGACTTCGCTTTCGCGGCCGTACTGACGGCGGTGATGACGCTGGCCGTCACGGCGTTCGCGCTGCTGGCCGCGCTACGGCTGGTTCAGCGCTTCCTGAACTGGCGGCGCATGGCCGCCTGGGAGGCGGCCTGGCGGGCGATCGGACCGCGGTGGACCGGCCACCGGTCGTGACGGGCGACGCTCACCTCCGCCTACCCCGTCCCTGCAGCCGTCGGCCACGGTGATCGGCGTGAGCGTGATCGTCCCCGTCGTCGGCCTGGACCCCGAGATCGTGACCTGGCGCTGGTGGTACCGCGTCCTGCACGACCACGTCGCTGCCCGGCTGCGGCGCGCGCTTCGGGACCTGCCCGGAGTCGTGGTCACTAGCGCGCCTTTCCACCTGACGCACTGACGTGCGGCCGGTGGCTGGTGCCGGGCAGTTGATCCGCCCGCGCCGGTTTCCTGGCGGCTGCCAGCGAGATGACCATGGTCAGGCCGCCGCCCGGCGTCTCGTGCGGGTCAAGCGTGCCGCCCATCGCCTCGGTCAGGCCACGGGACAACGCCAGCCCGAGCCCGACACCGGGCGACGCGGCGGTGTCGCCGAGCCGTTGGAAGGGCAGGAACGCCCGATCGCGCTCGGTCCTGGGGATGCCGGGCCCGCGATCGATGACGCGCAGTTCCACCCGGCCGCCGCGGGCGCGGGCCGTCAGCAGCGGCGGCGTCCCAGGAGGGGAGTACCGCAGTGCGTTACTGGCCAGGTTCACGATGACCCGCTGCATGAGCGCCGGGTCCGCCATGACCTCGGGCAGCCCCGCCGGGACGCGCACCGTGACCGATCGCGGCCCAACGTCATCGAGCGCGTCCGCGACGATGTCGCCGAGCGCGGCTGGCCGGGGAAACACCGATAGCTTCCCCGCCTGCAGCCGGCTCATATCCAGCAGGCTGGCTACAAGGCGGGCGAGCTGGTCCAAGGACTCATCGGCGGCGGCCAGCAGCTCATCGCGATCGGCGGCGGAAAGCGGGGCGTCCGCCGCGCGCAGCCCGCTCACCGCCGCCTTCGCGGCGGCGAGCGGGCTGCGCAGGTCATGGCTGAGCGTGGT
>Ga0318566_10000071_pt1 | contig 17202 bp, 17 predicted proteins | sample GRESIP066b5f22_FD_203492 | JGI IMG/M metagenome (GOLD analysis project Ga0318566, IMG submission 203492) | Tropical soil microbial communities from Luquillo Experimental Forest, Puerto Rico - GRE.SIPMG.066b5f22 | ecosystem: Environmental > Terrestrial > Soil > Tropical forest > Bulk soil... | reverse complement strand
GGCCGCGGAATAGGCTCGCGAGGCTCACGTCCAGAATAGATACCCCTCCGGGGTACCTACCCGCTCAGGTTTCATGATCACGAAAGATCCGCGTACTCGGGTGATGAAAAGCCTTCGCCAGGACAACACTCTTCGCCATCGTGCCGATACTGCTGGGGTTATCTGTGCGTTAAATCCGAAATTTCTGGATTTGATACCCCTACCGTCCACGGCGCGGCCGGGGCGGGGTCGCGGGCATTTAGCATCGCTCGCCGCAGAACCGGCGGTTTCGCGCCCGGAATGCCCGTTTCCTATAGGGACGCGTTCGCTGCCGCAGGGAGTGTCCGCTAGCTCGGGCCTCACCTGTCATGGCGCGCGGTGGTGGGGCGCGCCGGGCCGGCCGCGGACAGGTGAGGTGTTAGGAACGGCGCGAACTGGGCAGGCAGTGGTGATTCCTGAGCGGGAGGGAGTGACTGTGCAGCACGATGAGCTGATCGGGCAGGTGCGGTACCGGGCACGACTAGCCAGCGGGAGCGACGCCGAGCGCGCCGTCCGGGCGGCGCTGCACACCCTCGGCGAGTACCTGTACCTTGGCGTGCCGAACGGGGAGCGGTTTGACCGCCAGGAGTTCGTCGCCCGCGTCGCCGCCCGCGCCGGAACACGCCAGCAGCATGCCGCCTGCCTCGCCCGGACGGTGTTCGAGGTGATCGACGAGGCGGTTCAGGACGAGGTGATGCTCAAGGTGGCGGGCAGCCTGCCGGATGACATCGCCGAGCTACTGACGGCCGACAACGCCGACTAGGCGGCCTGGTCACAGCCTTAGCTCCGGCGAAGTCGTTGTTTCGACACATGCCCGTCGGGTAGCGGCGGCGCGGCGCGGGTACGTCGCAGTGCACCCGAGGGCCTCGGTCCCGTCCCGCGCGGCACCGCCCGGGCGTGACTTGGAGACGGCGAAGTGACTGATGAAGTAGGAGTGCCGCGCGCGGACGGAGGGGCCGACGCGGACGGGAGCCCGGGCAGGGAGCACATCGGGGCGCTGGTCGGCGCGCTCAGCGTCCTGGACACCCGGTTGCTCGACGACTGGGGGCAGCGGCTCTGCGCGGCGCTGCGCCGCGGCGGGCGGCTGCTCGTCGCCGGGACCGGCGGATCCGCCGCACAGGCCTGGTACCTGGCCGCGGAGTTCACCGGCAAGTCCACACCCGACCGCCGGCCGTTCTCGGCGCTGGCGCTGCACTCGGAGACCTCGATGGTGACCGCCGTCGCCAACGGCCACGGCTACGACGAGGTGTTCGCCCGGCAGGTGCGGGCCCACGGCCGGTCCGGCGACGTGCTGCTGGCGCTGTCCACGTCCGGCCACGGCCGCAACCTGCTCCGCGCGGTGTCCGCCGCTAAAGCGGGCGGGCTGGTCACGTGGTGCCTGACCGGGCCGGCGCCGAACCCGCTCGCGGACGCGTGCGACGAGGCGGTGTGCGTGTACCCGGCGGGCGCGCGTGCGCTGTCGCTGACCGCGACCGTGCGGGAGGCGCACCAGGTGGCGCTGAACCTTATCTGCCTGGCGTTCGACGCGGCGGTCGCGGGGCGTCCCACGAATTCGGCTTGATCGCGGACGTCATGGCGGCGGTACGGGAGGTACGCACTTTGCGTACTGGTGGTGGTTTCAACCATGGCAGGCCGGGTAGCGCGAAGCAGCATGGCAGGACTCCGGCTTAGCGCGCACGGTGACCGGAAAGGAGCAGGCAGGCCAGCTATGTCAGCGATCCCGCAAAACCCGGGCTGTCTCCGATGCCCAGAGCCGGTCCAGCCCGTCGTCAAGGTTCTCGGCGGGGCGTGATCAGTGGTGCGACGGAGGGTTACCCGGGCGCTGCCGGCTATACATGGGGCATGTCACACCGACGGCAACCACCGGAAACACTGGTGTATCGTCGGTGCCTCGGAGGTGTGGTGTGGCTGATTCAGCAGTGCTGAACCGCACCTTCCGGCATGTCGGCTTCTTCTACCGGACCGAGGACGAGTACGCGGCCGCCGTGACCGGGTTCCTCCGCGACGGGCTGGCCGCCGGCGAGCCCGCCCTCGCCGCGGTCCCGCAGGCCAGGATCGCGCTGCTGCGGGACGCGCTCGGCGCGGACGCGGCGCTGGTCGAGTTCGCGGACATGGCCGAGATGGGCCGGAACCCCGCGCGGATCATCCCCCGGGTGCTCGCCTTCACCCGTCAGCACGCCGGACGGCGCGTCCGCTATGTCGGCGAGCCGATCTGGGCGGCGCGCAGCGACGCCGAACTGCGGGAAGCCACCCGGCACGAGGCGCTCATCAACGTCGCGTTCGCCGCCGCGGACGCGGACATCCTCTGCCCCTACGACACCGCCGGGCTCGCGCCCGCCATCATCACCGACGCCATGCGAACGCACCCGTTGCTCCTGTCAGACGGCGGCCATGGGACAAGTCCCATGTACGCCGTACCGCCCCGGATCCCGTCCAGTTGCAGCCTTCCGCTGCCCGCGCCGCCTCACGATGCCATGTTCCATACGTACCGCACGGACCTGTCAGAGGTCCGGGCCTTGGTGCTGAAGCACGCCAGGGACGCGGGGCTCACCGATGCCCGCGCCAGCGACCTGGTGCTCGCGGTGAGTGAGGTGGCTGCCAACACGCTCCGCCACACTCAGTCCCAGGGGACCTTGACCATCTGGTACGAGCCCGACGAGATCGTCTGCGAAATCCACGACGAGGGCAGGATCACCGACCCGCTCGCGGGCCGGCGCCGGCCCGCGCCGGACGCCTTGGGCGGCCATGGCCTCTGGCTCGTCCACCAGCTTTGTGACCTGGTAGAACTCCGCTCGGACGAGAGCGGGACAACGATACGGATGCACATGCTCGTGCAGCCTCCGCCGACGGACGGCTGAGTGGCACCAACTGGCTTGTTGGTGTGGTACAACACGGGTGTGGATCTGCTCACGACGTCTGTCGCGACGGTCGAGTCCGAAGGCGACCCCTACACGATCGTAGAGGTCGCCGGCGAGGCTGACGTGACCAACTGCGACTCTCTTCGCGAGGTGCTCGAGGCCGAAGTGGCCAAGCAGCCGCGCACGTTGATCATCGACCTCAGCGGTCTGCGCTTCATGGACTCCTCGGCGCTGCACGTGATCCTGCGCGCCAACCGGGCGATGGACCGCCAAGGCAGCGTGCTGGCGCTCGCCTCCCCGCGCGAACCGGTGGCGAAGATGCTCCGGCTGACCGCGGCGGACCAGCTCATCCCCGTCTACGCGAGCGTGCGCGAGGCCACCGCGGGATAAAAATCTTCGGAAAGCGTTTATGCGCGGCGCGCGGCGGATATTATCGATTGCAGTGGTGCCTACGACGCAGGCACGTTCCACGCCAGTCACGGCGTGCGTGCTCGCGTAGGCCCACTATTTTGTTGCAGCTTCCAGGCCTCCCGAGGGTCCGCCGTGATGGCTCCCCCCGATGAGGAGGCCATAATGAAGATCGCCCTGGTAGCGCAGCACGCGACCCTTTCCGCCAGCAACGGCGCCCCGCAGGCCGATGAAGACGTGCGATTGCGTGAGCTGAGCCGGAGCCTGGCCGCCAACGGCCACCGGGTGACCGTCTACGCGCAGCGGCCCGACGGGCTCGTCCCGGAGCGGTCCGAGCTCGAGCCCGGTGTCCGGGTCGAGTACATCGGCGACGCCGGCGCGCGCGATGAGTCGGAGCTGCTGGCCCGGGTGCCCGAGTTCAGCCACCCGCTGCGGGAGCGGTGGAGCCACGAGCGCCCGGACGTGGTGCACGCGCTGCGCTGGATCAGCGGTCTCGCCGCGCTGGCCGCGGCACGCGACCTGAGGATCCCGGTTGTCCAGTCGTTCAACTCGCTCGGCGTCGCCGAGCGCCGGCACCATGTGATCCCCCAGACCGCTGGCACCGAACGCATCCGGCTTGAGCCCGCCATCGGCCGCACCGTCAACGCCGTGGTGGCCGGCAGCTCCGACGAGGAGTCGGACCTGACCAGGCTCGGGGTGCCCCGCCGGTCGATCAAGGTCATTCCGTGCGGTGTGGACACCGACGAGTTCACTCCGGAAGGCCCGGTCGCCAACCGCACCACCGGGCCCCGGCTGGTGACTGTCGCCGACCTGAACGAGCACGAAGCGCTCGGCACGCTGCTGCGCGCGCTGGCCAAGGTCCCCGGCGCCGAACTGATCGTCGCGGGCGGCCCGCCGCGCGCCGAGCTGCGCGGCGACCTCGCCTACCGCAGGCTCGCCAGCCTCGCCGGATCGCTTGATGTCTCCGGCCGGGTCCTGTTCGCCGGGCAGCTGACCCGCCGCGCGCTGCCTCCGCTGCTGCGCTCCGCCGACCTCATGGTCAACGTCTCCGCGTACGACCCGTCCGGGATGGTGTCCCTGGAGGCGATGGCCTGCGGCACGCCGGTCGTCGCTACCGCGGTGGGCGGCCAGGTGGACGCCGTGGTGGACGGGACGACCGGCATCCTGGTCCCGCCGGGACGCCCGGCGCTGCTCGCCCACCGGATCCGGCAGCTGCTGTCCCACCCGATGCTGCTCGAGGCGTTCAGCGTGGCGGCCGCGGACCGCGCGCGGTCGCGCTACTCCTGGGACCGGATCGCGCACGAGACCCTCGCGGTCTACGACAGCGCCCTCGACGCGGCGGCGATGGTCGCCTGACGAACCAGTTGCCGCTGTTGGATTAGGGTGCGGCGCGGGGAGTCACTACGGGTCCGTTCGGGCGATATGTGGGCGCTGGCCAGGGACGGGGCGGCACGGACTCGCCCACCTGACCCTCACGTCGTGATGACCGCTACCGTGGCGGGACGCCAGCCGATGATCGGGAGGTGGCCGGTGTCGAAGAGTTCCACCTTGCCGCCGGGGGCGCCGCGGAAATGGCGCCAGTCGTTACCGCGGGCGACGAAGACCCCCACCTGAGCGCCGCACAATCGGCAGTACGGCTCGAGGTCGTGCATGGCGTCCGGCTGGTCATCTCCGGGGCACGGCTCGGTCGCGTCGAGCACCGCGTCGAAGATCGCGGGCCGGTACCCGGCGAGCCAGGTGAGGGCCATGGACAGCCTGTCCGCGTCCAGGTCCGCGAGCCGTGCCAGCCGCTCGCGCTTGTCAGCCTCGTGGGCGAAGTCCGGGCGCCCGCACCGGGCGCATTTCGGGTCGGCATGATCGGGTTCCGGCGGCGCCAGCTGGATGAACTTGCCGCACTTGTCGGTTGCCCGGGCACGCGAACCGGGCGGGTTCCGCCTGTCCTGGCCGGACTGCGCGATGATGGTCTTCACGATCGCTTGGCTTCCATGCATGGTTGGGTGGTCCAGGGCCGCTCCGGTGCTCCACCACCGGAGCGGCCTGCCTATTCGTACAGGTATTCTAACATTTTCGTTGGCATGGTCAAGGCTACGCGCTACAGTTCGTGTAGCCCGCGGGCAAGGAGTGATCGTGACGACTGGGCATACCGCGATTGTGACGGGGGCTAACCACGGCATCGGCGCGGCGACCGCGGCGGCCCTCGCCCGGGGCGGGTGCGCGGTTCTGTGCACGTTCCTGCGGGTCGACGACCCGGTCGATCCCGGGACCCCGCAAACCTACCGGGATAACCGCGCGCATGACGCCACGGCGGTCACCGACCGGATACGGGAAGACGGCGGCCGGGCGGTCGCCGTCGAGGCCGACCTGTCCGACCCGGCCTCGCCCGCGCTGCTGTTCGACACCGCCGAGGAGCAGTTCGGGCCGGTAGACGTCCTGGTCAACAACGCGACCGGGTGGCTGGCCGACACCTTCGCGGCGGCCACGGGCGACCGGCTCGGCAGATCGCTCCAGCCGGTGACCGCGGCGAGCTGGGCCCGGCAGTTCTCGGTGGACGCGATGGGCGCGGCCCTGATGATCGGCGAGTTCGCGCGGCGGCACATCGCGCGCGAGGCTAGCTGGGGGCGGATCATCGGGCTCACCTCGGGCGGCGAACTCGGCTTTCCCGAGGAAGTCTCCTACGGGGCGGCCAAGGCCGCCCAGGTGAACTACACGATGTCTGCGGCGCTCGAGCTGGCACCGTTCGGGGTCACGGCCAACATGGTGCACCCGCCGGTGACCGACACCGGCTGGGTCACCGCTGCCGTCCGGGAACATGTTGCCGCGAACCCGTCGCTCATCCACATCGCCCGCCCCGGGCAGGTCGCCGAGGTGATCGCCTATCTGGCCTCCGACGCGGCCGCCTTGATCACCGCGAACGTGATCACGCTCCGGTAAGCGCCCGCGGGCAAGCGCCCCGGCAAGCGCCCCGGGCAAGCGCCCCGGGTAAGCGAGTGCTCTCCAGGCTTTCGCCGATGAAGGCCCGGGTGAGGTCCTCGAAGTGCTTGCGGGTGGCGGCGGGGAGGTCGCGCAGGGGGCCTTGCCCGGTGAGCACGGCCGTCCCGTGCACCGCGGACCAGATGGGGTACTCGATGCCGTCGCGGCGGCGCCGGTCGAGCACGCCGGCGTTGACGAGCTCGTCGAGCGCGGCGCGGAGCTGGCCTAGCGGCGTCCGGTCCTGGCCCGGCCCGCCAACCGGAGCGTCGTAGGCGTGCTGCTGCGGGACCGCGAACGCGGTCGCGAACAGGCCCGGTTCCTCGCGGGCGAAGTCCAGGTACGCCGTGCCGATCGCGCCCAGCCGGCCGCGGGCCGCGTCGGGATCGCCATAAGCGCCGCGCACGCGGGCGACGCCGGCGGCCATCCGGTCGGCAAGCTGGCCCATCGCCGCCGCGCAGACCGCGGCGAGAAGCTCGTCGCGGTCGGCGAAGTGGCGGTAGGCGGCGTTCGGCACCACGCCCACGATCCGGGTCGCCTCACGGAGCACCACGGCGTCCGGGCCGCCGGTCCGGGCTAGCTCCAGCCCGGCGGCGACCAGGCCCTCGCGGACGGCGCCTCGCGGGCGGCGGCGGGGCCGCGCCCGGAGCGTCTCCCCCGGTGTTCGGCTGGCGGTCACGGCGACAGGATAGCAAAGTGGACAGCGTACACTTTGATCCGCTATTGTGAACAGCGTCCACTAAATGAGTGAGAGTAAGGATACTCCGATGACCAGGATGAACCCGCTGCTCGAGCGCAACGAACGGTTCGCTCGCGACTACACCCCCGTGCCGCTCGGGCTGCCCACCGCGCAGGTGGTCATCGTCACCTGCCTCGACCACCGCGTCGACCCCGCGATCGTCCTCGGGCTCGAGCTCGGCGAAGCCCCCGTCATCCGCAACGCGGGCGGCCGTGTCACCCCGGCCGTCATCGAGGACGTCGCCTACCTCGCGTTCCTCGCCGAGCAGCTGTTCGGCGACCAGGTGGCGGCTGACAGGCTCTTCGAGGTCGCGATCGTGCACCACACGCAGTGCGGGACCGGTTTCCTGGCCGACCCCGGCTTCCGGAGCCAGGCCGCCGCCGCGACCGGCATCCCCGAGGCGGCACTGGAAGCCGCCGCGGTTCCCGATCCGGACGTCACCGTCCGCGCCGACGTGGCACGGCTGCTCGCCTCGCCCCTGCTGTCGCCGAAGGTCAGCGTCTCCGGCCACGTGTACGACATCGGCACCGGACGCGTCACGACCGCGGTCGACGCCCGGTTCCCGCAGCTCGCCGGCGGCGGGCCACGCCGGTTATGGCGGGTTCCTGGCGGCGCTCCGCGGTGGTTATCACGGCTTCCTGGCGACGCCCGCCACGGCGCTGGCCCGGGCCCGAGCGCTGGCCAGGACGCCGGCCTGGGTGTCCGGCCGCAGCCAGTCGGAAAGCGGGGCGAGGCCCGGCGGGATCATGTCCAGGCCATCGAAGAACCGCATGATCTCGTCGCGGCTGCGCGGGCGCATCTGTTCGGCGCCCGACTCGTTGTAGCGCCGCGTCATCTCCGCGATCTGCTCCGGGTTGATGTCGCTCGGCGCGTGGCAGATCACCAGGAAGCTGCCCGCGGGCACCGCGTCCATCAGCTTCTTCACGACCCCGTACGGGTCGTCGGTGTCGGGGATGAAGTGCAAGATCGCGATCAGCAGGACGGCGACCGGCTGGCTGAAGTCCAGGGTCCGCTCGGCGGCGGTCAAGATGGCGTCCGTGTCGCGCAGGTCAGCCTGGATGTAGTCGGTCATGCCTTCCGGGGTGCTGGTGAGCAGCGCCCTGGCATGGGCCAGCACGACCGGGTCGTAGTCCGCGTAGACGATCCGGGAGTCCGGGGCCGCCCGCTGCGCGACGTCATGGGTGTTGTCCGCCGTCGGCAATCCAGTCCCGATGTCGAGGAACTGCCGGATGCCGTAGTCCACCGTCAGGCTGTGCACGATCTCGATGAGGAACGCCCGGACAGACCGGGCGATCTCCGGGAGCGCGGGCATCGCCGCCTGGATTCGCTGGGCGGCTTCCCGGTCGGCGGCGAAGTGGTCCTTGCCGCCTACCCAGTAGTTCCACATCCGCGCCGGGCTGGGCACGGTGATGTCGAAACCACGCAGCCGTTCGGCCAGGTCGTCGGCTTCGTCGTTCGGCAGGCTCCCACTCATCTTGCGATTGTAGATGCATCGAGTGCGGCGAATGGCAGCAAACGTCCGGTTCGCCAGCCAACCGGCCTTCGACCTCGCGCCGTGGCGGGCCGGTCCCTACCATGTGCATAGTCAGCTGCCACAAGAAGGGAAGGCCCTGGTGAAGACCGACAACAGCCCGGCCCGGGGGATGCGGGACCTGCTGCCCGCCGATACCGCCACCCGGGACCATGTGCTGGCGACGGTCACCGCCACCTACCGCGGCTACGGCTACCAGCGGATCGAGACCCCCGCCCTGGAGAACATCGGCCGGCTGCAAAGCGGCCAGGGCGCCGACAACGAAAAGCTCATCTTCCAGGTCCTCAAGCGCGGCCTGCCTCTCGAACTCGAGCCAGGCACCCGGGTAAGCGACCTGGTCGACCTGGGCCTGCGGTATGACCTGACGGTCCCGCTGACCAGGTTCTACGGCGCCAACCACGCCCGGCTCCCGGTGCCGTTCCGTGCCCTGCAGGTTGGCCCGGTCTGGCGGGCCGAGCGACCGCAGAAAGGCCGGTATCGCCAGTTCTACCAGTGCGACATCGACATCATCGGGGAGCCGGCCGTCCTCGCCGAAGCCGAGCTCATCGAGGCCACCACCGAAGCCCTGGCCGCGGTCGGCCTGCGCGAGGTGACGGTCCGGCTGTCCGACCGCAGGTTCCTGTCCGCCCTCGCCGCCGCCGGCCGGATCCCCGCGGACTCCTGCGACGCCTTCTTCATCACGCTCGACAAGCTCGACAAGATCGGCTGGGACGGCGTCCGCGCCGAACTCGACGGCCTCGGCATCCCGTCCGCCAGCGTCCTGGAGATGATCGCCGACCTCCAGGACGTGCCCGCGGGCAAGCTCGCCGACACGCTCATCGCCACCGTGCCCGCGCTGCCCGAGGACGTCACCGCGGACCTGGCCGCCACCGCCGAATGCCTCGAGCGGCTCGCCGCCCGCCGCCCCCTGCTCTGGCGGTTCGACCCCACCCTGGTCCGCGGCATGGGCTACTACACGGGGCAGGTATTCGAGATCACGGCGCCCGGCGTCGCCGGCTCCCTGGCCGGCGGCGGCCGCTACGACAAGCTCATCGGCCGCTGGCTCGGCCGCGACGTCCCCGCCTGCGGGTTCTCCATCGGCTTCGAGCGCATCATCGACCTGCTCGGCGCCAAGGCCCCCCGCGCCGCCATCGCCGTCCTCACCGAACCGGGCATCTCCCCCGCCGACGCCCTCGCGGCCGCCCGCGACCTGCGCGGGCAAGGCCACGTCGTCGAGGTCATCCGCCGCAGCGGCAAAATCGCCGCCCAGCTCAGCCGCCTCGAAGCGGCCGGCTTCACCGAGTTCGTCCACCTCCGCCGCGAGGACGGCGGCACGGCCCCCGGCCAGCGGCGCACGCTCGGCCAGCCATCAGCCGGCTAGCCGCCTGCCCTCGCGGATGTGTCCCCGGTCTCCGCCATGGCCCGTCGCTCCGCAAAGCGGGTCGCTCTCGCGTCGAGGATTCCGAGGGCCGCCGCAAGATCCTCGCGTGCTTGCTCGCCCTGCTCATCCAGGTCTTTGATCTCGAAAACCTGCCAGTGCCGCAGCAGGGGCATGATGACGTCGTCGTGATGGATGCGCAAGTCATAGATGCCCGCGCTGGCGATCTGCGCGGCCTTGCGCGCGAAGCCGGGGACGACGCTGCCCGGCATGACAAAGCCGGCGATCTCGTCGGCGATCGCTCGCAGGGTCTGGTTCGGTGCGATCTCCAGCGCGGCCTTGACGATGTTGCGGTAGAAGATCATGTGCAGGTTCTCGTCCATCGCGATCCGGGCGAGCAGTTTCTCCGCGATGGGGTCCCCGCTGCCGCGGCCTGTGTTGCGGTGTGCGACGCGGGTGGCGAGTTCCTGGAAGGACACGTAGGCGCAGGCGTTGAGGAATGGCCTGCTCCCTGAGTCGAATCCCGCCTGCACCGTCGCCATCCGGGCGCGCTCGAGCCGCTCGGGATCGACCCCGCGGGTGACCAGGAGATAGTCACGGATGCAGTACGCGTGCCGTCCCTCCTCCGCCGTCCACCGGTTCACCCACGCGCCCCAGGCGCCGCTGCGGCCGAACGTGTGATCTAGTTCCCGATGGTAGCTGGGAAGGTTCTCTTCGGTGAGGAGATTCAGCTCAAGGGCGGCCCGGGCGGTGGGAGAGAGCCTCGACTGCTCGACGGACCACGGCTCGCCATCGAGGAGAGCGAAGTTCCGTCCCTCGCGCCACGGGACGTATTCGTGCGGCATCCAGTCCTCGGCCGCGGCCAGGTGGCGGTCGAGGTTTTCCTCGACGGTGGACTGGAGCTCGGAAACCAGTGCCCGTGCCTCGAATGCCCTCACCGGTAATCTTTCTGCTTCCATACGTCGGGTAGCTGGTTTATCGTTGTTCCCTTGCCGGGGAGGGGCGGAGTGATGGATGTTGACGCGGCGCTGCGCGAGTCGATCAGCAAGGTCTGCGGTGTGCCCGCCGGGCAGGTCGGTCCGGGCTCGACACTGGAAGAGCTGGGTATCGACTCGCTCGCCGCGGCGGAGATCATCACCGATGTGGAGATCCAGACCGGGATCGAGCTGCCGATGGATGTCTTGCGCGGCCTGAACCAGCTGCGGACAGTCGGGCAGGTCGTCGCCCACCTGCAGGCCGTCGGCGGGGAGCTGCCTCTCCCGGACCAGCCGTGACCAGCTCCGGCCGACTGGCCGCGCTCGGCACCTCGCCGCGTGCGATCATGCACCATTACGACCTGCCCGAGGACTTCTTCCGGCTTTGGCTGGGTCCGGACATGGTGTATTCCTGCGGCTGGTGGGAGATCGGAGACCAGAGTGGCGCCCTTGCTCAGGCCCAGGAACGCAAGCTCGACTTCTTCGCCGACCACCTCGGCGTACGGGGAAGCCGCGTGCTCGACGTCGGCTGCGGCTGGGGAGCGCTGCTCGAGCGGTTCGTCCGCGTGCACGGCGCCGCCTCGGGAGTCGGGCTCACCCTGAGTCCAGGCCAGGCCGGCTTCGCGGCCCGCAGGAACGTGGCGGGGGTGTCTTACCTGCAGCAGAACTGGGCCGACCATGAGCCCAGCGTGCCCTACGACGCGATCACCTGCATAGAGGCCACCGAGCACTTCGCCTCCGACAGGCTCAGCCCAGACGAGAAAGTCGAGGTCTACCGCGCGTTCTTCGAACGCGCGGCGTCATGGCTGGCGCCCGGAGGACGGATGGGCCTGCAGGCGATCTGCCTCGACAACGTCGGGCACGCCGGGAGCCGGCCGGGGCAGGGCCCCTTCTCGGACCTCATCAGTAACGACATCTTTCCCGAGTCGATGTCCGCGTCGCTGTCCGAACTCGTCCTGGGCTGGGAGACGCACTTCGAGCTAGCGGAGTTTGTCGACCACCCGTGGCACTACCGGCGCACCTTCCGCGCCTGGGCGCTCGCCTACCGGGAGCAGGAAGCGCTGGCGCGAGCGCTGGTGGGGCCGGAAGCGTGCCGTGCCTACGCGCGCTACTTCGCCGCCGGGGAGGCCATCTTCCGGCTGCGGGAGCAATCGCTGTACCGGGTGATCCTCACCAAACGACCCCAGCCCAAGGTCTGGGCCGTCATGACGCGCCCGAGCGACATTCCCCTCGAGCCCGCTCCGGACGGCGGCCCGGGCGGGGCTTCGGCCGGCGCGGTCCGCTCTCACTATGACGTGTCCAACTCCTTCTACGAGTTGTGGCTGGGCCCGTCGATGATGTATTCCTCGGCGATGTGGGCGGACGCCGGGGACCGGACCGATCTCGAGCGCGCCCAGCAGCGCAAGATCGATTTCTTCGCCGCCAAGGTGCTGGCCGGCTCTGGTCCTCGACGGGTTCTCGACGTCGGCTGCGGCTGGGGCGAGACTCTGCGGAGGCTCGCCGAGGAGCACCAGGTCACCGATGCCGTCGGGCTGACGCTGAGCAGGGCGCAGGTTGACTACCTCGCGCAGCGTCCGGTCGCGGGGGCCTGCATCCGGCTTGAGGACTGGAACGACCACCGCCCGGACGGGCCGTACGACGCGATCTTTTCGTTCGGGGCGTTCGAGCACTTCGCACGGGACGGCACGAGCGGCCCGCAACGTGTCACGGGCTACCGGCGCTTCTTCGGCTCGTGCATGGAATGGCTGGCACCGGGAGGCCGGCTCGCGCTCGAGACGATCGCGCACGACGGCGCACCGGACACCGACGCACCGCTGGGCAGGGGGCCGCTCGGCGACTTCGTGCTGAACTTGTACCCGGAGTCCCTGTGCCCTCACCTGGGAGAGATCGTGCTCGGCTTCGAGCCCTACTTCGAGCTCGAGGTGCTGCGCTCTGACCCCGGCGACTTCGCGCGTACATGCCGGGCGTGGCTCACCGCGCTGCGCGAACACGAGCAGGAGGCCACGGCCGCGGTCGGCGAGCAGGTCGTGCGCGCGTTCCGGCGCTATCTCGCCGCGTCAGAGATCCAGTTCCGGACGCGGACCGTCACGAACTACCGGCTGGTCCTGCACCGCCGGCCAGGAGTGCGGGTCTGAGATATGGACACAGCCTCGTGAAACAGCCATATTTCATACAACGGTCCGCCGCGCGGCGGGCCGCTACCGTAGGGGGGACAACAGATGGGCGATCCCGGCCAGCACAAGGATGACCAGGCTCCCGCCAAGCCAGCGGGCAGGCCGACCCGGCGGCAGGTGATGACAGCGACGGCCGCCGCGGCCGGGGTGGGTATGGTGAGCGTTCCGGCAGCGGCGGACGCCGCGACCGCCCCCCCGGTGGTGTCGCTGGGACAGCAGGGCACGACCACGGTGGAGTTCCGCGGCCGCATCGCGCAGACTGGCTCCTCGGGCCAGCACTTTACCGGCTACGGCTACCTCTTCCGGGTCTCCGGCGCACCAGTCAGCGCCCTGTTCGCCGGGACGCCCCATCATGAGTCGACCGCGCTGATGACCATGTACGCGAGCGGTGACCTCACCGCCCGCATCCTGGACATGTCGGTCCATTCCATGGACATCGTCGGCACCCTGACTGTCTACCAGCGCCCGCACCCCGGAGCGAGCTTCAACGACCCTGCGTCGTTCCGGGTCGGCAAGGCGGTCGCTCGTTACGACGTGACGTTGCAGGACGTTCTTGCCGTCTACGCGACAGGGAAGGGGCTGCCCACTCTCACGGGCGACATGCGCCAGACGGCTGCCGCCGTGCTGTCGCGTCCGCTCGCCGGCAAGACGTTCGGCCGGGTGGGGACCCGGCTGCGGATGTTCGCTAGCGGGCTAGGGGTCCTGACCGACCCCGTGAAGCTCAACTCACAGCTGGAACTCGCGGGCAACTGGTCCATCGAGTAACCGCGCGGCCGTGACATCCCCGACAGCCGCGAGCCCGGTCGCCGTCATCGGGGCGGGGGTAAAGACCCCCGCGGGGAACACCGTCGATGAACTGTGGAAGAACCTGTGCGCCGCCCATCCGACGGCCGAGGTGTTCACCGACGACCGCCTGCCGCCAGAAACAGCCGCACTCGTATGCCGGGTGAACGGCTTCGACCCGGCCAGCTGCCTCACGCCCGTCGAGGCACGACGGCTGGACAGGTCCCACGCCCTCGCCATCGGTGCCGCGGCCGACGCCCTTGCCCAATGCGGCGAGCTGCCGGCCCGGGCCCGGCGGGCGGTGGTGTGCGGCATAGGGCTCGGCGCCGCGGCGACGCAAGAAGAGCAGGCGTTCAGACTCCACGAGCAGGGAGTGCGGGGGATGAGCCCGCTGACCGTTCCCATCATGATGCCCAGTTCGGCCGCCGCCCATCTGTCGCTTCGGTTCGGCTTCGAGGGGCCATGCCTGACCGTATCCACCGCCTGCGCCTCCGGCGCCGCGGCCATCGGCGAGGGCGTGGAGTTGCTCCGCCGCGGGGCAGCTGACGTCGTGCTGGCGGGCGGCGTCGACTCGCTGGTCGGCTACGGTGCGATGGCGGGCTTCCTGCGGCTGGACGTGATGAGCCGTAATGTGACCAGTCCGGAGTTTGCCTCCCGCCCCTTCGACAAAGACCGGGACGGATTCGTCATGGGCGAGGGCGCCGGGTTCGTGGTACTCCAGCGGGTCGAGGACGTCCCCGCGTCGGGCGCTAGAACGCTCGGGCTCATCTCCGGGCACGCCTCCTCCGCCGACGCCTACCATCTCGTCGCGCCTAGCCCCGACGGCGCGGGTGCCGTCCGTTGCATGGCCTTGGCCCTGGCCGACGCCGATATCCAGCCACGCGACGTGGCGCATGTCAATGCGCACGGCACCAGCACGGTGCTCAACGACCGCGCGGAGGCCGTCGCGCTCCGGGCCTTGTTCCGGGGAGCCTGCCCCCCGGTCACGGCGGTCAAGGGCTCAACTGGTCACATGATCGCCGGCTCCGGGGCGGTGGAGGCAATCGTGAGCCTGATCTCCTTGCAGCAGCGGCTGATCCCGCCAGTTGCCGGCCTGTGCACAATCGACCCTGAGATCGACCTTGACGTCGTCCACGGAGCCCCGCGGGACCTACCGCCAGGCTATGCACTGTCCACGTCCTTCGGCTTCGGCGGCATGAACACCGCGCTCGTCCTCGCCGCCGGGGAAGCCGGGGAATGAGCCAGCTGACCCAGACTCAGGGCAGCGACCTTATCCCGCTCATCAGGCTGAACCGGACCGGTGCCCGCGACTCGTTCCAGTACGTCCGTTCCGGGCCGAGGACCTCCAGCCGGAGGCCTAGGTGGCCCACCAGGACGCGGGCCGGGCGGGACATCATCCCGCACGCGGTCCGGAAGCCGTGCTCGCGCATCACGAGGTACAGCCGGCACATCAGGCCGATGAACGCCGCGTGTTCCAGGCTCTGGTGACTGCGCGCTACGCACATCCGGCCTACGTCGACAACCTCGCCGCGGGGTTCCACGGCGATCCCGCAGGCCTCTTCCGTCGGCAACCCGGGCGGCAGCACGACTCTGCCCGTGCTCATCGCGACGTCCCCGTCCCACCCGAGGACCTGCACGGCACGGTCGTCATACTCGTCACGCTCCATCCCGCCAGGCAGGTCGGCGGCGGCGCACCATCCGCGCTCGAGCACGGCACTTCCCCGCAGCCGGTATGCGACCTCGCGTTCGAAGTCACCGACGGCGACTCGGTAATCGAACGGGGATATCGCCAGCATCCGGGTGACCAGAGCATCGAGCGGCACATCAACCATGAGATGACCCTGGCCTCCCGTCACTCGCGAGTCAACCCGCAGCTAGCCGGTGGGTTAAATGACGAATTCCTCGCCGGTTTCGGGGGCGAACAGGCCGGCTGGGTCCGGCGCCCGGCCGATGAGGTGCTGGCTGGCGGCGTAGCGGGCGAACGTCGACAGGACATGCCGGTTGGGCTCGAGGCCGTAGGACCAGTAGTCGGCGCCCATCGTGGCGACGGCACGCTCGTACTCCTCGCGGGCGAAAGGCAGCGAGACCGGCAGGGCGGCGGTGCGGGCGAGGTCGTCGTAGGCGATCCGCTTAGCGGCGGTGAAGGCCGTCAGCAGTTCGCGGGCGAGCCAGCGGCTGGTCTCGTAGACCGCGCGGCGGATCACGATCACATGCATGATCGGGAAGATCCCGGTGGCGGCGAAGTAGCGTTCCTCCTCGGCGCGCGTGTCGGCGAACAGCCGCCGCACGCTGCCGGTCCCGGTGGTAAACGACCGCGGCGCCCGCGGCGAGTACAGGGCGTCGATTTCGCCGGCCGCCAGCATGTCCGACAGCGTCCGGCCGGGCGGGATGGGCGCGATGTCGATCGACGGCGGGAGGCTGATGGCGATCTTCTCGTGGCGACCGGGGCTATTCAGCCCGCCGGTGCGGTAGCGGACGGACTCGAGGGGAACGCCGTAGTGTTCGGCCAGGATGCCGCGGATCCAGACGTTGGCGGTGAGCTGGTACTCGGCCAGGCCGACGGTGGCGCCGGTCAGCGCGCCCGCCGTGGCGGCCGGATCGCCGTCTGTGCCGGGCAGCCGGTCGCGGTTCACGTACACGCTCGTGTGCCGGAACATCCGGGACGGGAAGACCGGGATGGCGACGAACGGGGCACCCGCGCCACCGCCGTTGTCCCGGGCCTGGTCGCGGGTGATGAGGTAAGTGGCCAGGGACATCTCGCTGACGTCGAACTCGCCGTGCGTGACCATCCGGAAGAAGATCTCCTCGGGGTCCAGCGTGAGGTACCGCAGGTCGGCCCCGGCGACCTTGACCCGGCCGTCGGCGAGCGCGCGGGTGCGATCGTAGGGACCGCAGGCCAGCGTGATCGGCAGCAGTGACATGAGGCCTCCATCGTCCTGCGCGGTGACGCTGTCCCGCGACGTCGATCTCGGCGACGCCTGCTGAGGGGAGTTCGCCGCGGGGTCAGGCGGCGTAGCCGGCGGCCTTTTCTATGGTCATCCGGACGACCACGCGGACCGCGCCGGGGCGGTCCTCGCCGGGGTCCTTGCCGTCGTACTTCCAGGACAGCCGGGTGTCGACGGCCCGGCCGGCGTCCGGCGTCATCGTGACGCGGCCGCGCAGCTCGACGTAGTTCTCCGGGTCCGCCGCGTCGATCACGGTGACGCTGACCCGGGGATCGCGCACCATGTTCCGGTGCTTGACGCGGCCTTCCACCGTGGAGAACAGCAGGTCGGCGCCATCGCGGCCGACCCACATGACCGAGGTCTGCGGGCTGCCGTCCGGGTTGACGGTGGCCAGGACCGCGTAGTTCCTTCCGTCGAGGAGCCTGAGTGTCGCCTCGCTGAGTGGGAA
>Ga0318566_10000047_pt1 | contig 18838 bp, 9 predicted proteins | sample GRESIP066b5f22_FD_203492 | JGI IMG/M metagenome (GOLD analysis project Ga0318566, IMG submission 203492) | Tropical soil microbial communities from Luquillo Experimental Forest, Puerto Rico - GRE.SIPMG.066b5f22 | ecosystem: Environmental > Terrestrial > Soil > Tropical forest > Bulk soil... | reverse complement strand
TTCACCAAGCGGCAAGTGAGGTTGCCGATCGGTGACATCCCGGCTTTCTTCCGTGGCGGCCTGGGTGGCAATGTCGAGTCCGATTCGGATCGTGAATTCGGCGAGGCTGTGACCGCGCTCGTCGCGCTCACAGGACGACCGGAGAATGATCCCGTCCTTCGAGTCGTTCTCGCTCAGCTCGAGGACGCCAAAGCATCGTTGCTCAGCGAGGCGTGCACGTTAGGCATAGTGCCCTATGCAGTGCATATGCACGGCGTCGTGACCAGCGGGTCCGTCGGGTCAAGAACCCGACGGTCGCTTGCTAGTCGGGAACCCCCGCCACGATTGTGGATCATCGGAATCTGGCGGGGTCGCGCCGTCAACGGACGACGATCGATCCCAGGACCCGCCAGTTCGGCTCTCCCGGTTTCAGCAGGGTGAGCCCTGCAGTGCGCCAGTTCACGTCACCACCATGGAGTCGAGGACCCTGAGGTTGGGTCGGCCGGCGTAGAGCAGGGCCCGGATCCGCAAGTTCTCGAGTTGGTGAAGCCGAAGGCCACCCGTTTGACCCGTTTCAAGAGGTTGTTTATGCCGTCGGTGGGACCGTTGGACACCTTGGCCTCGTGCCAGGCGACGATGCCGTCGAACCCAGATACCGCGGGTTTCCGGCACGAGGCCCCCCCAGGGTGGGCCCCGTTCCTTGGGTCTTGGCCCGGCGAGGGGGAGTCGCCGGACCGGTGAGCCGGTGATGGTGCGGAGTCTGCCGGTCCTCGAGTCGGTCACGTCAACGCTGTGGTCGGACGGGCGCATCATTCGATGATGATCTGCTGCATCTCGGTAGTCGTCATCGTGGTCGTGCTTGGGTTGGCATCGGCGTCGTGGGAGCGGGGATTCATCTCGACGGCGGTCATGTGCAGCGCCATAATGTGGCTGGTGATGCGAACGACGTGTGGTGGCAGGGAGATGTAGTCGGGCACGACTCATAGGTGAGAGGAGTAGGGACCTGTGAGCACAGACATCTTGGTCGTGTTGGGCGCGGTCGTATCGATCGCGGGGTTGGCCTACTTTTTTTTCGGTCCCAAGCAGAGCCGCAGGGCAGAGATACGCGGCGGCGTACAGCAGATCGCGATCACGGTGAAGGGCGGGTACTCGCCCGATCTGATCGAGGTGAGTCAGGGGATCCCGGTGCGGTTGGTTTTCGACCGCCAAGAAGCCGGAGATTGCACCTCCCGGGTCGTGTTTCCCGATCTTCAAATCTCCAAATCGCTTCCAGCGTTCACCCAGACCACAGTTGAGTTCACCCCCCAACAGGCGGGACGATTCGAGTTCGCCTTCGGCATGAACATGATCCACGGCACCCTGGTTGTCGACCCACCCGGGACCGCAGCGTCGCCCCCGCAAGCGCGGGCGGACAGCGCTTCGGTGGGCGAGGCGGGCGGCGAGGTGCACAGCCACGGAGCGCACACCCACGAGGTGGCTCGAGCGGTTGGCGTCGGACCCCGCGTAGAAGCCGGCCGCCAGCTCTCAACGGTCGAGTTCTCCCTGGTCGCCGACGGTGTCGCCTGCCCCACGTGTGTGACCAACATCGAGGGAGCATTAGCGCCAATGGCCGGCGTCGACCAGGTCGAGGTCAACTATGGGGCTGGCCGGATCAAGGTTGTCGTCGACGCCGGACAGGTGAGCGCGGCCGACTTGGGGGCGGCGGTGGAGCGAGCCGGCTACCGGGTCCGGGAAAGACCTGACCCCGGCTCAGCCGCCACGGAGGACCAAGAAGCGGTCGAACGCCACCGTGAGATCGCCGACCTGTCCCGACGGGTGATAGTCGGGGCGGTGCTGACCGTACCGGTGCTGATCCCGGTGATGGCCACCGACCTGTTCCACGCCACCTGGGTGCCCGACTTCCTGCTGAACCATTGGCTGCAGCTGGCCTTGATCACGCCGGTGATGTTCTGGGCCGGCTGGCCCATCCATCGCACCGGCTGGCTCACCTTGCGGCATCGCACCGCGGATATGAACACCTTGATCACCTTGGGTACCACCGCGGCCTACACCTACAGCCTGCTGGTGACCATATTCCCCAGCTTGTTTCCCAAAGACGTACGACACGTCTACTACGAGGCGGTCGGCGTCATCATCACCTTGATCTTGCTAGGCCGGCTCCTCGAAGCTAGAGCCAAAGCCGGCACCGGGGAAGCCATCCGGTCGCTCATCGGTTTGCAAGCCCGGACAGCTCGGGTCACCCGTGATGGCACCGAGATGGAGATACCAATCGGGGAGGTCGCCGTCGGCGACGTCCTGGTGATTCGCCCAGGAGAGAAGATCCCCACCGACGCAGAAGTGATCGAGGGCGCCTCTGCAGTGGACGAATCGATGGTCACCGGGGAACCGATCCCGATCACCAAACAGCCCGGTGACGTGGTCATCGGCGCCACCATCAACCAGACCGGAGCCCTGAGAGTAAGGGCGGCTCGGGTCGGATCCGAAACCATGCTCTCCCAGATCATCCACCTGGTAGAGGCGGCCCAGGCGTCCAAGGCCCCCATCCAGCGTCTCGCCGACCGAGCCTCCGCCCGCTTCGTGCCCGCTGTGCTGTTCATCGCCATCGGGACCTTCGCCACCTGGTATGTCGTAGGACCCAGCCCGGCGCTGACCAACGCTCTGGTGGCCGCGGTGTCGGTACTGATCATCGCCTGCCCCTGCGCGCTCGGGCTTGCCACCCCGCTGTCGATCATGGTCGGCACTGGCCAAGGAGCGTCCCGGGGGATCCTCATCCGCTCCGCCGAAGCCCTAGAAACCGCCCAGAAGCTCACCGCCATCGTGCTGGACAAGACCGGCACCATCACCAACGGCGCACCCACCCTCACCGACACAACCCCCTCGGCCACCTTCGGCGCCGACGAGCTGCTCCAGCTAGTGGCCTCAGCCGAACAAAGCTCGGAACACCCCCTCGGTCAAGCCATCGTGGCCGGCGCCCTCCAGCGCGGCCTGACCCTCACCGAGGCATCCCAGTTTCAATCGATCACCGGTCAAGGCGTCACCGCGGCCGTGGACGGCCACCAAGTACTGGTTGGCAACCGTCGTCTGCTCACCGACGCCGGCATCGACCCCGCCGCCCACGAACAGATCGCCGCCACCCTCGCCGCGGACGGCAAGAGTCCCGTGCTGGTCGGCATCGACGGAAGCCCGGCGGGCGTTCTGGCCGTGGCCGACACGGTCAAGGATGGCTCCGCTGACGCCATCTACGCGCTACGCCAAACCGGGATCGACGTGATCATGATCACCGGCGACAACCGGCGCACCGCGGCCGCCATCGCCGGCCAAGTCGGCGTCCCCAGAGTGCTCGCCGAAGTGCTGCCCGAACACAAAGCCCTGGAGGTGCGACACCTCCAAGACGAAGCTTTCCTGGTGGGCATGGTGGGCGACGGGATCAACGACGCACCAGCCCTGGCCCAAGCCGACGTCGGCTTCGCCATCGGGACCGGCACCGACGTGGCCATAGAAGCCGCTGACATCACCCTCATTTCCGGGGCCCTCCCAGGCGTCGTCACCGCCATCGATTTATCCCGGGCCACCATGCGTAACATCCGCCAAAACCTCTTCTTTGCCCTCGTCTACAACGGCGTGGGCATACCCGTCGCCGCCGGTCTCCTCTACCCCCTTTTCGGGGTGCGTCTCTCCCCAGCAGTCGCAGCGGTGGCCATGGCGGCTAGCTCCCTCTCGGTTGTCATCAACTCCAACCGGCTGCGCGGCTGGAAGCCCCAAGAACTACCCGCTGTCCAGCCGGCCGAGATAGAACCCCATGTCGAAGTCGCAACCGAACCAATCGCTCCACCGGAAGCGGCCACAGATCCCGTCTGCGGCATGACCGTAGAAACCTCCAACACTGCGATCAAAGACACCCACGCCGGAGTCACGTACTACTTCTGCTCCCCAGCATGCCACGACCAGTTCCTGGCTGACCCCGACCAATACACCAGCCATCCGGCCAGGACCGCCTGACAGTTCACAATGTTCAGGTCCAATTCGATATCCCCATCAAGTACCGCACAGCTAAGGGGCTAGCCGAAAGGGCTTGACGCTTTGTGTTCCGAACCGGGGCACAGCCCTTCGGGCGGCGCAAACCGAAGGTCAGGATGCTCGAAGCGTGCAAAAGGTTTCCGGGGGCATGGCCCGGAGCGGCCGACATTGAGAGGGCAGCCTGCCAATGCAGTGCATACGCACGACGCCGCGACCAGCTGATTCGTCGGTATCTAACCCGAAGGTCGCACGATGGTCATGAACCCCCGCCACTCAGTCCCGCTGGTCGTGCGCGCACCTTGTGCATCTGCACACACCGCCGACCGGCGGTTTCCAGTTCGAGGGCCCGTCGATATCCACAGGTGTATCGGGGCGATTTCTCGGGGCCCCATCAACTCTGCGTACGCATGCCCTGTGCAAGGTGGCGCGACCCGCACGGCGAGTGAGCAGCCGATTTGTGTCGATCTCTTCAATAGCGGTCGTGGTGCCACGTGCTGCCTAGGGCGTTAGCTGTGCAGTGCCCTGCTCAAGGGTGATCACCGCGCTCGTGACGCGTCCGACCACACGTCGGTGACTTGCGGCCATGCTTATGTGCGCGGCTCACCGTTAACCCGTCGAGGATCGCCGCGCGGTCGGAGCGGGGTCGAACCTCGAAGACCCGAGACATGATCGTCGAGGTCTCGGCTGGATCTTGGCGGTGGTCGGCCTCAGAGCACACGTTGCTGCTTCTCTGCATCACCCAACGGCCGCCGCTCACCGGCCGCGCAGGACTGGCCACCGTTCGTCGTCGCGGGGTTGTTGCTCATCGGCCTGGTCGCAGACGAGGATCGCCTGTGCAAGGACAACCCGGCCGAACCGCAGGTGAGGGGCAGAATGTCTCCTCCAAGGGTCGGGCGCGAGCTTCCGACCGTGCTGGGCGGCAAACTGTGTGAGTGACGAACATTCGACCTCTCGAGCTTGCGATCTGGGTTGCCTGCTTCGCAGCACTCGTCTTCTTCATCGTGATCATCGCGACCGGATGGAGCCATGCCGTGTTCGTGCCACACCGGCCACCGGTTCCTGGTTGCGGCGTCCTCGACTGCGGTCGCAGCTGAGCAGTACTCCCGTGACGATGGCCTTCGACTCGATGGTCATGAACACCGGAGCCAGTCAGAGTCGTCAAGCGCGAGGTAGCGCCAGATCGAAGCCGGCCGACGCCGACATTGCCGTTCGCCAAGGCTCGGCAGCCCCACACGGAGCGCTCGAAGTACTCGACACACAGGCCAACCCGCCGAATCACCCTGATGGGACCTAGCGAGCTGCCCGACGGCCCCAGCGAACCAGACGAACGCCGGGGTGTGGAAGTCCCGAGCCCCGCGGATCTGCGCCAGCTCGTCATCGAGCTCGGTACCGCCATGGTGGCGGCCGGCGACGCGGTGGACAACGTCGAGGAGGCGCTTCGCACCATCGTGGCCAGTTACAAAGTCACCGACGTCAAAATCGCGTTGTTGCCCACCTCGCTGTTCGTCGAGACGGGGACGGGAGGGTCCTCGCACGTCCAGTTCAGCGCCGAAGTCGCCCGTCCGCTGCGCCTCGACCAGATCGAGGACCTCTACGAGTTGGTCAAGGTGCTCGAGTCCGGACGGTTGACCCCGGCCCGGGGCATCGCTCGTCTACACGAAATCGAGCGGAGTCGGCCCAACTTCGGCTGGCCGCTCCGGACGTTCGGCCACGCCGTGCTGACGGCCGGACTGGCCCTCCTGCTCGCTCCCACCCCAGCCGGAGTGGGCGTGGCCTTCGTCTTGGGGCTCGGCATCGGGCTCCTGAAGCTGGTAGAGCTGCCGACGCTGCGCCTCATCTTCCCCATCGCGGCTGCCTTCGTCATCTCGACCGTCGTCCTCGCCATCAGCGAGGCGCTGCACCTAGACAACCCGATCCGTATCCTGGTGGCGCCGCTCGTGACCTTCTTGCCCGGAGGCATGCTTGCCATCGCGACCATGGAGCTCGCCGCCGGACAGATGGTGGCCGGGTCGAGCCGGCTGGTGAGCGGGCTGGTCCAACTGGCCCTGCTCGCCTTCGGGATCCTCGCGGGAGCTGCGCTCGTCGGCGCCGATCACGCCGAGCTTCTCGTGCACAAGGAGGCGGGCCTCGGCTACTGGGCGGCCTGGCTCGGCGTCTTGATCTTCACGCTCGGCGTCTATCTGCACTTCTCGGCTCCGACGTCGTCCTTGCCGTGGCTGCTGCTGGTCATGGCGGTGGCCTTCGCGGCCCAGAGTGTGGGCTGGGCCCTCTTCGGCGGAGTGCTGAGCGGGTTCGTCGGCGCTTTGGCCATGACTCCGCTCGCACTGTGGATCGATCACCTGCGTCGCGGGCCACCCAAGCTGGTGACCTTTCTCCCCGCTTTCTGGCTGCTCGTCCCGGGCGCCACCGGCCTGATCGGTGTGACTCAGATCATCGGCAGTGGCGGGCAGATCCCACTCGTCGCCATGCGCGACTTGTTCGGCGCCATCATGGCCATCGCACTCGGCGTGTTGATCGGGACCGCCGCCTACCGATCCACTCACGCCGGCGCCCGTCTCATCACACGGGCCGTACACCGATGAGCTGCGAGCGCGGAGGTTAGGACCTGAGCGAGGGAGAGGCCCGGGCGCTCTTCCACCAGAAGTCGACGATCAGACTCACCACGACGATCACCGCGATTACCACGAGGGTGGCCGGTTCGTGCACCAGCGTCGTAACGGCGAAGGTCACGAACACGATCGTGGTCGCACAGACGGCGAGAATGAGCAGCCAGGCCTGAGCACCGGTCTCACCCCTTACTCGCAGATGTCCGATTGAGATGAGCGTGAAGACGACGAGCGCCACCGCGCTGCCGATGGACGCCACCGCGTCGAGATCGAACCCGGCCGCAAGCACGATGGCGATCACCGCCGTGAGCAGCAACCCCATCGGTGCCCGGCCGCCAAGGCGGCGCCCGAGCGTCGGGGGGAACTGACCAAGCGCAGCCATTTCCTCGGACAGACCGCCGGCAGGAAAGAGCCCGGCGTTGGTGGCGCCCGAGGTGGCGAAGAGTGCGGTGACGGTCATCAGCCAGTACCCGGCCCGGCCGAGGACCGGCTGGGCGGCCACGGCCAGTGCCGTGCCGCCTGAGTCGATGACCTTCTCAACCGTCAGCGTCCCGAAAACGCCAATGGAGACAGCCACGTAGATCACCGTCGCGATCCCGAGGGCCAAGAACATCGCTCTGGGTAGCTGGCGGCGGGGGTTGGGCAGGTCCTTGGCGGTGAAGGTGATCACCCCGAACCCCAAGAAGGCGAAGAAGGTCAGCGCGACGCTCGAGATGATGTCCTTGGCGCTCGGATAGTCCGAAGGGGCGAGCAAATGGGGATGCAGGTTGGTCAGGGTCGAGACGGCGAACACCGTCAGGCTGCCGATTACCACCACCACGACGACGGTCTGCGCGTTGGCCACCGCCTTGGACCCGAGGACGTTGAGCAACGACATCACGCATATCAACAAGACGGCGAAGATCTTGATCCACGTTTTGTTCGAGTCGGTCAGCGCCGAGCTGGCGTAGCTGCCGAAGGAGATGGCCACCATGGCGGTGACGATGGCGTTGGTGGCGAGCACCAGCCAGGCCGTAATACCCGTGGTGTGGCCGTCGCCGTAGCCGCGCCGGACGTACTCGAGCAGACCACCGGCCGACGGAAAACGGCCGCCGAACTTGGCGAACGAGTAGCCCTGCAGGCCGGCCACCAGACCCGCGAGAAGGAACGAGATCCAGACCGCGGCACCGGCGACAGCGCCGGCCGCGCCGAGCAACGAGAAGATCCCTGCCCCCACCATCGAGCCCACCCCGATGAAGGCAGCCTGGCGAATCCCGAGTGACGGAGACGCACCCGACGTTGGCCCTTCGTTCTGCAGGCTGGTATCGCTCATGTGACCGACTCTCCGGTGACCAGCGTCGCGTCCGCCGTCGGGGTGGCCCAGTAGTGCCGAGCCACGAGCTTGCCGAGCTCCCAGAGGACGAAGAGGGCGACGACTGGCACCAAGGCCCACCCGAATTCACGCACGTTGATGGCGGTGGTGTCGAGCAGTCGACGCAGCGCGTCCAGCTGGGTCGTGAGCACGGCCAAGATGATCTCCGCGACGAGCGCCCGGTTCATCTGTTTGGAGTCGAAGGTGGCCACCGTCAAGATGCTGTCGGTCTCCGAGCGGCACTCGAGGGCGGCGACCACGAGACAAAGGGCGAAGGTCGTGAAGGCAATCGAGTTGCCGACCGCCACGGAGTGGAAGTGCTTGGTGCCGAGCTGGATCATCGAGAGCAGCCCGATCGTGATCGCCAAGCCTGCGGCGCCGACCGTGATCAACAAACGGGGGGTCAACACCGATTCGCCGCGCGGCTTGGGTACCCGGGCCATGAGCCCGGGCGTTTCCAGGTCGAAGCCCAGCGCGAACCCGAAGGCCGCGTTCACGAAGAAGTGGATCCACAGGACCTGGGCCGGGTTGAAGGGCGCTCCCTCCGCAATGTCGAACAGCGACGCGCCCAAGAAGGTCAGGACGAAGACAACCAGGAGCACGAGGACGAAGCGGATGTACTTGGTGAGGTTGTCGAATATCTTGCGGCCTTGCTCGATCGCGTAGACGATCGTCGCGAAGTTGTCGTCGGAAAGGATCATACGACCGGCGTTCTTGGCCACTTCGGTGCCGCTGCCCATGGCGATCCCGATGTCGGCAGCCTTGATAGCCGGCGCGTCGTTGACCCCGTCGCCCGTCATGGCGACGACATAACCCTTCTTTTTCAAGGTGTCGACGAGCAGAACCTTGTGCTCGGGCGCCACTCGGCCGACCACGCCGATGTCGTCGATGCGCGCCGCCCGCTCGTCCTCGGACATGGCGGCGAAGTCCGCCCCCAATATGGCCTCGCCGGGGATGCCGACCTGAGCAGCGATGGCGGCCCCGGTGGTGACGTCATCGCCGGTGATCATGCGGACTCGGATGTGTGCGGCCTGGGCTTCGGCCACCGCGGCCTTGGACTCGACGCGGGGTGGGTCGACCATCCCGACCAGGGAGGTCATCTGCAGCTCGCAGACGTGCGAGAGCAGGTCGCCCTCAGGGTCGAAGACGGCAGGGTCGAGGTCGCGCTGGGCCGCAGCCATCACCCTCTGGCCCATGCCCGCCATCCGCTCGACGTTGCGCTGGGCCCGAACCGCTAGGTCCGAGTCCCAGGGAATTGAGGTCCCCGCTGACAACGCAGTGGCGGCGCGGTCCATCACGGCTGGCGCCGCTCCCTTGACGAAGCAGCGCACGACTAGTCGCCCGTCGACACTGACCTGGTGGAACGTGGCCATCAGCTTGTAGGTGGGGTCGAAGGGGAGGGTGGCCAGGCGGGGCAGGCTCGCTCGAGTCCCTTCGATGTCAACTCCCGCCTTGTGGCCGAGCACGAGCAGGGCACCTTCGGTCGGGTCACCGACCACATCACCCTCGACCAGCGTGGCGTCGTTGGCCACCAGGAAGGGGACAAGGGCGTCTTCGATGGTATCGGTCTTGCCCGCGACGTGCTCGACGCGGCCATCGAGGCTGTAGCCCGATCCGGTAATCGAGTAGCGGTCGGTCGGGTCGAGCACCTCGACGACGGTCATCTGATTCATGGTGATCGTGCCGGTCTTGTCCGAGTTGATGGCCGAGGTGAAACCGAGGGTTTCGACGGCCGGGAGCTCCTTCACCAATGCGTTGCGCTTGGAGAGCTCGACGGAACCCAAGGACAAGATGACCTGGGTGACGGTCGGCAGCGCCTCGGGTATGGCGGCGATGGCGAGGGAGACGGCAGCCACGAAGAGGACGTCCCAGGCCTCATTGCGGCTCCGCCCCAGAGCGAACATCACGACCATGGTCAGCCCCGCTGCGGCCACGATCCACAGCGTGAGGTTATTCAGCTCCTTGGTGAGCGGGGACTGCTCGGCCGCGGTCGCAGAGAGCATCCCCGAGATCTTGCCCATTTCCGACTCTGCTGCCGTGGCAGTCACGATCATCACGCCGCTGCCGTGCGTCACCGGCGTGTTCATGAAGGCCATGTTCACCTGGTCGCCCGGGGACAGGTCGTCATCGGGCAGGATCGTGATCTCCTTTTGAGCCGGCACGCTCTCCCCGGTGAGAGCGGACTCGTCGATTTGGAGCGCGGTGGCCTCGATGATGCGCCCGTCGGCGGGCACCTCGTCGCCGGCGGCGAGCAGCACCACGTCTCCCACCACCACCTCTTCGGCGGGAATCTCGAGCTCGCTCCCACCTCGGCGCACGCGGGCCGTGATCTTCATCATCGACTTGAGCGCGTTCATGGCACTCTCGGTCTTGCCCTCTTGGCGAAGGCCCACCACGGCATTCACGAGGGTCAGCACGATGAGCAGGATCGCCGTGTTCCACTCGCCAATCGCCATTGACACGATCGCCGCGCCGAGGAGGATCAGCTGCATGTAGGTGCGGTACTGATCGAGGAAGCGCCGCCAGCGAGGCGTAGGCTTCTCCTCGGGAAGCGCGTTGGGGCCGTGCGCCGTCAGGAGCTGCGCGGCACGCTCGGACGAAAGACCCAGCGAAGGGTCGACCCCGAGGGCGGAGACCACTTCGGGGGAGCCGAGGGCGTACCAGGTCACCGCTCCAGCCTCCGCAGACGTTCCTTCCCCCGAGGTGACCTGGGTCATGAGCCGAGCGTGGCTACCAGGATCGCCTTGATGGTGTGGAGCCGGTTCTCGGCCTGGTGGAAGACGATGCTCGCTTCGGAGGAGAAGACCTCGTCGGTCACCTCGAGCCCGCCGAGCATGCCGGTGGCCTCCATGATCTCGGCACCGACCACGGTATTGGCGTCGTGGAAGGCGGGCAGACAGTGCATGAAGCGCACCTTTGGGTTCCCGCTTGCCTCGAGCAGCGCCTTGTTCACCTGGTAGGGCGTGAGAACCTTGACCCGCTCGGCCCACACGTCGTGAGACTCGCCCATCGAGACCCAGACGTCGGTGTGGATGAAGTCGGCGTCAGACACCCCGGCGGCGGGATCCTCTGTGATGGTGATGCGCGCCCCGGTACGTCCGGCGATCTCGTGAGCGGTGGCCACCACGTCGTCGGGGGGCTTCAGGTCTGCCGGCCCGATGAGGCGGACGTCCGATCCCATCAGCGCTCCCATGACCAAGAGGGAACGGCCCATGTTGAAGCGGCAGTCGCCGATGAAGGCGTAGGTCAGCTCGTCAGCGGGCTTGTGGGTCCACTCGATCATGGTCAAGAAGTCCGCCAGCATCTGGGTGGGGTGCCATTCGTTGGTCAGGCCGTTGTACACGGGTACACCCGCGTGGCGTGCCAGCTCTTCGACCTCTGCCTGGGCGTTGCCCCGGAACTCGATCCCGTCGAACATGCGCCCCAGCACCGCGGCGGTGTCCGCGATCGATTCTTTGTGCCCGAGCTGGGAACCCGAAGGGTCGAGGTAGGTGACGTGGGCCCCCTGGTCGTGACATGCGACCTCGAAGGCGGCCCGGGTCCTCGTCGAGGTCTTTTCGAAGATGAGGGCGACCTGCTTGCCTTCGAGGTGCTTCTCCTCGGTCCTGGCGTACTTGGCCAGCTTGAGAGCCTGGGACAGCTCGAGCAGGAAGCGCAGCTCGATCGGCTCGAAATCGATCTCCTTCAAGAAGCTTCGGTTTCGCAAGTTGAACACGCTGCCTCCTCCGCGACCGCTTGCGCGGTCGATTGATGGTCAAAAGGCGGGTTCGCGCTCGAGCGGACACGTCATGCAGTGCGAACCGCCCCGCCCACGCCCGAGTTCGAATCCCTCGGTGGTGATCACCTCGATGCCGGCCTTGCGCAGCGCGGTATTGGTGCTGGTGTTGCGCTCGTACGCGACGACGACACCGGGCTCGAGGGCGACGACGTTGTTGCCGTCGTCCCACTGCTCGCGTTCGGCCTCGAAGCGGTCCCCGCCCGTCTCCACCACGCGCATCTCCTTCACCCCGAGCGCGACGGCCATGGCCTCGACGAGACTGCCCGAGAACTCCTCGACCACCAGATCCTCGGCACTCTCGCCCGCCCGGATGGACCACGTCCGAGCCCCACCCACGACCTCGGGAAACAGCGTAACCAGGTCGCGGTCGCACATCGTGATCACCGTATCGAGGTGCATGTAGCTGCGCGACTTGGGCAGGTGGACCGCAAGGACCTGGGAGGCCGAGTCGGCGCGGAAGAGCTCGCGGGCGATGATGAGCACCGCTTGGGGCGTGGTCCGTTCGCCCATACCGATCATCACGGTGCCGTTGCCGATCGGCTGGACGTCGCCGCCCTCGACATGACATTGGCCCCAGTCCTCCTCGGCCCCGCCGAGCCAGATGGGAAACTCCTCGCCCGCAAACATCGGGTGGAACCGGTAGATCGCCTCGATGAGCATCGATTCGGGCTTGCGCGCCGGCTTCGTCATCGGGTTCAGCGTGACGCCATCGAAAATCCAGCACGACGGGTCGCGTTGGAACAAGAAGTTGGGAAGTGGTGGCAACAACATCGCGTCCGGATCACTCGACTGCCAGACCAGGCCGAGGTCGCGCTGTACGTCCTCTCTGGTGATGCCACCGATCAGGAATTCGGCGACGTCTGCCGGCGATGCCTCCGATACCCACGACGAAGCTCGCTCGGTCGCGCCCAGTCCAACCTGGCGCTCGTTCAGGACATGTGTGACGAGCCATTCCCGAGCCTGAGGCGACTCGAGTGCCTCGGCCAACAGCGTCTCGGCTTCGAAGACCTCGATGTCGCGGTCGCGCATCAGTTCGCAGAAGGCGTCGTGCTCGCGCTTGGCCTGGGCCACCCACAGCACGTCGTCGAAGAGGAGCTCCTCTGCGTTCGAAGGAGTGAGGCGGGTGTGCTCGAGTCCGGGCCGGTGCACCATGACTCTGTGGAGCCGGCCGACCTCCGAGTGAACGCCAAGTGCCATATGTCAGTCCTCCTATTGCCTCGCGCTCATAGTTCGTCGTTGTCGCGTCACGGTCACCTCGTCACCACCGAAGACGTCGTCCGCACGCCTTCGAACGCAGTGGAAATGCGCGTCCCTCCGGTCGCGGCCACCAAGTCCTCGATGTCGGACAACTGGCCGATGACCGCTCGGTTCGAGGTGGCCCGGGCAAATTCACATGCCGCGGAGACCTTGGGCAGCATGGAGCCCTCGGCGAACTCGCCGGCATGGTCGCGCACGAGCGCATCGGGGTGCGCTTCGGTGATGGCCGCCTGGTGGTCAGTGCCGAAGCCCAAGTAGGCGGCGGGAGTGTCTGTCGCCATGACGAACACGTCGGCCTTCAGCGCGATGGCGAGGAGGCAGCTGGCCCGGTCCTTGTCGATGACGGCTTCGATTCCGTAGAGGCGACCTTCAGCGTCGCGGGCGACGGGGATCCCGCCTCCGCCGGCGCAGATCACCAACGCGCCCGCCGCGACGAGGCGAGTAATCAGCTCCTCCTCGACGATTCGGCGTGGCGTGGGCGAGGGGACGACACGGCGCATGGCGTCTCCGTCGGGCCGGAAGGCCCAGCCACGTTCTTGGCCAAGACGCTTCGCTTCTTCGGCTCCGTATTGGGGCCCGATCGGCTTGGTCGGATTCGAGAACGCCGGGTCCCCGGGGTCGACTTCCACCATGGTGAGCACGGTCGCCAAGGGCTGGTGGACGGGCAGGCGGTTGGTCAGCTCCTGCTCGATCAGGTAGCCGACCATGCCCTGGGTCTCTGCTCCGAGCACGTCGAGTGGGTAGACGGGCACCGCCTGATACGCCGCCCCCTCGAGCGCCAACAGTCCGATCTGCGGGCCGTTCCCGTGGCTGATCACCAGCTGGTTGCCCTTGGCGAGCGGAGCGAGATGCGTGCACGCAATGGCCACGTTGGCCCGTTGGTTCTCCACCGTCATCGGCTCGCCCCGGCGCAACAACGCATTGCCCCCGAGGGCGACCACGACCTTCACGAAGCGGATCCTCCTACCGGAACCGTCGGGTATCGCGGCACCGGATCCGGCGTGGTCATCTTGGACTTTTGCATCCGATAGACAGGAATGCCGAGCACGAGGGCCCCAGCCGCCATGAAGAATGGCGCCCAGTAGACCCAGAAGCTGTGCCCGGTGTTACGCGAGTACACGATGAACAAGATGGAGAAGATCAACGCGACGACGGCCACGATCATGTCACGCACGAAGCGCGGCGTCTGGAGCTCGCGATGGTCCACGAGTCGCCACTTGATCTGCGCGAGTGCGGAGAAGGCGTACGGGATCGCGGCGGTGATGCCCGTCATGAGCACCAGCGTGGTGAACACGGTCGCTCCGCCCGAGCCCAAGAAGTTGATGATCATGGCGATTGACGCCAGGGCGGTCGAGGCGATGATTCCGAACGGTGGGACCCCTTGAGGTGACATCTTCTTGAAGGGCTCTGGGAACAACCCGTCCTTGGCCGCCGCCAGCGGCATCTCGGCGCAGATCATCGTCCAACCGGTCAGCGCGCCGAGACCCGAGATGATGACGGCCACCGCCATCACCTTTCCGGCCCAGGTGCCACCAAAGATGACGTTGGCGGCGTCGGAGAAGGGCGCAGTTGCATTGGCCAGCTCATGGGTCGGCAGGATCCCGAAAACAGCGGTCAGCGAGAGCATGTAGACGACCGCCGTCGCGAGGGTGCCGAATATGGTCGCACGTGGGATGTTTCGATCAGGATCGCGCACCTTGCCCGCCGCGACTGCCGCGGTCTCCACACCGAGGTAGCTGAACAGGGCGATCGCCATGCCGCCGCCGATGGCGGCGATGGCGCTCTCGCCGCTCACGTTCCACGGCGTGTAGTTGGCGCTCGAGATGAAGAACAAGCCGACGATCGCCATGAAGCCGACGGCGATGAACTTGATCACAGAGGTAATCACCTGGACCGAACCCATGTTCTTCACCCCCGAGAGGTTGACCAGGGCGGGGACCCAGAGCCCGATGAGCACCAGGAGCACCGAGTAAAAGCGGTTGTGGCCTTTGTTGATGAACACCTCGACGTAGAGCACCCACCCCACTGCGATGGCCGCGTTGCCAGCCCAAGCCGTGATCCAGTACGACCAGGCATTGAAGAAGCCGACGGTGTTCCCGAAGCCGGTTCTCGCGTAGGCGTAGGGACCGCCATCGGCGGGAAGTCGCCGCGAGAGCCCAGCAAAGAGGACGGCCAGAGCCAGAGCCCCGATCGTGGTCAGCCCCATCGAGACCAAGGTGATCGGACCGTAGCCGGCCAGAGAAGTCGGCAGGTTGAAGATGCCGACCCCGATGATGGAGCCGACGATCAGCGCAGTAGCGGTGGTGAGCCCGAAGCCGCGAGGCGCAGCCCGACTCGCCGCTTGTTCCTCGGCGGTCACTTCGGTCATCGACGCACCTCCTGGTTCTGCAGGAACGATTGTTGTTTAAGCGGCGTCGAATTACCACCCTTTCGGCACCTATCGAACCCCCACCTCCCCAACCAACGTCCCTGGGCAGTTCAGGAGTGGGGCCGATGCCGATCTGGGAGGGGCCGTAGGCCGAGCACCGACTCAGGCGTCGTGCCATCCTGCCTAGGGCCCGACAGGCAGGCAACGGAGAGCTTTCAGCGGATTGGATGGTGTACTACCGGTGTGGGCGTTATGACGAGGAGCGCATGTCGCAGGTGAACGCGCACCCACGGGACGACGCCATACGCGACTTCCCGCCGTGGCACGCCGCCAGCGTCGCTGCAGCGCTGGCGGCGCTCGACGTCGACCCGGCGAGAGGCCTCGGGGCGCGAGTGGTGGCACAACGCCAGCAAGAGTATGGCCCGAACCGCTTCGCCGAAGCCGCAGCGGAGCGCCCGTGGCGGGCCTTCCTCCGCCAGTACCGCGATCTGATGCAGCTCGTATTGGTAGCTGCTGCGGTCGCCGCGTTCTACCCGGTGCAGGAGTACGGCACCGCTATCTTGCTGCTCCTCATCACTGTCTTCAATGCATTGCTCGCCATGCGCCAGGAAGGAAAGGCAGCCGTCGCAGTGGCGGCTCTTTCCAAGATGATGGTGCTCACGGTAAGGGTGCGCCGAGACGGCGAGCTGCGCGAGGTGCCGGCGGGCGACCTCGTCCCTGGAGACGTGGTGCTGCTCGAAGCCGGGGACGTCGTTCCCGCTGACGGACGGCTCATCGAAGAGGCAAACCTCGAGGTCGACGAGTCCGCCCTCACCGGTGAGAGCGTCCCCGTCGCCAAGCAGGTCGAGGCCCTCGCCCCCGAGGACACCCCTCTCGCCGAGCGGGACAACCTCGCCTTCATGAACACGAACGTGACACGGGGCAGCGCGACCATGCTCGTCACCGCGACGGGCATGGCGACCGAGGTGGGTCACATCTCAGGTCTGTTGAATACCCAAGGATCGGACAAGTCACCGCTGACCCGTCAACTCGATGCGCTGGTCCGCCAGATCCTCGTGATCGCCGGGTTGGCGCTCGTCGTGTCGATCGCGCTCAACATGAGCCGCGGTCAAACTCTCACCGAGGTCTTCGCCGCCTCGGTCGCTTTCGCCATCGCCGCGATTCCCGAGGAGCTCCCTGCCGTCGTCACGGCGATCTTGGCCAAGGGAACAAAAATGCTGGCCGACGCGGGCGCCATCTTGAAGCAGCTGCGCTCCACCGAGACGCTCGGCGCGACCTCTGCCATCAACTCGGACAAGACCGGAACGCTCACGCTCAACCAGATGACAGCCACATCGTTGTCGCTCGTCGACCGGCGCTACAGCACCGAGGGTAGCGGGTACTCGACACTGGGTCGCATCACTCACATCGCCGGACCCGGCGAAGTGAACCTCGACCAATTCCTCCTTCCGATGGTGCTGGCCTCCGATGCCGAGGTGGCCGACGGCGTACTGATCGGTGACCCGACAGAAGGTGCGCTCGTCGTGCTCGCCGCGAAAGGGGGCGTCGACCCCGACGGCACCCGCCGGGCCCACCCGCGCCTCGCCGTGCTGCCCTTTGACGCTTCTTACAAGTTGATGGCGACGTTCCATCGCTTTGCTGGAGAAAGCCACACGACCGATGGCCGCACCACCCGGGACGGGTCCGAGGTGGTGCGCTGTTACGTAAAAGGCGCACCGGACCAACTTCTGGCCAGGGCCACGTCCGTCGTCGACGCCTCCCTCGAGGTCCGGGAGCTCTCGGCCGACGACGCCCGCCGTTATGAGGACGAAAACCGGCGCTTGGGCGAAGAAGGCCTGCGAGTCTTGGCTACCGCGTACCGCGACTTCAGCGCCGACGAGTTCCGGGCCGACGCAGACTTGCTGGCCTACGTGGAAGGGCTGACTCTGCTGGCCATGGTCGGTATCGTTGATCCGCCGCGGCCACAGGCCAAAGCCGCCATCTCCACGGCCAAGGCCGCAGGGATCAAGATCCGCATGATCACCGGCGACCATCTGGTGACTGCTCAGACCATCGCGCGAGACCTCGGGATCGAAGGCCGCGCCATCAGCGGTCAGGAGTTCGCCGCCCTCTCAGATGCCGAGGCCGCCGTGCAACTTGGCGAGATCGGCGTGCTCGCTCGGGTCACCCCCGAGGACAAGGTGCGGCTTGTGGAACTCCTGAAGCAGAAGGGCGACGTCGTCGCCATGACCGGTGACGGCGTCAACGACGCTCCGGCGTTGAAGCGGGCGGACATAGGTATCGCCATGGGGATCACCGGTACCGAGGTCTCGAAGGAGGCCGCCGACATGATCCTCACCGACGACGACTTCGCCACCATCGTCAAGGCTGTCGAGTTTGGGCGTGGCCTCTACGACGATCTGACTCGTTACATCCGCTTTCAGATCGGGTGCCTGTTCGGGATCATCGTGTCGTTCCTCGGAGCCAGCATCTTCAACGTGGCTCAAGGCGTTCCCTTCCTGCCCCTCCAGACCCTGTGGATCAATTTCACCGTCATCTTGTCCCAAGCAATCGGTCTTGGGTATGGCAAGCCGAGTGCGCACCTAATGGAGCAGGCACCTCGGGACACCAAGGCCCCCGTTCTTTCGGTGGGACTGCTGGCCTGGCTTGCGACTGTCGGGGCCGTGATGGGCGTGGTGACGCTGAGCTTGCTGACCTGGGGCTGGTCGGCGCACGGGGAGGCGGTGGCGCGAACAATGGGATTGAGCGCCTTTCTCGTCGCTGTGGTCCTGCTCTCCTTCGAGAGCCGTGACCTCCAGCGCAGTGCGTTCAGCCTCGACGTGCTCGAGGACAGGATCTTCCTGGTCGCCACTGGCCTCTCGATCGGAGTGATCTTTCTCGGGACCACCTTCTCGGGGTTTCAGCGGTTCTTGGACACCGTGCCGCTCGACCTCAACCAGTGGCTCATCTGCATCGGAGCGGCAGCATGGGTCTTGCTGATCACCGAGATGCAAAAGAAGCTTCGGCGCATCCAGCTGGCGAAGAACACCAAGGTGTGACCCGGGTGACGAACTCGCAGCCTGCCGGGTCCGGGAACAAGCCTGCCAACCCGCCCTGGGTGAGGCGTTGCCGGGATCTTCCTCAGGCGGCTACATCACACCGTTAGGCCGAAGAAAGGCCTGAACGCCGAGCTTCACGTCAATGCAGGTCAGCTCCCGCCGGCCTGAGCCTCCGATGCATCGGCCTCGATCTTGGCGTTGTCTGCCTTGAGCTTCTTGGCTTCGATCTTTTCGGCGCGCTTCATGGCCTGGCGCACCTTGGCCTCCATGTCCGTGACGCCGACCGCCGCGAGGCCGGCCTGGCCGGCGTCGAGCGACTCGCCCAAGTCCTTGAGGTCACCTCGACTCATCCCCGCCGCCGCGTGACCGGCTACGGCACCGAGCAGTGCGCCGCCGCCCGCCGTGCCGAGCAAGAGACCGCCGCCGATCGCCGCCGCCGGGAAC
>Ga0318566_10000039_pt1 | contig 19412 bp, 19 predicted proteins | sample GRESIP066b5f22_FD_203492 | JGI IMG/M metagenome (GOLD analysis project Ga0318566, IMG submission 203492) | Tropical soil microbial communities from Luquillo Experimental Forest, Puerto Rico - GRE.SIPMG.066b5f22 | ecosystem: Environmental > Terrestrial > Soil > Tropical forest > Bulk soil... | reverse complement strand
GTGCAATCTTGGCCGCGGCGACGGCGAAAGCCGCCGAAGGCAGCGGCGTCGTGATCAAACCAGTCCGCTGCTTGGCGAATTGCACGCGCGGCTTGAGCGCCGTCGTGCGCTGCAATGGCTGCTGGACCTACGTGTTCGGCGGCCTCGATGCCGCTTGCGGGCCGGCACTTGTCGACGGCGCACGCCTGCTGGCGTGCGCGACTGACGGCATCATGCCATGGCGGGGAAGGCCGCAACCGCTCAAGCGCGGGCTCATCGCCCGCGTGCCGCCTGTCAACCTCGAGGAAGTCGAATGAGCACTTCGTCCGCGCGCGTGCCGTGCACCATCGTGACCGGTTTCCTCGGGGCCGGGAAGACGACGCTGATCCGTCACGTCCTGGCTCATGCGAACGGGCGGCGATTGGCGGTGATCGTCAACGAGTTCGGCGACGTTGGCATCGACGGGGAAATTCTCAAGGGTTGCGGCGATGAGGCGTGTCCGCAAGAGAACATCGTCGAACTGGCCAATGGCTGCCTTTGCTGCACGGTTGCGGGCGACTTCGTGCCTGCGTTGGACACGATTCTGGCGCGAAAACCTGTGGTCGAGCATATCGTGATCGAGACGTCCGGCCTGGCGTTGCCGAAGCCGCTGGTCCAGGCGTTTCACTGGCCGGCGATCAAGAGTCGGGTCACGGTCGACGGAGTCGTCGCCGTGGTCGACGGCGCCGCGCTCGCCGAGGGGCGCCTCGCCGCCGACCTTGATGCGCTCGCGCGCCAGCGTGACGCCGACACCGCGCTCGATCATGACGATCCAATCGAGGAGGTGTTCGACGATCAGATTGCCTGCGCTGATCTTGTGGTGCTCAACAAGCGCGATCTGTTGGACCACCCAGGCACCGAGAAAGCAATCGCCGCGATCGTGCGGGCGTTGCCGCGCGCCGTGAAGATTGTACCGGTGGCCAACGGCAAAGTGGATCCGGCGGCATTGCTCGGGCTGGGCATCGGAACGGAAGACGACATCGCCAATCGCCGCACGCGCCACGACGCGGAGCTGGAGCACGATCACGACGATTTTGAAAGCTTCGTCCTGCCGCTGCCGGAGATTTCCGATCCCGCGCGCCTCGCGGCTCGCATCGCGGCTGCCGCGGCGGATGCGAGCGTTCTGCGCGTGAAGGGATTTGCCGCTGTCGCTGGCAAGCCGATGCGCCTGCTCCTACAGGCCGTCGGTCCGCGCGTCAGCCATCACTACGACCGCGCCTGGACCACCGCGGAGGAGCGGCAAGGTCAGCTCGTCGTCATCGGTTTGCGGGGGCTCGATCGCGACGGCGTTGCGCGAACGCTGCTAGGGTGAAGGATGCATCTGCTGGCGTCCACTTCGGCGTCCATTGACGACCTGGTCGAAGCGGTCGATCTGCGCCAGTCACCTGGTGACATCGTCATTTTGTCTTTCGCCGACAGCGATCTGTCCGGCCTTGCGGCTGCCTGGGCAGCGCAGCGCGATGTGCTTCCCACGGTTCGGCTCGCAAACTTGCGGGATCTGCGCCATCCACTCTCGGTCGATCTTTGGCTCGACACCGTCGGAAGGCACGCAAAGGTCGTCGTCGTCCGCCTGCTTGGTGGCCTCGACTGGTGGCGTTACGGCGTCGAGCGACTGTCGTCGCTTGCGCGCGAAAGCTCCATCGCACTTGCGGTTCTGCCGGGCGAGGATCGCGATGACCCTCGCCTGGCCGAAGCCTCCACGTTGCCGGCCCATGAGCTCAACACGCTGTTGCACTTTTTCCGCGAAGGCGGAGAAGAGAATTTGGGAGCGCTGCTTCGGCGGCTTGCGGGACATTCAGGAGCGCGCATCGAAGCACCACAGCCGCGCCCGGTGCCGCGTACGGCCGGATACATCCCCGGTGAAGGCGCCGTCGACCTCGACCGACTCGTCGCGTTCTGTCAGCGCGGCCACCCCTGCGTGCCGATCATCTTCTACCGTGCGATGTTGCTGGCAGCCGACACGGCACCGATCGATACGCTGTGTCGAGCGCTGGCAGAACGGGGTCTCGCACCTGCTCCGCTGGTGGTCCCGAGCCTGAAGGATCGCGCGGCAGCCGAGTTCGTGCGCGCGGCGCTGGCGCGGCTTAAGCCGGCGGTCATCATCACCGCGACTGCATTCGCCGCGGCTGCGGCTGCCGGCGAGCCGACGCCATTCGACAAAACCGATGTGCCTGTGCTGCAGGCCGTGATTGCAACCACCAGGCGCTCGGCCTGGTCGCAAAGTCCGCGCGGCCTCGGGCCCGCCGACCTCGCGATGCACGTCGTGCTGCCCGAGCTCGACGGGCGAGTGCTGCAGGGCGCGATCGCTTTCAAAGGGCCGCTGCCGGCACAGGACGACCTCTGCTTCAGCGCATTCGGGAGTTTGCCGGAGGCAGACCGGATCGCGATCCTGGCCGATCGCATCGCGGCGCTGATCAAGCTTCAGGCTACACCGCGCTCCGAGCGGCGCGTGGCGGTGCTGCTGCCCGATTACCCAGGCGCACCGGGTCGAGCCGGGTATGCCGTCGGCCTCGATGTTCCGGCGAGCGTTGTCGGGCTTCTGTCGGACATGGAACAGGCCAACTATGGCGTTGCCGGTGCGCCAAGAACCTCGCGTGCATTACTCGATGCTTTGCTTGAACCTTCGAACGATGCGGCCCTTCCGCTCGATCGCTATCGCGACCTCGTCGCGACCCTTCCCGGTGAAGCGATCGCGCGCGTGCAGACCGCATGGGGCGACGCCGGCAACGATAGCGACGTGCGTGACGGCGCATTTCATTTTCGCGCGCGCACCTTCGGAAACATCCTCGTCGCATTCCCTCCAGACCGAGGACGCTCGACCGATCGTCGAGCCGACTATCACGACGCGACTTTGCCGCCGCGCCACGCGTTGCTCGCGTTCGGCCTTTGGCTTCGGCACGTTGCGAAGGTCGATGCCCTCGTCCACATGGGCGCGCACGGCACGCTCGAATGGCTCCCTGGCAAGGCCGTCGCGCTGACCGCCTCATGCTTCCCGGAATTGATGGTCGCCTGCTTGCCCGTGATCTATCCCTTCATCGTCAGCAACCCCGGGGAAGCCGCGCAGGCAAAGCGGCGGATCGCCGCGGTGACCATCGGCCACTTGCCGCCGCCGCTCGTCGACACAGGCCTTGCGGGAGACGCCTGCGAGCTCGAGCGGCTTGTCGACGAATACGCGCAGGCGGACGGCCTTGATCGGCGCCGGCGGGAACGGCTCGCGCGACTGATCCTGGAACAGGCGGAACGGACCGGGCTTGCGGTCGAGGCGCGTGTCCAGGCCGACGACAGTCCTGACGATGCGTTGCGGCGCATCGATGCTTGGCTGTGCGATCTCAAGGACCTTGCGGTCAAGGACGGACTTCATGTCTACGGACACGCGCCCACGCACGTTGGCGATCCTGCTTGGCGGGCGAGCGCCGAAGCGGAACGCGTTGCGATCCTAGCCGCCCTGGACGTTCGCCGTATCGCGCCCGGGCCGGCCGGTTCTCCTGCGCGCGGTCGCCGCGACGTCCTGCCGACCGGACGCAACATGTTCCCCGCCGATCCGCGCACGCTGCCGACGCCGACGGCGACCGATCTCGGCCGGCTCGCCGCCGATGAGGTGATCCGCGCCTATACGCAAACCCACGGCGAGATGCCGCGCGCCTCGGTGGTCGATCTTTGGGGCAGCGCCACCTTGCGCACCGGCGGCGAGGAGATTGCGCAGGGGCTCGCCTTGATGGGTTGCCGTCCGACTTGGGATCAGGCAACCGGCCGCGTCACGGGGATCGAGGTTCTGCCCACGGCGAGTGCGGGGCGGCCGCGGGTCGATGTGACCTGGCGAATTTCAGGTCTGTTCCGGGACTTGTTCCCCGCCCAGATTGCGCTCATCGACGCCGCCGTGCGCGCGGTCGCCGCGCGCGAGGAGGCGGCCGACGAGAACCCGCTTGCCGCCGCTTGCCGCGTCTCCGCGCACGCAGGCGCGTCGATTGCGCGCATTTTCGGCACCGCGCCCGGAGCCTACGGCGCCGGTGTCGAGGACCTGCTGGGGCGGGATATCGATCGCGAGCAACTCGCAAACGCTTACCTTGCCGCCGTCTCGCACGCCTACGGCGGCGCGGAGGGAGACGCGGCGCTCGCTCTCGGCGCCTTCAAAGCCCGCGTCGCGACCGCGGACTTGCTCGTGCATTCCGCCGAAGATCCCGCGCGCGATCTGTTGGAAGGATCGGAAGACGTTGCCTTCGTCGGCGGCTTCGCCGCGGCTGCAGCCGCGCTTGGGCGCGCGCCTGACCTCATCATTCTCGATACGACCGATCCTGCACGCCCACGCGCGCGTTCGTTGTCCGCCGCCCTGGCGCGGATCGTACGCTCGCGCGCGGTCAACCCCAAATTCATCGCAGGCCAGCTGCGGCACGGTCCGCGCGGAGCAGCCGAGCTCGCGGAAACCGTCGACCGGCTCGTCGACTTCGCCGAGACGACGGGTGCGGTCGCGAGCCACTTTTTCGATCTCCTGCACGATGCTTATGTCGCGGACGACGGCGTTCGGAGTTTCCTTCTTCGGGAGAACCCTGCGGCGGCTGCCGCCATCGCGGCCCGGCTCGACGCGGCTCGGCGTCGCGGGCTTTGGCATCCTCGGCGCAACGACGTCGACGCAAGCTTGCGAATGCTCACGAAAGAGACTCCGCTGTGAACGCCCCCCTCCGCCGCGGCGCTTGCCCCGCTCTCTCGCAGCCCATGAGAACCGGAGACGGCCTGCTCGTGCGGCTCACGCCGACCGGCACGACGATGCCTTGCGAGGCGTTCGCGGCCTTGTGCACGGCCGCGCGCAACTGCGGTAACGGCGTCATCGAGATCACCTCGCGCGGGAGCATTCAAATCCGCGGACTGACGGAAGCCTCGGTAAAAAGCTTCGCGGCAGCGGTCGCCGGGATCGACCTGGCCTTTGGCGAAGGTCCGCCGGTCTTGAGCGATCCTCTCGCGGGCCTCGCTCCCCAGGAATCGGTCGATGCTAGCGCCATCGCCGTGGACCTGCGTCGCGCGATTGCGGTAGCGTCTTTCGCCGACCTCGGTCCAAAAGTTTCCGTCGCGATCGATGGCGGTGGTACGCTTCACCTCGACGCGGTGGCGGCCGACGTGCGGATGCGGGCACAAGCGAGGGATGCGTGCCTTCACGTCGCTGCCGGCGGCGATGCTGAGACCGCGAGCCCCATCGGCGCCGTCGCCGCCGAGCATGCGGTCGAGGCAGCGATGCGCATGCTGCGCGTGATCGCGGCGGGCGGACCCGCGGCGCGCGCAAGGGATATCGCCGCGACGAACGGCGCGGCGGCGTTTCGCCGTGTGATTGCCGACATCCTCGTCGATCTCCCGGGGCCGCCGCGGCGGCTGGCAGCCGACCCTCTCGGCACGCATACGCTGCGCGACGGCCGATTGGCGATCGGCCTTGGTCTCGCCTTCGGTCATGCGCATGCGACCACACTCGAGGAGGTTACGCGCGCGGCGGCGGAGTCGGGCGCAACAGGTTATCGCACCGCGCCGGGCCGTGCGCTCCTCATCGTGGGCGTCACCGAAGATGGCGCCGGGCACCTGGCGAACATCGCGCAACGGCTTGGCTTCATCGTGCGCGCCGATGATCCGCGCCGCCAAGTAGTCGCTTGCGCGGGCGCGCCGATCTGCGCTTCAGCGGAAATTCCCACGCGCGCGCTCGCACCGAGCCTTGCGAAGGTGGCGGTCGCCGGCGCCGACGCGCCAATGGTGCATCTGTCGGGATGCGCCAAGGGTTGCGCCTGCCCGCGCTCCGCGCCGCTGACGGTCGTTGGCATCGAAGGCCGATGTGGCGTGGTGGTGAATGGGTCCGCCTGCGGTGAGCCCCTGGTGATGCTCACGCCGGAGGCTTTGCCGGGTGCGCTCTCGCGGTGCGCGGATGGCGTGCGGCGCCTGCGTGCGGCGGACGAAAGCGCCGCCGAGGTACTGTCCCGCCTCGACCGCGCGCAGATCATGCGTTTGATCCTCGGCGAGGCCATCGGTGCCTGAGCGGCTCGATTATCTTCGCGACGACGGGCGCATCTACGAGCGCTCGTTCGCCATTATTCGGGCCGAGGCGGACCTCTCGCGTTTCTCGGCGGAGGAGGCCGACGTGGTGGTGCGCATGGTTCACGCCTGCGGTTGCGTCGAGGTGACGAGCCGAATCGTGTTTGGCGAAGGTCTGGTCGGCGCGGCGCGCGCAGCGCTCGCGCGCGGCGCGCCCATCCTGTGCGACTCGCAGATGGTGGCACACGGCGTAACCCGCGTGCGCCTGCCGGCACAAAACGAGGTGCTTTGCACGTTGCACGATCCGCGCGTGGCGCGGCTGGCCGAAGACCTTCACACAACCCGCTCGGCCGCCGCGCTCGACTTGTGGCAAGATCGCCTCGGCGGCGCACTGATAGCGATCGGCAACGCACCGACTGCTTTGTTTCGTTTGCTCGAATTGCTCGATGCCGGCGCGCCGAAGCCCGCCGCGATTCTCGGTATCCCGGTTGGTTTCGTCGGTGCCGCCGAGGCGAAGGACGCGTTGGCGGCGGACTCGCGCGGTGTCGCCTTCCTCACCGTGCGGGGACGGATGGGCGGGAGCGCGATGGCGGCAGCCGCCGTCAACGCGCTGGCGAGGGCCGGAATATGAGCGCGCCCGGAAAACTCATCGGCGTCGGCGTTGGACCGGGCGATCCCGAGCTGATCACGCTCAAGGCGGTGCGCGTGCTAGAACAGGCCGACGTCGTCGTGCATTTCACCAAGGCCGGCAACTCTGGAAACGCTCGGAGCATCGCCGCACGCTACCTCAAACCCGGCATCCGCGAACTGCCGCTTACGTTTCCGGTGACGACCGAGCTGCCGAGGGACGAAGCACCCTATTGCGAAGCCGTCCGCGCGTTCTACGACGCCGCCGCACGTGACGTGGCCTCCTACCTCGATGACGGTCGCCTGGTGGCGGTGGTCTGTGAGGGCGACCCGCTGTTCTACGGTTCCTACATGCACCTGCACGTGCGGCTGGCGCACCGCTTTCGCACCGAGGTCGTTGCGGGCGTGAGTGGAATGTCGGGATGCTGGTCGGCGGTCGGGACGCCGATGGCGCAGGGCGACGACGTGTTCTCGGTGCTTCCCGGCACGCTTGCGCAAGATGAGCTGGAGCGGCGCCTTAACGAGACCGACGCCGTCGTCGTGATCAAGCTCGGACGCAATCTGCCCAAGGTGCGCCGCGCCCTCGAACGCACCGGCCGTCTCGCGCGCGCCGTCTACGTCGAGCGCGGCACCATGACAGATGAGCGGGCGATCCCACTCGCCGCCAAGGCGGACGACTGCGCTCCCTATTTTGCCATGGTGCTGGTGCCGGGCTGGGAGAGACGGCCATGAGCGGCCGGCTTGCCGTGGTCGGGCTCGGCCCGGGAGATGTCCGCTGGCTCACGCCGGAAGCGGATGCTGCCTTGGCTGCCGCCGATGCGCTGTTCGGCTACGGACCCTATCTTGACCGGGCCCCGGTCCGTGACGGGCAGAGCCGCCACCCATCCGACAATCGCGAAGAAGCGCTGCGCGCCCGCGACGCTCTCGAAACCGCGGCCGCCGGTGCCAACGTGGCATTGGTGTCCGGCGGCGACCCCGGCGTGTTCGCGATGGCGGCCGCCGTTTGCGAGCAGATCGAGTCGGGTCCGGCCACCTGGCGTGGCCTCGACTTAGAGATCGTGCCCGGCATCACCGCGATGCTGGCGGTGGCCGCGCGTGTCGGTGCACCGCTCGGCCACGATTTCTGTGCGCTGTCACTGTCCGACAACTTGAAACCCTGGCCCGTGATCGAGCGTAGGCTGGATGCGGCGGCGCAGGCCGGGTTCGTGATCGCGCTCTATAATCCAATCTCGCGGGCTCGGCCGTGGCAACTCACCGCAGCCTTGGAGCGTTTGCGGCGTTATCTCCCGACGACGACGCCAATTGTATTCGGTCGCGCAGTCGGCAGAGCGGACGAGAATATCGCGGTCACGACGCTGCAAGCTGCCGATCCCGTCGGCGCCGACATGGCGACCCTCGTCATCGTCGGTTCGGCCGAGACCCGCCTCGTGCCGCGGCCCGGGCACGCCCCCCTCGTCTATACGCCTCGGAGCGCGAGCGCATGATCCAGCCACGTCAGCGCTTCCTCGACGGTCTCGACGGTGGGCACCGCGGGCAAGGTCGGGCGGCGCAGCAAGATGACGGACAGGCGGAGCGCGCGCGCCGCCGCGATCTTGCCGTAGGTCGCAGTCCCACCGCTATTCTTGGCAACGACGAGGTCGATCGCGTGGGCGGCCAGCAACGCCCGATCGTCGGCCTCGGTGAACGGTCCACGGCCGGTGACGTAGGATGCGTGCGGCACCGCGAGGGGCGGCTCGACCGACTCGACGCTGCGCACGAGATAATGGTGCTGCGGTGCCTGCGCGAAAGTCCCGATCTCGCTTTTGCCGAGCGCGAGGAAGACACGGCGGGGCGCTTCGCCCAGCGCTTGTACTGCCGCGGCGACATCGGCAACCTCGATCCAACGATCGCCGGGGAGCGGCATCCATGGCGGTCGGCGCAGCGCAAGCAACGGTACGCGCGTGGCTGCCGCCGCGTCGGCCGCGTTAGCCGAGATGATTGCGGCGTAAGGATGGGTCGCATCGACAAGCGCGTCGATGCGTTCGGCCGTGAGATATTGGCCAAGGCCCTCGGCGCCACCGAATCCGCCGATCCGCACCGGCACCGCGTGAGTGGCCGGCGCCCTGGTGCGGCCCGCGAGCGAGACCGTTACGGCCACATCGGCGCGTTCGACGAGACGTTCCGCCAGCCGTCGTGCTTCCGTCGTGCCGCCGAGAATGAGGATGTGTCGCATGTCGTTCGGTGACTCGCTTGCGCGCGAGACTGCCGCGCCACACCGTTGGTTGTCTATCGTCGGGATCGGCGAGGACGGGGTCGAGGGCCTGACGCCGACCGCTCGAAGCCTTGTCCAGGCCGCAGAGATGGTGTTCGGCGGTCCGCGGCATCTCGTTCTTGCTGCCCCGCTCATCCGCGGCGCCGCGCGGCCGTGGCGGAGCCCGTTCGAGCGCGCCGTCGAGGAGGTGTTGGCGCAGCGCGGCCGGCAAGTGTGCGTGCTCGCATCGGGTGATCCATTCGTTTACGGCGTCGGCTCGGTCTTGTTGCGGCATGTCGATCCGCGCGAGACGGTGACGGTGCCGGCGCTTTCGACCTTCAGTCTTGCGGCCGCGCGTCTGGGCTGGGCGCTCCCGGACACGACCCAGCTCTCGTTGCATGGCCGTGCGCTCGATCTCGTCCGTCCGCATCTGCAGCCGCGCGCGCGCGTGCTTGCGCTGACTTCAGACGGCGAGGGGCCGGCCGCGCTCGCACGCCTGCTGGCCGATACCGGCTTCGGCACCTCGCGCATGACCGTGCTCGAGGCGCTGGGCGGGCCGCGCGAACGGGGGCGCGCAACGACGGCCGCGGGCTACGATCTCGGCGACGTCGGGCCGCTCAACATCGTTGCGATCGAAGTCGAGGCTTCGCCGGGCGCGCGCGTGCTCGCGCGAACGTCCGGTTTGTCCGACGAGCTTTTCGAGCACGACGGCCAGATCACCAAGCGCGAGATCCGCGCGATGACGCTTGCCGCGCTTTCACCGCGGCGGGGCGAATTACTGTGGGACGTGGGCGCCGGCGCGGGCTCGGTGGCGATCGAATGGATGCTCGCGGATCCCTCGATGCGTGCGATCGCGATCGAGGCGCGCAGCGACCGCGTTGCACGCATCCGTCGTAACGCCGCCGCATTCGGAGTGCCGGGACTCGAGGTGATCGAGGGCAGGGCACCGGCGGCATTCGCGGGCCTCGTCCAGCCCGATGCACTCTTCATCGGCGGCGGCGCGGCCGGCGTGCTCGACGCTGCCGTGGCCGCGCTTCGGCCTGGCGGACGGTCGGTCGTCAACGCCGTGACGGTCGAGACCGAAGCGCTGCTCATGGCCCGCCATGCAATGCTCGGCGGCGAGCTCATTCGCGTCGCGATCGCCCGCGTCGAACCCATGGGCAGCATGCAAGCGTGGCGGCCGGCGCTGCCGGTGACCCAGTGGGTCTGGAAGAAGCCATGATCGTCGCGGGCATCGGTTGCCGCAAAGGTACTTCGGCGGGCGACATCGGCGCCGTGATCGGCGCAGCACTCGCGCGCGCCGGCTTCGCAACGCAGGCACTCGATCTCATCGCCGCGCCCGAGCTCAAACGTGGTGAGCAGGGCATCGCCGCGGCCGCGGCCGCGCTCGGCGTGCCACTCGTTCTGATTGCCGAGGCCGACCTTAAGGCGGCAGGCGCACGTGCCGAAACCCGCTCCGAGCGCGTGCTTGCGCTGACGGGGATCCCCTCCGTCGCCGAAGCGGCGGCGCTGGCAGGCGGCGGCCTCTCGGCGCGGCTAATCCTGCCGCGGATCGCGGTCGGAAGCGCGACCTGTGCGCTGGCCGTCAGCGAGGAGCGATCATGAGCGTGCACTTCATCGGCGCCGGCCCCGGCGCCGCCGACCTTATTACGGTCCGTGGCCGCGACCTGCTGGGGCGATGCCCTATCTGTCTCTATGCCGGTTCGATCGTCCCGCCGGACCTGCTGCGATATTGTCCGGCCGGGGCTCGATTGGTCGACACTGCACCGTTGACGCTCGACGACATCGAAGCCGAATGCGTGGCGGCTCATGCCGCCGGACAGGACGTGGCGCGGCTTCAATCCGGCGACCTCTCCGTATTCAGCGCCGTCGCCGAGCAAATCCGCAGGCTCGAGCGCCGCGGCATTCCTTATACCTTGACCCCGGGCGTGCCGGCGTTCGCCGCGGCCGCAGCGCTGCTCGGCCGCGAGCTTACCGTGCCCGAGGTCGCCCAGAGCGTCATTCTGACCCGAGTGCCCGGTCGGGCCTCGCCGATGCCGGCGGCCGAGCGGCTGCATGCGTTCGCCGCGACCGGTGCGACGCTCGTGCTTCACCTCGCCATTCAAGCCGTCAACACGATCGTCGCCGAGCTGATGCCTGTCTACGGAGGCGACTGTCCCGTCGCCGTGGTGGCGCGCGCGACTTGGCCGGACGAGCGCATCGTGCGGGGCACGCTCGCGGACATCGGCGCCAAGCTCGCGACCGAACAAATCGAGCGTACCGCCATTATCCTGATCGGTCGCGCATTGGCCGTGGAAGATTTCCGCGACAGCGCGCTTTACGATCCGAGCTATCGCCGTCGCTTTCGGGGAGAAGGAAAACCGTGAGCAGGCGGGAACACGGGCACATCCGATGAGCGAAGAACGCGCAGCCGCCACCATGCGCGCCGATGCCCCAGTGCTCGCGCCAGGTCATGTTTGGCTCGCGGGCGCCGGACCTGGAGATCCGGGGTTGCTGACGCTTGATGCGCTCGCTGGGCTTTCACAGGCCGACGTCGTCGTGCACGACGCGCTCGTGGATCGCCGCGTGCTTGCGCTCGCGGGCCCGCAGGCGCGGCTCGAATTCGCGGGCAAGCGCGGCGGCCGTCCGTCCGCCGAGCAGGGCGACATCTCCAACCGCCTCATCGAGCTCGCGCGCGCGGGAAAGCGCGTCTTGCGGCTCAAGGGGGGCGATCCTTGCGTGTTCGGGCGCGGCGGCGAGGAAGCGCTGGCGCTCAAGGCCGCCGGCGTTCCGTTCCGGATCATCCCCGGCGTCACGGCAGGGCTGGCGGGACTGACCGCGGCCGCAATCCCCGCGACGCTGCGAGGCATCAACAGGGCAATCATCCTTGCTGCGGGCTATGGCGCGGATGCGGATGGCGTCGATTGGGGCGCGCTCGCGCGCACCGGCCAGCCGATCGTGCTCTATATGGCGATGCGAAATCTCGCGAAGATCGGCGACGAATTGATGCGCGGCGGGCTGCCACCCACCACACCCGCCGCGATCGTCGTCAGCGCAACAATGGTCGAGGAGCGCATCGTCCTATCCACCCTCGATCGTGTGGCTGCCGACGCGCAGGCCCATCAGCTGGGCGCGCCATCGATCATCGTCATCGGAAACATTGTGAACGTGCGCGAGCGCCTCATCGATGCCGTCCATATGGTGGAAAGCGAAGCTGCGCGATGACGGGGCGCGGTCTCATCATTGCAGCCCCCAATTCCGGCGCCGGCAAAACGACGGTGACACTTGGCGTGCTTGCCGCGTTCAAAAGAAGGGGCATCGCAGTGCGGGCGGCGAAAGCGGGCCCCGACTATATCGATCCGTCGTTTCATGCCGCCGCCACCGGAGCCCAAGGCTTCAACCTCGACACTTGGGCGATGCCTCCCGCGCTGCTCGACGCGCTCATGGGCGAAACCGCGTGTGATTGCGAACTGCTGGTGATCGAAGGCGTCATGGGGCTGTTCGATGGCGTAGCGGGGCCGAGCGGCCGCACCGGCGCCGCGGCCGACCTCGCCGCGCGCTTCGCCTTGCCGGTCGTGCTGGTCCTCGACGTGCAGGCTCAAGCGCAATCCGCGGCGGCAGTGGTGCGCGGATTCTTGTCGCACGATCCCAACGTCCGCATCGCGGGTGTCGTGCTCAACCGCGTCGGCAGCGACCGCCATCGCGCCCTGGTGGCCAATGCAATAGCCGAGTTGGGCGTTCGCGTCTTCGGCGCGTTGCCGCGCGAGGACCATGTCGTTCTGCCCGAGCGGCACCTCGGCCTTGTCCAGGCGAGCGAGCATGGCGACCTGCGATCGCGCCTCGATCGCCTCGCGGACATGGCCGAACGATACCTCGATCTCGAAGCCGTCATCGCTTGCGCACGACCCGTCGCAACGGCCGCGCCGGGCTCTATTTGCGCGCTGCCGCCCCCAGGCCAACGCATCGCGCTGGCGTCGGACGCGGCGTTTACGTTCGTCTATGCGCATCTGCTGGCCGGCTGGCGCAGAGCGGGCGCGGAGATCGCGCCCTTTTCACCGCTGGCCGATGAGCCACCGCCCGCAAGCTGCGACGTCTGCTGGCTGCCCGGTGGTTATCCGGAACTCCATGCCGGCGCGCTCGCTTCCGCGCAGCGCTTCCAGCACGGGCTCGCGCGCTTCGCGCAGACGCGGCCGGTCCACGGCGAGTGCGGCGGCTACATGGTGCTGGGCGAGGGAATCGAGGATGCGAACGGCACGCGCCACGCGATGACCGGCCTGCTCGCACACTCCACGAGCTTCGCCAAACGCAAGCTGCATCTCGGATATCGTGAGGCACGCCTGCGCGCGGGCAGTCCCCTTGGGCCGATGGGCGCCGTCGTGCGCGGACACGAGTTTCACTACGCGACGCTGTCGGCCGCGGGAACCGACGAACCGCTGGCCGAGCTTGCGGATGCGCAGGGGCGCGCGGTCGGCACCGACGGCGGCCGCCGCGGCCGCGTCACCGGCACCTTCTTTCACGCCATCGCGCGGAAAGAGACCGCCTGACGGCGACCCGCTGCCGCCAAGCTAATGCGGCTTGTTTGCGACCCCCGCCTCGGCGAACGTCGCCATGCCGGCGTGACAGGCGAGCGCGGCGCGCAGCACCGACACGGCCACCGCAGCGCCCGATCCCTCGCCGAGCCGCATTCCGAGATCGAGCAGGGGAGCCAGACGAAGCTCGCCCAGCAGCATCCGATGTGCCGCCTCGGCCGAGACATGTGCGGCCAAGGCATGATCGAGCGCGTCCGGGCGCAGTTTTGCCAACGGAGCGACCGCTGCCACGCAGACGAAGCCGTCGAGCAACACCGGGATGCGGCGGTGGCGCGCCGCGAGCGCCGCGCCCAGGATGGCAGCGAGTTCGCGCCCGCCCAACGCGGCCGCGCTCGACAGCGGATCACGCAGCAGCGCCGCATGGCTGGCGAGGCCCATGTCGATCGCCGCCCGTTTTCGTGCCAAGCCCTCTTCGTCCACCCCGGTGCCGCGACCAGCCCAGCGAGCGCCGCCGCCGCCGAACAGCGCGGCCGCGATCGCTGCCGCCGCGGTGGTATTCCCGATCCCCATCTCACCGAGGCACACGAGGTCCGCCCCTGATGAAACGGCCTCGTAGCCGGTGCCGACCGCCGTCAGGAACGCGTCCTCGTTCATGGCCAAGGCTTGCGTGAAGTCTGACGTGGGTTGTTCGAGCGCGAGCGCAATGACGTGAAGGTTTGCCCCGACCGTCCGAGCAAGCTGGTTGATCGCGGCGCCGCCAGCGGAGAAATTCGCCACCATCTGGGCAGTGACCTCGGCGGGATAAGCCGACACGCCCTGCGCCGTCACGCCGTGGTTGCCCGCGAACACGAGGATATCGACCCGATCGAGGCGGGGCATGCTTCGTCCCTGCCACCGCGCGAGCCACACCACGACGTCTTCGAGTCGCCCGAGGCTGCCGGGCGGCTTGGTGAGTTGGCCCTGGCGCTCGGCTGCGACCGCGGCGGCTTTGAGGTCTCCAGGTGGCAAGTCGAGACACGCCGCCCGCAGCTCGTCGAGCGACGAAAAGCGCGGCGACTCGATCGCTGTGCCCGCCTTCCTCATGCCGGCGCCCGAACGTTGTTCCTGTTGTGAGCGGGGGATGTCCTGCTAAAGTTGCGCCGACTTGTCACGACGCGCAATACCGTCCTGTCTTCGAGAAGAGCCGGAAGGGTGGCGTCACGCAGGGGCACGCGATGTCGCCGGTTGTTTCGCTCGGGCAGCTCGCGGCGGATTTGAGAGCCGGCGTGCTTTTTTGTACGCGGCTGCCGGTGCCCGGCGCTGCGACGATCACCGGCGCCGACATCGCACGCGCGGGCTGGGCCTTGCCCGTCGCGGGCGCCATCGTGGGCTTGATCGCCGCGCTGGTCTATGGGCTCGCGCGTCTGGCCGACGTGCCGCCGTTTCCCGCCGCCGGTTTGACGGTGGTGGCGAGCCTGGTCGTAACCGGATGCCTGCATGAGGATGGATTGGCCGACGTGGCCGATTCGTTCGGCGCAAGCGCGCGCGAGCGCAAGCTCGAGATCATGCGCGACAGCAAGATCGGAACATACGGCGTATGCGCGTTGTTCATGTCGCTGTTATTGCGGTCAGGCGCGCTCGCGAGCATTGCGGAGCCGGCGCTCGCCGCTCCGGTTCTGGTTGCGGCTCACATGGCAGGGCGCGCCGGCATGCCGCTGTTCATGCGGTTGGTCCCGCCGGCAAGAGCCGACGGCCTTTCCGTCGGAGTCGGGACGCCGCCGCGCGCGAGCGCGATTGCCGCGCTGCTTATCGGCATGCTCGCGCTTGGTGTCGGACTTGGACCGGCGGCGGGCGTTTGTGCGTTCGCGCTGATCGCGGTCGCCTTCGCATCGCTGGCATGGTTATCCGTGCGGCAGATCGGCGGCCAGACCGGCGACGTCCTGGGAGCGTTCGAGCAAATCGGCGAGATTGTCGTCCTGCTTGTCGCGGCGGCAAATATCGGCGGATGATCCTGTCCAACGCCGACGCGACGCGTGCACTGGCCGGAGCGCGCGGTGTGGTGACGGCATTGAGGGATGGTGCATGAAGGCGCAGATCCAAGACTCCACGGGGGGCGGGCCAACGGATTTCGACGAGGGTTTCCGCGCGCGTTTGCGCGACCTCCTCGTCTGGCGTCGGGATGTTCGACGCTTTCGACGTGACCCGCTGCCGCGTGGGACCGTGGAGCGTTTGATTCGGCTCGCGTGTCTTGCCCCCTCGGTAGGGCTCAGCCAGCCCTGGCGATTCGTCATTGTCGATGATCCCGCCCATCGCGCCGCCATCCGGAAGAATTTCGAGAGCTGCAACGCCGCCGCCCTCGCGGCCCAAAATCGACAACGCGCGGCCGCGTATGCCCGGCTCAAGCTCGCGGGCTTGGACGACGCCCCGTCTCATCTGGCGGTGTTCGCCGATCCTTCGACCGCGCAAGGGCACGGCCTCGGGCGTCACACCATGCCGGAGATGATCGAGTATTCGGCGGTGGCGGCGATCCACACGATCTGGCTGGCGGCGCGCGCCGAAGGCATCGGCATGGGGTGGGTATCGATCCTCGAGCCCGCAGCCGTCGCAGCCATCCTCGATGTGCCCTCGAACTGGAAGTTCATCGGCTACCTCTGTCTCGGATTTCCGCAGGCCGAGGATGACATCCCCGATCTGGAGCGGGCGGGCTGGGAGCAACGTCAAGCTCCTTCGTCGGTTGTGATTCGGCGCTAGCAGCGCGCTCGCCGATCCGGCTCCGGAGTCCGGGGAGACGTGCCGGAACTTTCGCCCGTTCCTTGCGGTTGACAAGCGTCGAAAACCATCGATGGAGGTCCACGATGGCAACGAGAGCACAAAGACGGGCGGCAAGACGCAACATCCGTGGCGCGCACGCCGCGCGAGGCAGCCGGCGATGATCCGCAAGCTCAAGTCGGGCGGCTATCGCCTCTATTCGCGCAAAATCAACCCGAAGACCGGCCGCCGCCGCAACCTCGGCACGTTTACGACGCGCGCGGCGGCCGAGAAGCACGAGCGCGCGGTGCAATACTTCAAGCGTCATTGAGGCTGCGTCCCGTCCGCGCATCCGACCTTCCCACACGGAGCTTGGGCCTGCGTGCAGTGCATGCGCGGGAACTCATGGCTAGGCCGAACGTTGAAGCCAAAGCTCAGCAAAAAAGGGTGGTAGCCATGCGTGCAGTCGCAATGACTTACGCCACTGTGGCAGCGCTGGCCGTGGGCAGCGCTGCCTTGGCCCAGAACAACGCAGATCAACCATCAGCTCCCAGCGGCAGCGGACAAACCACGGGGCAAGCAAACAGCGGCACCGGGCAATCGACGAACGTCAGACAGGCGCCGATCGGTCATCGGCAGCCCACGGCCAAGGATGTACCGCCGAGGAATGAGGACAATCTCGGAGTAAGATCTCCCGAGGACCAGGCGGTCCATAGGAAGCTGCGCATCTGCCGTGATTGCTAGGCTTTGCCTCGCGTCGTGCCGACAGGGAGCTTTCGTGTCGCCTCCCTGATTGCTACCTTGTTGATCCCGGCTTAGGTCTCACTGGCTCAACGTGCTTGCGTGTGGCGCTTCACCTCCGTGGAATGGAGTGTCGAAGACAGAGACGAACCGGGAGAACGAGATGCGGCGATCGATCGGGTTGATCTTCGTTGTCACGCTGGTCATCAGCCCGCAGCGCGCATGGGCGCTTGCGAATCCGGCGTCGGTGTTCTGCGCAAAGAGCGGCGGCAAGAGCGAGATTCGCAAGGGCCCGCGGGGCCAATACGGCGTCTGCCGGCTTCCCGATGGTCGGGTGGTGCACGAGTGGGCCTACTTCCGGGCGATGAAGGGACGCGCCCGCTAGGGCAGAGCGCACTCCGGTCGACGCACTTCTCTCCGCTCATTCCCGCGCATAGCGCGTCGAAGACGCGCGTAAAACGCGCTTATGCTGGGAATCCAGAGCCGCCTGCCCGTCGCTCGCGACCTGGGTCCCCGCAACGGGGTCCCCGCGACGCGAGCGTCGCGGGGTGCCCCTCGCGGGGACGAGCGGATGTTACTGATTGCGACACGGCAGCCGCATGTCAGGAGGTGATCGACGGTCCTTACTCGTCCGGCATGTCGGCGATCGGCACACTCTCCACCTGGTGCCCATGCTGGTCCACCACGGTGACGAACCATCCCTGCCAGTTCCGGCCCGGCTTGACTTGGCCGTGTCTGAGTTCACTTGCCAGCACCACCGCCTCCTGACGCGCCGCGGCGTTGCCCGGCAAGTCCATTCCCTTTGGATTGTCCAGGCTTTCTTGCCCGTTGGTGATATGAAAATGGTACCGAGGCATGGCGGTGCTCGCTCCGTGTCCGAACGCGCGCCAGCGGTAACACGCTTTCGTTTGCGCGCGCAAACCGCGTTCCTGGTTGGCCTTCTCGCTGCGGCCGCCGCCACGCCTCTTCACGACAACGTGCGCCGATCGGCGGATCCGCCCGCGCGGCCCAAACTTGCTAGAATGCCTTGGAATATCTAAGACATGAGCTGGTCGAGGACACAGCAATGACCGCAGCCGATCCGAGAAGTTGGATGTGGGCGGAAGCCTGCGCGATGATCGAGCGGGCGGAGCAATTGCATCGTCAGTTCTTCCGGCCCGGCCTCGCGCCCGCAGCGGCGGCGAACTGGGAGCCTCCGGTCGATGTATTCGAGAGCGAGCGCGAGCTGACGATCGTTGCGGCGCTTCCCGGCGTCGAGCCGCAGGATATCGAGGTCTCGATCGACCGAGACGCGCTGCTCATCGCCGGGGTGCGGCGGCTGCCGACGGTCGCGCGCGGCACTGCGATTCATCGCCTGGAGATACCGCATGGGCGCTTTGAGCGGCGGATACGTCTTCCGGGGGCGCAATGGGAAGTGGGCCGCTCGTCGCTCGTGAACGGCTGCCTTCTGCTGAGTCTGACGCCGCGGCGTTGATATTGGATAGGCACGCGCCATGGCAGAGCAGGCCGAGCAAACAACAGCCGATCAAGGCGGCCATCCGCCGCTTCCGCCGGACAGCATGATCCTGCTGCCGGTGCGGCAGACCGTGCTGTTTCCCGGGATCGTGCTGCCCTTGTCGATCGGGCGCAAATCGTCCATCGCGGCTGCTCAGGAGGCGGTTCGCAGCCAGCGCATGCTCGGCGTCATCCTGCAGACCGATCCTGCGGTCGAGGAGCCGACGCCCGAGCAGCTGCACCGCGTGGGGACCGCCGCGCAGGTTCTGCGCTATGTCACCGCTCCTGACGGCACGCACCACGTGGTCGCGCAAGGCGTGCGGCGCTTTCGCGTGCTCGAGTACCTGCGCGGGTTTCCGTTTTTAGTGGCGCGCGTCGAGGAAATCGGCATCGCCGAGGTGATGACGCCCGAGATCGAGGCGCGCGTCGGCCTGGTCCGAACGCGCGCCCGCGAAGCCATCGAACTGCTGCCGAACGTCCCCATGGAAGTGGCCGCGACTATCGAGAATCTCGATTCGGCCTCCGCGCTCGCCGATTTCATCGCCGGCATCCTTGACGCCAAGCCGTCGGAAAAACAGGACGTGCTGGAAACGGTCGATATCAAGGAGCGGCTCGACAAAGTCCTGGCGCTGCTCGCGCAGCGCATCGAGGTGCTCAAGCTCTCCAAGCAGATCGGCGAGCAAACCCAGCAGTCGCTCTCCTCGCAGCAGCGCGAGCATATCCTGCGCGAGCAGCTGCGCCACATTCAGAAGGAGTTGGGCGAGGGTGACGAAAAATCGGTCGAGCTCGCCGAGTTGCGCGAGGCGATCGAGAAAGCCGGGATGCCGAAGGAGGCCAAGGACCAGGCCACGAAAGAGCTCAAGCGACTCGAGCGCATGCCCGAGGCCGCCGCCGAATACGGGATGATCCGAGCCTATTTGGACTGGCTCATCGATCTGCCCTGGTCGAAACTCGACACCGACACCATCGACGTCGCCGAAGCGCGCCGCATCCTCGATGAGGATCATTACGGACTTCCCAAGATCAAGCGGCGCATTCTCGAATATCTCGCGGTGCGCAAGCTC
>Ga0318566_10000037_pt1 | contig 19723 bp, 19 predicted proteins | sample GRESIP066b5f22_FD_203492 | JGI IMG/M metagenome (GOLD analysis project Ga0318566, IMG submission 203492) | Tropical soil microbial communities from Luquillo Experimental Forest, Puerto Rico - GRE.SIPMG.066b5f22 | ecosystem: Environmental > Terrestrial > Soil > Tropical forest > Bulk soil... | reverse complement strand
CCGGAAGCTTTGGTACAATTTGACCATCACCGCGATTTCGGCGCTGGTCGCGATGCTGATCGGCGGCATCGAGGCGCTCGGTCTCGTCGCCAGCAAGCTCGAGCTTGCCGGCGGTTTTTGGGACGTAGTTGAGAAGCTCAATGTTGAGCTTGCCGGTTTTGGCTACTTCGTCGTCGGAATTTTCATCGCCAGCTGGATCGTGTCCTACCTGATCTACCGCTGGGGCGGTTTCGGCCGCATCATCGTTGAGCGCGCGTGAGGCCGGCCGATGTCCAACACGATGGCGTCTAAGACAACATCGCCAATGATCTACGTTTGCGTCACCTGCCGGCGCGCCGGCGAAGGCGATGCCGAACCACGTCCCGGGACGCTCCTGGCCGACGCAACCGAACAAGCGGCGGCCGGCACTGAAGTCGTGGTGCGGCGACTACGCTGCCTCGCCAATTGCAACCGCGGACCGAGCGCCGCCATGCGGTGCAACGGCTCATGGACCTATGTGTTTGGCGGGCTCGATGCCAGCAATGCCGGCGCGCTTGTTGCCGGCGCCAAGCTTCTCGCAGCCGCGAGTGACGGCATTCTGCCGTGGCGCGGGCGCCCGGAAATCCTCAAGCGCAGCTTGATCGCGCGTGTCCCACCCATTGATTTTGCGGAGAGCGACCTATGAACAGCGCAATCGCCGCACAGCTCGCGCGCGTGCCCTGCACTATCGTCACCGGCTTTCTCGGCGCCGGCAAGACGACCTTGATCCGTCACGTTTTGGCCAATTCGCAAGGTCGCCGCCTTGCCGTTATCGTCAACGAATTCGGCGATGTCGGCATCGACGGCGAAATCCTCAAAGGATGTGGCGATGCCGCCTGCCCCGAAGACAATATCGTCGAACTCGCCAATGGCTGCCTGTGCTGCACCGTGGCGGACGAGTTCGTGCCCGCGCTCGATGCCATTCTCGCCAAGGACAGTGTCGATCATATCGTGATCGAAACGTCAGGCCTCGCTTTGCCGAAGCCACTGGTGCAGGCGTTTCACTGGCCGGCGATCAAGAACCGCGTCACGGTCGACGGCGTGGTCGTCGTTGTCGACGGCGCCGCTCTCGCCAATGGCCGCGTCGCCACCGATCTTGACGCGCTGAAGCGTCAGCGCGCCGCCGACAGCGCGCTCACGCACGACGATCCGGTTGAAGAAGTATTCGAAGATCAAATCGCCTGCGCCGACCTCGTCGTTCTGAACAAGCGCGATCTGCTCGACGACGCCGGACTTGATCGCGCGCGTGCCGTGATCGCGGATGCGCTGCCGCGCCGCGTCAAAGTGCTGACCGCACGCGACGGCAAGGTCGATCAAAGACTGCTGCTTGGGCTTGGGATCGGCACCGAGAACGATATCGGCAATCGCCGCACCCGCCATGACGCCGAAGCCGAGCACGATCATGACGATTTCGACAGTTTCGTCGTGCCGATTGATGAGCTTGCAGATCCGTCGACGCTCACGGCGCGCATTGCTTCGCTGGCTGAACGGTTTGACGTGCTGCGCGTAAAAGGCTTCGCCGCTGTGGCGAACAAACCGCTGCGGCTTTTGGTGCAGGCCGTCGGCGCGCGAGTGACCTGCCAATTCGATCGGCCGTGGAGCGCGGCCGAGCGGCGGCAAGGCCAGCTGGTCGTGATCGGATTAAAAGGCCTCGACCGCGCCGCAGTGACGGCCGCGCTTCGCGCCTGACCTTCCAAGAGGTGAGCGATGCATCTGCTCACGACGAGTTCGACCGGCCTCGACGAAATCATCGAAGCGATCGATCTCGGCCAGCCGCCAGGCGAAATTGCGATCCTGTCCTTCGCCGACAGCGATCTTGCCGGCCTTTCCGCGGCATGGGCAGCGGAGCGCACGGCGCTGCCGAGCCTGCGCTTGGCGCATTTGCGTGATTTGCGGCACCCGATGTCGGTCGATCTGTGGATCGATCGCGTCGGTAAGAACGCTAAGATCATTGTGGTCCGTCTCCTCGGCGGTCTCGATTGGTGGCGATACGGGGTGGAGCGGCTTGCGGCAATCGCGCGCGAACGCGGCAGCGTGCTCGCTGTCCTGCCCGGTGAGGATCGGGATGACCCGCGGCTCGATGCGGCATCGACACTGCCGAGTGACGAGTTGCGCGCGCTGTTGCAATATTTTCGCGAAGGCGGAATTGCGAATCTGCGCGCCCTGCTGCGCCGTCTGGCGCGCCATACCGGGTGTGCGCTGGAAACGCATGAACCCACCTCGGTGCCGCGGTTTGCCACCTATCTGCCGGGGCAAGGTGCGCTCACGCTGGGGCAGCTGTGCCAGCGCCTCGCAACAGACCGCTCGGTCGTGCCGGTCATCTTCTATCGCGCGATGCTGCTCGCCGGAGACACGGCCCCGATTGATGCTTTATGCGCCGCATTGACGGCGCGCGGCCTCGCCGCGGCGCCGCTGATGGTCACAAGCCTAAAAGACGCCGACGCGACGGCATTTCTGCGTAGGGCTTTTCGACAGCTCGGCCCGGCCGCAATTGTAACCATGACCGGTTTTGCGGCGAGCGGAGCGAGCGGCACAACCGCGCTCGACGGTCTCCGTGTTCCGTTATTTCAAGTCGTCAGCGCCACGACCAAGCGAGCGGCGTGGCAAGATAGTCCGCGCGGGCTCGGCGCCGCCGATCTGGCGATGCATGTCGTGCTTCCCGAATTGGACGGCCGGGTGCTGACCGGGGTCGTCGCGTTTAAGGATCCGCTTGCGCCCTGCGAAGAGCTCGCGTTTACCGCCCTCGCAAGTCGGGTCGAACCCGATCGCATCGCCATGGCGGCGGATCGCGTTGCCGCCTGGGTGCGCTTAGCGCGCTTACCGCGTCGTGACCGCCGCATCGCCATCCTGATGCCTGACTATCCTGGCGCAAAAGACCGCGCCGGCTATGCGGTCGGACTCGACGTGCCGGCAAGCGTGCTCGCGCTCATCGCAGATCTGTCGGCCGCCGGTTACAGCGTGCATGGTGGGCCCCAGACCGCGCGCGCATTGCTCGATGGTCTCGCGCGGGGCAACGCTGAAGCAGTCTGCACGCTCGAAGACTATGCGCGCTTGCTTGCCCGCGTGCCGCGCGCTGCCGTCGACGCACTGCATCGCGCTTGGGGCGAGCCGGTCACTGATCCTGATATCGGCGGCGGCGCTTTCCGGTTCCGCGCGCAAAGCTTTGGCAACGTGCTGGTGGCGCTGCCGCCGGATCGCGGACGGGTATCGCAGCGCCGTGCCGATTATCACGATCCGCAATTGCCGCCCCGCCACGGGCTGGTCGCCTTTGCGCTGTGGTTGCAACACGTCGCGGGCGTTGACGCGCTCGTTCACATGGGCGCGCATGGCACGCTGGAATGGCTGCCCGGCAAGGCTGTCGCGCTGACGGCGGCGTGTTTTCCGGAGATTGTCACCGGCGCCTTGCCGGTCATCTATCCGTTCATCGCGACCAATCCTGGCGAAGCGGCGCAAGCCAAGCGCCGCATCGCTGGCGTTACGATCGGCCATTTGCCGCCGCCATTGACGGCGGGAGGGCCGAGCGGCGACGCGCATGCGCTCGAACTCTTGCTCGACGAATATGCACAAGCCGAGGGTCTTGATCGTCGGCGGCGCGAGCGGCTTGCCACTCTGATCGTCGAGACAGCGCAGCGCTGCGGCTTGGCGCGCGAAGCAGGCGTCGCCGCCGCGGCGTCCGCGGATGAAGCGCTCAAGCGCATCGACGCCTGGCTCTGCGATTTGAAGGACCTCGCCATCAAAGACGGCCAGCACGTTTACGGTCGGCCTCCTGCCGGCACGGACGATCTGGCTTGGCATCAAAGCGCCCAGGCCGAGCGCGCGGCACTCGTTGGCGCGCTCGACGGACGCCGCATTGCAGCCGGGCCGGCGGGTTCGCCGACGCGCGGCCGCCGCGATGTGATGCCGACCGGACGCAATCTGTTCACCGCCGATCCGCGGACCTTGCCGACGCCGACCGCGATGGACATTGGCGGGCTTGCCGCGGCCGAAGTGGTGCGCGGCCATCTGCAAAATCATGGCGAGCCGCCACGGGCCGTGGTGATCGACTTATGGGGCAGCGCCACGCTGCGCACCGGCGGCGAGGAAATCGCGCAAGGGTTAGCGCTCCTTGGCTGCCGGCCGGTCTGGGAGCACTCAACCGGCCGCGTGACTGGCGTCGAAGTCCTGCCGATCGCGCTGATCGGGCGAGCGCGGGTCGATGTCACCTGGCGCATATCCGGATTGTTTCGCGATTTGTTTCCGGCGCAGATCGCGTTGATCGATGCCGCGGTGCAGGCGGTCGCCGTGCGCGATGAAAGCAGCGAGGACAATCCACTTGCGGCGGTGCGCCGCGCCGCCAACGGCACGAACGCAGTCCGGATCGATCGTATTTTCGGCAGCGCGCCCGGCGCGTATGGCGCCGGTGTTGAAGACACGCTCGGCCGCGACATTGGCGCGGACGAGATCGGCGCGGCCTATCTCGACGCGGCATCGCATGTATATCGCGGCGCCGACGGCGAGGCCGGCGCAGCGCCCGGCGCCTTTGCCGAGCGCGTCGGCTCGGCCGACATGCTCGTCCATGTCAGTGACGATCCCACCCGAGATCTCCTCGAAGGCGCCGAAGACGTGGCCTTCGTCGGCGGTTTTGCCGCTGCCGCCAAGATGCTCGGACACGGTGCCGATCTCGTAATGCTTGATATGACCGATCCGCAAAAACCACGGGCGCGGCCGCTGTCGGCGGCATTGGCGCGCATCGTACGGTCCCGTGCGGTCAATCCTCGCTTCATCGCCGGTCAGATGCGCCACGGCCCGCGCGGCGCCGCGGAGCTTGCTGAGACGGTTGATCGGCTCGTGAATTTCGCTGAAACAACCGATGCTGTGGCTAGCGGTTTGTTCGATCTCCTGCACGACGCCTATGTCGAGGATCGCGCCGTGCGTGAATTTCTGCTTCGCGAGAATCCCGCCGCGGCGGTGACCATTGTCCAGCGTCTCGAGACGGCACGACGGCGCGGCCTTTGGCACCCGCGACGTAATGACGTCGATGCTTCATTGTCGGTCTTGCGCAGTCAAGCAGCTGCGGGAGAGATGGCATGAGCGCGCATCTGAGCACCGCGCATCTCAGCAGCGCGCCCGCCGGCACAATTCCCGCGCGTCGCGGCATTTGTCCTGGACTGTCGCAACCCTTGCCGACAGGTGATGGTTTGCTGGTGCGACTCATTCCGATCGGTACGATTGCGCTCGACGCCTTCGCCGCGCTGTGCGCCGCAGCGCGCGCTCACGGCAACGGCATCGTCGAAATCACCGCGCGCGGCAATATACAGGTACGCGGCTTGACTAATCTTTCCGCGCCTCGATTTGCTGCCGATGTTGCGGCGCTCGGTATTGCCGCCGAGGACGGCCTGCCAATTCTGTGCAATCCGCTCGCCGGGCTCGACGCCGCCGAGATTTTTGATGCAACGGCGCTCGCCGCCGCCTTGCGCCACACGCTAGCGGGGCAATCACTCAGCGCGCGCCTCGATCCCAAAGTTTCGGTCACTATCGACGGTGGCGCTCCGCTCGGTCTTGCCCGCGTTGCCGCCGATATTCGTCTGTGCGCACAATGGCTCGATAGTGCAGTCGCGTTGCGGCTGAGCGTTGGCGGCGCCGAGATCGACGCGTTCGATTTGGGCGTCGTCGCCGTCGATGACGGAGCTGAAGCAATCGTACGCTTGCTGAACCTTCTAGCAGCGCGCGGACGCGGCGCCCGCGCGCGCGACATCGTCGCGGCCGAGAGTATAGCTCCGTTCGATGCCGCCCTGGCATCGCTGCGTGCCCATCGACGCGCCGCGGCACGTCTCGATCATCGCGCGGCGCCGCGCCAATGCAAGGATGCGATCGGTGTACACGAACTGCGCGATGGTTCGCTTGGCCACGGCATCGGGCTTGCCTTCGGCCATGCCGAAGCGAGTACCCTGGAAAAACTTGCCGATGCCGCGGCGGCGGCTGGCGCGCGCGGGCTGCGCACTGCTCCGGACCGCAGCTTGCTGGTGATCGGACTCGCAAGCGGTGGAGCGGCCCGTTGGTCGGTCGCAGCCGAGCAACTCGGTTTTGTCACGCACGCTGCCGATCCGCGGCGGCGCGTTTTTGCCTGCGCCGGCGCGCCGCTATGCGCCTCCGCCTATATCGCGGCGCGTGCACTCGCGCCGAGCGTTGCCGAAGCTGCAGCACCGTATCTGAGCGATGGAATAACCGTCCATGTTTCCGGCTGCGCCAAAGGCTGCGCCCATCCCACCGCTGCGTCGCTCACGGTGGTCGGCACCGCGGCCACCTGCGCGCTCATTGCCAACGGGTCCGCGCGCGATACGCCGTTTGCCGCCGCGCCACTGCGAAACTTGCCGCAACGCATCGCAAATCACTTGCGTGACCGTTCCGGCACGGCCGAGAGCTCCCCGCATGTCTGACGCCATTGCTGAGCAAGGCACTTATTTGCGCGATGGTACGGCGATCTATCGCCGATCCTTCGCCATCATTCGTGCCGAGGCCGACCTGGCGCGATTTACGCCGGAGGAGGCCGAGGTTGCCGTACGTATGATCCATGCTTGCGGCCAAGTCGAGGTGGCGCAGCACATCGTCTTCCGCGGAAATGTGGTGGAGGCTGCGCGACGCGCGCTCACCGGCGGCGCGCCGATCCTGTGCGATTCCGAAATGGTGGCGCACGGCATAACGCGCGCGCGGCTGCCGAGCAGTAACGAAGTGATCTGCACGCTGAACGATCCGCGCGCCGCCGCGATCGCCGCCAAGATCAAAACCACGCGTTCGGCCGCGGCGCTCGATCTGTGGTTGGATCGTCTCGCCGGCGCCGTGGTCGCAATCGGCAATGCGCCGACGGCGCTCTTCCGCTTGCTCGAACTCTTGGACGCCGGCGCGCCGAAACCTGCGGCAATTCTCGGCATGCCCGTTGGTTTTGTCGGCGCCGCGGAATCCAAGGAGGCGCTGGCCGCTAGTTCTCAGGGTTTGCCGTTTTTGATCGTGCGCGGCCGCATCGGCGGCAGCGCCATCACCGCGGCCGCCGTCAATGCTTTGGCGAGGCCGGGCCTATGAGCGCGCGAACGAGTACAGGCAAACTGATCGGCGTCGGCGTCGGACCGGGCGATCCGGAATTGATGACGGTCAAAGCGACCCGCGCGCTGTGTCAAGCCGATGTGATCGCCTATTTCTGCAAGGCCGGAAATGCAAGCCATTCCCGCGCAACGATCGGACAATATCTGCGTGCCGGCGTCGTCGAATTGCCGCTTGGGTACCCGGTCACGACCGAACTGCCGAGATGCAGCACCGGCTACCGCGAGGCGCTTGAAAGTTTCTATGCGCAGGCCGCCGCCGAGATTGCGCGGCATCTTGAAACAGGGCGCATCGTTGCCGTGATTTGCGAGGGCGATCCGCTGTTCTACGGCTCCTATATGCATCTGCATGCGCGGCTCGCGCCGCGCTTCGCCACCGAAGTTATTCCCGGTATCACCGGCATGTCGGGCTGCTGGTCCGCAGCCGGAATGCCGATCGCTCAGGGCGACGACGTCTTTACCGTGCTTCCAGCAACCTTGCCAGAGAACGAACTGGTGCGGCGCCTTTCCGACGCCAATGCCGCGGTGGTGATGAAGGTCGGACGGCATCTGCCGAAACTGCGGCGCGCGCTCGAGCGCAGCGGGCAGCTCCGCTGCGCGCTTTATGTCGAGGGCGGCACCATGGCGGAAGAGAAAATGATCCCGCTTGCCGCCAAGCCCGACGACGAGGCGCCGTACTTCGCCATCGTCCTGGTGCCCGGCTGGGCGCAGCGCCCCGTAGCGGAGGCATCAGCAAAAGCGGGAGCAAAGCCATGAACGGACGCCTCGCCGTCGTCGGCTTAGGCCCTGGCGACCCGCGCTACCTGACGGCGGAGGCGGCCGCCGCGCTTGCCGAAGCGCAAGCGCTGTACGGCTATGGTCCTTATCTCGACCGCGTGCCAGCGCGCGCCAGTCAGAGCCGCCATCCGTCCGACAATCGCGAAGAAGCTGTGCGCGCTGGCGACGCCCTGCGCCATGCCGCGCAAGGCGCCAACGTCGCCGTCGTGTCCGGCGGCGATCCCGGCGTGTTCGCGATGGCGGCCGCGATCTGCGAGCAAATCGCAGGTGGTCCTGACCCCTGGCGGGCGCTTGACGTCGTTTTTGTTCCGGGCATCACTGCGATGCTCGCGGTCGCCGCGCGCATCGGCGCGCCGCTTGGCCATGACTTTTGCGCGCTGTCGTTGTCCGACAATCTCAAACCGTGGCCGTTGATCGAGCGCCGGCTCGATGCGGCGGCGCAGGCGGGATTTGTGATCGCACTCTACAATCCGGTTTCACGCGCGCGGCCCTGGCAGTTTGCCAGCGCGGTCGAGCGGTTGCGCCAGCATTTGCCGCCGGCGACACCGGTCGTGTTCGGCCGCGCCGTTGGCCGGCCGGACGAACGCATCGAGGCGGCGACACTCGAAAATGCCGCGAGTAAATCCGCCGATATGGCGACGTTGGTGATTGTCGGCACGCGCGAGACCCGCGTGATCGCGCGGCCAGGACGCGCGCCGCTAGTCTATACGCCGCGAGCGGCGGCCGAGGTGATCGCATGATCAAGCCACGCGATTGCCTCTTCCACGGTCTCGACCGCGGGTGCGACGGGCGGCACCGGCCGGCGCAGCATGATGACTTCGAGCCCAAGCGCGCGCGCCGCCGCGATCTTGCCGTAAGTCGCGGCACCGCCGCTGTTCTTGGCAATGATGATCTCAATGCCGCGCGACACCAGCAGCGCGCGCTCGTCAGCTTCGCTGAACGGTCCGCGGCCGGTCACATAAGCGGCGCGCGGCAGCGGCAACGGCGGTTCGACCAGATCGACGCTACGGATCAAATAAAAGTGTTGCGGCGCCGCCGTCAGTGGCGCGAGCTCGTTGCGGCCGAGCGCGGCAAAGACGCGGCGCGACCGATCTCGCAGGATACGGACTGCGCCGGCAACATCGGCCGCTTCGGTCCAGCGGTCGCCGGCGACGGCGCACCAAGGCGGGCGGCGCAGGGCAATCAACGGCACGCCGGACTGCCGCGCGGCGCTGTTCGCATTGGCCGAGATGACGTTTGCATAAGGATGGGTCGCGTCGATCATCGCGGCAATACTTTCCTTGACGAGATAATCGGCGAGGCCAGCAGCGCCGCCGAAACCGCCCGTGCGCACTGGAGCCGTTTGTGGCGCGGGCGATTTGGTGCGCCCGGCCAGCGACACAACGATTTCGAGATCCGCGCGCCGGGCCAAACGCTCGGCCAATTGCCGCGCTTCCGTCGTACCGCCAAGAATAAGGACGCGTGACATGCCGTTTGCGAATGAGCCGCTAGTCGGGACCGTTGCACGAGACAGTGCCGCATCGCCGCGCTGGCTGTCCATCGTCGGTATCGGGGAGGACGGCGTCGAAGGCTTGAGTCCGGCGGCACGCGGTTTGATCGGCAGCGCCGAAATCGTCTTTGGCGGCCGTCGCCATCTCGCGCTCGCGGCCCCGCTTATCCGCGGCGCCGCGCGGCCATGGCCGAGCCCGTTTGACGGCGCGGCCGAGGAGGTCAGCCGCCACCGCGGCCGGCAGGTCTGCGTACTCGCCTCCGGCGATCCATTTCACTACGGCGTCGGCGCGGTGCTGGCGCGCTGCATCGATCCGCGGGAAATGATCGTGTTGCCGGCGCCCTCGGCTTTTAGTTTGGCAGCGGCACGCCTCGGCTGGTCGTTGCCGGACACGGTGTTGTTGTCGCTGCATGGCCGCGCGCTCGATCTTGTCCGGCCGCACCTGCAACCAGGCGCGCGACTTCTGGTTTTGACGTCAGACGGCGACGGCCCGGCAGCTTTGGCGCAACTTCTAACGCAAATCGGATTCGGCAAGTCACGGTTCACAGTTTTGGAAACGCTCGGTGGCGCGCACGAGCGCATCCGCAGCAGCGCCGCCGCTGAATTCGCGCTCGGCGCCGTGAACGCGCTCAATACGGTCGCGATCGAGGTCACGGCCGCGCCAAATGCCCGGATTTTACCGCTGGCTTGCGGCATGCCGGATCATCTGTTCGAGCATGACGGGCAGATCAGTAAACGCGAAATCCGCGCCGTCGTGCTGTCGTCGCTGGCGCCGCGGCGTGGCGAATTGCTGTGGGACGTCGGCGCGGGCTCGGGTTCGGTCGCGATCGAATGGATGCTGGCTGATCCGACCATGCGAGCGGTCGCGCTCGAGCGCCGCGCCGATCGCGCCGCGCGCATCATCCGCAACGCCGCCGCCTGCGGCGTGCCGGCATTGCAAGTGATCGCGGGCGCCGCACCGGCCGCACTCGCCGACCTCCCGGTGCCCGATGCGATCTTCATCGGCGGTGGCGCCAGCGACGCCGGTGTGCTCGATGCCGCAGCGCGCGTGCTGCGGACGGGCGGGCGGCTCGTGGTCAATGCAGTTACGCTCGAAACGGAAACGCTGTTATTCGGCCGACATGCCGTGCTCGGCGGTGAATTGCTCCGGCTCGGGATTGCGCGCGCTGAACCGCTCGGTGAAAAAACCGCTTGGCGCGCAGCCGTGCCGGTAACGCAATGGACATGGACCAAGCCATGATCGTCGCCGGCATCGGTTGCAAGCGCGGCGCCGCGGCGGCGGACATCGAAGCCGCAATTCTAGCGGCGCTCGCCCGCGCCGGGATCAGCGCGACCGATCTCAAGGCCATCGCGACCAGCAAGGCCAAAGATTCCGAAGCGGGCATCGCCAGTGCCGCAGCAAAATTCGGCGTCGGCATCATGGCGATACCTGACGCCGCGCTCAAAGCCGCCGGCGCGCGCGCAACGACGCGATCCGATCGCGTCCTGGCGCTCACCGGCGTGCCGTCAATCGCCGAAGCGGCCGCTCTGGCGGCAGCCGGACCATCATCGCGTCTGATCGCGTCGCGCCTTGTCGTCGGCATGGCAACCTGCGCGCTGGCTAGCTCCGAGGTCGCGCAATGACAGTGCATTTCATCGGTGCGGGACCTGGTGCAGCCGACCTTATTACGATGCGCGGCCGCGACCTGATCGCGCGCTGCCCGGTCTGCCTGTACGCCGGCTCAATTGTGCCGCGCGAGCTGCTTACGTTTTGCCCAAAGGGCGCGCGGATCATCGATACCGCGCCGCTGTCACTCGATGAGATTGAGAACGAATTTGTTGGCGCCAATGCGGCTGGACAGGACGTAGCACGGTTGCATTCCGGCGATCTGTCGATCTACTCCGCTCTCGCCGAGCAGCTGCGCCGGCTCACCCGGCGCAACATCCCCTACACGCTGACGCCAGGCGTGCCGGCTTTCGCCGCCGCGGCGGCAGCCTTGCAATGCGAGCTCACGATTCCCGAAGTGGCGCAGAGCGTGGTGCTCACGCGCGTTCCTGGCCGTGCTTCACGTATGCCGGAGGGCGAGAGGCTCGCCGGCTTTGCCGCGAGCGGAGCGACTCTCGTCATCCATCTCGCCGTTCATGCGATCGAGACGATCGTCGCGGAGATCACGCCGTTCTATGGCGCTGATTGTCCGGCCGCGGTCGTGGCCGAAGCGAGTTCACCGGCGCAACGCGTTATTCGCGGCACGCTCGCCGATATCGCCGGACAGGTTGCTCGGGCGCGGATCGAACGCACCGCGCTAATCCTGGTCGGCCGAGCGCTCGGCACGCGCGATTTCCGCGACAGCGCGCTCTACGATGCCGGCTATTGCCGCCGATTTCGCGGAGGCGGCGGATGAGACTGAATATTTTCTGGATTCCCGCTTACGCGGGAATGAGCGGGATAGAGCTACAGAGACGCAATAGGACTGCGGGCGACCAGATTCTGCTCGCGATCGAACAAAACAACCTCGACGGCAATGTCGGTCCCTGCGACAAGGCGAGCCGCAGTCTCCTGCGCCGCCTGCGCAACCTTTTCGCCGAGCGCGATGCCTGCGGCTTGCGCGAACGCAAAAGCTTCGGCGGCGGTATTCGCCGCCAGAATATCGCGTTGAAGGTCTTCACTGCCGCCGGCCGCTTTTGCGAACTTTGCAAGCGCGGCAACGTCGACCTCCCCACGTTTGGAGTGCAGATCGGTCAACCCTTGCGCCAACTTGGTCATTTTGGCAACGCCGCCGGCAACGGTGACGCGCGGCACCGGATGCCGCCGCAGATATTTGAGCATGCCGCCGACGAAATCGCCCATGTCGATGAGAGCGATCTCCGGCGCTCCGTACAGCTTTTGCGCCGCACTTTCAGAATTCGCACCGGTCGAGCCGATGATGTGAGTGAGGCCCGCCGCGCGCGCCACGTCGATGCCGGAATGGATCGAATGAATCCAGGCCGAGCAGGAATACGGCACGACGATGCCGGTGGTACCGAGGATCGACAGGCCGCCGACAATGCCGAGCCGTGCATTGAGCGTTTTCGCGGCAAGCGCCTTCCCTCCGGGAATGGAAATTTCGATTTCAATATCGGCTGCGCGTTTTGCTGCAGCGGCGATTTCGGCGATCGCTTCGGCGATCATGCGGCGCGGCACCGGATTGATCGCAGGCTCGCCCGGCGCTGCCAGGAGCGCCGAGCCGCACGGTGGCGCAGACCAGCGCGCCATGCGTGACGTCGGGATCGTCGCCGGCGTCCTTGACGACGCCGGCAGTTGCCGCATTTCCGTCGATGCGCGTCATGGCGAGCGCAAAGCTTGGGCGCTCGCCGCGCGGCAGCGTCACCGCGACTGGATCGGGAAATTCTCCGGTCACGAGCGCGGCAAAAGCCGCTTTCGCCGCGGCGGCGGCGCAGGTGCCAGTAGTCCAGCCCCGGCGCAGCGCCCGTTGCTGTTTCGCCATGTCGCCTCCTTTAGTCCCGTCATCGCCAGTCGTCACTACCGAGGAGCGCTAAGTTCGTCATGACCGCATGGGATTCTCTGGCAGCGCGGCGAACCGGAACCCCGGTGTTCGCTCCGGGACATGTGTGGCTTGCTGGCGCCGGTCCGGGCGATCCGGGCCTGCTCACGCTCGATGCGCTTGCTGGACTCGCCCAGGCGGATGTCGTCGTCCACGACGCGCTGGTCGATCAGCGCGTGTTGGCGCTCGCTGGACCGCAGGCGCGCCTTGAATTTGCCGGCAAACGCGGCGGCAAGCCCTCGCCTTTGCAGGCCGACATCAGTCAGCGACTTGTCGTTCTGGCACGAGCCGGACATCGCGTGCTGCGGCTTAAGGGCGGCGATCCATTCGTGTTCGGCCGCGGCGGCGAAGAGGCGCTGACGCTGGCGCGCGCCAGCGTACCGTTTCGCATCATTCCGGGCGTCACCGCCGGGCTCGCCGCGCTCGCCGCCGCGGGAATTCCGGCGACGCTTCGCGGCATCAACCGCGCCGTCGTTTTTGCCGCCGGCCATGGCGCCGATGAAGATTTCGATTGGGCGCCGCTCGTGCGCATCGGACAGCCGATCGTGCTCTACATGGTGATGCACAATCTCGAAAGGATCGCCGCCGCAATGCTCAAAGCGGGACTTGCCGGCAGCACGCCGGCCGCCGTGATTGTCTCCGCGACCACGCCGAAGCAGCGCGTTCTTATTTCCACGCTGGACAAGCTCGCAGCGGAAGCCCGCGCGCAGAAACTGGAGCCGCCGGCGATCGTCGTGATCGGTGAGATTGTGCCGCTGCGCGACGAACTTATCGGCGCGCAGACGAACCAAGCGGCGGAATTAAAATGACCGGACGCGGCCTGATCATCGCGGCGCCGCAATCCGGCGCCGGCAAGACCACGATAACGCTTGCGGTGCTGGCCGCGCTCAAGCGCCGCGACGTTAAAGTCCGCGCCGCGAAAGCCGGTCCCGACTACATCGATCCAGCTTTTCATGCAGCGGTCGCTGATAATCTCGTCGTCAATCTCGACAGTTGGGCCATGCCGGACTCGCTGCTCGAAGCGCTCATCGTCCGCGCGGCAGACGGCGCGGATATTCTTATTATCGAAGGCGTCATGGGCCTGTTCGACGGCGCGTCGGCAAGCGCCGGCCGGCGCGGCGCCACCGCCGATCTCGCCGCGCGTTTCGATCTGCCGGTGATGCTGGTACTCGATGTCGCGCGCCAGGCGCAATCGGCAGCCGCCATCGCGCGTGGTTTCGCCTCACATGATCCGGCCGTAAAAATTGCCGGTCTCCTTCTCAATCGCACGGTCAGCGAACGCCACCGCGCGCTCGTTACCAATGCAATCAGCGCGCTCGGGCTTCCCAGTTTCGGCGCGCTGCCACGCGACGCCTCGCTTGCATTGCCGGAGCGGCATCTCGGCCTGGTACAGGCGGCCGAGCGTGCCGATCTCGCTGCGCTGATTGACCGCCTCGCTGCGATGGCCGAACGCTACTTTGATCTTGATGCGGTCTTGGCTGCTGCCGCGCCAGTCACCCTGCGCGCGCGTGCCGACGGCGACGCCGGTTTTTTGCCGCCCCCCGGTCAGCGCATTGCACTGGCGCACGATCGGGCCTTCAGCTTTGTCTACCCGCACGTGCTCGACGCCTGGCGGAATGCTGGCGCCGAGATCCTGCCATTCTCGCCTTTGGCCGACGAAGCGCCGCCAGAGCGCGCGGACAGTTGTTGGCTGCCGGGCGGATACCCGGAATTGCATGCCGACACGCTGGCGGCGGCGCGCCATTTTGCCGACGGCTTGCGGCGTTTCGCCGAGACGCGGCCGGTCCACGGTGAATGCGGTGGCTATATGGTTCTAGGTCAAAGAATCGAGGACAGCGATGGCCGCCAGCATGCGATGGCGGGACTGCTAGGCCATTCGACCAGCTTCGCTAAGCGCAAATTGCATCTCGGTTATCGCGCGGCACGGCTTTTGTCCGACGGCGCGCTTGGCGCCAAAGGCGCACGCCTGCGCGGCCACGAATTTCATTATGCGTCGCTTGCGTTCGCGGGCGACGACGCGCCGTTTGCCGAGCTCAGCGATGCCGAAGGACGGCCGCTCGGCAAAAGCGGCGGCCGGCGCGGCCGCGTCAGCGGCACGTTCTTTCATGCCATAGCCGCTGACCGTTAGAGCTGACCGTAGGGTCAGTTCTAATCAAGATTCAGTCCACGAGCGGATCGAATAACGCTCGTTCTTTCGGTGTTAATAACCCCATGCGCGCTTGGCGATCTCGTTGAGCAGCGCCACATAATTCGTTGAGGGGGGCTCATGCAGGAATTCCCAATCAATTGGTACGCGATCCTCGCGGCCGTGATCATCAAACAGGTTTTGGGAGCATTCTGGTATTCGCCGGTGGCATTCGGCCCATCGTGGTGCGCATTAGCCGGAGTCTCCGAGGCGGAAATGAAGGCGGGGCTGGTCAAGGCGCTCATTCCGGACGTCATCGGCTCCGCGCTGATGGCATTTGTGCTGGTGCATGCGGTGCATTACGCAGGTGCGCACAATTGGGCACAGGGCGCGGCCGTCGGCTTTTTCAATTGGCTCGGCTTTGTCGCCGTGGCGACGCTCGGCTCGGTGACATTCGAGAAACGGCCATTGAAGCTCTACCTGATCAACAACGGTTATCTGTTTCTCGCGCTGCTTATCATGGGCGCGGTGCTGGCGATCCGGCCATAACGACAGCCAGCTTTTTCGACGACGTGATCTAGCTTGCCGCGGCCGAGGTTGCGTCGTCGGCTCTATCGGACACGCCTGCCTCGGCAAATGTTGCCATTCCAGTGTGACAGACGAGCGCGGCGCGCAGCACAAGCACGGCGAGCGCGGCGCCAGACGCCTCGCCGAGACGCATGTCGAGATCGAGGAGCGGGCGCAGGCCAAGTTCGCCAAGCAACATACGATGGCCGGCTTCGGCCGAGACATGACCGGCCAGCGCGTGCGCGAGCATGTCGGCCCGCAGTTTCACAAGCGGCGCAGCCGCGGCAGTACAGACAAAACCGTCGAGCACGACCGGAATGCGCTGCCGCCGCGCTGCGAGGGTTGCGCCTAAAATGGCGGCGAGTTCGCGCCCGCCAAGCGCGGCCGCGACCGCGAGCGGATCGTGCAGTGCGCCCGCGTGGCGCGCGAGCGCCCGATCGATAGCCTGGCGTTTACGCGCCAAGCCGTCTTCATCGACGCCGGTACCACGGCCGGCCCAGCGCGGACCGCCGCCGCCGAACAAGGCCGCGGCGATGGCGGCCGCAGCCGTGGTATTGCCGATACCCATTTCACCGAGGCAGAGAAGATCGCATGCAGGCGAGACCGCGTTGTAACCTTCACTCACGGCCGCAAGAAATTCCTGCTCCGAGAGAGCCGGCATTTGCGTGAAATCGCCCGTGGGCCGATCCAGCGCGAGCGGCATGACGCGCAAGTCTGCGCCCGCGGTCTGCGCCAATTGATTGATGGCCGCGCCGCCGACGGCGAAGTTTGCCACCATCTGCGCCGTTACCTCGGCCGGATAGGCCGAGACGCCGTGCCTGGTGACGCCGTGATTGCCGGCAAAGACAAGAATTTCCACCTGCTGCAACCGCGGCGGTACGCGGCCCTGCCAATGCGCGAGCCAGCCGACGAGTTCTTCAAGACGGCCCAAGCTGCCCGGCGGCTTGGTCAGCGTCGCTTCGCGCCGCGCCACTGCGGCACTCGACGCCGCATGCCCGCCCCGCAGATCGAGACAGGCAGAGCGAAACGCGGAAAATGAGGTAAAATCGACCATGTCGCTGTGATTCCGTGCGCCGATGACGCACGGCGAGGTGTAGCAAATCGTTCGCCTCATCGCCATCAACCGGCTCAAGCCGCATGACACCGATTTCCGGCATTTGGCTCCAAGATCGGGCGCAGGAGCTCAAGGCGAGCCTCGCCTTCTGCACGCGCTTGCCGCTTGCCCGCACGACGCCGGAAAAGGCGATCGCGAAAGCGGCCTGGGCGTTGCCGCTCGCCGGCCTCGTCGTCGGGTTGATTGGCGCGCTGGTTTATGCGCTCTCTCATCGGCTCGGCCTGCCGGCTTGGCCGGCCGCTGCACTGACTGTCGCGGCTACACTTGTCGTCACCGGCGCGCTGCACGAGGACGGCCTCGCCGATACCGCAGACGGTTTCGGCGGCGGCAACACACGGCAGCAGAAACTCGACATCATGCGCGACAGCCGTACAGGCGCTTATGGCGTTTGCGCCTTGGTGCTGTCGTTGTTGTTGCGGGTCGCCGCGCTCGCAAGTCTGGCCGATACCCATGCGGTGGTGTGGGCGCTGGTCGGCTCGCATAGTGCCGCGCGCGCCACGATGCCGGTTTTGATGTGGCTGTTGCCGTCGGCGCGCGGCGATGGCCTGTCCCATGATGCGGGCAGGCCGCCGGGCGAAAGCGTCGCGGCGGCGGCGGCGATCGCCTTTGTCGTACTGCTGTTCTGTCTCTACCCGGGGCGCGCCGTTATTGCCGCATTGTTGTTGGTCGCGGTCATCGCGTTGATGGCGTGGCTGAGCATGCGTCAGATCGACGGTCAGACCGGCGATGTAGTGGGCGCGCTCGAACAAGTCGCCGAGATCGTGGTCTTGCTCGTCGCTGTGGCGTGACACGTGGAGCATGATCCCGAAAAGGCTTGCCCTCGGACTACGATCCGAGGGCGGATGCCGGTTTTCGGAAAAGATTATGCTCAAACAACAAATCAAGCGCGCGCGCGACCGGCGGACCGCGCATGCTCCACTTCCGGATCGAGCGGCAGCTTCACCGGCGCTTTGAGTTTGGCCGACAAATCGAGCGCCTTGGTCAGCATCAGCCGATCATGCGCCTCGGCCGCGCTCGCTGCCTGGGTTGGCAAGCCGAGCGAGACGCGGTTGAGAAATGAATCGGTCTCCTCGCGCATTGGGCCGCGCAATTCACCAAGCGCCATGTCGCCCGGCGGATAGGAGCCAAGAAAATCGACCAGCCGGCTTTCGTCGGGAGCGTAGCCCTCGCTTTGTGGCGCCGAAACCGCAAGCACCATGTCGCGGTGCGTGTCGTCGATCGTCAGAACGCCATGGGTGCCATTGACGCCGACCTCGAGGCTGTAGACCGCGCCGGGCCAGGTCACCGGCAGCGCCCATGAAATGTTGAGATGATAGATGGTGCCGTCGGCGCACATGATCATGCCGGCAGTGGCGTCGATGCCGTGATAGAGCGGCCCCAGCACCTTATCGACCGAGCGCGCGTAACATTCGACCGGCTGCTTGCCTTCCAGATACCACATGACGATGTCGAGGGCGTGGGTACCGGAAATCACCATTGGCGAGATCGCTGCCGGATCGTCGGTGCGCTTGTAATTGTCGATTGCGACCAGGCGATTCATGAAAGCGCGCGAGGTCACCATGGTAACGTCGCCGAGCGCGCCGCTCCTCACCTTCTCCTTGCCGGCGAGCCATTTGCGCCGGAAGCGCTGGGTATAGCCGACAACCGCGTCGAGCTTGGCATCGGTGATCGCCTTGAGCACGCACGCGGACTGCGCGAGGTCGGTGGCAAGCGGCTTTTCGACCAACATCGGCACGCCGCGTTCGACCGCGGCCAGGATCGGATCGACGTGGAGATGCTCGTCAGTGGCGATGATCGCGGCGGTTACTTCCGGCCGCCCCAACAGTGCGCGGTAATCGGTGGTGACGAAATCGGCACCGATCCGTGCGGCAACATCGCCGCCGCGATTATGGTTGAGTTCGGCAATGCCGATCCATTCCACCGCCGGATGTCGCGCCGCCACCTCGCCCCGGAACAAGCCGACGCGGCCGGCGCCGATGATCGCAAGACCAACGCCCTTGGCGTTCTTCTTCATACGTTGAGGCCCGCGCGGTTTCGTTGCTTGAGTTCGGCAATTCCGGAAATCGTCTCGTTGGTCAGCGGCAGATCAATCGGCTCGTTGCGGTCGGCCGACAAATCCGCGGCGCTATAGGTTTCCATCACCCGGCGCGCGCTTTCCGGCGTCACCATCACCGGCGTGTTGCGAATGCAAGCTTCAACGAAGTGCACTGTCTCCGGGCCGATGCCGCCGGCGTAAACATGATCGACCCACTCGCCCGGCATGGTCGACATCGCGAATTCCTGGCCGCGCTTTGCGGTATTGAGCCAGTTGTCGCGCTGGGTGTCGTCGAGCGTGAGTGCGCCCTCGGTGCCGGTGATCTCGATCCAGGTTGAGCAGTAGTTTGGATAGCTCGGTGGGAAATTCCAACCGCCGCCGATCATCACCACGACGCCGTTGTCCATGGTCACAGTGGTGAACATGACGTCATGCGAGCCGTTCACCGGCTTCATATAACCATAAGCGCCCTGGCTGTAGACACGGACCGGCTTCGCCGGTTCGAGAAGCCAGAAGACGAAATCGAGGTCGTGCGTCGATTCCATCACCACCGGCGACAGGCGCACCCGGCTCGCGATTTTCTTGCCGAGATCGCGCGAGAGATGGCGGCTCACCAGCACCGAGACGACGCTGCCAAGCGTGCCGTCGGTGATCTTCTTCTTGGCAAAGGCGATCTTCGGATTGAAGCGTTGCGAATAGCCGATGGTGAATTTCAGATTATTGCGCTTCGACAGTTGAATGAGCTCGTCGGCTTCCCACAGTTCCAGCGCAATCGGCTTTTCCAGCATGACGTGTTTGCCAGCGCGCAAGCAGTCGCGGGCGATCGGATAATGGTTGGCCTCCGGCGTAGTCGAGATATAAACCACCGAAATCCTGTCGTTGGCGATGATGTCTTTATAATCAAGAATGGCAGTCGCCGGTTTATAGAGTTTCTTCACTTCGGCGAGCCGATCCGGTTTGATGTCGCACAGATGCAATTTATCGACGAGCGCCGTGCGTCGACA
>Ga0318566_10000023_pt1 | contig 22132 bp, 21 predicted proteins | sample GRESIP066b5f22_FD_203492 | JGI IMG/M metagenome (GOLD analysis project Ga0318566, IMG submission 203492) | Tropical soil microbial communities from Luquillo Experimental Forest, Puerto Rico - GRE.SIPMG.066b5f22 | ecosystem: Environmental > Terrestrial > Soil > Tropical forest > Bulk soil... | reverse complement strand
ATCCAGACCATGGGCGGCCGGGGCTACATCACCGACCACCCGGTGGCGAAGTGGTACCGGGATGCCAAGCTGTACACCATCTTTGAAGGCACCAGCGAGATCCAGCGGATGGTCATCTCCAACGCCCTGGGAGCCGCCGTGGGCACCCCGCCGCTGCACGTGGTGATCGAGCCGACCGGGGGACCGCTCAACCGGATTTTCGGGCGCGGCACCCCGCTGCGATCCCGCGCCGCCGATGCGGCGCTGTCGATGCAGGACCGGGTGCCCGAACCCGTCATGCGGCTGGCGATGAAGGTGCTGCGCCCGCCCGGCAGGTGAGCAGGCCAGGGTACTGTCGCGGTATCGGCGCCCGTACCAAGCCCACCACGGAGGGTCGACGATGAGCAACCTGGAAGCCGCGCCGGCCGAAGTCGCCTGCAGCGCTTCACGGGTTGCCGGGATCGAAGTGCTGCATCCACGAGAAGTTCCGCTCGGCGGCCCGCGAGCGATCCGGGTGCAACGCACCCTTCCGCAACGACAGCGCTCGCTGATCGGTGCGTGGTGCTTTATCGATCACTACGGTCCCACATCCGCACGCATGGATGTCCCGCCTCATCCCCACACCGGATTACAAACCGTGAGTTGGTTGTTCGGTGGGGGAGTGGAACATCGCGACAGCGCGGGCGTCCATGCCCTGGTCCGTCCCGGCGAGCTGAATCTGATGACGGCGGGCGCGGGGATTTGTCATTCCGAAGTGTCGATCGAGTCGAACGCCGCTTTGCATGGCGTGCAGCTATGGGTGGCATTGCCTAATTCCGATCGCGATGCAGAGCGCAACTTCGCCCACCATGTGCCGGCAGAGGTTTTTCTGCCTGGTGCGGTGGCGTGCGTGTTTCTCGGAGAGCTGGCCGGCCACCGCTCGCCGGTGAATACGTTCACCCCGCTATTGGGCGCCCAGATCGATCTCGACGTGAACGCTGGGCTGGACATTGCCGTGGACCCGGCCTTCGAGCACGGTGTCCTCTGCGATGAGGGACCAGTCGAGATGGCCGAGATCACCCTTGCGGTCGCCGATCTGGGGTACCAAAGCCCGGGCAATTCGTCGCTGCGCTTGCGCAACGTTGGCGATCGACCAGCGCGCGTGCTACTGCTGGGCGGGACCCCCTTCACCGAACAGCTGGTGATGTGGTGGAACTTCGTAGGGCGCAGTCACGACGACATCGTCGGCTACCGCCAGCTGTGGGAGGACGCCGACGACCGCTTTGGCGCCGTCCAGGGTTACCGGGGTTCGGTCGCCCGCCTGCCCGCGCCGCCGTTGCCGACCGCCCGGCTGCGGCCCCGACGAATACCGGAAAGAAGGAGCACGGATGACTGCCGATAAGACCGGCACGCAGACCACCGTCACCGCGGAGGAAGGTCGGTACACCATTGCCGTCGAGGGCAAGGCGGTGGGCCTCGCCGACTTCGCCGACCGCGGCGATCAGCGCGTCTTCTACCACACCGAGGTTGATCCGGCGTTCCGCGGACGAGGCCTGGCGACCATTCTCGTGGAGGAGGCGCTCGACGCCGCCCGCGATGAGGGCAAGCGCGTCGTTCCGGTGTGCTCCATGGTGGTCACTGTGCTCAAGCAACATCCCGAATTCGACGACATCGCCGATCCCGTCACTCCCGACGTCCAACGGTGGCTGCAGACGCAGGCGACCGGTTGAGCGGCCCATTACCTGCCGGTGCGCTCCCGATGATTGCACCCCGGCCAGCAGCAGGGCCGGCGCTTGCCTTCTTCCAGCTCTTCCTGGGTCCGGCGAATGCGGCGCTTCCGGGTCACCTCTTGCTTGGCATCCTCGACCCAGCAGATGAACTCGTTGCGCGCCAACGGCGTGATGTCCTTCCAGGCCGTGAGTGCCGTGGAGTTGGTGATCAGCGCGTCGCGCATGTCTGCGGGCAGCTGATGCACCACCCCGCCGGGCACTCGCTCGCCGCTCACGAAGCTAGGGTAAGCCGACCCAGTCACAGGAGGCCCCATGGGCGAGCACGAAGTACGGATGATCGTCCTGTCGACCGACGACCTGGATGAATCGATCCGGTTTTACAACGAGACCCTGGGAATGCCGCTGAAGTTTCGCGATGAAGCCCATTTCGCAGCCCTCGACGGCGGACCAATCACTCTCGCACTGGCGACCGCAGTCGACCATCCCATACACGGGCAGGTCGTCGTCGGTATCAAAACCGCTGATGTCGACGCGGCGGCGAAGGCCGTTGCGGCCAGCGGTGGCGGCATCGTCAAAGACCCGTACAACGACGCTCACGAACGCCGCGCCGTGGTCTACGACAACAAAGGCAACGGCTTGGTCTTCTACGGTCCGCTGGCCCGATGAAAGCGCCGGTCGGTCCGGGCGCAGCACCGCGCCTTCGCCGCCACACAAACACAAGGGCCACGGACCCCGAACGGTTCGCGGCCTGGGCGCCCCGGTCGGTGTACCGCACTTGGTGGGCGAAGGGGGACTTGAACCCCCACGTCCCGAAGGACACTGGCACCTGAAGCCAGCGCGTCTGCCATTCCGCCACTCGCCCGGGGAAAAACAACCGATGGACCATACCACTGTAATGGCCATGCGCCCCAACCGCCGCGAGGGGCTCGGCGGCCCCTCGCGCACGGTGCTCGCGCTGTGCAGATGGGCTCTGAGCTGCATCGATGCGATTCTCAGAGTTCCCAAGGTGCCGCAGCCTCGCGATGTCCCGATACCATGCTGGTGTGATACGACACGCGGGCGGTTCGTTTGCCTCGCGCCCGCGATACACCATGACAACTGCGGGCGAGCACTGAGAAATGAGTAGCCAAAAGGGGCTCGTTCAGCGTATCGAGCGGAAGCTCGAGGCGACTGTCGACAATGCGTTTGCGCGAGTGTTCGGGGGATCGATCGTCCCGCAAGAGGTCGAAGCCCTACTGCGCCGCGAGGCCGACGACGGCGTCCGGACCCTTCAGGGAAATCGTCTTTTGGCCCCCAACGAATACATCATTACCCTCGGTATGCACGACTTCGAGAATGTGGGTGCCGACGCGGATCTCACGTCGAACGGTTTCGCTAGGTACGTTGCTGACTATATCTATGAACGGGGGTGGCAAACGTATGGTGATGTGGTCGTCCGGTTCGAGCAGTCCTCGAGCCTGCATACCGGTCAGTACCGCACCCGAGGGACTGTCAACCCCGATGTCGAGCCCCGCCCGAGGGTCAACCATCGCCTCCGGCCACAATCAAATAATGCGTTCGGCGCAGAACGAGGAGTATCACCAATGACTGACAATTCGAGCTACCGCGGGGGTCAGGGGCCGGGGCGGCCCGGCGACGAGTATTACGACGACCGCTACGGCCGCCCGCCAGAGGAACCGCGGGGCCCGGATCCGCAGGGCGGAGCGGGCTATCCGCCCGAGCAAGGCGGCTACCCGCCCCAGGGCGGATACCCGCCGCCTCGCCATCCCGACCAGGGCGGCTACCCCGACCAAGGCGGCTACCCCGACCAGGGTGGCTACCAAGAACAGCGCGGCGCCTCTCCCGAGCAAGGCGGCTACCCGCCCCCGGGCGGATACCCGCCGCCTCGCCATCCCGACCAGGGCGGCTACCCAGACCAGGGCGGCTACCAAGAGCAGCGCGGATACCAAGACCAGGGTCGCGGCTACCCAGACCAGGGGCAGGGCGGCTACCCCGATCAGGGGCAGGGCGGCGGCTACCCGCCCCCCTATGAGCAGCGTCCTCCCGCTCCAGGCGGCTACAGCGGGCAAGGCTACGACCAGGGATACCGCCAGGGCGGCGGCTACGGCCCTCCCGGCGGCTACGGCCCTCCCGGCGGCTACGGCCCTCCCGGCGGCGGTCAGCCCGGCAGCGGTCAGCCCGGTGGCGGCCAGCAGGGCTACGGCGGGTATGGCGATTATGGTCGCGGGCCGGCTCGCCAAGACGAGGGTGCCTACGCCCCTCCGGCCCCGCAGGCCCCGCCCGAACAACAACGGCCGGCTTACCCCGACCAGGGTGGCGGGTACGACCAGGGTTACCAGCAGGGTGGGGGATACCCCCAGCAGGACTACGGCCAGGGCGACTTCACCCAATACGCCGAGAGCATTCCCGGTAGCGGGTACAACCCTCCAGGCGGCGGATACCCCGAAACTGCCCATCGCGATTACGAATACAGCGGCCAGCCAGCCGACTACGGCCAGCAGCCCGACTACGGCCAGCAGCCCGACTACGGCCAGCAGGCCGGCGGCTACGGCGATTACGGCCAAAGCGGCTATGGAACCCCGAGCGCTGCGGTCACCCTGCAACTCGACGACGGCAGCGGCCGGACCTACCAGCTGCGCGAGGGCTCCAACATCGTGGGTCGCGGACAAGACGCCCAGTTCCGATTGCCCGACACCGGCGTGTCGCGCCGTCACCTGGAGATCCGTTGGGATGGGCAGGTCGCGCTGCTCTCCGACCTCAACTCCACTAACGGCACCACCGTCAATAACGCACCGGTACAGGAGTGGCAGTTGGCCGATGGCGACGTGATCCGTCTGGGCCACTCGGAGATCATCGTTCGCATTCACTGAACGCACCCGGCTCAAAGCTGCCGTGCTTCGCCCCGCGCCGACGACCGTCCAAGTATCGTGACGTTGCTGATGTGATCGGTGTCACGGGTGCGAGGGTGCGGCGCCAGGACGGAAAGGACGCCAGATGCAGGGGTTGGTACTGCAACTGACGCGTGCCGGATTTTTGATGTTGTTGTGGGTTTTCATCTGGTCCGTGTTGCGGATATTGCGGACCGATATCTATGCGCCCACCGGTGCTGTCATGGTGCGTCGCGGGCTGGCTTTGCGCGGCACCCTGCTGCCCTCGCGACAGCGCCGCCACGCCGCCCGCTATCTGGTAGTGACCGAAGGGGCGCTGGCGGGCGGGCGCATCACGCTCAGCGGGCAGCCGGTGTTGATCGGGCGGGCCGACGACTCGACCCTCGTGCTGACCGACGACTACGCCTCGACACGGCATGCCCGGCTGTCTCAGCGCGGCTCGGAATGGTACGTCGAGGATTTAGGATCGACCAACGGCACTTACCTTGACAGGGCGAAGGTGACGACTGCGGTACGGGTCCCCATAGGCATGCCGATTCGAATCGGCAAAACGGCAATCGAGCTGCGCCCGTGAACCTGGTCCTGCGCTATGCCGCCCTCAGCGATCGCGGCCTGGTGCGCACCAACAACGAAGATTCGGTCTACGCCGGCGCACGACTACTGGCCTTGGCCGACGGTATGGGTGGTCACGCCGCCGGGGAGGTGGCGTCGCAGTTGGTGATCGCCGCGCTGGCCCATCTCGACGACGACGAGCCCGGTGGCGAATTGCTCGCCAAGCTTGATGCGGCGGTGCGCTCCGGCAACTCGGCCATCGCCGCACAGGTCGAGATGGAGCCCGACCTCGAGGGGATGGGCACAACACTGACCGCAATCCTGTTTGATGGCAACCGGATTGGGTTGGTGCATATCGGCGACTCGCGTGGCTATCTGTTGCGGGACGGCGAGCTGGCCCAGATCACCAAGGACGACACGTTCGTCCAAACCCTGGTTGATGAAGGGCGCATCACCCGGGAAGAGGCACACAGCCACCCACAGCGATCGTTGATCATGCGGGCACTGACCGGTCACGAGGTCGAGCCCACCCTGACGATGCGAGAGGCGCGCGCAGGTGATCGCTACCTGCTCTGCTCGGACGGGCTGTCTGACCCGGTGAGCGACGAAACCATCCTCGAGGCCCTGCAGATACCCGACGTGGCTGAGAGTGCTTACCGCCTCATCGAATTGGCGCTGCGCGGTGGCGGCCCCGACAACGTGACCGTCGTGGTCGCCGACGTCGTGGACTACGACTACGGCCAGACGCAGCCGATTCTGGCCGGCGCGGTCTCAGGTGAAGAGGACCAGCTGACGCTGCCCAACACCTCGGCCGGCCGCGCCTCAGCCATCAGGCCCCGCGACGAGGTCGCCAAACGCCCTCCGCCACAGGGGGAAACGTCAAAGCGGCCGCGGTGGTCGCGGCGGCGGTTGTTTATTGTCGTCACGCTTGTCGTACTTCTGGTGCTCGTGGGCCTGTACACCGGGTGGGCAGTCATCCGGAGCAACTACTACGTCGCCGAATACAACGGCAAGGTGGTCATCCTGGAGGGAATTCAAGGACGTCTGCTGGGCATAGCTCTGCAAAGGCCCTATGGCGTCGGCTGTCTCAACGACGGCAACGAACTTTCCCTGATCAGCTACAGCGAATCCGGGGGCCACCTGAACTGCCGTCTGATGAAGCCGGAGGATCTGCGCCCCCCCGAACGCGCGCAGGTCCACGCGGGGCTTCCGGGGGGGACCCTGGATAACGCCATCGGGCAGCTGCGCCAGTTGTCGACGAACTCGTTACTGCCAGCCTGTCCGCCACCCCGCGCCACCTCTCCGCCCGCGCCCCAGACGATGGCCACTACGAGCGGGTCACCGGAGCCAAATGCCACAGCGCCCAACACCTCTCCCAGCGGCACCCCAACCACCACCAGTTCGACCAGCGCCCCCGCGAGCACCACCCCAGCAGCACCCGCGACCACGTCGCCCACGACCACCCCGACGGTGACTGCACTCCCGCCACCCCCACCTCAGCCGGGCATCGACTGCCGAGCGGTGGCATGACCACACAAGTCCAGCCGCCGGTCGCGGTCACGCCTCCGCTGCCCACTCGGCGCAACGCCGAACTATTGTTGTTGTGCTTCGCCGCACTGATTACCGTCGCCGCGTTCATGATCGTCGAGGCCAACCAGCAGCGCGGCTTACGCTGGAGCCTGATCAGCTACGGTCTGATCTTCGTGGTCGTGTTCGGAAGCGCACATCTGGCCATTAGGCGCTTCGCGCCCTACACCGACCCGCTGCTGTTGCCAATAGTGGCTTTGCTCAACGGACTTGGCCTGGTGATGATCCACCGGCTCGACCTTGTCAACAGTGAGCTGAGCGGCCGTCGTCATCCGAGCGCAACCCAGCAGATGCTGTGGACCGTGGTCGGGGTCGCCGCGTTTGCGCTGGTGGTCACCTTCTTGAAAGACCATCGGCAGCTCGCACGCTACGGCTACGTATGCGGAGTAACGGGTTTGGTTTTTTTGGTGATTCCCGCACTACTCCCGGCATCACTGTCGGAGCAGCACGGCGCCAAAATCTGGATTCGCTTCCAGGGCTTCTCAATTCAGCCTGCCGAGTTTTCCAAGATTCTGCTGCTGATCTTCTTTTCGGCGGTGCTGATCACCAAGCGCAGTCTGTTCACCAGCGCCGGCAAGCATTTCATGGGCATGACCCTGCCCCGCCCCCGCGACCTCGCGCCGCTGTTGGCGGCTTGGGTGATCTCGGTGGGTGTGATGGCCTTCGAGAAGGATCTCGGCACTTCGCTGCTGCTGTACGCGTCCTTTCTGGTGGTGGTTTACCTTGCCACCCAACGGTTCAGTTGGGTTCTCATCGGCTTTGTGTTGTTCGCTGCGGGAAGCCTTGCGGCGTATTTCATTTTCGGACATGTCCGGACTCGGGTGCAGATGTGGTGGGACCCGTTCGCCGACCCCGACGGCGCCGGCTACCAGATCGTGCAGTCGATGTTCAGCTTTGCTACCGGCGGCATCTTCGGCACCGGGCTCGGTAACGGTCAACCCGACACCGTGCCGGCCGCATCGACCGATTTCATCATCGCTGCGTTCGGCGAAGAGCTCGGGCTGGTCGGGTTCGCCAGCATTTTGCTGCTCTACACGATCGTCATCGTCCGAGGCTTGCGTACGGCGATTGCGATGCGCGAAAGCTTCGGCAAGCTGCTAGCCGCGGGCCTGGCATCGACGCTGGCGATCCAGCTGTTCATCGTCGTCGGCGGTGTAACACAGCTGATTCCGCTGACCGGGTTGACCACACCGTGGATGTCCTACGGCGGGTCATCATTGCTGGCGAACTACGTGCTGCTGGCCATCCTGGCGCGGATCTCGCACAGCGCCCGACACCCGTTGCGCATCCGCCCGCGCAATACCTCACCGATCGCGGCGGCCGGCACCGAGGTGATTGAGCGGGTATGAACGCCTCTCTCCGCCGGATCTCGGTGACCGTGATGGCGTTGATCGTGCTGCTCTTGCTCAACGCCACGATGACCCAGGTCTTCGCCGCTGACGGGCTGCGTGCCGACCCGCGCAATCAGCGAGTCCTGCTTGACGAGTACTCACGTCAACGCGGCCAGATCATCGCGGGCGGGCAGCTGCTGGCCTATTCCGTAGCAACCGACAGCCGATTTCGTTTCCTGCGCGTCTATCCGAACCCCGTGGTGTACGCGCCGGTTACCGGTTTCTATTCGCTGCGGTATTCCAGCTCGGGCCTGGAACGAGCCGAGGACCCGCTGTTGAACGGGTCCGACGAGCGGTTGTTCGGGCGCCGGCTGGCCGACTTCTTCACCGGTCGCGATCCGCGCGGCGGCAACGTCGACACCACGATCATTCCGCGGGTCCAGCAGGCGGGGTGGGACGCGATGCAGCAGGGCTGCGGCGGGCCCCCTTGCAAAGGAGCTGTCGTCGCCCTGGAACCGTCCACCGGCAAGATTCTGGCCATGGTGTCGTCGCCGTCCTTTGACCCCAATTTGCTGGCGTCGCACGATCCTGAAGTGCAGGCGCAGGCGTGGCAGCGGCTTCGCGACGACCCGGACAATCCCATGTCCAACCGCGCCATCTCTGAGATCTACCCGCCCGGTTCCACGTTCAAGGTGATCACCACCGCGGCGGCGCTGGAGGCCGGCGCCACCGACACCGAGCAGTTGACCGCGGCGGCGTCCATTCCGCTGCCGGGCAGCACCGCCACCTTGGAGAACTACGGTGACGCGCCGTGCGGCGACGAGCCGACCGTGTCCCTCAGCCAGGCGTTCGCCCGGTCTTGTAACACCGCGTTCGTCCAGCTGGGCCTGCGCACCGGAGCCGACGCCCTGCGCAGCATGGCGCGCTCCTTCGGGCTGGACAGCACTCCAAGCGTGATTCCGCTGCAGGTCTCGGAATCAACCGTCGGGATAATTGCGGACGCCGCCGCCCTGGGTATGTCGAGCATCGGCCAAAAGGATGTCGCGCTGACGCCGCTGGAAAACGCCGAGATCGCCGCGACGATCGGCAACGCCGGGGTGATGATGCAGCCCTACCTGGTCGGCAGCCTCAAGGGGCCGGACCTGTCCAACATCAGCACCACCGCGCCCTACCAACAGCGCCGCGCGGTGTCGCCGCAGGTCGCCGCTAAGCTAACAGAGCTGATGGTCGGCGCCGAGAAGGTCGCACAGCAGAAAGGGGCCATTCCCGGCGTGCAGATTGCATCCAAGACGGGTACGGCGGAGCATGGCACCGACCCGCGTCACACTCCACCGCACGCGTGGTACATCGCATTTGCGCCCGCGCAGACGCCGAAGGTTGCCGTGGCGGTGCTGGTGGAGAACGGCGCCGACCGCCTGTCCGCGACCGGGGGCGCGCTCGCCGCGCCGATCGGGCGGGCCGTGATCGAGGCCGCGCTACAGGGAGGACCATGAGCCCGCGAGTTGGTGTCACGCTGTCTGGCAGGTACCGCCTACAGCGCCTGATCGCCACCGGTGGCATGGGCCAGGTGTGGGAGGCGGTGGACAGCCGGCTGGGCCGGCGCGTTGCGGTCAAGGTGCTCAAACAGGAGTTCTCCCAGGACCCAGAATTCATCGAACGGTTCCGCGCCGAGGCGCGCACCACCGCGATGCTCAACCACCCCGGGATCGCCGCCGTCCACGACTACGGCGAAAGCCAGCTGGACGGGGAGGGGCGCACGGCCTACCTGGTGATGGAGCTCGTCAACGGCGAACCGCTGAATTCCGTGCTCAAACGCACCGGCCGGCTCTCCCTGCGGCATGCGCTGGACATGCTCGAGCAGACCGGCCGGGCCCTTCAGATTGCGCACGCCGCCGGCTTGGTACACCGCGACGTCAAACCGGGCAACATCCTGATCACCCCTACCGGTCAGGTGAAGATCACCGACTTCGGCATCGCCAAGGCCGTTGACGCCGCGCCGGTGACCCAGACCGGGATGGTGATGGGCACCGCCCAGTACATCGCCCCGGAACAGGCCCTGGGTCACGACGCGACGCCGGCCAGCGATGTCTACTCGCTGGGAGTCGTTGGGTACGAGGTGGTTTCGGGTAAGCGGCCGTTCTTCGGTGACGGCGCTTTGACGGTGGCGATGAAGCACATCAAGGAACCGCCGCCGCCGCTCCCCGCCGAGCTGCCGCCCAATGTGCGAGAACTCATCGAGATCACCCTGGTCAAGAATCCCCAAATGCGCTACCGCAGCGGGGGGCCGTTCGCCGACGCCGTCGCCGCGGTACGAGCCGGCCGCCGTCCCCCGCGGCCCAGCCAGTCCCCGCCCCCGGGCCGGGCCTCGCCGGCAGCCATTCCGTCAAGCCCGCAGGCCAGGGCCGCCGTTGCCGCCCGCAGTCCCACGGCCCGCCGATCCGGGCCGCCGACGGGCGGTCGCCGCCCGCTTCCGGCCCGACGTACATTCTCGTCGGGTCAGCGCGCGCTGCTATGGGCCGCGGGAGTGCTTGGAGCGCTGGCGATCATCATCGCGGTGCTCATCGTCATCAATTCCCGCGGGGACAACGGACAGCAGCCACCGCCCCCGACGGTCACCGATACCGGGACCCCACCGGCGACGGCGCCGCCCAGCAAGACTCCCACCGGTGCCGGACCGGACATGCGACTCAATTGGACGGATCGCGGGACCATAGGTAATCCTGGATTCCAGAACACGCCGCCCGAACCCGGCCCAGTCGACGATGCGGGCCGGAACGGCCCGAGCAGAACCCGGGCAATCGGAACGAGCTGGGTGGTTGCACTGGCGCCCAGCCCGTCGCCGGCCCGACACGAGACACCGCAATGACCACCCCGCAGCACCTGTCCGACCGCTATGAGCTCGGCGACATCCTCGGTTTCGGAGGTATGTCCGAGGTTCATTTAGCCCGCGACGTCCGTTTGCACCGCGACGTCGCGGTCAAGGTGCTGCGCGCTGATCTGGCCCGCGATCCCAGCTTCTACCTGCGGTTCCGGCGCGAAGCGCAAAACGCCGCGGCGCTGAATCACCCCTCCATCGTCGCGGTGTACGACACCGGCGAGGCGGAAACCCCAACCGGACCGCTGCCCTACATCGTCATGGAGTACGTCGACGGCGTGACCCTGCGGGACATCGTGCACACCGATGGCCCACTCCCGGCCCAGCGGGCGATCGAGATCATCGCCGATGCGTGTCAGGCGCTGAACTTCAGTCATCAGAACGGCATCATTCACCGCGACGTCAAGCCGGCGAACATCATGATCAACACCACCAACGCGGTGAAGGTCATGGACTTCGGCATCGCACGCGCGATCGCCGACAGCGGCAACAGCGTCACGCAGACCGCGGCCGTGATCGGGACCGCCCAGTACCTGTCACCCGAACAGGCCCGCGGTGAACCTGTCGACGCTCGCTCCGATGTCTATTCGTTGGGCTGTGTCCTTTACGAAATCCTCACCGGTGAACCACCTTTCATCGGTGACTCGCCCGTCGCGGTTGCCTACCAGCATGTCCGCGAAGATCCGGTCCCACCATCTAAACGCTACGAGGGCATCTCCGCCGACCTTGACGCCGTCGTCCTCAAGGCGTTGGCCAAGAATCCTGAAAACCGCTATCAGACCGCCGCGGAGATGCGCGCAGATCTGGTCCGGGTGCACAACGGTGAGACACCCGAGGCCCCGAAGGTGCTCACCGACGCCGAGCGGAGCTCGCTGCTGTCGTCCGCCGCGCCAGGCCGCGGAGGCCCGCGCACTGACCCGCTACCTCGCCAGACCCTGAACGACACCGACCGCGATGGCGCCGGCGGTTCGATCGGTCGCTGGGTTGTCGCGATCGCCGTGCTGGCGGCACTGACGATCGTCGTCGTCATCGCCTTCAACACGTTCGGCGGCAGCACCCGCGATATCCAAGTACCCGACATGCGGGGTCAAGTCTCCGCCGATGCTATTGCCGCACTGCAGAACCGGGGCTTCAAGACGCGCACCCTGCAGAAGCCCGACTCGACCGTCGCGCCCGATCACGTCATCAGCACCGACCCCGGTGCCAACGCCTCGGTCAGCGCCGGCGACGAAATCACCATCAACGTCTCCACCGGACCCGAGCAACGCGAAGTGCCCGACGTCTCCTCGCTGAGCTACACCGACGCGGTCACCAAGCTGAAAGGCGCCGGGTTCACCAAGTTCAAGCAGGCGAACTCGCCGTCGACCCCGGAACTGCTGGGCAAGGTGATCGGGACCAACCCGCCGGCCAACCAGACGTCGGCGATCACCAACGTGATCACCGTCATCGTCGGCTCCGGCCCTGAGACCAAGCAGATCCCCGATGTCGCGGGCCAGACTGTCGACCTCGCGCAAAAGAACCTGACCATCTACGGCTTCACCAAGGTCACCCAGACACAGGTGGACAGCATCCGTCCCGCCGGTGAGGTCGTCGGCACCAATCCGCCCAGGGGCCAGACGGTTCCGGTGGACTCGATCATCGAACTGCAGGTGTCGAAGGGCAACCAATTCGTGATGCCCGACCTGAGCGGCAGTTTTTGGACGGAAGCCGAACCGCGGTTACGCGCGCTGGGCTGGACGGGTGTGCTGGACAAGGGCCCCGACGTCGACGCCGGGGGTTCCCAGCACAACAAGGTTGTGTATCAGAACCCGCCGGCCGGGGCCGGGGTCAACCGCGACGGGATCATCACGCTGAAGTTCGGTCAGTAGCCGCCGGATCTGCCGGGACATGCGGTCGCACCGCGGCGCGGACCTCGTTCTCCAGCCGGCGGACCAGCGTGTCGTCGCGCGCCCACCCGCAATAAGCGAGCCAGTTCGCCAGCATTCGGTGCCCGCCCTCGGTCAGGATCGACTCCGGATGGAACTGGACTCCGTGAATCGGCAACTCGGTGTGGCGTACGGCCATGATCACACCACTGCGGGTGCGCGCCGTAACCTCCAGCACCGCCGGCAGCGACTCTGGCAGGATCGTCAGCGAGTGGTATCGCGTCGCTGTGAACGGATCCGGAAGCCCTTGCAACACACCAACATTGGTGTGGAACACGTTGCTGGTCTTGCCGTGCAACAACTCGGGCGCACGGTCCACCGTGGCGCCGAATGCGACGCCAATGGCCTGGTGCCCCAGGCAGACCCCGAGCAGCGGGGTGCGCTGCGCGGCGCACGCACGGACCAGGCCTATCGATGCGCCGGCGCGCTCCGGGGTGCCCGGTCCCGGGCTGAGCAACACACCGTCGAACTGCGTAGCAATGGCCGTCTCGTCGGCGAGCCGGGTGTCGTCATTGCGCCACACGTCAGCCCCGACGCCCAGCTGGCCGAGGTACTGCACGAGGTTGAACACGAAGCTGTCGTAGTTGTCGACAACCAGGATCCGCATCGTGTCAGGGTACCGTCCGACGCCGGGCGCCGATCCCGCTCAGTACCCGACCGTGCCGGCGGGCCGTGCGAAGTGCATCCGGACCGGTTCGGAATGGCCGACGATCTGTACGTCGGGCTTGACCTCTTCGCGGTAGCCGAGGCCGAATCGGACCACGTACTGCTTGTACAGGGTGACTAGGGGAGCGGCGGCCAGGGCGGCTTGCATGGCTGCCGCATTGCCGATCGCGGTGATCGTGTAGGGCGGGCTATAGGTACGCCCGTTGAGCAGTAGCGTGTTGCCGACGCAGCGAGGCACCGAGGTCGCGATGATCCGCTGGTCCTGCATCTGGATCGCCTCCGCGCCGCCACTCCACAACGCGTTGAGGACGGCCTGGATGTCTTGCTGGTGCACGACCAGGTCGTCGGGCGATGCATCGCGCGGGAAGCGGCCGTTGGCGTCGCGCTGCGCGTCCTGGAGGGTCACCACCAGACCGGGGCCGTGAACGGGGTCCATGCCCGCCTCACCGGCCAGCTCCGCGGAGCGCCGCAGCATGGCCGCCAGAGCGGCATCCGGAGACCGGCCGTGCATCGAATCGATCTTGTTGGCCAGCTCGTCGCGCTCGGCGCTGAGGCGGTTCACCGACGACTGCGCCTCTCGCACCAGATCGACCAGACGCGGCGCATCGCTGCGGCGAATCTCGGCGCCGCCGGACACCCCGTGCGTGGCCGCCAGCAGCAACCCGGCCAGCAGGCACACCAGGGGGACCCCGATGCGCCATGGCGAGCGGCGCGCGTCGATCATCGGCTCTCCACTTTCCTGGTCACCGTGCCAGGTGAGTTAGTCTCGTAGCCAAGTTATAGGTGCAGCTGCAATCGTTATCGTCGCACCCCGTCCCGCTCAACATGTTCAGGTAACCCCGAGATATCCCCGAGGTAATGATGCCCAAGTCCAAGGTCCGCAAGAAGAACGATTTCACGGTCAGCACCGTAAGCCGGACACCCGTGAAGGTGAAGGTCGGACCGTCCAGTGTGTGGTTCGTATGTTTGTTTGTCGGCCTCATGCTGATCGGGCTCGTCTGGTTGATGGTGTTTCAATTGGCGGCCGTCGGAAGCCAGGCGCCGGCGGCACTGAACTGGATGGCGCAACTGGGTCCGTGGAATTATGCGATCGCGTTCGCCTTCATGATCACCGGTTTGTTGCTCACCATGCGCTGGCACTGAACTAGACAAAAACGAAATGAATTCATTTTGGGGTCTGCGCGTTACTGGTCCAGCAACCTTGCGGTCACCCAATCACACGCGTGTGATTTATCCCCACTGTTGATAGCGCTTGTGGATAACTCCATAGGCAGTGGTGGGAGGGCGTAACCAGCGCATGCAGCAAACACAATGGGAGCCGCGCTCGGCGGGAATTGCTGGTTGCGGGCTCGCCGGTCTTCTGATGGCTATCGCTAGTGTGACCCTTGTCACAGACCCGCCCGGGCGCATCCTGGCAGGCGTTGCCGCGGGGGGTTTGATCTTGTTTGCGGGCCTGACGTGGCGCGCGCGTCCGAAGTTGGCAATTTCGCCCCGGGGCCTGGTCCTGCGGGGCTGGTTTCGGACGCAGGTATTGCAGCACTCCGACATCAAGATCATCCGGATCACCGAGTTCCGCCGCCACGGGCGCAGAGTTCGGCTGCTCGAGGTCGAAACGGTCACCGGTGGGTTGGTGATCTTCTCCCGTTGGGACCTCGGGACGGACCCGCTGGAGGTGCTCGACGCGCTCACGGCCGCCGGGTATGCGGGTCGCAACCCGCGCTGACCGTCGCCCCGGCGCGAAGGCGCCTTAGGAGATCGTGATCGACTCGATGACGACCGCATCGCTAGGACGGTCGTTGCCCTCGGTCGCCGTCGTTGCGATGGCGTCGACGACCTTCTGGGAATCGGGGTCGGTCACTTCGCCGAAGATCGTGTGGCGCCGGTTCAAGTGCGGAGTCTCTGACACGGTGATAAAGAACTGCGAGCCGTTGGTGCCTGGGCCCGCGTTCGCCATCGCCAGCAGGTATGGCTTGTCGAATTGCAGCTCGGGGTGGAACTCGTCGGCGAACTTGTAGCCGGGGCCGCCGCGGCCCGTACCGGTCGGATCGCCGCCCTGAATCATGAAGCCGCGGATCACCCGGTGAAAAACCGCGCCGTCGTAAAACGGCCCGGACGGGCCACCGGACGCGTTTTGAGTCGAGTACTCCTTGGTGCCCTGCGCCAGGCCGACAAAGTTGGCGACAGTCTTGGGCGCGTGGTTTCCGAACAGGGCAACCTTGATGTCCCCGCGGTTGGTGTGCAGCGTTGCGGTGGCGGTCTGAATGGGGCTGTTAGTCACGACCCCAGAGTCTGCCATCACGCGCTGGCATGCCCGCACCCGGTGTCGCTCGATCGGAGGCCGCTGCCGAAAACACGGGTGCGCGCAATAGGCTCACGGGTGTCCTATTGATGGCAGTCTGATGGGGCACCCGATGAGCGGCACAGAAAGGCGGCAGATGAGCGCGAAGACGGCATCCCGGCTGACCCCTCGGGAGCGGCTGGCCCGCGGACTGACCTACTCGGCGGTGGGACCGGTGGACGTCACCCGAGGCGTTGTGGGACTGGGCGTCCACTCCGCGCGGTCGACGACATCGGGGCTCCGTCGCCGGTACCGGGAGGGCCGGTTGGCCCGGGAGATCGCCGCGGCCCAAGAGACGCTCGCCGAGGAGCTGGCCGCCGCGCAGGAGGTCGTCGGGGGGCTGCCTGAAGCGCTGCAGGACGCACGCCGCTCCCAACGCCGCGGCAAGCGCCCCTGGGTGCTCGCGGGGGCAGCAGTCGCCGTCCTGGCCGGCGGGGCCGTCGCATTCAGCATCGTCCGGCGTTCACTGCGCGCGGAGCGCCAGGAGCCGTCGCCCAGGCCTCCCAGCGTCGACGTGCAGCCGCGTCCGTAAGCGACCGCCCGACGGTCTAGGGATCGGGCTCCGCAAGTATCCGCTCCCACCGCTCGCGTCCCCTCGGCGTGAGGCCGATGTCGCGAGTGTCGGGCCATTCCTCGATTTCGGTGATCGTCTGTTGGCACCATTCGATGAGATCTCGGTAGAACTCGGCGATGAACGTCGACACAGGCTCGACGAGGTGGAGCCGCTCCGGGAAAGGGCCACCGGTGTGCAGCAGCTCATCGATGAGCGCCTTGCCCTTGGCATGCAACTCACGGGCCTCGCGCGCAGTGGCTTCTAAGGACGTGCGCAGATCTTCCATGGTTGTCTGGTCTCCGAGGAACATCCGGAGAAATCCCTCGGCTTCGATGACCGGCGCGGCCGGCGCGCTGTCGAACCACTCCTCAAGTGCCGCACGGCCTTCGGGGGTGATGGTGTAGCGAGTGCGTTGACGGCGGCGGCCCTCGACTATCTCGGCGCTGGCGTGTCCGCGCTCGACGAGCCGCTTCAGCTCCGCGTACAGGTGGGCGTCCGACCGGGGCCAGAAGAAATGCACGCCGCGCTTGATCTGAGCGACGATCTCGTATGCCGTCCACGATTTGATGCCGAGCAGGCCGAGAAGGCCGAAAGATGTGGTGGTCGGTTGTGAAGGCATCCCTTGACAATACTCCATTCTGGAGTATTTTAAGCTCCACACTGGAGTATGGAGGAGCGGTATGAATGACACCGAGTACGTCGCGCTCGTCGACACCACCAGGGACGAACTGAGGGAGCGCATCGGGCGGGCGCGGGATCGTTTTGACCGGTTAATCCGCACCGCCGACCCGCACGCGCGCGTGCCCGGCTTGGACTGGACCGTTCACCAGGTCGTCGCTCACATGCTGTCCGTCGCGCACCGCTATCAGGCGGTGGCGGAGGGACGAGACTTCCGCCGCGCCACCTATCCGCGAGAGCTGGACGAAATCAACCGCACCGAGCTCGATGCGCTGATGGCGCCGATACCCGAACTTGCGGACCGGCTGAACGGCCTTGCTTCCGTCATGGACGCGCTATTCGACACCGCCTCGAACGACCGCGTGTACGAGGTCCACTGTGGCGCCTTGGCGGACGGCATCGCGGCGCAGACGAACTGGCTGGGTGAGTTGATCCTCCATGGGAGGGACGTCGCGCGGGCGATCAAGGCGCCGTGGGAGATCGACGAACGCGACATGTTGCTCATCGCGCGGGGTCTAATGCAGTTCGCTGAGGGGCCGGGCTACCTGCGCGCGGGGTTGCCGCCCGGTACCGATGTCTGCGCCGCGTTCAAGCTCCCCGGCGCGCGCTCGTACCTGATCCACATCCACGACGGTGCCATCGAGCTGCGTGAGCTCCGGTCCACCGATCGCCCGGACGCCATACTGCGGGCGCCCGCTTCGACTCTGTGCGACATGATGTACCAGCGGATCGGTCCGGTCACGGCCGCACGACGGGGGCTGATGATCGTCGGCGGTCGTCGACCGTGGAAGGCGCTCAAGCTGCAGTCCTATTTGGAACGCGTGTGATGCAATACCGGGTCAGGACCCGCTGCTGGCTTCAGCGGCGAGGGTGCAGCAGGCGGCGGCGGTTGTGCCCGCCGGCACCTAGGTGCGCACGGTGCTGGTAGGTCGGCAAGGCCGTGCCCAGCGCCTGCTCCACTGGTCCGTCGGTCTGCAGCCCTCGTTCGAGCAGCGTCGCGACTCCGGCCTGTGATTCGGGGTGGGCCACGCCGGCGACAAACAGTCGACTGTCCTCGGCGAGCGCACCGTTTGTCCGCAAGGGTGGTTTCGTTGACACGGCCCTTGCAATCGGCGATCCCCGCCTAGCGGTCCAAGCAGTCCTCCAAAAGTTTGTTTTACACATGTCGACAACCAGAGCCGTGGTGGGAGACTTCCAGCTACGCTGCACGGATGACGGAATCCGTCATCGTCCTGGGCGGTGGCCTGTCCGGGTGCTCGGCTGGCTACGCCCTGGCCCAGGCCGGACTGCGCGTCTGCGTCATCGAACGGGCCCCGGCCCTGGGAGGCCTCGGCGGCAGCTTCGAGCGCGATGGCCATTTCTATCCGCTGGGTTACCACCACATTCTTCGTCGTGACCGTACGCTGCTGTATTTCCTCGAGTTGATGGGCGCCCTCGAACAAGTGCACTGGCGGCGCATCCGGATGTTATTCAGGGTTGGCGGTCAGCTTTACGACCTGGCGAACCCCCTGGACATGCTGCGGTTTCCAATGTCCCTCGCGGATAAGGCGCGCTTCGTGGCCCTGATGCTGCGCGCCTTCCACAAGACCGACTGGACTGATTGGCTGGACAAGAGCGCCGAGGATTTGCTTGACTCCTGGTCCGGACCTCGCGTCCGGGAAGCGCTCTTCGAGCCGCTTACCCAGCTGAAATTCGAGCTGCCCTGCTCGGAAGTAAGTGGTGCCTGGCTGGGAACGCGGCTGCACTACCGCGAGGGCTCGGCGGCCCTCGGTTATGTCCCGGGCACCAACTGGACGCACGTGCTGTGTCAGGGTGTGGGGCGGCTTCTCGAGGAATCCGGCGTCGAGGTGCGCTTACGCACGAGCGTTGCGAAGCTGCATTCCTGCGGTGAGCGCATGCGTGCGGTCGAACTGGACACTGGCGAGCGCCTGCCCGCGGACCTCGTGGTAAGCAGCATGCCCACGCGTGTGTACCTCGACCTCGCGCCAGACGATGCGACGCCGCACCTTCGCGAGATCCGTTACAGCGCCCTGCTGTCGCTGGTGTGCGCCTCGAAGAAGGCGGTCGAACCAGACTTCTACTGGATGAATCTCGCCGATCGCGACCGCGCGGCCTGCGGTATCTTCCTGCTCAACTCGCTCAACCCCACGATCGGCGCGCCGGGCGACTCGTGCGTCAACTTCGTGACCCACCTCAACAGCCATACCCGGCCCTTCTTCACAAAGCCGGAAGACGAGATCGTGCAGGCCTATTTGGCGGACTTCAAGGCGGTTTTCGGCTTCGACCTCAATCCGTTTTGGGTCAAACTGTCGCGAGTCCCGATGTACTCGCCGGTTATTACGCCCAATTACCGAAATCCCCCGGTACGCAGCGCACGCTTCGGCAACGTCTACTTCGCCGGCAACTACCGCACCTTCCCATCCGTCGTCTCGACCGGCACAGCCCTGGCATCCGGCCTCGAGGCGGCTCAAACGCTGCTGCGCGACTTGGGCACCGACACGCAGCTGCCCGAAAAGATCTCCGCATTCCGGCATTAGCGGGTCGGACGCATGGCAAGCCACGGCCTTTATTCGCGACCGTATACGCAACGATATATGTCGTAATTGTCGAGTTCGTCGGTCTTCTTGCAGTCCCGGCGCAGCAAATCAACCAACCGCTGATTTCCTTCTTCCCGCTCGCTTGCCTCGGGTTGCAGTTGAAGCTGCCGCTTGACGACAAGCCATCGGATGTCGTGTGCGCGCACCATGACCGCAATCTCTTCCGGGCTGTAGGGATTCCCGACGGTGTCGAACAACAGCACCGGGAAACGAGGCTCGCGGCCCGTCGCGTAGTAGAAGGGATCCTCACCGGGAATGATCAACAGCCCATCTCCGGCTGGAATTTTGGCCTTTGCATAAGCTGCCAGCGCATCGAACTGCGGAAGCCATGGGCCGCGCACAGTCAATCCGCGCAGGGCGGGCAACGCCGACCGTTCCAGCCGACCGTCGGTGAGCTTGGCGTAAGTTAGTCGTGCGTTGCTGAAAACGTAGTACCCCCCGGAAATCAGCAATGACAGCGCGACAGCGACCGAAATGATCGTGGTGACCGTAGCGTCGTGCTCGGTCCAATTCCCGAGCGCCGCCAACACACTGGCGATCAGCACGATCAGCAGCGGCCACAGCGCATACGTCGAACCCCACAGCCCCTGTGACAGAAATGCGGCGGGAATCGTGGCAATCACAATGAACGGCAGGGCCAGCGTAACTCCTTTTCGTTGTCGGACGGCCGCCACCGAAATCACCAATGACACGATCACCAGAAACGGCCACAACGAAAGGAGGCAATTCGCGTTATCCGACTGGCTTTGTCCGGTCAACAAGCATGCTGACGTCCACACGAACGGAACCGACAGCATAACAGCCGCCAATATCGTCATTGAGCGATTCGTGCGGCGAACCGAGAGAAACACCAGTCCGGCAATCAATGCCGCCAGCCACCATGGCAGAAACCGGTTGTCGTGCAGAGACCCCCACGAGGCCCACCGTGTACCCAGGCGTCGCGCGGCCGCGAACTGCCATGTCCAATGCAGGTAGTTCCGCAGGCCCGCAGTGACCTGGATCAGCACCGCCGCCAGCGCCAACCCCGCCGCAATGCCGCAGAGAATTGCGCCATATCCACGGGTGACGCCTTCGCGACGCCTGTCGATCACCAGCAGCGCCAGTATCGCAAGCCCCGCGCTGCCGAGGAACGCGAGTCCGGTGTTTTGTTTAGCGGTGGCCGGCACAACCAATGCCATGCCGGCCAGAAAACTCAGGCTTACAGGAAATCCTTTTCCTTCCGCGTATAGAAGCAAGAATATGGACACAAGAATTGCGAACGTGCAGTCGGCGTCGTAGCTGGGGTCCGGCCAAATGCAATAGATCCCAAGTACAGCCAGGGGCGCGCTCACGAGGAAGGCGGCCAGGCGCGGTTGCGCAACCGATCCGCGCAACAACCTCGATACAATTTGCCAGGTCAGTACGGTTGCAAGTCCGCCTACGACTGCGGCATACGCCACATGGTGCCAGAACACTGTTCCCGTGGTCTTGATGAGCGCCGCTTGTACCGCGTAGCTCAAAGGCGGGTACGCAAGGGGAAAATCCCGATAGGGGACCCACCCCATGGATATGCGATACGCGTCCTCCAACATGAAGCTCAGATCCCACAAGACACCCTGTCTTGAGTTCTGCAAAACCACCACCGCGGCCGTCGCGGCGAACAGTAGCGAGCCTGCAATCGCGTCCTTGCACCGCTCCGATACTGTCTTGTAGCGCATTTCGGCGAGACGGTATCACGAGATTGGTTAGCCGGCGCGAAACGCCTAAGCTGCGCCTTTACCTTGTGGAGCCTAGGGGAATCGAACCCCTGACACCTGCCTTGCAAAGGCAGTGCTCTACCAACTGAGCTAAGGCCCCTCATCGCGAATAGGTGGATGACCGGGAGGGTCAACCGCCGTCACGTGCCAGACCTCGACTCCGCGTCGTGACCGAACCACCGCCACCGCTACAGCGATCAGCGCCAGTGGCAAAGCTAGTCTCACGCAACGTCTTGACGGGCACATGGTTGTGGGCCTGGGAGGACTCGAACCTCCGACCTCTTCGTTATCAGCGAAGCGCTCTAACCGCCTGAGCTACAGGCCCGCACTCGCGTACGGACGAGCGACGAGATTACCGCAATCGCCGCCCCACCCCCAAAAACGTGTCGATCCGCGCTAGTCGCGGTCTGCCAGTGTCACTTCGATGCCGCCGATCAGATCGGTGGTCAGGTTGTAGACGAACGCGGCGATCGTGGCCATCGCCGTCAGCAGGACGATGTTGACCAGGCCGATGAGAACGGCGCCACCGAAAATCGTGCTGCTGGAGACCAGTTCACCGCTGCTGCCGCTGGTGTTGTTCAGCAGGTCGCCGACGTTGCTGTTCAGCTTGGCCCACACGCCCATGCCACCGAGCACGAGGTAGAGGAACGCCACCGCCGTCATCCAGACGAAGAACAGCGCCACCGAGAGCATCAGGGACACCTTCAACGTGCTCCAG
>Ga0318566_10000020_pt1 | contig 22729 bp, 25 predicted proteins | sample GRESIP066b5f22_FD_203492 | JGI IMG/M metagenome (GOLD analysis project Ga0318566, IMG submission 203492) | Tropical soil microbial communities from Luquillo Experimental Forest, Puerto Rico - GRE.SIPMG.066b5f22 | ecosystem: Environmental > Terrestrial > Soil > Tropical forest > Bulk soil... | reverse complement strand
CTCGAACGCCGCGAACACCGTCGGCCCGGCTCGCTGACGCCACTGGCCGTTCTCATCGGCGTCCAGGCCCAGGCAATCGCGATACCACGCGCTCAGGGCCGCCGGGTCGGCGGCCCGCAGGAAGTACCCGCCGATCCCCGGCACATGTTCCATGCCGCTATCTTGCCAGCACGGCGAAGGGCGGGCTGGCACCACACCATCGCCCGTTCACCCCCCTGCCTCCGGTGACCGGGGGGCGCGGAGCACGGTGACTGACCGGGGACCGACGGTCACCAGGTCTGTGGCCTGGCGCTGCGGCATCGTGGCCACCGCCGGTGGGTCGTAGGTGTCTATCTCGGCGCGCCAGGTCTGCCCTGGCCGGGTGCTGGGGATGGCAAAGTCCAGGGCCTGCCACCAGGCGTTGAACAGGACCAGGAAGTCGTCGTCGAGCAGCGGGGTGCCGTCCTCGGCGAGATCTGGATCGTCGGCGCCGTCGAGGTAGATGGCCAGCGACAAGGCGCTCGGGTCGGCCCAGTCGGCCTCGGTCATGGGCGCCCCAGCGGGGGTGTACCAGCCCAGCTCAGCCGCTTCTTTCCCGGCGAGGAACCGGCGGCGGCGGAAGACCGGGTGCTGTTTGCGGAAGGCGATCAGGCGCTGGGTGAATGCCAGCAGGTCACCGTCCCCACGGGACCAGTCGAACCAGGTGATGTCGTTGTCCTGGCAGTACGCGTTGTTGTTGCCCCGCTGGGTGCGGCCGCGCTCGTCGCCGCCGAGCAGCATTGGCACGCCGAACGACAGCAGCAAGGTGGCCAGCATCGCCCGTGACTGCCGCTGGCGGAGCGTAGTGATGGCCGGGTCGGCGGCCGGGCCCTCGGTACCGCAGTTCCACGAGCGGTTGTCGTCCGTTCCGTCGCGGTTGGCCTCGCCATTGGCCTCATTGTGCTTGGTGTCGTAGGAGACCAGGTCGGCGAGGGTGAACCCGTCATGCACCGTGATCAGGTTCACCGATGCGGTCGGGCGGCGACGTCCCGGCCCGCCGTACAGGTCTGAGGAGCCGCAGAACCGGGTGGCGAACTCGCCGATCCCAACCTGGTGACTGCGCCAGTAGTCCCGCATGCTGTCGCGGTACCTGCCGTTCCATTCCCGCCACAGCGGCGGGAAGCGCCCCAGGTCATAGCTGTCACCCTGGCCCACGTCCCACGGCTCGGCGATGAGCTTGGCGCGGGACACCACCGGATCCTGCGAGACGAGATCGAAGAACGCCGACACCTGGTCGAACCCGCCCTCCTGGCGGGCCAGCGTGGGCGCCAGGTCGAAACGGAAGCCGTCCACGTGCATCTCGGTGAGCCAGTACCGCAGCGAATCCATGATCAGCGCGAGCGTGAGCGGGTCACCGGCATTCAGGGAATTACCGCAGCCGGTGGTATCCACGTACTGGCCCGGGTCGCTGGGCTGCAGCCGGTAGTACGCGGGATTGTCCAGGCCGCGGAAGCAGAGCGTCGGGCCCAGCACGCCGCCTTCGGCGGTGTGGTTGAACACCACGTCCAGCAGCACCTCCAGACCGGCCAGATGCAGGGCGTTCACCATGGCCTTGAACTCGGCGACCTGCCCGCCGGGCTGGCCGGCCCGCACGGCCGCCGAGTAGCCGCTGTGCGGCGCGAAGTACCCGATGGTGTTGTAGCCCCAGTAGTTGGTCAGCCCGCGGTCCAGCAGGAACGACTCGGGCACGTTCTGGTGGATGGGCAGCAGTTCCACCGCGGTGACACCAAGGCCGGTGAGGTAGGAAACGGCAGCCTCGTGGGCGAGCCCGGCGTAGGTGCCGCGCACATGCTCGGGCACGCCGGGATGGCGCATGGTGAATCCCCTGACATGCACCTCGTAGATGACCGTGTCGGCGTAACGGCGCCGCAGCGGGCCGCCATCGGTCCAGGTGTGCTCGCTGTCCACCACCAGGCACCGTGGCATGTGCCCGGCAGAATCGAGGGTGCTCGGCGTTCCCGGATCCCCCATCGCGTAGCCGAGCACCTCCGGGCCGAACCCCACCTCGCCGCTGACGGCCCGGGCATAGGGATCCAGCAGCAGTTTCGCCGGATTGCACCACAGGCCCCGGCCCGGATCGTAGGGCCCGGTGACCCGGTACCCATAGGCCTGCCCCGGCCCCACCCCCGGCACGAACCCATGCCAGACCCCAGCGTCGTAATCCGCCAGCTGGACCTGGCTCTCCGTGCCGGAAGCATCAAACAGGCACAGCGTGACCGCTTCGGCCGCGCCGGAGGCGAGAGCGAAATTCGTGCCATCAGCCATCGGTGTCGCGCCCAGCGGGAACTGGCTGCCTGGAAGAGTGCGGAGCATGCGGTGCTACCTCACATGGCCGGCTGCCGGTTAATGGCACCAGCCACCATGCTCATGCCTGCCCGTAACGGGCGGCATCGCCCATGGGGGGTGACCTGGCTGGCGGAACAGGCGGCCGGCCCGCAGCTGGGTGCCGGCGGATGCATTCACCGCCGGCCGGGTGTCCCGCGCCGTTCAGCCCGCGCGGCCTCCGGCGGGGTGCTGGACTTGATGGCAGGGTTGCTGGGTATGCCCGACGCCGGAACCCGGCGCCGCTGACTGGCCCGGCGGTCCGCATATCTGCATCGGAGGCGGCATGTCATGACTGATGCGAACGAGCAGGCGCCGGGGATCCTCGACGTGCCGATCGGCCTGGCTGCCAGCGGGATGCGGCGGGAGTTCGACAGCCTGGGAGATGTGGACGTGCCGGCCGACCGTTACTGGGGTGCGCAGACCCAGCGCAGCCTGGAGCATTTCAGCATCGGCAATGACCTGATGCCGAAAGAGGTGTATCACGCCTACGGATATGTGAAGAAGGCGGCGGCCGTCGTCCACACCCGGGCGGGCCGGCTGCCCACGTGGAAGGGCGAGCTGATCGCGCGGGTGTGCGACGAGGTGATCAGCGGGGCGCTGGATGAGGAGTTCCCGCTCTACGTGTGGCAGACGGGGTCGGGGACCCAGTCGAACATGAACGTGAACGAGGTCATCTCCAACCGGTGCATCCAGCTGGTGGGCGGGACGCTCGGCTCACAGGTGCCGGTCCACCCCAACGATGACGTGAACATGGGCCAGTCGAGCAATGACACCTTCCCGACCGCGATGCACATCGCCGCGTACACGATGGCAATGGACACCACGATCCCGGCACTCAGGCGGCTCTGCGATGCCATCGGGCGCAACGCGGCGAAGTGGGCCGATGTCGTCAAGATCGGGCGGACCCACCTGGAGGATGCCACCCCGATGACCGTCGGCCAGGAATGGTCCGGCTATGCCGGTGCCCTCGAAGACGCCATCGCCGAGGTGGAGCACGCCACCCACGGCCTGCTGAAGCTGGCGATGGGGGGGACAGCGGTCGGCACCGGGCTGAATGCCCCGGCCGGTTTTGGTGAGGAAGTGGCGGCGCAGATCGCCTCGATGACAGGTGCTCCTTTCCAGACCGCGGCCAATAAGTTCACCGCCCTGGGCACGCTGGACCGGATGGTGCGTGCCCACGCCGGGCTGAAGGCCGCGGCCGTCACCTTGTTCAAGATCGCCAATGATCTGCGCTGGCTGGGCTCGGGTCCCCGGACCGGGATCGGGGAGCTGATTTTCCCGGCGAACGAGCCGGGGTCGTCGATCATGCCGGGCAAGGTCAACCCGACCCAGGCTGAGGCCATGCTGATGGTCGCGATCCAGGTCATCGCCTCCGATGTGGCGGTGACCATGGGCGGCGCCGAGGGCAACCTCGAGCTGAACACCTTCCGCCCGATCCTGATCAGCAACTACCTGCACTCGGCGCTGATCCTGGCCGACATGTGTGACCACTTCCGCATGTTCATGGTCGAGGGCACCAGGCTCAATGAGGCCAAGCTCAAGGAGAATATCGACCGGTCGGTGATGATGGTCACTGCGTTGTCGCCGGTCATCGGCTACCAGCAGGCGGCTGCCATCTCTCACTACGCCATCGCTCACGACCTGACCCTCAAGCAGGCCGCGCTGGCCAAAGGTGTCAGCGAGGAACTGTTCGACCGGGTGGTGGACCCGCTCGCGATGACCAGCCCGGGCCCGGCCGGTGCCCCCTCCGGCCCGGGGCAGGCCTGACCTGAGACCCGGCGGGAACGTTGCTCGATCGCAGCGCCCGCGGCTCGCCGCCTGCGCGGCCCAGGCCCCACCGGTTAGATGGCGTGCACGGGGGCGTACCGGGGCTGCCACATGGCCGCGGTCACGGCCTCGGCGGTGATGCCGGTCAGGCCGGCCACGCCGTCGTCGTCGGCGGCCCGGGCTACCGCGAGTGCGACCTGCGCCGAGGTGGTACGGAGGTCGTCGACGGAGGGCAGCAGGGCCGCGCCGGGCGTGCTGGTGTCGGTGAGCCCGGCGACGGCCTGAGCAGCGGCGGTAATCATGTGGTCGGTGACCCGCCGGGCCTGGGACAGCAGAGCGCCCAGGCCGAGGCCGGGGAAGATCAGGGCGTTGTTGGCCTGGCCGATCTGGTAGGTGACGCCCTGGTAAGTGACCGGGCTGAACGGGCTGCCGGTGGCGATGAGGCCGCGGCCGCCGGTCCAGTGCATCAGGTCGGCTGGAGCCGCCTCCGACAGGCTGGTCGGGTTGGACATGGGCAGGATCACCGGCTGGTCCACGTGTGCGGCCATCGCCCGCACAATCTGCTCGGTGAAGGCGCCGTGCACGGTAGAGGTGCCGATCAGGATGGTCGGGTGCGTGCGGGCCACGACCTCTGCCAGACCGATGCCGCTGGCTGTCCGGTGTCCCGGCCAGTCAGCTACCTCGGTGGCGGGTCGGGCGTAGGGGACCTGGAAGTCACGCAGGCCGGTCATGTCGTCGGTGAGCAGGCCCTGGCGGTCCAGGCACCAGAACCGTGCCCGCGCGGCCGCGGTGTCCAGCCCCTGGCTGCTCATGGCGTCATGGAGCTGGTCGGCGATGCCGATACCGGCGGTGCCGGAACCGAAGATGACAATGCGGTGCTGGGTGAGCGGGGTGTGGCTGGCGCGGGCGCCAGCCAGGACCGCGGCGAGGTTGACCGCGCCGGTGCCCTGCATGTCATCGTTGAAGGTGAGCAGGTGATCGCGGTAGCGGTCCAGGATGCGCCGGGCGTTGCCGGGCCCGAAATCCTCCCAGTGCAGGAGCGCGCCGGGAAAGAGCTTGACGGCGGCGGTCACGTAGGCGTCGATAAAGGCGTCGTAGGGCTCCTGGGCGGGCCGCTTGTGCCGGACGCCGAGGTACAGCGGGTCCGCCAGCAGTTCCGCCCGGTCGGTGCCGACGTCCAGCATCACCGGCAGGGTACGGGCCGGGTCGATGCCGGACGCGGCGGTGTAGACGGCAAGCTTGCCGACCGCGATATCGATGCCCCCGACGCCCCAGTCGCCGATGCCAAGGATGGCCTGGGCGTCGGTGGCGACGATGAGGTCCACCCCGCCGGCAGGCAGTCCGGAGTTGCGCAGGGCGGTCTCGATCTGGCCGGGCGCATCGATGCTGAGATAGACGCCGCGCGGGCGGCGGTACTGGTGGCTGTAGTGCCGGATGGCCTCGCCGATGGTGGGTGTGTAGACAATCGGCAGCAGCTCGCTGAGGTGATCGGTCAGTACCCGGTAATACAGCACCTCGTTGCGGTCGTGCAGCGCGGCCAGGTAGATGTTCTTGCCGAGGGCGCTGGGCTGCTGCGAGCACTGCCGGTAGGCGCGCTCGGCCTGCTGGTCCAGGGTCAGCACCCGGGAGGGCAGCAGGCCGGTCAGTCCCAGCGCGGTGCGCTCGGCGTCGGTGAACGCGGTGCCCTTGTTCACCCGGGGATCGGTGAACACGCGGTAACCGCGGCTGCTGGTCTCCCATGCCCGCTCGGCGGGGTTCCACCTGATCACCGGCCGGGTTTCCGAGCGCATGGCCTGAGCTCCTTCGTCACATCCGGGTAGGCCGACGGGTTCCCATCCACAAGGACACGCTGATGCTGTCCCGGTCCCGCTTCTCCTATGCCATCTCAGCGCCGTGGCGCGGGCGCTGTCCACCGGCCGTGATACGGCAAGCGCCGGCTGGGGTACCGCGGGTCGAAGCGCACCGGCTCTGGCCTGGGGTGGGTCCGCCGGTGCCCGCCAGCTCCGCCGTGGCCGATGGCAGTTGTTCCTTGTGCAGACTAGTTTGTAATGCTAACTTATTGTCCATGGCAACCGAAACCGCGTCCCCCGGGGACGACCCGCAGCGGCTGCTGTCGAGCACACGCGAACTCACGCAGCGGGTGCGCCGGGACCAGCGCGCGACCTGGTTTCCCCTGCTGGTGTTCGCGGTACTGACCTTCGCCTCCATCCCGGTACGGCGCTACAGCGGCCACCACCTGGACTGTGCGGCCGTGCCGAGAGTCTGCACGGTCTACTCCGACGCCGAGTTCGTGTACTGGCCGGTCGCCCTGGTGCTGGCCTACGTGGCGATCGCGGGCTTCTATATCCGCCGGTCCCGGGCCCGGGGTGTCGGGACACGGGTACGGCCATACACCATCGCGGGCATCATCATCGCGGTGGTGCTGACCGGCGTAGCGCTCTGGGAAGTGCGCAATCCCCCGGTCCACCCGGTCGGGCTGAGCGGTCTGGCTTACCAGCTGGCCCGCCCGGCGGGTGCCATCGGGCTCGCGCTGCTGGTGCTGGCCTGGGCCGAGCGCAATCGGGCTCTGCTGCTGCTGACGCTCGCCTACCTGGCGGCCGTGCTCGTACCCATCACCTTCGGCCCGCTCCAGCCGGGCGCCCCTTGGTACCTCTATCCGGCCGTCGTGCAGGGCAGCGTGCTGCTGCTCGGTGGCATCGGCTTCGCCCTGGCCCAGCGGCCACTCCGGTCGCCCGCGCCATGACCGGCCATCCCGCCAACGGGCTCGACGACACCGTCCACCAGCGGGTCCGGCTCGGCATCCTCACCATCGCGCACGAGGCACGGCGCGTCGAGTTCAGCTACCTGCGCGACAACCTGGAGCTGACCGCGGGAAACCTGTCCCAGCACCTCGGGGTGCTGGAAGGCGCGGGGCTCATCACGATCGAGAAGGGCTACGCCGGAAAGCGCGCGCGCACCTGGGTCACCCTCACCAAGGCAGGCCAGGCCGCCCTTGCCGAGGAGATCACCCAGCTCAAGCTCCTGATCAGCCAGATCGAACATGCCGGCAGGTCGCCGGGCTAGGCACCGGAGCCGGCCGCCGATACCTGCTTGACATGAGACTCGGTAAGTACTAACTTACCGTAAGTCATGACTAACCATGCAGAGGTCCTCACCGCGCTCGCTGACCCGACCCGGCGGGCGATCTTTGAGCGGCTGGCCCGGGCGCCCAGCGCGGTTGGTGAACTGGCCCGCGAGCTGCCGGTGAGCCGTCCGGCTGTCTCACAGCACCTGAAGGTCCTCAAGTCGGCCGGGCTGGTTACCGATCAGGCGGCCGGCACCCGCCGCGTCTATTCGGTCGACTCCGCGGGGGTCGCCGCGATTCGTGAGTACTTCGAGCAGTTCTGGCAGCAATCCCTGGCCAGCTTCAGGACCGCTGCCAGCAAGCCAGCCCAGGAGGAGACATGACCACACAACTGGAGGCAACCTCGGTCACCACCGAGACCGAGGTCGACGCTCCGGCAGCGCACGCCTTCCGGGTGTTCACCGAAGGCATCGGCACCTGGTGGAACCCCAGCCATCACATCCTGCAGTCCGAGCTCGCCGAGATGGTATTCGAGCCCCACGTCGGCGGCCACATCATCGATCGCGGCACCGACGGCAGCGAGTGCCGCTGGGCGCGTGTTCTCGCTTACGATCCCCCGCACCGGGTTTGCTTCAGCTGGGACATCAACATGCGCTGGGAGGTGGAGGCCAACCCGGAGAAGACCAGCGAGGTGGAGGTCACCTTCACTCCCGACGGGCCCGACCGGACGCGTGTCGTGCTCACCCATCGCCATCTCGACCGGCACGGCGACGGCTGGGAAAGCATGCGTGATGCCGTCGGCTCGGGCTGGAGCCTGGACCGCTATGCCGAAGTCACTGCCCAGCGCTGACCGGGGTGAGGTGGCGGCCGGCCGGTCTGCCTGCCTGCGCCTTGCCCGGGCTAGCCCTGGAACAGTGCGAACGCCGCTCCCTGCAGGTCGGTGAGCACAGGCCGCAGCCGTTCACCGAGATCGTGTGTGCTCAGCTTCGGCCACCGCGCCGAGAACCAGGTCCGCCACCTGGCCGGGCCGCTCCAGGTAGGGCTGGTGCGCCATGCCGGGCAGCTCGCGGTAGCGGCTATCGGGCAGAAGACCGGCCAGCTCGCGGCTGCGGGCGATCAGGAACGGCACGTCCAGCTCCCCGCAGGCGACCGTGACCGGCAGCTGGATTTCAGCCAGGCGGTGCCAGGCGTCCACGCCGCTGCTGCCGTCGTCCTCGCGAGCACCGTTGCCCAAGATGATCGCGTTCATGTCGAGGGCCAGCGCCCGCGCCTCGCCGCCGACGCGGCCCTCGGGTGAGGATGGCCCGTCCAGCCACAGCCAGGTCTCCAGGCGGTTGACCTCCGCAAGGTCCCCCGCCGCGATGGCCGCGTCCAGCAGTGCGCCGAGCCGCTCGGTGTCTGGGTCAAAAGCCGGTTCGGGCGCGTTGCTGACCGCGGTCCCCAGCAGGACCAGACCGGCCACCCGGCCCGGGGCCAGCAGTGCGGTGTCCAGCGCCAGGCCACCGCCGGCTGAGGCGCCAACCAGCCACGACCGCCCGGCCCCTTGCTGGTCAAGGACCGCGAGCAGGTCCTCGGCGTGGCTGAACGGGGCCGTGCTGACACCGGACTCACCGAATCCTCGCCGGTCATAGGCCATCGCCGTCACCTGCGGGGCGAGGCGCTCGGCCACCTGGCGCCAGCCGCGCCGATCGGAAACCCCCTCGTGCAGGAGCACCACCAGCGGGGCGCCGCCGGCCCAGCGCTCGCCGGCCAGATCGCCGCCCTCGCGCGCGATCACGAACCGCTCGCTCATCACGCCATCCTGGTGGCAGCGACCGGCGGCGGCAACGCATTACGCCCCGCGCGAAGCCATTATTGACGCAACTAACAGGTTGCTATAAAGTAGCAACCGTTGAGTTGCTACTTCGGGAGGGGCCATGGGTTTTCCTGATCGCATCGAGCGGACCGTGGAGCTCGCTCACCCGCCTAGCAAGGTGTGGGCGGCGCTCACCTCGGCCGAAGGGCTGGGCACCTGGTTCGGCAACGAGGCGGTGATCGACCTGCGCCCGGGTGGCGCGGCCCGGATGAGGTGGAGCCACGGGCACGCGGTCGACATGCGGGTGGAACGGGTGGAAGAGCCGGTGGTGTTCGGGTTCACCTGGCAGATCTACGGCCTGCCCGACGATGACCCCCGCCGGACCTATGTCGAGTTCACACTCGCGCCGGCCGGCACGGGCACCCGGCTGACGGTGGTCGAGACAGGCTTCGCCCAGCTGCCGGAGGATGTCCACCGCAAGGCATTCGACGGCAACACCGAGGGCTGGGCGAGCGAGCTCGCCGAACTGGCCGACTACCTCGATGCCGCCTGACAGCCAGGCGGCCGCCGAGCCCGACATCGAGACGATCGCCGAGCAGGTCTTCACCGCCCTGTCCGACCCGACCCGGCGCGCCATCTTGGCCGCGCTGGCCGCTGCCGGCCCGGCCACGGCCACCGACCTGGCGGCTAGCCTGCCGATCACCCGGCAGGCGATCGCCAAGCACCTGGCCTTGCTGGCCGGGGCCGGCCTGGTACGGCCCGAACCGGGGGAGCGGCGTCGGGTGCGCTACCAGCTGCGGTCGGCGCCGATGCAGGTGGCCCAGCAGTTCCTGGCCGCGCTGGCCCGCGACTGGGACGGCCCGCTCGACGCGCTGAAGGACCACCTCGACCGGTCCGCGCACCCCCCCGCCATCCCCGCGCGGCGCCGGAACCGGGGACATCATGGCTGATCACGAACTCACCACCGGAGCGGGCACCCGGACAGCCGCGCTGGCGGCGACACTCGGGCTCGCCGCGGCGTCATGGGTCATCGCGGTCTGGCAGATGCACGGCATGGACATGGGGGTGGCGACCCGGCTGGGGTCTTTCGCGTTCTTCATCGCTGTGTGGGTGGTGATGATGGCGGCGATGATGCTGCCGGGCGCGGCCCGGGCAGTGCTCAGACAGGCTCAGGCCAGTGACGGGGTGCGCGCCGTGCCGCTGTTCATCGGGTCCTACCTCGCTGTCTGGGCGGCCGTGGGCGCTGCGGTGTACGCGCTGTACCGGCCGCACGGGCCAGCTGCCGCCGCAGTTGTGGTGATAGCAGCCGGAGCCTACGAGCTCACGCCGGTCAAGCGGCACTACCGCCGCCGCTGTCGCGACAGCGTCCGCACCGGGCTGGAGTTCGGGCTGTGCTGCGCCGGCTCGAGCATCGGCCTGATGGCCATGCTGGTAGCGCTGGGCGTCATGAGCATCACCTGGATGACGGTGATCGCCGTGCTCGTTCTGGGCCAGAAGCTGCTGCCCGCCAAAGCCGCCGCCGATATCCCGCTGGCGCTCGCGATCGTCGGCCTCGGTATCTGCATCGCCATCGCGCCCTCGTCGGTTCCCGGCCTGGTGCCGCCGATGTGAGGGTCATCGTGGCGCGGGCCAGGCCAACCAGTTACCCCGACAAGTTAGGAGACAACCAAATGACCAGTCACAAGCTCGGAACGCATGACGAGTGGCTTGCCGCCCGGCTGGATCTGCTCAAGGCGGAGAAGGAACTGACGCGGCGCAGTGACGAGGTGGCGCAGCGGCGGCAGGAGCTGCCCTGGGTCCGGATCGACAAGGACTACCGGTTCGACACCGACCAGGGCCCGGCGTCACTTGCAGACCTGTTCCGGGGGCGTTCGCAGCTGCTCGTCTACCACTTCATGTTCGGGCCCGACTACACCGCTGGGTGCCCATCCTGCTCGGCGATCGCCGACGGCTTCAGCGGTTCGGTCGTCCACCTCGCTCATCACGACGTCACGCTGACCGCGGTATCGCGGGCGCCGCTGGCCAAGATCCAGGCATACCAGCGGCGGATGGGCTGGAGTTTCCCGTTTGCCTCGTCGCACGGCAGCGACTTCAACTCCGACTTCGGGGTGACGCACACCAGGGAGGAGTGGGAAGCGGGAGCCGTCAGGTACAACTTCGGCGAGCAGGATCTGCGGCCGGCAGCTGGCGAGGAGAGCTCGTACGACACCTTCAGCCAGGCGATCGTCGGCACGGACTGGGAAACCTACCGGCGCGAAGGGCCCGGCATGAGCGCGTTCGCGCTTGAGGATGGCGCCGTCTACCACACCTACTCGGCGTACTCGCGGGGGATAGACGGCCTGTGGGGCATGTACCAGTGGCTTGACCGTGCGCCGCGCGGGCGCAACGAGAGCGGCATGTGGTGGCGACGTCACGACGAGTACGACAGCCAGTGACGCGCGGCAGCGGGCCGGGCAGGGGCGTCAGGGATCCCGCAGGCCGGTGACCGTTTCCGCCGCGGCGGCGAAGGCGGGATCGCCGGTCGCCGCGAGCCCGCGCTGGCAGGCCTCGACCAGCTTGACCTGATGCGGGTCCAGGCTGCGCACAGCCGCCGCGGCGAGGTCACTGCCGTGCGGGCTCGCCGGGTGAGGCTGGGCCACCGGCTGGGTGTTCGCGTACAGCGCGGCGTGCTCGGCGTGCACGTGGGCCAGCGCGGCGGCCCCGTCCGCGGCCGGGAGGTGGGCGGCGAGTATTTCGACGGCCATCGCGCCGGTGACGCCGTGCAGGTGGAAGATGTCGGGCCGGGCCAGGTAGCGGCGGGCCCCGTCGGCCGCGGCCCGCACGATCGCCAGCTGGACGTCACCGGCGGCGGGCAGCGGGACGGCCGGCTGACCTTCGCGGTAGCGGGCTGCCCAGTAACCGAGCGCCCGCGCCAGTTCCCCGCGCCGCGGCGGTGTGTCGGTCGTGTTAATGGCCCGCACGGCATGGGCGGTCCGGATGGCGCCGTGGAACAGCGCGGTGCGCAGCGCGGGCATCAGCCGCGGCACCCATGTCGCGACCACAGCCGGCCAGCCGTCGTGGTCAATGGCCTGCGCGAAGTAGCCGATCCACGCTGGCAGCCGGTGGTAATCGCCGAGCGCCGGCCGCCACTCGAAGCCGGCCGCCGCCACCGGCTCGACCGATGCCCCACCTGCGCTGGCGAACCGGCGGGCCCAGCTGTCGATGTCGCCGGTGCAGTCGAGCATGGCCAGCGCCTCACAGGCCATTGCTCCGTGGTTGACAAAGCCGTTCGGCAGCTCGAAGCTGGCCGCTGCCATCCGCTCGAACGCCTCGTCCAGGGCTGGCGTGGTATCGCTCATCTCGTCCTCATCGCTGCTGTCGGCCATCCTAGGACCCGGCCGGCACCACGGACAGGCGCAGGAACTGCCGGATGCCGAGCATGCCCAAGCTGGCCCGCTCGAGCCGGCCGAAAGCGTCCCGGAGATACGGGCCTGCCTCCTCCGGGCTGAGCAGCGTTGGCGCGGTTGCCTGGTAGTCCACGCCCGCCAGCCGCAGCGCGCAGTGCCCGGTGGCCAGCACGTTCCGCGACCAGTCGGACTGGTTGCCGAAGGTCAGCGGGATCAGCACGATGTCACCGGTGCGCCGCGCACCGACTGGCGTCACGTAGGTCCGGCCGGACCGCCGGCCCGTGTGCGTCAGCTGCGCCGCCAGGTGGAAGTGCGGCCGGCCCGCGAGCTTGACGGTGAGCGGATTGAGCATCTTGGTCATCGGGCCGATGACGATCTTGACAAAGCGTGACGGCGGGACCGGCTGGACCGGCCGTGGCGCGGTAGCCGTGGTGTGGCCGGCCTGAGAAGTCATGTGATCACTCCCTTTCCGTTGCTGAGTGCTGGCCACCGGAACTGCCCGCGGGCGTGGCCGCCCGCTGGTGGCGGCGGCAGCGGTAAGGACGAGACGGGCTGCCGGATCGTGACACCGCCCGGCTGGCGGGCCGCTGAACCGCGGCGTTATGCCAGCTGGGGCAGCTGCGCGGCGACGAACTCGAGCAGGTGCGGGTCCGCGATGACCTGGACCGCCTGGATCAGCCCGTCCCGCATGATCAGCACGAAGACGGCGGTCAGCTTGCGGTCGACAAAGCCCAGCAGCACAGGCTGGCCGGCGGCTGACAGCGAGACCAGCGTGGTGCCCTTACCCCAGAACCGGACCAGGTTCCTGGCCACCCGCTGGGCACCGGTGACCACCGGCCCGCGCTGGGTGGCTGCGGGCCCGAGCACAAGCTCGCCCCAGGCGCCGGGATCGAGCACCTCGAGCAGGCTGCCAATGTCACCGGTGGTGCAGGCGGTGAGGAATTTCTCGGTGACCGCGCGGTGCTCGCCGACCGCCTCCGGGCCCAGGTCAGACAGGCCAAGGCCGGCCTGGCCGGCAGCGATCTTCCGCCGGGCGCGGTGGGCGAGCTGGCGGCAGGCCGGGGCGGACCGGCCGACCGTCTCCGCGATCGTGCCGAACGGCATGCCGAAAACGTCATGCAGCACGAACACCACCCGTTCGGCCGGGCTCAGCCGCTGCAGCATGACCAGCAGAGCGATCCGGATCCGGTCATCCAACGTGATCCGGTCCGCCGGGTCGGCGAGCCCGGCCGCGGGCGGCGCGATGAATTCGATCTCGGCGGCGTCATGCACGCGTTCCCGGCGGGCCCGCGCTGACCTGATCTGGTCCAGGCACAGGCGGCTGGTGACCACGATGAGCCAGCCCCGGTAGTCCTCGATCTCCCCGACCTCGGTGCCCATCAGCCGCGAGAAGGCGTCCTGGACCACGTCCTCGGCCGCGCCGATGTCGCCCAGCATCCGGAACGCCAGATCGACCAGATACGGCCGGTGTGCCTGGTACGCGTCGCTGATCGGCTTCTGGTCCTGCTGCATGGCACACCTCTCCAGCTAAGAGGACGACGCAGCCGCGCAGATTGTGACATGCGGCCGCCGCGCGGGGGGATCGCGATGGACCGCGTCACATTCGGGGTTCCTGTCCCGTCCTTGGCAGGTGAGTGCCACCTGACCGGGTGGCGTCGGTGACCGAGGAGGCATCGTGACCCGCATACCGTGCCACACCATCGACGACGCGCCACCGGCTTCGCGCGCGCTGCTCGCCGATCTGGTCCAGTTCTCGCCGGCCGGGCAGGTGCTCAACCTGCACGCGCAGATGGCGCACGCGCCCGCGGTACTGGTGGCGTACGCCTCAATCCGGCGGGCGACCGCCGAATTCGGAACGCTGGACCAGCGGCTGCGCTCCGCGCTGATGCTCGTCACCGCCGCAGCCGGCGGCAACGCCTATGCCCTGGCCATCACCACGATGCTGGCGCGGCGGTCCGGCTGGCAACCGGGCGGAATCGCGGCGCTGCGCTCGGGCGGGAGAGTCGGCGAGCCACAGGCGGATGCGCTCATCGCGGTCATCCGTGAGGCTGCGGGCAGTTCCGGCCTGGTCAGCGACGCCACCTGGGCGCGGGCGGTCGCCGCCGGGTGCACCGACGATGACCTGGCCGAGGCGTTCGCCTATCTGGGCCTGACCGTGTTCACGGTGTACTTCCTGAACTACGCCGGCACCGAGCTAGACGTGCCGGCCAGCACGGAGCCGGATGGGCCGGCCGGCGGCGGGTTCGCCGCGGCTGCGGCGGGACCAGGTCAGCTCTGACATGGAACTGGTGCAGAGCCGGATCGTCACCGACGACGTCGAGCGGCTGGCCGCCTTCTACGCCCGGCTGGCCGGGGTGCCGGTGGCGCTGAACGAGTACTACGTCGAGGTGCACACCGGGCCGATGTCGGTCGGGTTCTCCAAGCGCCGGTTCACCGAATATCACCGGAACCTCCCAGCTGCGGCAACGGATTCAACGGGCGGCGACGCGCGTGCCCACGGGCCCGAGATCATTCTCGACTTCCTCGTTGAGCACGCTGACGCCGAATACGAGCGGATCAAGGCGCTCGGCGTCGAGTGGGTGCTGCCGCCGGCAACCCAGCCGTGGGGAAACCGCAGCATGGTCTTCCGCGATCCTGAGGGGAACCTGATCAACGTCTTCTCGCGGCCGGGATAAGCCGAGCGCCAGGCTGTTGCCTTCACCCGGGTGGGCAGTGATGACCAGAATGTCCTGGCTCAGCTCGCTGGGGTCAATGCCCAGGCCTGCCGACACTGCCATCGCGGCGAGCAGGTTGAACGGCGCGTGCGGTGAGCAGCCGATGCTGGGGGCAAGCGGTGCGCTGGTGTTCAGCAGGGCAACCAGCGCGAGCCCGGCTGCCTCCGCGTCAGCGGCAGCCTGGCCCGCTGACCGCGGCCCGGGCTTGCCTGAGCCCGCGACGAATGCCTCGGCGAGCAGCAGCGGTGATGCGCTTGCCTGCCACTGGTCTGGTTGTGTTGTCGCGGACAATCCGGGGACAGCGGCGGCGAGCTGGGACAACATCCACGTACCCGGGGCCAGGCCGGTGGCCAGGACGCCCGCATCGGCCGGAACAGGGTCCGGCGGCGGCGACGCCAGCAGCAGGGCCGCCTGCCCGCCCCAGGCCAGGCCAGCGACCACAGCGGATACCGCGGATTGCGGGTCGTTGCCGGACAGGATGGCTGCCTGGGCAGGCGGTGCGAAGGCTACCCAGGCGAACCTCGGAGGCGGGCGCACCGATCCAGCACCCACCGCGACCACGCGTATCCCCATGGCCCGCATCAAACGCCTCGCTCCTTACCCGCGCAACACCTCGCCTGAACCCGGCCGGCCCTGCGCGCAGCGGCGATGGCGAAGGTTCTCCTCATTCCGGGCGGCGCCGCCTACCTGCGCAGCGTGCTCAAGGGCTGGCGATGTTGCCTGCGAGCGTCCAGCCGACGAGCGCGTTGGCGTGCCCGTGCCCCATGCCATACCCGGACTTCAGGTAGCCCACGATGTCCATGTGTTTGTCCAGGCCACAGCCCGCGATGATCTGCTGCCACTCCGCGATCGAGCGCCCGTACTTCTTCTCGATGGACGGGAAGTACGAGGCAGGCCCCTGCTTCGGCCATGGCGGCCCCTGCTCGGCCATAGTGATGTACTCCTCCCTGGCTCCACGTGATGAGTGGCCCGGGCGGACCGGTCTCATCACCCGGCGTCCTTGCGGTGAGTCATGCCCTCACGCAGGCCCGAAACGGCTCGGGCCAGGCGGGTGATGCCGTCTGCTATTGCCCGCTCGTTGAGGTTCGAGTACCCGAAGATTAGGCCGCCGCGCGGCGCTGGCGACAGCCGGTAAGGCGACACGCCGGCGACGGCGACCCCTTCGCGGGCTGCCGCCGCGATCACCCTGGCCTCCTTGAGTTCCGGTGGCAGCCACGCGACCAGATGCAGGCCAGCGGCGATCCCGGCCGGCTGCAAATCGGGCAGGTGCCGGGCTAGCGCCGTCAGGAGCGCATTGCGGCGCGAGCGGTACGTGGGGCGCATGCGCCGTAGATGCCGGTCGAATTCGCCGCGGGCGAGGAAGTCAGCGAAGGTGAGCTGGTCCAGAATGGGGGAGCCGCGGTCGGCCAGAAGCTTGGCCTCCGCGAACGGCTCGACGAGTTCCCCCGGCAGGATGAGCCAGCCGAGCCGGAATCCGGGCGCCAGGGTCTTGCTCGCGGTCCCTGCGTAGGCGACCCGGCCGGGGTTCAGGCCTTGCATGGCGCCGATCGGAGCGCGGTCGTAGCGGTATTCGGCGTCGTAGTCGTCCTCGAGGACCAGCGCCCCGGTCCGCTGCGCCCACGCCAGCACCGCGGCGCGCGCCTGGGGGGAAAGCACGCCCCCGGTCGGCCATTGATGCGATGGGGTGAGGATGAGGACGTCGGCGCCAAGCTCCGCGACCGCGTCCACGCGTACGCCATCGTCGCCCACCGGGACGCCGACCAGGTTCAGGCCCAGCGACTGCGCGATCGGACGGGCATCATCGGAGGCCGACGGGTCCTCAACGGCCACCGTCCTGGCGCCGCGGGCGGCCAGCACTCCCATCAGCAGCGAAACGGCTTGCGCGTAGCCGTTGGTGATGACGACCATCTCTGGATCAGCGCTGGTCCCCCGTACCCGGTTGAGGTAAGCGGAGAGCGCGGACCGGAGCTCCACTGCCCCCCGGCCGTCGAGGTAGCCAAGCCGCTCATCGGGGGCCTCGGTGAGAACGCGGCGCACCGAGCGCAGCCAGGCGGCCCGCGGGAAGGCCGCGAGGTTGCAGCGGCCGTAGCCGAAGTCGACCACCGGGCCGCCCGGGCGCGATGGTGCGGGCCGCCGTGCCCTCAGTGCCGTGGCCGGCGGCGCTGCGGCCGCCGTGGACGCCACCTGCGTGTAGCCGCCGCTGCGGCTCGTCAGGTACCCCTCAGCGACGAGCTGCGCATAGGCCTCAACGACAACCCCGCGGGTGACACCCAGCTCAGCCGCCAGGGGGCGGGTCGGCGGTAGCGCAACGCCGGCCGGCAGGGCTCCCGAGCGGATCCGCTGGCGGATCGACGCCTCGATCTGGCGGTGCAGCGCGTCCCCCCCACTGCGGTCCAGGTCGATCGCAAGCTCCGAGACAGGCGACAAATTGGTCCTCAAATCCGTCACAGAAATGGACCTTATCAAGGGGACCGATTCCTTGGGAACCTGAGGCCATGACTACTCCCGCACAGCTCCCCGCCACTATCGTTCGCCCCGCGCTCTTCGAGGGCCAGGTGCTCACTCCCGGCACCCGCAGGTATGAGTGCGCCCGGTCGGTCTGGAATGCGATGATCGACCACCGCCCACAGCTGATCGTCCAGTGCGCCTCGGTCGGTGACGTCGTCACCGCGGTGCGCACCGCCCGCGAGAGCAACCTGGAGATCGGCGTCCGCTGCGGCGGCCACAACATCGCCGGCCTCGCTGTCCCGCACGGTGGGCTCATGATCGACCTCACCAGCATGAGCGGTGTCACCGTCGATCCGGCCGCACGGTGTGCCCGGGTACAGGGCGGCGCACTCCTCGGCGCGCTGGACCGGGCCACGCAACCCTTCGGCCTCGCCACCACGGCCGGCAACGTCTCGCACACCGGCGTCGGCGGGCTGACGCTGGGCGGCGGCATGGGCTGGCTAGCGCGCCAGCACGGTCTCGCTTGCGACAACCTCATATCCTGCACCGTGGTCACCGCGGACGGCGACATTGTGCGCGCGTCCGCCGACGAGCACGCCGACCTGTTCTGGGGTCTGCGCGGCGGTGGCGGCAACTTCGGGATCGTTGTCGAGTTCGAGTTCCGGCTGCATCGCGTCGGCACCCGGGCCCTGGTCGCGGACCTCACCTTCCCGCTGGAACGGGCCGCCGCTGCGCTTCGCGGCTGGCGCGACCTGGCCGAAGAGGCCCCCCGCCAGGCCACACTGACCGCCGAGATCTCCGGCGGCACCGTCACCCTTGGATACGTGTGGGTGGGCGACCCGGAGGCCGGCTGCGCGATGCTGCCCGCGCTGCGCTCCATCGGCGTGCCGGACGGCGAGGACGTGCGCGAGCTCTCCTACACCGAACTCCAGACACGCGACGACAGCATCGAGGGCCACGCCTGCCGCCGCTACTGGAAGGGCCACTACCTCCCCGAGCTGTCCGACGGCGCCGTCGGGGCGGTCCTGGACCGCGATCCGGCGGACCCCTCGCTTCCGGGCGTCAGCCTCCAGGCTTACGGCGGCGCGATCGCCGACGTCGACGACGACGCGACCGCGTTCAGCCATCGCCGCACCCGGTTTGAGTACGTTGCCGCGGCGAAATGGAGCGACCCCCGCGAGGACAGCCTGCGGATGGGAACCACCCGGCAGGCCGCCGCCAGGCTCGATCCGTTCGCCGCGGGCGCCTATGTCAACGCGCTCAGCGACGAGGGCGCGTCAGGTGTGCGCCGCGCGTATTCCGAGGCCAAGCGCACGCGCCTGACCGCGGTCAAGGACGCTTACGACCCGGACAACACCTTCCACCTCAACCACAACATCGCCCCAACCGGGCACTGAGCAAGCCGCCTGGGGAGCTCGCCCGGCACCGATGCGGGGGGCCAGGGCACGCGGCGGCACGCGATCGCTGATCGGGTGCCCGTGGGAACAGCCGGCCCGTCGCTGGCGTTCTAAACTGAGACGTTTGTGCTGGTGAGAGTAGTGATGATGGCGAAGTGCGTCAGCTGCGGGACTGCGCTGCATCCTGGCAGGGCCCGCAAGTACAACTACTGCATGGCCCGTGAGTGCCAGGACAAGAACGCCCAGGGCCTGACCATGGTGGCCGTGGGGATGAACAAGGCAGCCGATGAGCTGCTGATCCTGGATGAGGACACCCGCGCGGACCTGGCCAGCGGCAAGTACCGTGACCGGCGGCGAGACACATCCGCCGCGGCGGCCATGCCACCCGCGGCTGCGGCCGCTGCGCCGGCCGGGCGGCCGATCCGCCGGACGCAGCCGCGCCCGGCACCTGATCCGGCACCAGCCCGCCGCCCCTGGACGCCGCGGCAGGAAAGGCTCGCGCTGCTGTACAACCAGCAGGGACTTCGGCCAGCTGAGATCGCGGCCAAGCTCGGCGTCAGCACCTACACGGCAACCCAGATCATCCTCGCCGCCAAGAACCGCCGCGAGCACTGACCCGTGCCGAGCGCCAGATCCGGACGATCACTGAGTGGATGGCGCTGCTGCCCAAAGCCCCGGCTGGCCGCAATCCGGTCAGGAATGGAGAAGCACCAGGGTGGCGCTGGGCCTAGCCTTCCCTTAGATGGCCGGCATCATGCCGAGCCCTGACGCCAGAAGGGAGAGCCCGGGAATGCCCCCGAAAGTTTCCAAGACCGGGACGGACGGCTTCAGCGCCGAGGAGCGTGCTGCGATGAAGGCGCGCGCCACCGAGCTACGCGCCGAAGGCAAGCAGGGAGCCAAGAGGGCCGATGGGCTGCAGGCGGTTCTCGACAGCATCGCGAAGATGGCGCCGGAGGACCGTGCGCTCGCCGAGCGCGTGCATATGACGGTGACTGCTGCCGCCCCGGACCTGTCGCCGAAGACCTGGTACGGGATGCCTGCCTACGCGAACGCGGACGGCAAGATCGTCGTCTACTTCCAGAACGCGGGAAAGTTCAATTACCGTTACTCGACGCTGGGCTTCCAGGACGTGGCCAACCTCGACGATGGGGACCTATGGCCGGTGACGTACGCGCTCCAGGACTGGAGCGTCGTGGTGGAGAAGAAGGTCGCCGAGCTGGTGAAGGCGGCGGTCTCCTGAGCGTTGCCGAGCCCACCGGCTCACCGTGCCGCTCCCGCCAGGCGGCGACCAGGCTGAGCCGCCAGCCGGACCCGGCGTCACCTCATTGGGCAGTAGGCAGAAAGGGCCGGCTACCTCGGTGTCACAAGACGGCGACGCCTGGCGTCTGGTGGGTAACGCAGCCAGCTCGAACAGGAGCCAGCCATGGCCCGCAGATGGCAGGCCAAGCCCGGTGAACCCGGCGGGGGCATGATCGGGGAGGATCGCCCGGACCCAGCCACCGAGGCGTTCCTCACCCACCGCAATCTGCTGTTCACCGTCGCCTACGAGCTGCTCGGATCAGCCGCCGACAGCGAAGACGTCCTGCAGGAGACCTGGCTGCGGTGGGCAGGCGTCGACCTCGGCACGGTCCGTGACCAGCGTGCCTACCTGGTCCGGATCACCACCCGCCAGGCACTGAGCCGGCTGCGCGCGCTGGGCCGCCGCAGGGAGTCCTACGTCGGCCCCTGGCTGCCCGAGCCGCTGCTGACCTCGCCCGACGTGGCCGAGGACATCGAGCTGGCCGAAAATGTCTCGATGGCGATGCTGCTGGTGCTGGAGACCCTCACGCCGACCGAGCGGGCTGTGTTCGTGCTGCGCGAGGTGTTCGATGTGGCCTACGACGAGATCGCCGAAGCCGTCGGCAAGAGCCCGGCCGCGGTCCGCCAGATCGCGCACCGGGCGCGGGCACACGTCGCGGCGCGCAGGCCGTACGGAGTGGTTTCCCCGGCCGAGACCCGGGACGTGCTCGAGGCGTTCCAGCGCGCGGTCGAGACGGGCGATCTGCAACGCCTGCTCGACATCCTCGCGCCGGACGTGGTCGCCTTGAGCGACGGCGGCGGGGTCGTGCAGGCTCTCCCGGCGCCCGTCGTGGGGGCAGGCCGGGTTGCCCGCTTGCTGGCCGTGCTGGACAGGCTCGGCGCCGCGGTCTCACTGCAGGTGGCACAGGTCAATGGCCACCCGTCGCTGATCGTCCGCCGCAACGGCGCGATCGACACCGTCATCGCGGCACGTATCGACCGCGGCCTCATCACCGGGCTGTACGCCGTGCGCAATCCCGAGAAGCTGTCGCATATGGAGCAGGAGATCATCCTGCGCCGCTGAGTCCGCGCCGTGCGGAGCGGCGGGTCGCCGCGATGATGGACGATGGGCTCATGAAGGTCGGGCGCCCAAGACAGTATTTACTAAGCGTATACATTCAATGTATGCTCTGAGGTTATGAGCGTTCCGCTGACGATGCTAGGCCTGCTGGAGCTGGAGCCGAGCCACGGCTACGAGCTCAAACGTGACTACGACGCCTATTTCGGCCGGGGCAGGCCGCTGCCATTCGGCCAGGTCTATGCCACGCTGGCCAGGCTGGCCCGAGACGGCAAGGTGATCGCTGGTGAGGCGGAGCCGGGGGCGGGCCCCGAGCGCAAGCGCTATGTGATCACCGAAGCTGGTGCCACCGAGGTCGGGACCTGGCTGGCCGAGCCCGCCGAGCCGGAGCCGCACCTGCAAAGTGTCCTGTTTACCAAGGTGGTGCTGGCGCTGATGCTGGGCCGCCCCGCCGAGCGATATCTGGACACCCAGCGGTCCGCGCACCTGGCCCGGATGCGGGATCTGACCGACCTCAAGCGCGGCGGCGGCCTGCTGGATGTGCTCCGCGCCGACTATGGGCTGTTCCACCTGGAGGCCGACCTCCGGTGGATCGATGTGACCACAGCCCGGCTCGGCGCGCTGGCGAAGGAGGTGCGCCGGTGACCGCATCACTTCCCGGTACGCCGGTACCGGCACAGTCCCTCATCGAGGCGCGGGACGTGGTCAAATCGTTCGGCCAGACCCCGGCGCTGCGCGGCGCTAGTCTCTCCATGCGCCGCGGGGAAATCCTCGCGGTCATGGGGCCGAGTGGCTCTGGCAAGTCCACGCTGCTGCACTGCCTCGCCGGGATCTTCACGCCAGATCGTGGCGAGATCTGGTTCGACGGCCGCCGGCTGGATGCGCTCAGTGAGCCGGAGCGGACCAAGCTGCGCCGGACGGCTTTCGGTTTCGTGTTCCAGTTCGGCCAGCTCGTGCCAGAGCTGAGCGTCGCGGACAATATCGCGCTGCCGCTGCTGCTGGACCACGTCAAGCGCAAAGAGGCCTACGAGCAAGCCGCTGCGTGGCTGGGCCGGCTGGAACTCCACGGGCTCGGTGAACGGCGTACCGGGGAGTTGTCGGGTGGCCAGGCGCAGCGGGTCGCGCTCGCCCGGGCACTCGTGACCCATCCCCGGGTTTTGTTCGCGGATGAGCCGACCGGTTCGCTGGATTCTCTCACCGGCGAGATGGTCATGGATCTGATGGTCGGTCTGGCGCGCGAAGAGGAAACGACGGTCGTTCTTGTCACTCATGAGGCCCGGGTGGCGGCCTGCGCGGACCGTGAGATCTTGGTCCGCGATGGCAAAGTGTTCGACCCCCGGGCGGCGGAGGTCGGGCAATGATGTTCCTGCTCGGCCTGCGCCTGGTAGTGCGCACCGGCAAGGAGTCACTGGCCAGGCTGGTCCTGATCGCGTCGGCCGTCGCCATCGGCGTGGCGTTG